>PVMJ01000013.1_pt1 | contig 173967 bp, 178 predicted proteins | sample 1853361 | NCBI WGS metagenome assembly PVMJ01 (sample SAMN08533506, study PRJNA380276) | Synthetic metagenome, whole genome shotgun sequencing project. | isolation source: mock microbial community containing genomic DNA from 20 ATCC strains | collected 2017 | reverse complement strand
TGAAGATGCAGGTTACCCGCGACAGGACGGAAAGACCCCGTGGAGCTTTACTGTAGCCTGATATTGAAATTCGGCACAGCTTGTACAGGATAGGTAGGAGCCTTTGAAACGTGAGCGCTAGCTTACGTGGAGGCGCTGGTGGGATACTACCCTAGCTGTGTTGGCTTTCTAACCCGCACCACTTATCGTGGTGGGAGACAGTGTCAGGCGGGCAGTTTGACTGGGGCGGTCGCCTCCTAAAAGGTAACGGAGGCGCTCAAAGGTTCCCTCAGAATGGTTGGAAATCATTCATAGAGTGTAAAGGCATAAGGGAGCTTGACTGCGAGACCTACAAGTCGAGCAGGGTCGAAAGACGGACTTAGTGATCCGGTGGTTCCGCATGGAAGGGCCATCGCTCAACGGATAAAAGCTACCCCGGGGATAACAGGCTTATCTCCCCCAAGAGTTCACATCGACGGGGAGGTTTGGCACCTCGATGTCGGCTCATCGCATCCTGGGGCTGTAGTCGGTCCCAAGGGTTGGGCTGTTCGCCCATTAAAGCGGTACGCGAGCTGGGTTCAGAACGTCGTGAGACAGTTCGGTCCCTATCCGTCGTGGGCGTAGGAAATTTGAGAGGAGCTGTCCTTAGTACGAGAGGACCGGGATGGACATACCTCTGGTGTACCAGTTGTCGTGCCAACGGCATAGCTGGGTAGCTATGTGTGGACGGGATAAGTGCTGAAAGCATCTAAGCATGAAGCCCCCCTCAAGATGAGATTTCCCAACTTCGGTTATAAGATCCCTCAAAGATGATGAGGTTAATAGGTTCGAGGTGGAAGCATGGTGACATGTGGAGCTGACGAATACTAATCGATCGAAGACTTAATCAAAATAAATGTTTTGCGAAGCAAAATCACTTTTACTTACTATCTAGTTTTGAATGTATAATTTACATTCATATGTCTGGTGACTATAGCAAGGAGGTCACACCTGTTCCCATGCCGAACACAGAAGTTAAGCTCCTTAGCGTCGATGGTAGTCGAACTTACGTTCCGCTAGAGTAGAACGTTGCCAGGCAAAAAGTGGATGCGATGAGCCGCATTGAGACCGCAAGGTCTCTTTTTTTATGTCTAAAACGTCAAAATAAAAGCAAACACAAAGAAAGATGGCTTGGCGAAGTGAAAACGTTTGAATCTGACGAAACGAGAAATGTAAAGTATAATAAAAAGCAGTCATAAGATGATTTCAATTAGAAATCAATTTATGACTGTTTTTCTTACTATGTGTTAAATTAACAATGAATATAACATCTTATTTTCATTAATATAAATATTGGAAGGATCGAAATGATTTACACGTTGTTTGAGTTGTATTAAATCATCATGATCTTTAAGTTGAATACCAATAATGACAGTACCTGTATTTTGAGAAGATTTTTTTAAGTATTCAAATTTAGTAATATCGTCTTGAGGTCCTAATACGTCATTTACAAATTCTCTCAATGCACCTGGACGTTGAGGGAAATTTAAGATAAAGTAATGCTTCATTTCTTCGTATAGTAATGAACGTTCTTCAATTTCTTTCATTCGATTAATATCATTATTACCACCACTAATGACACAAACCACTGTTTTACCTTTAATATGATCTTTATAGTTTTCAAGCGCACTTACACTTAATGCGCCAGCAGGTTCTGCTACAATTGCTTGTTTTGAATACATATCTAAAATCGTAGAACAAACTGCACCTTCATCTACTTGAACGTAATCATCTACATTTTCTTTTGCAATTTCAAATGTAATATCGCCAACTCTAGCTACAGATGCACCGTCCACAAATTTATCGATATTAGGCAATGTGACTACCTGATTATTTACCACAACAGATTCATACATACTACTTGCACCTGAAGGTTCAACACCTATAATTTTCGTGGTAGGTGAATAGGTTTTAAAGTAAGTACTAATACCTGAAATTAAACCGCCACCACCAATTGCGGCAAATAGATAATCAAAGTTAACATTGTCAGACTTTGCTTGTTCTAGCATTTCTTTAGCAAGCGTACCTTGTCCAGAAATTGTATGAACATTATTGAATGGATCTATAAAGTTCATTTGATGTTCACTTGTATAAGTTAAAGCTTCAGCTAAACAGTGATCAAATGTATCACCAGTGAGTACAACTTCAACGTTACTATTTCCAAAGAACTTTACTTGATTTACCTTTTGTAAAGGTGTAGTGACTGGCATAAAGATAACAGCGTTTAAATTAAGTTTTTTAGCTGTATAGGCAACACCTTGAGCATGATTACCTGCACTTGCACATGTAATACCTTTACTTTTAGCTTCATCTGATAAAACAGAAATAGCGTTGTAAGCACCTCTTAATTTAAAAGAACGTACCCATTGTAAATCTTCTCGTTTTAAATAGACTTTACAATCATACTTTTGAGATAAGTAATGGTCTAATTGTAAAGGTGTTTCTTTGACAATATCTTTAAGTCTTAAAAATGCCTCATCGATATCTTTCGTAGAAACTGTTGTTTTGACTGTCATAATATTCAACTCCCTTAAAGTGATTTTTCATATTTTTCTATTAATGATTCATATTGTAGGGTGATTGCAATGTCATCTAAGCCATTTACAAGTTTATTCTTCCAAGTTTCATCAATTTCAAAATGGAAACGCTTGTCTGGTGATGACACAGTTTGATTTGGTAAATCGACCTCAATTTCAACATATTGTGCAAGATGTTCACGGGCACTTTTTTCTAAAACGATAGGCAACATCGCATTTTTAGTGCAATTCATATAAAATATGTCACTGAAACTTCCTGCAATAATAATATGAAAACCATAGTCCTTAAGAGCCCAAGCAGCATGTTCACGACTTGAACCACATCCAAAATTATCTCCAGTAATTAAAATAGAAGCCCCTTTATATTGTGGTTTGTTAGGATTGAAATCAGGATTATCTGAACCATCAGGTAAGTACCGCCATTCATCAAAAGCAAATGGACCAAAGCCACTTTTTGAAATACGCTTTAAGTGTACCTTAGGAATGATTTGGTCTGTATCGATATTGTCGTTGAAGAGAGGGACTATTTTACCTTTATATGTTGTAATAGGTTTGATTGCTGCCATTTAAACAACCACCTTTCTTACGTCCACAAATTTACCATGAATAGCTGCTGCTGCTGCCATAGCAGGGGATACTAAATGTGTTCTTGCACCTTTGCCTTGTCGTCCTTCAAAGTTTCGATTACTTGTAGATGCACAATGTACGCCCTCAGGTACTTGGTCAGGATTCATGCCTAAACACATTGAACATCCTGGTTCACGCCATTCAAATCCTGCATTTTTAAAGATAGTATCTAGACCTAATTTTTCTGCTTCTTTTTTTACTGTACGAGAACCTGGTACGACAATAGCTGTAATATTTGGATGAACTTTATTTCCTTTAACAATATGACTAGCTTCAATCAAATCTGATAGTCTAGCATTTGTACATGAACCGAGAAAAACATACCCTAAGTCGATGTCTTCAGCTTTTTGACCTGGTTCTAACCCCATATAATCATACGCACGTTGATCGTTGATATCATTGATTTCAGGGAATGGTTCACTGAAATTAACACCCATTTCAGGATTAGTTCCCCATGTCACTTGTGGTTCTAATGTTGAAACATCAAGTTCAATTACACGATCAAATATCGCGTCGTCATCAGAATATAGCTCACGCCACTTATCAACTGATTTAGCGAAGTTATCGGCAAATGGTCTCCCTTTAACATATTCAAATGTTATATCATCAGGTTGGATTATGCCGTATTTGGCACCACCTTCGATAGCCATGTTACAAATAGTCATTCGACCATCCATTGAAAGGTTTTTAATTGTTTCGCCAGTAAATTCCAAAGCATAGCCTGTACCAAAGTCAACACCATACGTTTTAATTAAATGCAGAATAATGTCCTTAGCATAGACGCCTGTTGGTAAGGTACCATTAATATCGATTTTTAAGTTTTTGGGTTTTGTTTGCCATAGCGTTTGAGTTGCGAAAACATGTTCAACTTCACTTGTTCCAATTCCAAATGCAATAGCACCAAATGCTCCATGTGTTGCTGTGTGAGAGTCACCACAAACGATTGTCTTGCCAGGCTGTGTAAGTCCTGTCTCAGGTCCTACCATGTGAACAATACCTTGTTCATCAGAACCCATATCAAAAATATGCACCCCAAAATCTATGGCGTTTTTTTGTAATGTTGTGATTTGTTTGTTTGCAATTTCATCTTTAATATTGAATATATCAATAGTAGGAACATTGTGATCGAGTGTTGCAAATGTTAAATCTGGGCGTCTTAATTTTCTGTTTTGAAGCCTAAGTCCTTCAAATGCTTGAGGAGAAGTAACTTCATGTATAAGGTGTAAATCAATGTATAATAGTTGCGGTTCGCCCAATTTCCCGTATAACACATGTCTGTTCCACACCTTGTCAAATAATGTTTGACCCATTTACATCTCCCCCTTAGTGATTCAATTTTTGAGATAGAATTTCGAAAATATCAGTAGTATTCAATTTGCCGCCTAAATCTGCTGTCGTTTGCCCATGTTCAATCATGCTATAAATATGTTGTTCTAATTCATCTGCAGCATCTGGTTGATTTAAGCTTTCACGTAAACACATCGCTAAAGATAGAATCATTCCAAATGGATTGGCAACGTTTTTACCTGCAATATCTGGTGCTGATCCATGAATAGGCTCATACAATCTTGGACCATCGTTACTAAAACTAGCAGAAGGTGATAAACCAAGTGAACCAGGAATCACTGAAGCTTCATCACTTAAAATATCGCCAAATAAGTTTTCACATACGATGACGTCAAATTGTTTTGGATTTGTGATTAAATGCATACTACAAGCATCAACAAGTAAGTGATTTACTGTTACTTCTGGATATAATTGACTTACTTCATTTACGACTTTGCGCCACAATTTACTAGAAGCTAATACATTTTCTTTATCAACTGATGTTAGTTTTCCTCGTCTTGAAGCGGCCAATTTAAATGCTACGTGAACAATGCGTTCTATTTCTTCTCTTGTATAAGTAAGAGAATCTAAGGCCTCGTGATTATTAAAATGTCTAGGTTCTCCAAAATAAATACCACTTGTCAATTCACGGACTATAACTAAATCTGTGCCTTCAACGCGTTCTTCCTTTAAAGGTGATAAAGAACTAGCGCCTTTGACAACGGTAGTGGGGCGTATATTTACAAATAAATTTAAGGATTTACGCAATTTTAATAATCCTTGTTCTGGTCGATTGTTAGGATCTGTCCATTTAGGTCCACCGATTGCACCCAGTAAAATAGCATCTGCTCTTTTACACGCATTTAAGGTTTTCTCAGTTAAAGGCTCGCCGAATGTATCAATAGAGGCACCACCAAATTCGTGGTGCTCTATTTGATAATTAAAGTTATATTTATTACTTATAATTTCAAGCAATGATAGAGATCCGTTCAAAATTTCTGGACCGATTCCATCACCAGGTAGGGCAACAATGTTATAAGTCATAATTAATTACCTACCTTCTCAACATTTTCAGCTGCAAATTTAGCATGTGCTTCTACGTATGCTTTACAAGAGGCTTGTAAAATATCATGATCAATACCAAAGCCATTGACAGTCTTACCTTCAATCAATAAATTTACATGTACTTCTGCTTGGGCATCAGTACCTTCAGTGACAGAATTAATACGATAATCAATTAATTCTGTTTCTTTCTGGAAAATACGATCAACTGCATTGTAAATTGCTACGATTGAACCAGTACCAATACTTGAATCCTGGTAAATATGACCCTCTTTATCTTTAACAACAACAACAGCACTTTGAAGGCCGCTAGAGACATATTGTAGTTGCAGTGTTTCCAATTTATAAAGTGCTTGATGCTCATGCTCAGAACCTTGAATAATCGCATGAATATCTCTATCTGAAACAGATTTCTTTTTGTCCGCAATGGCCTTGAATTGTTTAAATAAATCTATTTGCGCTTCTTTATCAATGTCATAACCTAATGCTTTTAACTTCTCTGAGAAGGCGTGTTTACCAGATAATTTTCCTAATGGAAGTTCAGTCGTGCTTACACCAACAAGTTGAGGTGTCATAATTTCATATGTTTCACGATGTTTTAATACGCCATCTTGGTGAATACCTGATTCATGACTAAATGCATTTTGGCCAACAATTGCTTTATTTCTAGGCACTCGAATACCTGCATATCTTGAAATTAAATCCGATGTTTTTTTAGTTTCTTCGAGATTAAGAGCAGTTTGAGCACCATAATGATCATTTCGAACGTATAGTGCAAGCGCGACTTCTTCAAGTGCTGCATTACCTGCTCGTTCACCAATACCATTTACAGTGCCTTCAATTCGTCTCGCACCGCCTTCAATTGCAGCTAAACTATTTGAAACAGCCATTCCTAAATCGTCATGGCAATGAGCACTATAAATAATTTCATTTGAAGATGTTACAGATTCTGTTAAGGTTTTGAAAATATGTGCATATTCATCATGGTAACTGTAGCCGACTGTATCAGGAATATTAATAACTGTAGCTCCAGCGTCAACGGCAGTTTGTACACATTTCACTAAGAATGGTAATTCAGTACGCGTTGCATCTTCAGGTGAAAATTGAACAACGTCAAATAATTGTTTCGCGTATGTGACATGTTCTTTAATAGATGCTAAAACGTCTTCTTGAGACATTTTAAGTTTATGTTCAAGATGAATAGGTGATGTTGCTATAAAAACATGCACGACCGGCTTCGCTGCATCTTTTGTTGCTTCATATACAGCATCGATGTCAGATTTTTTACATCTAGCTAAACCACATACAGCCGTTGTTGTTAATGTTTGTGCAATTGCTTGAACAGATTTAAAGCTACCTGTACTTGAAGCAGGAAATCCAGCTTCAATAACATCTACACCCCATTTTTCTAATTGCAATGCAATACGCAAGCGTTCATCAAAAGTAAAATTCACTCCTGGTGTTTGTTCACCGTCTCTTAGTGTCGTATCAAAAATTTGAATATGACTACTCATATTTAACAACTCCTCATTGTAGGTCTATCTTATTTTTCAATGCTTTTAGATTTAATAAAAGGCATCATTTCGCGTAATTCACGACCAACTTTTTCAATTTGATGACCATGTTGTTCTTCGCGTAATTTATAAAATTCTTTGAATCCATTTTTATTGTCTTCGATAAAGCGATTACTGAAGTTACCATTTTGGATATCAGTTAATACAGCTTTCATATTTTCTTTAACATCTGGTGTGATAACACGTGGTCCTGAAACATAGTCACCAAATTCAGCAGTATTTGAAATTGAGTAACGTACATTTTCCATACCGCCTTCATACATCAAATCAACGATTAATTTCATTTCATGTAATACTTCAAAATAAGCTAATTCTGGTTGATAACCCGCTTCTACTAATGTTTCAAAGCCACTTTGAATTAATTTCGATACACCACCGCAAAGTACTGCTTGTTCACCAAATAAATCTGTCTCAGTTTCTTCTTTAAATGTTGTTTCAATAACACCTGCACGAGTTGCACCAATACCTTTTGCATAACTTAAAGCAATATTACGTGCTTGACCTGAAGCGCCTTGTTGAATACCAAATAGTGATGGTACAGCAGAACCTTCAACAAATGTACGTCTAACTAAATGACCCGGTCCTTTAGGAGCTACTAAAAATACATCAACATCAGCTGGTGGTTGAATAACACCAAAATGAATGTTAAAGCCATGAGCAAATGCAAGCGCATTATGTTTTTCTAAATTTGGTTCAATTTCGTTTTTGTATACATCACCTTGAATTTCATCAGGTAATAGCACCATAATTACATCAGCTTGCTTAACTGCTTCTGCAACAGGGAACACATCAAATCCATCTTCTTTAGCTTTGTCAAAAGAACGACCTGGGCGAATGCCGATGACTACATCATATCCATTGTCTTTTAAGTTTTGTGCATGCGCGTGACCTTGTGATCCATAACCTACTACTGCAATTTTTTTGCCTTGTAAAGCGTCCGTTTTTACATCTTGATCATAATAAACTGTTGTCATAATAAATTCCTCCAAATAATTAAATATTTTGTGTTTCGAAAATTCTGAAATATAACTTTGTAATAGTGGCAGATGTTAACTAGCAGCCTATGATATATCTATAACTAATTAGCGCATCATTGCCTTTGTCTTAAAATTAAGCTTCGTTATCAACAAGGTCGTAGCATTCAACCGTTAAAACATTAATTTGTTGTTTTAATTTTTTAATTAATATATGAAGTGATGTATCATCTTGAATATCGACTTGAATTTCCATGTTAGAAATCCCAGGTTGTTCAGAATGTGTAACATGTAATGTATCGATATTATATTGTAGGCGAACAAAAGCACTTGTAATTCGATTTAGCGTGCTGACTTGATCCGCAACTTGTAATTTAAGAATTCTTGTCATTATAAGCCCTCCATTTCATGATTTGATTTGCCACTCGGAACCATTGGGGTTACAGCTTCAGTAGGGGAAATACGAACCTCAATTAAAGCTGGTCCTTGATAAGCAAACGCTGCATCTAATTGTTCTTCCAGTTGTTCTGGCTTATCGATTAAGAAACCTTTGACGCCATATGCTTCTGCCATTTTCATAAAATCAGGTTGACCATTAAATACTGAGTGTGAGAAGCGTTGATTAAAGAACTTATCTTGCCATTGTTTAACCATACCTAATGTTCCATTATTGATTAGTACGATTTTGACATCTAAACCATATTCGGGTAAAAGTGCCATTTCTTGGTTTGTCATTTGGAAACCACCGTCACCGACGAAACATACGACTGTTTTATCAGGATTAGCTAATTTGGCACCAATTGACGAAGGAATACCGAATCCCATTGTTCCTAAACCACCGCTTGTAACCCATTGTCCGTGATTTTTAAATGGATAAAATTGAGCTGCCCACATTTGATGTTGTCCCACGTCTGTAGTAACAATTGCTTCACCATTTGTAATTTTGCCGATATATTCGATTGTTTGTTGTGGCTTACAAAATACTTGATCTTCTTCACCAAGTTTAAATGGGTGTTTCTGCTTATTATTTTGACAATGTTTAACCCAGTCACTGTGTTCTATAGTCTCAACATTTTTATCATTTAAACATTCTAAAAATCTTTTACAGTCTGCAATAATACCTAAATCTACATGAATAACTTTATTGATTTCTGAAGGATCAATATCTACATGTACAATTTTGGCGTTAGGTGCAAAGGCATCAGGTTTGCTTGCTAATCTATCATCGAAGCGGCTACCTAAATTAATGAGTAAATCACACTCAGTTAATGCCATGTTACTAGCATAAGAACCATGCATTCCTCCCATACCTAAAAATAGTGTATCCTCATAAGGTACAGCACCTAGACCTAGTAAAGTAGTAACTGTTGGGATTTGATGTTTATTAACAAACTGTGTTAATAATTGATTTGATTTTGATTGATTAATACCTGCGCCGGCTAATACGACAGGCTTTTTCGCTTCTTTTAAAAGTGAGATGAAAGTGTCAATGTCTTTATTTTCTGGTTCTGTAACAACTTCATAACCTGGAATATTGATTTCGTCGCATAAATCCACATTTGTAGCTAAAACACCCATATCTTTTGGAAAATCAATCACTACAGGACCTTTGCGTCCAGAATTAGCTACATGGAAAGCTTCGTGTACGATTTTAGGGATATCTTCAACACGTTTCACTTGATAATTTTGTTTTGTAATTGGTGAAGTCATAGATAGAATATCCGCTTCTTGGAATGCATCTTTACCAATGCCTGGTGTAGCAACTTGTCCAGTGAATACAACTAGAGGTAAAGAGTCGCAATGTGCATCCGTAATACCTGTCATTACATTAGTTGCACCTGGACCGCTTGTAACTACAACGACGCCAGTTTTACCAGATACACGTGCATAACCTTCTGCAGCATGAACAGCACCTTGTTCGTGTCTTGCTAAAATATGTTTGATTTTACCATCATAAAACGTGTCATATAAAGGTAGTACGGCACCACCAGGATAACCGAATAAATAATCCACATTTTCTTTAAGTAGAGCTTCTACTAGCACTTCTGATCCTGAACGCATATCATTTAAAGTTTTTTCATTTAGTTGTTCAGGTTCAAGTGATTCAGCCATTTTTAAAGGGTCAATATTTTGGTTTACTTCATGTTGAGTTTTAGACATTTTAACCATCTCCAATATAAAAATAAATTAAATTAAATTCTCAGGGACTTGCATGACGCCACCTGTATTTGCGCTAGTTACTAGGGCAGTATAACGAGCTAGATAACCTGTTTTTACTTTCGCTTTAAATGGTGTTAAAGATTCTCGGCGACGCGCTAGAACATCTTCAGGCTGGTTTACGTTTAATGTACGATTTGTTAAATCAATAGTAATCTCATCACCATCTTCAATTAAGGCAATTGGTCCACCAGATGCAGCTTCAGGGGAAATATGACCAACTGCAATACCTCTTGTGGCACCGGAAAAACGCCCATCAGTAATTAATGCAACATCTTTACCTAAGCCGCGACCAACAATAGAGGAAGTAGGTGCTAACATTTCAGGCATACCTGGTCCACCTTTAGGTCCTTCATATCTAATGACAACGACGTGGCCTGCACGAACGGTACGATTGTCTATTGCTTCAACAGCTTCATCATGCGAATTGAAACAAATTGCTTTCCCAGTAAATGTTTTGATAGATGGATCAACGCCGCCAACTTTAATAACTGCGCCTTTAGGGGCGATATTACCAAATAAGATAGATAAACCGCCTTGTGCATCATATGGTGCATCAAGAGGGTGAATGACATCAAAGTTCTTAATTTCTTTGCCTTCGTTATTTTCACGTAACGTTTTGCCAGTAACTGTGATTCTATCTGGGTGTAACGTGCCATCTTTCTTCATCAATTCATTAATAATTGCTGGGACGCCACCAGCTTCATGCACATCATGCATTGAATACGATGAACTAGGTGCTATTTTTGATAAATATGGCGTGCGTTTGGCAATAGCATTAATGCGCTCTAAGTCATAATCAATACCAGCTTCATTGGCAATGGCTAACGTATGCAGTACCGTGTTTGTTGAACCACCCATAGCCATATCAAGTGCAAATGCATCATCAATTGCTTCGCGAGTAACGATATCACGTGGTTTTAAATCATTTTTAATATTTTCAACTAATTTAAAAGCTGCTTGGCGAATCATTTCTCGTCGCTGATCACTGACTGCAAGTGCAGTACCGTTGTATGGTAATGTTAGACCTAAAACTTCCATCAAACAGTTCATTGAATTTGCAGTAAACATCCCAGCACATGAACCACAAGTAGGGCAGGCATTTTGTTCCATATCTAAAAATTCTTCTTTAGAAATCGATCCTTCTTTAAATGCGCCGACTGCTTCAAACATTGATGAAAGTGTTAATGCTTTTCCATGTGCAGATAAGCCAGCTTTCATTGGTCCACCAGAGCAAAAGATAGCTGGTACGTTTGTCCTCATGGCTGCTAAAATCATACCGGGTGTAATCTTGTCACAATTAGGAATGTAAAATACGCCGTCAAACCAATGAGCGTTAATTACAGTTTCAGCTGCATCTGCAATAATTTCACGTGATGGTAGAGAATATCGCATTCCGATATGTCCCATAGCTATTCCATCATCAACACCAATTGTATTGAATTCAAATGGAATGGCACCGGCTTCTCTAATTGCTTCTTTAGCTATATCTGCAAGCTCTCTCAAGTGAACATGTCCAGGAACAATATCAATATAAGAGTTACAAATAGCTACAAATGGTTTGTTCATATCAGTTGGACTTTTTAGCGCGCCCGTGGCATGTAAAAGACTTCTTGCTGGTGCTTGGTGATCTCCTTTTTTGATCATGTCGCTTCGCATAGTAAATTCCCCCGTAAATTTTAATGATTAATCATGTTTTATAGTAATAAAAATAAGTAATTGAAAGATAAAACATAAAAAAACGTCCCAATATTATTGGGACGTTTACAAGTCCCATTCAAACAGAAATAGGACTTAAAGCGTTTAGTAAATATTTACTAACGTTCGAGTCCTAAAGAGTATAATAAAATAATAATATTTGAAGTTGTCGGTTGATGTTCAGTATATTGATTAAGCATTTTATTATACTCCTTCCGTGAATGGTATATATCACTTTAATAGTTAGAATTGTCTAAAAATTTGATAAATTTAATTTACTATATCTGCTTTAGTATGTCAACAAATATTTTAAATTTTCTTACAATTAACTTTGAATAGATAATCTGTTTCAAAGATAAGAAATTTAAGTTGAAATTTGTTACAATATAAAGGTTAAATATAAAGTTAGATACGATTGAACAATGGATAATCATTTTTATGAATGAAAAGCATAATATAGGAGAATCAACATTGATAAAGATAAATAATTTAGATGAAATGAATCAATTTGCTATATTTTTAGTTGAGCAATTGAAAAGTGGTGATTTGATTTTACTTAACGGAGATTTAGGAGCAGGTAAAACAACGTTAACGCAATTTATAGGAAAAGCTCTTGGTGTAAGACGTACGATTAATTCCCCGACATTTAACATCATTAAATCATATAGGGGTAAAAATTTAAAATTGCATCATATGGATTGTTATCGCTTAGAAGATTCTGATGAAGATTTAGGATTTGATGAATTTTTCGAAGATCAGGCAATTACTGTTATTGAATGGAGTCAATTTATAAAAGATTTACTTCCAGCGACGCATTTATCTATTAACATTTCAACAATATCTGAAAATACAAGACAAATTGAGTTGTTCGCGCAAGGAGAACATTATGAACAAATTAAGGAGGCAATTATCCATGAATTCGCTGCTCATTGATACATCGAATCAACCATTATCAGTAGCATTGATGCAAAACGATGAAGTTTTAGCTGAAATAACTACGGATTCTAAACAAAATCATTCAGTGCAATTAATGCCTGCGATTAGTCAGCTATTTGAGCAGAGCAAAATAGCTAAACAGCAATTAGATGCGATTATTGTTGCTGAAGGTCCTGGTTCATATACTGGCTTACGTATCGGTGTTACTGTTGCTAAAACATTAGCGTATGCGTTAGATGTTAAATTATATGGTGTTTCATCATTAAAGGCATTGGCAGCAACAATCGATCATACTGATAAATTATTGGTTCCTGTGTTTGATGCAAGACGACAAGCAGTTTATACAGGCATATTCCAGTGGCAAAATGGTCAATTAGTGACTATTTTAGAAGATCAATATATGTCGATAGAGGCATTGCGAGCTTTTTTAGAAGATTTAAACCAACCATTTATTTATATTGGGAAAGATACTGTAAAATTACAAGATGAATTACAAGGTGAAGTGATTGCGCAGCTACCAAATGCATCAGTCATGTATCAATTGCTAGATAAACCTTCAGACGTACATACATTTACTCCTAAATACCATAAATTAGCTGAGGCGGAACGAAATTGGATCAACAGTCAAAAGAACAATTAAACATTAGAGAGATGACTAAAGAAGATGTGCCACAAGTCTTTGATCTTGAGCGTCGGAGTTTCAATGACAGTTCTTGGACAATTGACGCATTTTATCATGAAATAGAGCAAAATAACTTTGCGAAATATTTTGTCTTAGAATTTGAACAACAAATTATTGGTTATTTAGGTTTATGGATTGTTATCGATCAAGCTCAAATTACAACAGTTGCAATCGATGATAATTATAGAGGCTATGGTTTAGGTCAAATGCTTTTAAAATACGGAATAAACTATGCAAGTCACACTTGTGATGTGATGAGTTTAGAAGTAAGAGTTAATAATAAAGTGGCACAACATGTATATGAAAATTTAGGATTTCAATATGGTGGTAAACGTAAAAATTATTATGGTGAAGGTGAGGACGCAATGGTTATGTGGGTGAATTTAAATGACTAAAGATATATTAATACTAGCTGTTGAAACAAGTTGTGATGAAACAAGCGTTAGTGTTATAAAAAATGGCAGAGATATTTTATCAAATACAGTTTTAAGTCAGATTGAAAGTCATAAACGATTTGGCGGTGTCGTTCCCGAAGTGGCAAGTAGACATCACGTTGAAGGTATAACAGCAACAATAAACGAGGCTCTAGGGGATGCCGATGTATCAATAGAAGATATTGATGCCATAGCGGTTACAGAAGGCCCTGGACTAATTGGTGCGTTACTAATAGGTGTTAATGCAGCCAAAGCATTGGCATTTGCTTACGATAAGCCACTTATTCCTGTTCATCATATTGCAGGACATATATATGCTAATCACATAGAAGAGCCATTAACATTCCCGCTAATTGCACTTATTGTTTCAGGTGGACATACTGAATTAGTTTATATGAAGGATCATTTATCATTTGAAGTCATTGGTGAAACACGAGATGACGCAGTAGGTGAGGCTTATGATAAAGTGGCACGAACAATTGGTTTAAATTATCCAGGTGGTCCACAAGTTGATCGGTTGGCTGCTGAAGGTGAAGATACTTATTCATTCCCTCGTGTTTGGTTGGATAAAGATAGTTATGATTTTAGTTTTAGTGGGTTGAAAAGTGCCGTAATCAATCAACTTCACAATCAACGACAAAAAAATATTCCAATCATTGAAGCTAACGTAGCAACGAGCTTTCAAAACAGTGTTGTAGAGGTGCTCACGTTTAAAGCTATTCAAGCTTGTAAAGAATATGGTGTTCAGCGATTAATTGTTGCTGGTGGCGTGGCGAGTAATAAAGGATTACGTCAATCTTTAGCGGATCAATGCAAAGTCAATGACATTCAATTAACTATCCCAAGTCCTAAATTATGCACAGATAATGCTGCAATGATAGGCGTTGCCGGCCACTATTTGTATCAGCAAGGTCGATTTGCTGATTTAGCATTAAATGGGCACAGCAATATAGATTTAGAAGAGTATTCTGCAGAATAAAATAAACGTCAGTTATTAACATGATTACTATGAACATTATTGAAACTGTTCATAGTCTTCTGTCATGTGATAGCTGACGTTTTTATGTTTAAAGTTAAATGCTAAATTTTCGGGACATTATCTTTTGCTCGTTCATATATTTTTGCTGGAAATGAAGTGATTTTTAATAATTCGATGGCATTACGTGTATTTGCTTTGCCAGGCTTAATTTTGTAATCAAAATGTATGTTATTATTTTCTATTACCTCATTGAAATGGTAATTTTCATAACGTTGTTTTAAGAGTTCAGCTAACTCAATATCATGTGTTGCTGCAATAACTCTAAAGTTAGATTTTTCATGTAAAAATGATAGTACTGATTCTGAAGCGGCAATTCGTTCAGTTGTGTTGGTACCTTTAAAAATTTCATCTATAAAGCAGTATATTTTTTGATTATCTGGAATTTCAACAATACGCTTAATAGATTTTAATTCAGCCATAAAATAACTATCGCCTGATAACACATCATCGGCATTTGCCATTGACGTGAACACAATTCCAGGTTGATATACAAATTTGCTTGCGGTAACTGTTTGTATAGCCGATGCAAGAATAATGTTTATTGCTATGGATTTCATAAATGTTGATTTACCCGAAGCATTAGACCCAGTTAACAGTATATTTTGTGATAGTGAGAAATCATTGGCTACTGCATCTGCTATGAGTGGATGTGTTAACTCAGAGAATACTATGCCATCATTTGAATCATCAATTTGTGGTTCAGTATAACATTCTAGCGTTCTACGATACATTGCTAATGCATAATGATTATCTAATTCAGCTATGTAATCGAAACAATTTTTAAGCTCATTCATATGTGTTGTATAGCTTTTTTGAATTGAATGAAATAAAACATAATCAAGCATGAAAATAAGTTTAACTAGTTTAATTACCATAGCTCCGATATCTTCATCATTAACTTCAGCTAAAACACTCGTTAAATGACGTGCTGTTCTAAATTGCTTAAAATTGACTTCAGGTTGTGGAGCATGTTTAATTTTTGAGATAGTATAGCCTTGTTTTAAAACATTGGATGCATAAAAGATAGATTTTAAGTCATCCTCATATGTACGCTTTAAAGTTGCTGATAAAATGATATTAAATAGGCAACTCATAAGAAATAATAAAATACCAACTTGTGAATTAATAAATATAACTGCAAATGAGATAACTGGTAAAAACGGGCATAGAAACAATATATTTTGACGTTTTACCGGTGTGATTTGGTCTGGAAATGTTGGATAAACAGTTTTACCAATCAAAGCTAAATGATATGTTACGTTTTTTCTAAATTCAGCATTATCATTAAATAAACTAAGTAATGATTTGTTCGTAATTGAAAGCATTCCACGTAAACAGGCATATAGCTTCATTTCACCAATAGCTGTTAAATTATAATTCATCTTATGAAAGATTGCATTCATATTTAAGTCGGACCAAGTTTTATCATCAACTAATGAATGTGATTCAAATTTTTCCTTGTAGAGCTTATACTCATAGTCGAAATGTGAGTTCGGTCTGATAAAAGCTTCTAATGGAGAAATCGTTTGCCATAATGTTTCCATAGATTTTAATAGACGTTGACGACTCATGTATCGTCCAACAATTCCTATTACAGATGTAAGTAGAATAATTGCTATAACAAATATTAAAAATGTTTGATTTGTGCTCATAAGTATCCCCTTATTTATTTTTAATAATAATAAAAATATACTTCAATATTATTATTATTTCATAAAGAAAATGTCTTAACAATGAATTTTGATAAAAACAATGTCAATAGAGAACATGCGTACTTATCAACAAAGAGTGAATAACTTGTGGATAAAAGGTGTTGATAACGTCATTTATTGTGGATATCAGGTGGGAAAACAGAAAATAAATGATTGATTAGTGTTAATTTACTTGTGGGTAACTAGGATAAGTCTGTGGATAGCTATAATATCAGCGTTTTTATTGTGAATAAAAAAATTAAAATTTGTAAAAAAATAACTCTAACTATAGCGATTTTACAGTTAGAGTTATGTATATTTTTATAGTTTTTGTTGTAATTCTTCCCATTTAGACATAGCGTGTTCTAATTTTTGTTCGCTATCTTGTTTTTGGATAGCTAATTCGTTTGCTTTTTGTGGATTGTTATACACTTCTGGTTGGGTTAATTGCTCGTCTATTTGTAAGATAGTAGTCTCTAAAGTTTCTATTTCATTTTCACACTCGGATATTTGTCGTTCAAGTTTGCGTTGTTCACGTCTTTGTTCTTTTTGGTTATGATACGACGATTGTTCCATAGACTTTTTATGTGCTTGTACGTTAACTGACTGTTCTTCTTGGTGCGCTTTCAACGCTTCCGCTTCCTCAACTTTTTCAATGTAATATTGATAATCTCCTAAATACATCTTTCCGCCATCAATTGTTAAATCAAATACCTTGTTTGCTAATTGGTTAATAAAGTAACGATCATGGGAAACAAATAGTATTGTTCCTTCAAAATGTTGGAGTGCTTGCTCTAACATTTCTTTTGAATCTATATCGAGGTGGTTGGTAGGTTCATCTAAAATAAGTACATTGTCACGTTGCAACATAAGTAGTGCTAGTAGTAAACGTGCTTTTTCACCACCAGATAAATCATTAATTATCTTTTTAACATCGTCTTGTACAAATAAGAAACGTCCAAGAACTGCTCGAATATCTTTTTCATTCATTAACGGATATTGATCCCACACATAATCTAAAATCGTTTTACTAGATTTAAATTCTGCTTGCTTTTGATCATAATAACCAATTTGTAAATTTGCGCCGAAAGTAATATCGCCATTAAGCGCTTTTTGTTGATTAGCAATAGTTTTAATTAAGGTCGATTTTCCAATACCATTTGGCCCAATGATTGCTATATGATCGCCTTTAGAGACCTCTATACTCATAGGTTTGGTAATTGCAGTTTGATAACCGATTTCTAAATTTTTTACATGCATGACGTCATTACCTGTATTCCGGTCAAAGCCAAATTGAATATTTGCACTTTTGGCATCTAACATTGGTTTATCAATGCGTTCCATTTTTTCTAAAATCTTACGTCTACTTTTTGCCATTCCACTTGTTGAAGCACGGGTAATATTTTTCTCAACAAAAGTTTCTAATCGTTTTATTTCTGCTTGTTGACTTTCATATTCTTGCATTCGTTTTTGATAATATAAATCCCGTTGCTGTATAAATTCCTCGTAATTACCAACATAGCGTTTGACATCACCTAAAGCCACATCATAAATTTGAGTAACTATTTTATCTAAAAAGTAACGATCATGGCTGATGATGACGATTGCACCTTTAAAATAACGTAGATAATCTTCAAGCCACTTTGTCGTTTCTAAATCTAAGTGGTTAGTAGGTTCATCTAAAAGTAATAAATCAGGTTCGTTTAATAGCATTTGAGCTAAAGATAAACGTGTTTTTTGGCCACCGCTAAAATCATTGATAGGTTTATTGAAATCTTCTTCACTAAAATTTAACCCGTAAAGTACTGTTTTAATTTTACTTTCATATTGATATCCTTCTAATTGTTCAAATTGATTCGATAAAGATTCATAACGGGACATATGTGTTTTATATGTATCACTATCGTAATCATTTGCATGTTTTGATAAACAATCTGTTTCTTCTTTGATTAAGCTTTCCATTCGTTTAATATGTTCAAATGGTTTTGACATTTCTTCAAAAACTGTTGCATTAGAATTTAAAGTCATTTGTTGAGTTAAATAACCTAGTTTTAAGTTTTTAATTTTTGACACATTTCCAGAATCATAGTTTTCTACGCCAGCTATAATTTTCATCAATGTTGATTTACCGGCGCCATTTCTTCCTACGATACCAATTCGTTCACCAGTTTTTACTTCAAAATCAACATCAGTAAATATATCTTCACCATCGAACGATTTTGATATATGATTGAGTTGTAAAAGTATCATTCGATCTTCACCTTTCGTCTTTCTCAAATTTTATTAACTTATGAAAAAAGTCGTAATTATTACATTAATAACCATTTTACAGTATAAAACGCCGTCTTGAAACTAAGATATTTATTTTTAAAATTCAATAATGTATAATATTTAGGTATTCATTGTAATCAATTATTTGTTTTTTAATAATCTAACAATTACGCTCTAACTCGTTTGAATACATAGATATAATTCATTCAAACACGAAGGAGGAAATAGCGAATGAGTGACCAAGTTAAAATTCCTCGAGCAACTTTAAAACGTTTGCCGTTATATTATAGATTTGTCAGTTCATTAAAATCTAAAGGTATAGATCGTGTAAATTCAAAAGCGATTAGCGATGCGTTACAAATTGACTCGGCAACAATTCGTCGTGACTTTTCATATTTTGGCGAATTAGGTAAAAAAGGGTACGGATATAATATAGATAGTTTATTGGATTTCTTTAAATCTGAACTAAGCGAGAGTGACATGATCAAAATCGCAATTGTCGGAGTTGGGAACCTAGGGAAAGCTTTGCTCACATATAACTTTTCAATACATGACGATATGACGATTACAGAAGCGTTTGACGTAAAAGAAGATGTTATTGGCCAGAAAATAGGGAACGTTATTGTTAAAGATAACGATGAATTAATAACAACATTGAAGAAGGAAGAAATAGATGTTGTGATTCTAACTACACCAGAAAGAGTTGCACAGAAAGTTGCAGATGAACTCGTCCAAGCTGGTGTGAAAGGTATTTTAAACTTCACTCCTGGTAGAATTAATACGCCTTCAGATGTGCAAGTACATCAAATTGACTTAGGTATAGAATTACAGTCATTATTATTCTTTATGAAAAATTACAGTGAATAAATGTGATGTTAGCTTTGAATGATTAACCTTGTTATATCTTTAATTAATTATAGAACAGTCTGGGACTAAGTATGTCTCAGGCTTTTTCTGTTATGTTTGAAAATGAAAGGAAAAACTGTTGTGTTGATAAATATAGTATAGGTTAATAAATTAACACGTAGAGATATAATGATGAATCGTAATTAATCGCCTTCCTTATATGAATATAATATAAATATCAAAAATATTGTGTATAAGGTTGAAAACAAGAAAATCATCACCTATAATACATACTAAACTTATCGGAAATGAGAGGTTAAGATTATGTGGATGATTTTTAGTGGCTTAATTGTCGGGGGACTCTTAGGTTTTGTCATGCAAAGAACAAGATTTTGTTTAACAGGTGGCTTTCGAGATATGTATGTGCAAAAGAATAATAAGATGTTCTATGCATTATTAATCGCTATTACTATTCAAAGTATAGGATTATTGATTTTGACGGCAACAGATATTTTACAAATTCCTGCACATAGTTTTCCAATATTGGGAACAATTATAGGTTCTTTTATTTTTGGAATTGGAATAGTATTGGCTGGAGGATGTGCAACAGGTACTTGGTATCGCGCTGGTGAAGGGCTAATTGGTAGTTGGATTGCATTAGTATTATATGCTGTTACTGCAGCAATCACTAAAACAGGGATTTTAAAGCCAGTAATGGATAAAATTAATCAACCAACGAATGTAAATAGTGATATGTCTCAAACAACTGGCATTCCGTTTTGGGGATTAGTCGTTATATTAACTATAATCACCATTTTTCTAGTTGTAAGAACACTCAATAATAAGAAAGTTCGAGTTGCTGTTCCAAAACTAAAGCAACGTTATACAGGTATTAGATATTACCTTTTCGAAAAACGATACCATCCATTTATTGCAGCAATTGTAATTGGACTTATCGCACTCTTAGCTTGGCCAATGAGTGCATCAACTGGAAGAAATGACGGTTTAGGTATAACAACGCCTTCAGCAAATTTAGTACACTTTTTGATTACAGGTGAAACTAAATTTATTGATTGGGGTGTCTTTTTAGTTCTAGGAATTTTCATTGGTTCATATATTGCAGCTAGAGGATCAAGAGAATTTAAATGGCGATTGCCAGACAAGATTACAATACGAAACAGTGCCATTGGTGGCATATGTATGGGATTTGGTGCGTCAGTTGCTGGTGGTTGTTCTATCGGTAACGGTTTGGTTGAAACGGCAACGATGACTTGGCAAGGATGGATTGCGCTAGCATCGATGATAGTTGGTGTATGGACAATGAGTCATTTTATCTTTGTTCGTCCAATGAAAAAAGTACACCAACAATCTGCAAAGGTTAAACAGCAAACGCAAATAGTATAGAAGATTATTATGCAAATGATGTTGATCAAATAAAAGTGATTGGAAAAGGAGAAATAATTATGATACACGAATTAGGTACAGTAGGAATGGTATGTCCATTTCCGTTAATTGAAGCGCAAAAGAAAATGGCAACATTGCAATCTGGAGATGAATTAAAAATTGATTTTGATTGCACGCAAGCGACGGAAGCCATTCCAAATTGGGCTGCAGAAAATGGTTATCCTGTAACAAACTATGAACAAATTGATAATGCTTCATGGACAATTACAATTCAAAAAGTTTAACGTTATCATTTTAACAATAAAATAGATATTAGATTCTATGGCTACTTCCGCTAATTTAAAAGTGAGTAAGTAGTCTTTTTTGTTTTAGTTCATGAAATCATTTTTATATAGTGTGGCACATTTTATTCCAAAAGATGTAATAAAACTTAACGCATTTTTGCTTTTTATAAATTGTCAGATTATTATGAAAAAAAGGGAGTGGTAAGTATGAATCTTAACGATACGATATTTATGTTTTTGTGTACATTATTAGTTTGGTTAATGACACCAGGATTAAGTTTATTTTATGGTGGGTTAGTTCAATCTAAAAATGCGCTTAATACTGTCATGCAAAGTATGGCAGCAATTGTGCTTGTTACATTTGTATGGATAACAGTTGGTTTTACAATTAGTTTTGGGAATGGGAATTTATGGTTCGGAAATTGGGAATATACTTTTCTTAATCATGTAGGTTTTGCGACTCAAGAAGATATTAGCCCACATATTCCTTTCGCTTTGTTTATGTTATTTCAAATGATGTTTTGTACGATTGCAATTTCTATTTTATCTGGTTCAATCGCTGAGAAAATGAAGTTTATTCCTTATTTATTATTCGTAGTAATATGGACTGCTCTTGTATACAGTCCAGTAGCACATTGGGTTTGGGGCGGCGGTTGGATTAACAAACTCGGTGTATTAGATTTCGCTGGAGGTACGGTTGTTCATATTACATCAGGTGTTTCTGGTTTAGTATTAGCTATTATGATTGGAAAAGGAAACAAACATTCTGAATCAACACCACATAATCTTATCATTACGTTGATTGGCGGTATATTCGTGTGGATTGGTTGGTATGGATTTAATGTAGGTAGTGCTTTTACATTTGATAATATTGCGATGCTTGCATTTACAAATACTGTCATTTCAGCCAGTGCAGGTGCTATAGGTTGGTTAATTTTAGAATATATTTTTAAAAAGACGACAAGTTTACTTGGACTTTTACTCGGTGCATTAGCAGGATTAGTTGTCATTACTCCTGCAGCAGGATATGTAACATATCTTAGTGCAACAATAATGGCTTTAATAGGAGGTATCTGTTGTTATATTGTCATTAATTACATCAAGGTAAAACTAAAATATCATGATGCATTAGATGCATTTGGTATTCATGGTGTTGGTGGTATTATTGGTGCTGTTTTAACAGCAGTTTTCCAAAGTAAAAAAGCCAATCCTGACATTGAGAATGGCTTTATTTATACTGGTGACATACATATTATACTTGTACAAATATTATGTGTAACAGCAGTTGTAATTTTTAGTATAGTCATGACGTTTATTATTGCGAAAGTAATTAAATTAATTACACCATTATCTGTTACGGAACAAGAAACGAATATAGGATTAGACAAGATTGTTCACGGTGAACATGCTTACTTTGAAGGTGAGCTAAATAGATTCAATAAACATATTCGATATTAGAATATATTTACATAGAATATTCATTGTCCTGACATTTAACTAAAGGTTGATGTTGGGACATTTTGTTATACAAAAGTTTTATTTTGAAATCTTTTTATGAAAGAAGCAGAAATATTATTTAAAGCGGTTACACATATGCTAAAATAAGGCTAAGTGTCACAAATAATGATAGGTGAATAAGTATGAAAAATATATCTGATATTGCCAAATTGGCAGGCGTTTCAAAAAGTACAGTATCTAGATTTTTAAATAATGGATCTGTCAGTAAAAAAACAAGTGAAAAATTAACAAGAATTATAGCAGAACATGACTATCAACCGAATCAATTTGCTCAAAGTTTAAGAGCGAGACAAACACACCTTATTGGTGCCATTATACCTAGAATGAATTCATATGCAGTAGATGAAACAATCAAAGGATTGGCAAAACAATGCCAAAAATATGAATCACAATTAATTTTAAATTACACAGGTTTAAATATCGAAGCAGAAATACAAGCGCTTGAAACATTAGCACGCAGTAAAGTAGATGGTATTGTTTTAATGGCTACAGACATAACAGAGAGACATATTGAAGTCATTAATAAAATGAATGTACCAATCGTTATTGTTGGTCAACAACATGAACAACTTCATAGTATTGTGCATGATGATTATAAAGCAGGTCAAATTATAGGCGAATGGATTGGTCAACAGGGATATCAACAAGTTGAAGTGTTTAGTGTAAGTGAAAAAGATATTGCAGTTGGTATACATAGAAAACGTGGTTTACTTGACCAGTTAGCTAAATACCAAATTAAACCTAATATACATGAAACAAATTTTACTTATGTGGAAGCACAAAAAGATGTTGCAAATGTTTTGGAAAATGTGGAGCAAGTAGATGCGGTTGTTGGAGCAACTGATACGATTGCATTAGCTGCCTATAAATATTATTCTGATAAAAAAGATGTTATGAAACCACATCAAATATATGGTTTTGGTGGTGACCCAATGACACAATTAGTGTCTCCATCGATAAAAACAATTCATTATAATTATTTTGAAGCTGGCCAATGCGCGATGGAAGAGATACAACAGATGCTTAAAAAGCAAGATATGCCATATAGCGTCACAGTAGATGTTAATATTTAGACGCTGTATTTTTTAAAATAAATGTGGAACCGATACCATATAACTATAAATGGATAGGTTAAAAGTTAAAGAACGTAGGTAAAATTTGCTATAATAGAATATAAATTGTTATTAGCATAAATTATAAAAGGAGGACTGGGTAAATATTATGACCGAATGGACTAGAGAAGAACGTTATCAACGAATCGAGGACGTTGATACTGAGTATTTTAAAACATTAAAACAACAAGTTGATCAATCAAAATTTCGTCAACAATTTCATATACAACCAGAAACAGGCTTATTAAATGACCCCAACGGACTTATTTTTTATAAAGGGAAGTATTATGTTTCACATCAATGGTTCCCATTAGGCGCAGTACATGGCTTAAAGTATTGGTATAACTACACGAGTGATGACTTAATAAACTTTAAAGCTGAAGGGCCAATTTTAAATCCAGATACTAAATATGACAGCCATGGTGTATATAGCGGTAGCGCTTTTGAATATAACGGGCATTTATATTATATGTACACAGGAAATCATCGAGATAATCATTGGCAACGACATGCGAGTCAGATGATCGCACGATTGAAAGAAGACGGTTCAGTTGAAAAGTTTCCAAAGCCAGTAATTAGCCAACAACCAGAAGGATATACGAGTCATTTTAGAGATCCTAAAGTTTTTAAATATGATGAGAAATATTATGCAATCATTGGTGCACAAAATAATGATCAGCAAGGTCGATTATTACTTTATAATACTGAAGATATAATTAATTGGCATTATTTAGGTGAAATAAATACAGAGTTGGATGATTTTGGATATATGTGGGAATGCCCAGATTACTTTAATGTAGATAATCAAGATGTCATACTTATTTGTCCACAAGGTATTGAACCAAAAGGCGATCAGTTCAAAAATATTTATCAAAGTGGTTATATACTTGGAAAGTTTGATATTGAAAAGTTAACATATGAACATGAAAATTTTGTCGAGCTTGATAATGGTTTTGATTTCTATGCACCTCAAACATTTTTAGATGAAAAAGGCCGACGAGTACTAATTGGATGGATGGGGTTACCGGAAATCGAATATCCTACTGATAATGAAGGATGGGCCCATTGCTTAACAATTCCTCGTGTATTAAATGTAGAAAATGGTCAACTTAAGCAACGTCCATATCCAGCGTTGGAAAAATTACGTCACAATAAAGAGACAGCATTAGGCTACGCAAATAAATTTACTCGAAAATTACATCCGTATGAAGGTAAACAGTATGAATTAATCATAGATATTTTGGATAATGATGCTACCGAAGTGTACTTTGAATTACGTACATCTAAGACTTCTTCAACATTAATTGCTTATAACAAGCGTGAAAATAAAATAACATTAGATCGCAGCGACAGTGGTTTATTGCCGACAAATGTTGAAGGTACGACGCGTAGTACGATATTAGACACGCCATTAAAGCAATTACAAATTTTTGTTGATACATCTAGTATAGAAATTTTCTGTAATGATGGAGAACGTGTTTTGACATCTCGAATTTTCCCGACAGAAGACGCACTAGGTATTAAAACATCAACAGAATCAGGGCAAGTATATTTACAATTTACTAAATATGATTTAAAGGATGAACATAAATGAGACGTCTATTTTCAATAGGAGAAGCGTTAATTGATTTTATTCCAAATGTTACAAATGCGAATTTAAAAGATGTTCAAACATTTACGAAGCAAATTGGTGGCGCGCCATGCAATGTAGCTTGTACAGTTCAAAAGTTAGGACAACAAGCGTATATGATTACACAATTAGGTAATGATGCATTTGGAGATAGCATTATTGAAACGATATCAAGTATTGGTGTAGATGTATCAAAAGTGTATCGCACGAATGAAGCAAACACTGCGTTAGCTTTTGTGAGTTTGACTGAAGCGGGCGAGCGAGATTTTTCTTTTTATCGTAAGCCCTCTGCTGATATGTTATTTGAACCAAGTTTTGTGAATGATATTGATGTGAATGAAAATGATGTAGTACATTTTTGTTCTGTTGATTTGGTCGATAGTCCGATGAGAGATGCACATTATCAATTGATTACCAAAACATTAAATGCAAATGGTACTGTCGTATTTGATCCTAATGTAAGATTGCCATTATGGGATAACGCTGAAGATTTAAGACAAACTATTCATACCTTTTTGCCATTGGCGCATATTGTAAAAGTTTCAGATGAAGAATTAGAATTTATTACAGGTATTCATGATGAAAATGAAGCCATTCAATCATTATTTACAGGTAATGTTACTGTAGTCATTTATACGAAGGGAGCAGATGGTGCTGCCGTATATTTGAAAAATGGTATTAATCATTATCATAGTGGCTATAAGGTAAAACCTGTTGATACAACTGGGGGCAGGGGATGCATTTATTGGTGCAGTTATTAGCAGGATTTTAGCAACCGATGTGTTAAATTTAACTCAGTTATTTGAAAATGAAGGTGAGGAAATTTTAGCGTTTAGCAATCGCGTTGCTGCAATAGTGACAACGAAGTATGGTGCTATTAATAGTTTGCCAACATTACAAGAGGTTGAACAAGCATTTTAAATAATTCATTTATAAAACAGTGTAGGAAACAAGTTGAATCTTGTGCTACACTGTTTTTTAAAACAAAATAAGATTCACGGAGTAGGAAATTATAGCATTTTATTTATGGAAACTGTCAATTTCAAATTTAGTATATTTTGTTAAAAATTGCGCCATAGGATTGTAGAGTGAAATAGAAATTGATAAATTATGTAGTAATAGGAATAGGTATACAAAGAGACGTTACATCATTTTTTAATTCACGCGTCATATTTAATTTTGTTAATAAAATTAAAAAGCCAGCTATACAGTGCATTTGCTAGTTATCTTGTTAAAATCCAACAAGATTTACAATTGAATACGCCGTTAACTGACTTTATTATCTTATTATATTTTTTTAACGTTTCTCACCGATGCATAGCAGTGTTCTTTATTTTTAAAATAGACAATTCGCTCTTTCGAATCTATAGATTCAATATTATGGCGATTGACGACAAAGCTATTATGACATCTAAAGAAACGATCATCTAATTGACTCAGTTCTTTTAAATTACCATAAAATTCAATTTGACGGTTATCTAAATGGGCAATGAGTCTGTGAGATTTTGTTGATGATTCAAAAAACATAATATCATCATATTGAACATACACTGAATTACTGCCACGTTTTAATTCAATCGTTTCAACGCTATTATCTTTAGACAACAATTGTAAGCGTGTATGTGCAGTTTCTAAACAGTCTATAATTCGAGTTCTTAATTCAGCTGGATCATCTTTAAAAATAAAATCCATCGCTGCAACTTTGTAGACAAATGTTAAATAGGTAAGTTCACTGTGACTCGTAACGAAAATAATGTTACCAACTGGGTCATGCTTACGAATTTCACTGCCTAATTTGATACCATTAATATCAGTTGAAAGTTGAATATCTAAAAAGTAACAGCCTATGTCATTCATATTTTTAGCTTGCTCAAGCACCTCATAAGGATTATCAGTTGCGAGGGCAATTTCCATAGGCTTTTCTTCTATCATTATATAATTTTTAATAATGGTAACCATGTTTTCTCTTTGTTTTGGATCGTCTTCGCAAATGAAAATTTTCATACATTCACATCCTTATGGCTAGTTGTTAATAATTTCAACTTTTTGAATAAAGAAACCATTTTCGATAATTGTATCTAATAAGACATTGTCTGCATTATCAGCAATTTCTTTTAAAGTTGATAGACCTAAACCACGACCTTCACCTTTAGTAGAAAAACTTTCTTGGAACAATTCATGAATGCGTGGTATATCATCAGCGCATTTATTCATAACAATAAACGTTACTGAATTTTCACTTTCAATAAATGCAACGCGAATGATAGGGTCATCAATTTCAGTTGATGCCTCAATTGCATTATCAAGAATAATACCAATACTGCGACTTAAATCGATCATATTCAAGTTAATGCTACTTACTTCATCGGGTATTTCGATACTAATCGGAAAATTCATTTCTTGTGCACGTAAAATTTTCGCAGTAATTAAGCCTTTAATTTCACGTACTTTAAGATTCTCGATACCATTTAATTTTATAGCATTCATTTGTAAATTGTCTTTCATAGGTACAATATTTTTATTGAAATAATCACGTAGGCCAGGCATGTCATCTTCTCGAATGTATTCTGAAAGTGTCGTTAAGATATTGACATAATCATGACGGAACTTGCGCATTTCGTTGTTGATAGCTTCAATCTTCAATGTATATTCATAATAGGTTTCAATTTCTTCTTGATTACGTTTATATTTCATCTCTTTAAGGAGAAATTGAGAAATAACAAATGTTAATATACTTAAAAATATAGTGATACCAATAAAAATAAAAGAATACTGCCTTATTACTTTAGCTTCATCCGAGTTTATTTGTGAATAAAAGAAAAATAATGAAAAAGTAAGCAGTAAGATAGTCGAAATAACTATTAAAAATCCTTTGTTTAGTATTAGATATGGTGTGCTAATTTTTTTGAGAACTCTATTTATTATATATGAGAATAGTATACTAATAGTCACATAAACTACAAAAAAGCTAGGGAATATTACAAATATACTATCAGAAATTTTGGTGATATATGCATATATAACTATATACATGTAGTTAGCACAGTATAGAATAATCTGCGAAGTCATAATCAACAAAATAGAATACCATTTGATTTTGACAAAATACATTATAATAATAAATGAAGTTAATATGATTAAGGACGCGCTATCAAACATTTTAAATAGAAATAACGATAATGTCGAAATTACTATGATGAAAAAATAATCAAGTTTACTGTACTTAATACCACTAATTATAGCTGGTATTGTAAACATTAATATCATTTGAGTTAATACGAATAAAACAAAATTATAACTATTTAATAATTCCACCTACTATCACACTCTCTATTTAAATTATTCGTGTAATTGTGTTAATTCTTTTGGTACTTCAACTTCATCCATTATGAAGTCACAAGTACTATAAGCTGCGATGTTACCAATGTTTTTTAAAATCCCAGTAATAAAATCAAAAAATAAGTTAAATAATGTATTCATTTTAAGTCCTCCTTAATAAAGAAAATAGGTAATAATGTAATAGCTTCTATTATGATGCCTAATTGAATGAATTGGGCAAATGGCTCTTTGATGATAAGTGTGATAATGAAAAGGGTTAAACTAACAATAATCGCATAATATTTTTTTCGTTTAATAAGTCGCACAGGAATGGGCTTCTTTTTAGTTGCTGCAGGAGCATATACTGAGATTACACCTAAAGAAATAACTGTTAAAATAATCATAATTAAAAAGTTAATATGAAAATTTACTATTACTAAAGGTAAAAGTATAAATAGTATAATACTTTCTACATAACACCAAAAAGAAGAAGGTGCATGTGCACCATGTGCATGTCTTCTTATTAAATAAAATGTTAAATTCGTAATTAACGTAAACAGAAAAATGTTTAAAATATAGGCAATAGTATACATAACAATTAATTTACCTATATTTTTAGCTAAGACCTGCATCCCTAATCGTACTTGCAAAAATTGAATATGATCTAAGTTATTTCTCTTTTGAAGATACGTGGCAAACTGGTCAATTTTATTATCAAAATAATTCAATTTTACACCACTCTCCTCACTGTCATTATACGATTTAGTACAATCTTTTATCATTATATTGCCTAACTGTAGGAAATAAATACTTAACTGTTAAATGTAATTTGTATTTAATATTTTAACATAAAAAAAATTACAGTTAAGAATAAAAAACGACTAGTTAAGAAAAATTGGAAAATAAATGCTTTTAGCATGTTTTAATATAACTAGATCACAGAGATGTGATGGAAAATAGTTGATGAGTTGTTTAATTTTAAGAATTTTTATCTTAATTAAGGAAGGAGTGATTTCAATGGCACAAGATATCATTTCAACAATCGGTGACTTAGTAAAATGGATTATCGACACAGTGAACAAATTCACTAAAAAATAAGATGAATAATTAATTACTTTCATTGTAAATTTGTTATCTTCGTATAGTACTAAAAGTATGAGTTATTAAGCCATCCCAACTTAATAACCATGTAAAATTAGCAAGTGAGTAACATTTGCTAGTAGAGTTAGTTTCCTTGGACTCAGTGCTATGTATTTTTCTTAATTATCATTACAGATAATTATTTCTAGCATGTAAGCTATCGTAAACAACATCGATTTATCATTATTTGATAAATAAAATTTTTTTCATAATTAATAACATCCCCAAAAATAGATTGAAAAAATAACTGTAAAACATTCCCTTAATAATAAGTATGGTCGTGAGCCCCTCCCAAGCTCGCGGCCTTTTTTGTAATGAAGAAGGGATGAGTTAATCATCATTATGAGACCCGCCGTTAAAATATATGAATAAGTCTAATGTTGGAAAAGGTCAAAAAATTAATCAATTTAATTAAGAAAATCATTCATTTGCAAAGGGCGAAATGGGTTCTTACTGAGTTATCTATTATAAAAAAATAAACATAGACTTATGAAAAATCTCTCATAAATCTATGTTTAGTCATGACATGTGTTAAATATTATTTCGGGCGCTTCTTATTTATACAAATCTAATTTAATACTTTTAAATACAGGTATATTTTCGCGTTGCTGTTCTACTTCATTTAAGTTTAAATCTACAGTCAAAATATCTGCGGATTCATTTAATTCTCCAACTAAATCTCCATTTGGGTTTATAACTATCGAATGACCAGCATATTCTGTGTTACCATCGAATCCAGTGCTATTAGTTCCAATGACAAACATATTATTTTCAATTGCACGTGCCTTTAGTAATGAATGCCAATGTTGAAGACGTGACATAGGCCATTGCGCCACATAAAATGCAATTTTAGCACCACTACGAGCAGGATATCTTAATAATTCTGGAAAACGTAAATCATAACAGATAAGTTGGGTCACATAAGTACCGTCAGACAATTGAAAGGGTTCAGCTACGTATTCGCCAGCGGTTAAAAATTCATGCTCTCTTAACATAGGAACTAAATGAACTTTGTCGTATTCATTAATCAGCTGGCCACTTTTATTCACACTAAAAGCTGTATTAAATATTTGATTGTTTCTAATGTTAGAAACTGACCCAGCTACGATATCGACTTTATATTTTTCAGCTAAATGTTTAATAAATGAAAAACTTTGTCCTAGATTATTATCTGCTTTTTCATTTAAATGCTCTAAATCATAGCCATTATTCCACATTTCAGGTAAAACGACTACATCTACTTCAGCATTCATATTTTTTTCGAACCATTGCGTTATTTGAGTTTCATTTTTAGAACTATCTCCAAAAACAATCGGTAATTGATAAATTTGGACTTTCATAACATCACATCCTTGATAGATCTTATATATAACTTACTAAAAGTTATGTTGAAACGCAAAAAACGAGCACAAGACATAAAATCAAAGTCCTAGGCTCTACAAAGTTATATTGACAGTAGTTGATGGGGCCCCAACATAGAGAAATTGGAACACCAATTTCTACAGACAATGCAAGTTGGGGTGGGCTCTAACATAAAGAAATACTTTTTCTTTAGAAATTAGTATTTCTTATACATGAGTTTTACTCATGTATTCCTATTCTTAAGTGCACATTAGCAGCGGCTAATGTGTAAGAACTACTACATAATGAATAACTAATGATTCTTTATCATTTCTGTCCCATTCCTAACAATATATTGATTATTTTTTTATTACGAAACGATCTTCCACTGGATTAAATGTTTTTTCGCCAGCAGCTTCACGAATATCACCAAATGGCATTTGAGCAATAAGTTTCCAACTTTTAGGAATATTAAATTCATTTGAAGTCATCTCATCAACAAGTGGATTATAGTGTTGTAATGAAGCACCTATGCCTTTAGTAGCTAATGCAGTCCAAATTGCAAATTGATGCATGGCATTTGTTTGAGTTGACCATATTGCAAAATTATCATAGTAGTTTGGCATTTGTTCTTGTAAACCACTTACAACATCTTGATCTTCATAAAACAAAATTGTACCGTATGAATGTTTGAAGTTATCAATTTTTTGTTCAGTTGGCTCGAAATCACGATTCTCTCCCATGACTTCTTTTAAAATTGCTTTTGTGTTATCCCAAAATTTATTATTGTTGTCATTTAACAAGAGAACAATTCTAGTTGATTGAGAATTAAATGATGAAGGAACATGTTTAACTGCATGTGCAATCATTGATTCTAATTCGTCATCGCTAATTGATATCGAATCTTTCAAATTATATATTGAACGTCTTTCTTCCATTGCATTGTCAAAAGTCATTGCTTTTTTATCTTTTTTAAATAAGCCCATAATTATTGCTCCTTCTTTAGTAAAGAATACTTAATAGACTAAGTATAAAATTTATACTCGTACTTGTAAAGCAATATTTACGAAAATTTCAAGAATATTAATATTCATTTTCAAATTCCAAATATAAATGCATTTTCAACGCATATTTATTATACTTAGATTAATACTTACATGAAAAAGGGAGGTGTCTCGTGAAATGTCATATCATTGGTTTAAGAAAATGTTACTTTCAACAAGTATTTTAATTTTAAGTAGTAGTAGTTTAGGGCTTGCAACGCACACAGTTGAAGCAAAGGATAACTTAAATGGAGAAAAACCAACTACTAATTTGAATCATAATATAACTTCACCATCAGTAAATAGTGAAATGAATAATAATGAGACTGGGACACCTCACGAATCAAATCAAACGGGTAATGAAGGAACAGGTTCGAATAGTCGTGATGCTAATCCTGATTCGAATAATGTGAAGCCAGACTCAAACAACCAAAACCCAAGTACAGATTCAAAACCAGACCCAAATAACCAAAACCCAAGTCCGAATCCTAAACCAGATCCAGATAACCCGAAACCAAAACCGGATCCAAAACCAGACCCAGATAAACCAAAGCCAAATCCGGATCCAAAACCAGATCCAGATAACCCGAAACCAAATCCAGATCCAAAACCAGACCCTAATAAGCCAAATCCGGATCCAAAACCAGATCCAGATAAACCAAAGCCAAATCCGAATCCAAAACCAGACCCTAATAAGCCAAATCCTAACCCGTCACCAGATCCCGATCAACCTGGGGATTCCAATCATTCTGGTGGCTCGAAAAATGGGGGGACATGGAACCCAAATGCTTCAGATGGATCTAATCAAGGTCAATGGCAACCAAATGGGAATCAAGGAAACTCACAAAATCCTACTGGTAATGATTTTGTATCCCAACGATTTTTAGCCTTGGCAAATGGGGCTTACAAGTATAATCCGTATATTTTAAATCAAATTAATAAGTTGGGCAAAGATTATGGAGAAGTTACTGATGAAGACATTTATAATATTATTCGAAAACAAAATTTCAGCGGAAATGCATATTTAAATGGATTACAACAGCAATCGAATTACTTTAGATTCCAATATTTCAATCCATTGAAATCAGAAAGGTACTATCGTAATTTAGATGAACAAGTACTCGCATTAATTACTGGTGAAATTGGATCAATGCCAGATTTGAAAAAGCCCGAAGATAAGCCGGATTCAAAACAACGCTCATTTGAACCGCATGAAAAAGACGATTTTACAGTAGTTAAAAAACAAGAAGATAATAAGAAAAGTGCGTCAACTGCATATAGTAAAAGTTGGCTAGCAATTGTATGTTCTATGATGGTGGTATTTTCAATCATGCTATTCTTATTTGTAAAGCGAAATAAAAAGAAAAATAAAAACGAATCACAGCGACGATAATCCGTGTGTGATTCGTTTTTTTTATTATGGAATAAAAATGTGATATATAAAATTCGCTTGTTCCGTGGCTTTTTTCAAAGCCTCAGGATTAAGTAATTGGAATATAACGACAAATCCGTTTTGTAACATATGGATAATAATTGGAACAGCAAGCCGTTTTGTCCAAACATATGCTAATGAAAAAATGACACCCATACCAAAATAAACTGGAATAAATTTGAAATCATTATGTGCTAATGCAAATATTAATGAACTTACTGTTGTAGCAATAATAAATGCCACGATACGATTACCTTTAATCGCATTAAATAATTCTCCAAAGATTACTTTTCTGAATACATATTCTTCTAATAAAGGACCAATAATAGATACAAAGAAGATAAATATAGGTATTTTTCGAGCAATAATAATTAGCTTTTCTGTATTAGGACTTACTTGTTGTCCACCATAAATTTGCGTTAATACAATGCTCACTACCATTTGATAAATCATTACCAATGCAAATCCAAGCAATGCCCATGGAATGATATATTTTTTAGGTTCTTTAACTTCTAATTCTAATTTTGTTGGATTTTTAATTTTTAAATTAATTAAAATAATCGTCGTGGCGGCGATTAAAAATAGAACAAGTTGTATGTAAATGACTGCTTTAGTCAGTTCTATGCCACTATATTGTACAAATGGTAATTTTTTTACAATGAGAAGCGGTAAAAATTGAGACAATATATAAATAATAACAGTTAGCAATGATGCCCATAATCTTGTCATAATTTTCCTCCAAATATTTGTTTATAATTTATTTTATCGTAAATAACTTGAAGTTACAAAACTTAATTAAAAGGTTATGACTTGAAATTTTGACCAAATTTGATTATTATAAATGTATGTTAGCACTCTTTAATGTTAAGTGCTAAACTTTAGGTTTTTTAAGGAGGAACAATCATGCTAAAACCAATTGGAAATCGTGTGATTATTGAGAAAAAAGAACAAGAACAAACAACTAAAAGTGGTATTGTTTTAACTGATAGTGCTAAAGAAAAATCAAACGAAGGCGTTATCGTTGCAGTAGGAACTGGACGCCTATTAAATGATGGTACAAGAGTGACTCCTGAAGTGAAAGAAGGGGACCGTGTCGTGTTCCAACAATATGCTGGTACAGAAGTTAAACGAGATAATGAAACATATCTGGTATTAAATGAAGAAGATATTTTAGCAGTTATTGAATAATACAGAACTTAATTCATAAATAAATTAAATAGAACGAAAATGAAACACAACTAAACAAATGGAGGTTTATCATTTATGGTTAAACAATTGAAATTCTCTGAAGATGCACGTCAAGCAATGTTACGTGGTGTTGACCAACTTGCAAATGCAGTTAAAGTAACGATTGGTCCTAAAGGACGTAATGTTGTATTAGATAAAGAGTTTACAGCACCTTTAATTACGAATGATGGTGTGACGATTGCTAAAGAAATCGAATTAGAAGATCCATATGAAAATATGGGGGCTAAACTAGTTCAAGAAGTCGCAAATAAGACAAATGAAATTGCTGGTGACGGTACGACAACTGCAACAGTATTAGCTCAAGCAATGATTCAAGAAGGCTTGAAAAATGTTACAAGTGGTGCGAACCCAGTTGGTTTACGACAAGGTATCGACAAAGCAGTTAAAGTTGCTGTTGAAGCGTTACATGAAAATTCTCAAAAAGTTGAAAATAAAAATGAAATTGCGCAAGTAGGTGCGATTTCAGCAGCAGATGAAGAAATTGGACGTTATATTTCTGAAGCTATGGAAAAAGTAGGTAACGATGGTGTCATTACAATTGAAGAATCAAATGGACTAAACACTGAACTAGAAGTGGTTGAAGGTATGCAATTTGATCGTGGTTATCAATCACCGTATATGGTTACTGATTCAGATAAAATGGTTGCTGAATTAGAACGCCCATACATTTTAGTAACAGATAAGAAAATCTCGTCTTTCCAAGATATCTTACCTTTATTAGAACAAGTGGTTCAATCTAATCGTCCAATCTTAATTGTAGCTGATGAAGTTGAAGGCGATGCATTAACAAATATCGTGCTAAACCGTATGCGTGGCACATTTACAGCTGTTGCAGTAAAAGCACCTGGTTTTGGTGATCGTAGAAAAGCGATGCTTGAAGATTTAGCTATTTTAACTGGTGCGCAAGTGATTACTGATGATTTAGGCTTAGATTTAAAAGATGCATCAATTGATATGTTAGGTACTGCAAGTAAAGTAGAAGTAACTAAAGATAATACCACTGTTGTTGATGGTGACGGTGACGAAAACAGCATTGATGCACGTGTTAGCCAATTGAAATCTCAAATTGAAGAAACTGAATCTGACTTTGATCGTGAAAAATTACAAGAGCGCTTAGCTAAATTAGCAGGTGGTGTTGCAGTTATCAAAGTAGGTGCAGCAAGTGAAACAGAGCTTAAAGAACGTAAATTACGTATTGAAGATGCATTAAATTCTACACGTGCAGCAGTTGAAGAAGGTATTGTTGCAGGTGGTGGTACTGCATTAGTAAATGTTTACCAAAAAGTAAGTGAAATTGAAGCTGAAGGTGACATTGAAACAGGTGTAAATATTGTACTTAAAGCATTAACTGCACCAGTTCGTCAAATTGCTGAAAATGCAGGATTAGAAGGTTCTGTTATTGTAGAACGTTTGAAAAACGCAGAGCCGGGTGTTGGTTTTAACGCTGCTACAAACGAGTGGGTTAATATGTTAGAAGAAGGTATCGTTGATCCAACTAAAGTAACACGCTCAGCATTACAACATGCTGCAAGTGTTGCAGCAATGTTCTTAACGACTGAAGCGGTTGTAGCATCAATTCCAGAAAAAAATAATGACCAACCTAACATGGGTGGCATGCCAGGAATGATGTAAAACTGTTTATAGTTTTGACTAACTAGAAAATTACATTATGCACGAGTATGATTCATTCTAAGTATAAATTAGAATGCACGCAAATATATTTTAATTACGAGACGTCTTCCATTTGGTGACTAAACTTATGGGAGGCGTCTTTTTTGTATGAATTTGTGATTTTAGCATAGATATTCATAGTGGTATTGATATCTTTATGCCGTAATCGTTCTTGTATTTCTTTAATGTGTACACCTGATTCTATGAGCAATGCGCAATGTGTGTATCTGAATGAGTGCGTAGAGATATTTTTGAGTATGCTGGTACGTGACATAATGGTTTGTATCCACATTGATAGTTTTTTCATTACAATGGTTATCATTATATAATTCGTTTTTCCAATTATTTTGAACGTTTATCTTATAATCACGCAACACCTTTATTACATTTGGGTCAACGGAAATCTTACCGATAGAACTTTCAGTTTTAGGGGGAAGTATCTGATATTTCTTCTTGTTATTATTTGGATTGTAATATGTTTTAGTAATACTAATCGTGTTGTTTTCAAAATCAATATCAGACCACTTCAATGCTAGTATCTCGCCAGCACGACAGCCGGTATATGCAAGTGTGCTAAAGACTTCAAAGCTAGTTAACGGGGCGATGATGAAATAAATACTGATGATTTCTTTTTAATAGGTGATGAAGATTCTGACGAATTGATGACAGACGATAATGTCAATGATCATATTATAAAGAATCACATAGAAATGATTGTTGACAGATTAGCGACCGATAAAGAGTTTTATATTTTTGACTCCCTTATACAAGGACTTAGTTATCAAGATATTAGTAGTGCCTTAGATTGTTCAGAACAATCTGTAATATTATGGTATGAAACCATATTAGATAAAATTGTGGGGGTGATAAAATGAGTGAGTTAACTGCAAAGCAAGCACGTTTTGTGAATGAGTATATTAGAACACTGAATGTAACACAAAGTGCCATAAAAGCAGGATATAACGCAAATAGCGCACATGTGACAGCGTGTAGGTTATTGAAAAAGCCGCACATCAAGCAATATATACAAGAACAAAAAGATAAGATTATAGATGAGAATGTATTAACCGCAAAAGAGTTATTACATGTGCTAACGAATGCGGCAGTCGGTGATGAAACAGAAACGAAAGAAGTTGTAGTCAAGCGTGGAGAATATAAAGAAAATCCACAAAGTGGCAAAGTACAATTAGTCTATAATGAACATGTTGAACTGATAGAGGTACCAATAAAACCTAGTGATCGTTTAAAAGCTCGTGATATGTTGGGTAAATATCATAAATTATTTACAGATAAGCATGATATAAACGGTAATGTACCTATATTCATTAATATTGGTGAATGGGACGGAGGTGATGAGGGGTTAGATAAGGCAGTGAAAGATGTATCTAACGATAATCCTAATCATACTGTGATTGTGGATGATATACCGTTAGAAGATTATGAGTCAATTAGGTTTTTATAAATTGGGTATATATTTTATGGTGTTGCCAGTATTTATTGATAGTATCGGTTAAGACGATGAGAAGAATGAGTGAGATTTAAAAGAGTTGTAAACGCAATATCCTAATACTGATTTTCATATTGATGATTTAGGGAGGTTTTCAGGAGTAAAAGTATGATATTTTTTTCAAATTACATCAACATTTCAGATTGATTATTGTAATATATAATAAAATGATTTAAGAAAAAGGGAGAAAAATGGATAATATAAATAAAAATGAAAAATTTCGTGTTTTGTAAACAATTGCTATTACTATATCATTTATTTTAAATTTTGGGTTGTTTATTTCTCTAGCTATTTGGTCAATAAATTCGATGGGTAATAAACAATGCATTAGTTTGAATTTATTGCTTTCGGATGATACTTTCGCAGTAATTTCAGTAATGACAACTTTGGGAACTGCTATTTTAGGAGGTATAGCACCTTCAATATATGGTATTTTTACATCGCCTATAGATAAAAAAAGTAGTTTTAGGGCTATTAGCGATTGGGAGCAAGAACAAAGAAATAATGTTAAAGATCTGATGATGCTATTACCATTTACATTACTTAGTATTTTAATTGTGATTTTTATTTTTCAGTTTGCATATTCTAAACTATTTAATACGATAGCTATTATAATATTTATTATAATACTTGTTGTTATGTTTTTTTAATTTTATTAATCTGTTATAAAATTACTGTGAAGATATGCAGATATTTTTCAAAAGAATAGAAATGATTTGTTTACGCTGAGAAACGTCCTGATTTGCAGTGAGAAATGATTTTGCGTATCTATTGTATGTAACAATAGGTACATAATATTTTTAGGGTGGGTTATATGAGCATAATTACAAGATTGTTTAATAACAGTGATTTTGAAAAATTAAATCAACTATGTAAATTATATGATGATCTAGGTTATCCAACAAATGAGAATGATTTAAAAAAGAGACTAAAGAAAATAACGAATCATGATGATTACTTCCTACTGCTTTTGATAAAAGAAAATAAAATAATTGGTTTAAGTGGTATGTGTAAAATGATGTTTTACGAAAAAAATGCAGAGTATATGAGAATCCTTGCGTTTGTTATACATTCTGAATTTAGGAAAAAAGGTTATGGAAAGAGATTATTAGCTGATTCTGAAGAATTTTCTAAACGGTTGAATTGTAAAGCAATAACACTAAATAGTGGTAATAGAAATGAAAGACTATCTGCACATAAACTATATAGTGATAATGGGTATGTTAGCAATACATCTGGGTTTACTAAACAACTATAAGTGTGAGCATTCGTATAATACGATGTAGGAACATATTTTATTGTAAATGTTGCATGTATGCCTCGTATTATGACTTATTTAAAGGGAGAAAAAAGGGCATAATTCTTCGATTGTTGGAGAAATAGACTAGATTTTCGAGATTTTCCAACAATAAATCAATGTTGGAAAACAGTTTTTGAGTGACATAATTATGACATAATAGAATTGAAAAACTAAAAATAATAGCGTTGTCTAAAAATTAAAACGCTGATTTAATAATCTTTAAAGCGTGTATTAAAGTAAGTTTTTATTAGTGCATAATGCCGGGAATGATGTAAAACTGTATATAGTTTTGACTAATTAGAAAATTACATTATGAACGAGTATGATGTATTCTAAGTACAAATTAGAATGCACGCAAATATATTTTAATTACGAGACGTTTTCCATTTGGTGACTAGACTTATGGGAGGCGTCTTTTTTATGTGCTAATTTGTAATTGAGATTCATAATGGTATTTAAATCATTATGGTGCGGGAGTTATGGTATTGCCATAATATGAGAGTGCATCCACTTCTATAAGTAATGCATATTGCGAGTGCAGGAATGAATGAGTGCTTGATTAAAATCCTTATGGGTGGTTGACATAATTAAAAGAAACCACATTTAAAATTTCTTAATCACAAGCGGTTAACTAGGTATAGTTTAGTTTTGAGTAAATCTTTTTAAAGGTGTACTTGTGCATTTTACTTAATTAAAGACATAAGACATTTAATCGGCCTAAAATAAATAAAAAACTACCTGTTTAGGTAGTTTTTTTAATGTAATAGATTAAAACACTAGTTCATTTCTTATTAAAGATGGATAGTTATTTTATAGATAAATTTGTCCTTTAGTGTAGCGGTAATTTTTAGGACTTTTTGGTGGTATAAATGTTCTTAATAAAGTTAATAGTCCTACTTTACCGCAAAGCATAACGAATATAATAATTATTTTAGTAATACCATGATATTCTGTGGTAAGGTTCATACTTAACCCTACTGTTCCGAATGCAGAAACCACTTCGAATAATAACTTGATTAATGATATGTTCGGATTAATTATCGATAATATAAAAGTAATGATGCTGATAAATAGAAATGAGATATTAATGGTAACAATAGATAGTTTTATATGTTTGTCAGATATTTCTTTATTGAATACTGAAACATTATTTTCTTTACGTATATAATTTAGTACAAAAATAAACGCAACTGCAAAAGTAGTTATTTTAATTCCTCCAGCTGCACTGAGAGGGGCACCACCAATAAACATAAGTAGCATTAACATTAATGCGGTAGATTTGTTAATGCTTGCTATATCTATACTGTTAAAACCCGCTGTTCGTGTTGTTACTGATTGGAAAAAAGAATTTCCGATTTTTTCAACTAGTCCCATATGTTGCATAGTATTAAACTGTTCTAATAAAAAGAATGTAATAGCTCCTATAATTATTAGGATACTAGTTGTAGTTAAGACTAATTTAGAATGTAAAGATAATTTACTCAATTTTTTACAATTAATAAAGTCTATCACGACAAAATGTCCAATACCTCCAAATATTATGAGTATTGAGATTGTAATAATGACAATTGGATCACTAGAATAATCTATTAAGTTATTCTTAAAAAGGGCAAATCCAGCATTATTAAAAGCTGATACTGATGTGAATAAGCTTAAAAATAAACCTTTGCCTATACCAAATTTTGGTATAAAAGATAAACACAAACAAATCATACCAATTAATTCAGTGACTAAACTATAAATAGCCAAGTGTTTAATTAGCTTAATAACACCACCAGGTTCGTCAATATTCCATGTAACCATAATCAAGAATCTATTTTTCATTGATATCTTTCTATTTAAAAATACTAGTGTCAATAGGGTTACGGTCACGATACCCAGACCACCTATTTGAATTAATAATAGTATTACTATCTCACCAAGTATATTAAACTGTGATCCTATATCAACTGGGGACAAGCCAGTAACTGTAAATGCACTTGAAGCTATAAATAGGGCATCTAAAAAAGATATTGGCTTTTTACCAGTAAAAGGTAAATACAATAAAAGTGCACCTATGATAGTTGTAGAGAAGAAAAGCATTAAATAAAAATATAAAGGTTTGTGGACTTTGTTCATTTTAATTTCATACTCCTTTATATTATAAATTAATAATTAGATAATATCATAAATGAAAATAGAAATGTTACTGATGTGTATTACTAACAGGCGTTGACTAATTCTTTTAATATTTTATAATTGAAAATGAATATCAATTGAAAAACAAAAGGATGATATTATGAAAAGATTAATTGGAATTTTATTATGTAATTTATTTATTTTGACTGCGTGTTCAGCATCTGTCGATAAAACAAGTAACTCGACAAAGACTACAGACTATAAAATTGAAAATGGTGAAACACTGAAAGTACCAGAGAAACCTAAAAGAGTTGCTGTATTAACTGGATTTTATGTTGGTGATTTTATAAAGTTAGGAATCAAACCAATTGCTGTTTCAGATATAACTAAAGATTCTTCAATTTTAAAACCTTATTTAAAAGGGGTTGATTATATTGGAGAAAATGATGTTGAAAGAGTTGCTAAAGCAAAACCAGATTTAATTGTTGTAGATGCTATGGATAAAAATATAAAAAAATACCAAAAAATAGCGCCAACAATCCCATATACATACAATAAATACAATCATAAAGAAATATTAAAAGAAATAGGCAAGTTGACTAATAATGAAGATAAAGCTAAAAAATGGATTGAAGAGTGGGACGATAAAACTAGAAAAGATAAAAAAGAAATTCAAAGTAAAATTGGTCAAGCAACAGCATCTGTGTTTGAACCAGATGAAAAGCAAATATACATATATAACTCTACATGGGGTCGTGGTTTGGATATTGTTCATGATGCATTCGGTATGCCAATGACAAAGCAATATAAAGATAAATTACAAGAAGATAAAAAAGGCTATGCTTCCATTTCAAAAGAAAATATTAGTAAATATGCTGGTGATTATATATTTTTAAGTAAACCTTCGTACGGAAAATTTGATTTTGAAAAAACACATACATGGCAGAATATTGAAGCTGTAAAAAAAGGACATGTAATTTCATATAAAGCAGAAGATTATTGGTTCACAGATCCTATTACATTAGAACATTTGAGAAGTAAATTAAAAAAAGAAATTTTAAATAAAAAATAATAGAAATAAGTTGTAAAAATTTTCTTATGCATTGGTACTAATGTTTTTAAGGAGTGATTAAATGAAGCAACTGGTTGGAATTCCCGAATCAATGTTAATTCCTTTGATAGCTCGAGCAAAAGAGTACGAAAACGAAAAACCAATAATAAAAGACGCACTATCAAAAAAAATATTTGATGGTTTAGATGATATGTACAAAAATGTTACATGTGATGACATGTCTCAAATTGGAATTAGTATACGTACTGTGATAATAGATTGTGTTACTAAGAGGCTTATCAAGGATAATAAAGATTTAATCGTGGTCAATATAGGTTGTGGCTTAGATACAAGGTTTCAAAGATTTAATAAAGAAAAAATATCATGGATAGATTTAGATGTACCAGAATCAATAGAAATACGAAAAACATTTTTTAAAGAAAGTAATAGTTATAAGATGATATCTAAATCTATGCTAGATTACAGTTGGATTGATGATGTCAAAAATTATAAATTTTTTAATAGTAAGTCAAATATATTGTTTATTATTGAAGGTGTATTGATGTATTTTGATGAGAGTGTAATGACTCAATTATTGGACACTATTATCAAAAAGATGGGAGATCATAATTTGACATTTGCGATTGAATTTTGCTCAAAAACAATTGCGAATAATACAAAGAGACATCAATCGGTATCAAAGTTATCCTCACAACCTGTTTTTAAATATGGTTACAATGATTTAAAAAAATTGAATGAAATTTTACCAAATACAATAAGAGTAATACATGAATATAATTATTTTGACTATTATAAGAATCGATGGGGCTTATTTGGATATTGTAGATTTATACCTTATTTAAAAAAAAGGTTAAACAATAAAATAGTACTTATGAAATATAAAGTTCCAAAGAGACAGAGACATTAAGTTCTTAGACAATGTAAAAAAGCTGATTTCTATAAATTATTTGATAGAAATCAGCTTTTTTCAAATGTATTTGATAATTTACAGCTCGTTGAGCTGCTGTTTTCTAGGGATTTATGTCCCATTCCTTTTACGAGAAGGTTTTTACGAGTTTTATGTAACTATTAGAAGCTATCTTTTTATATGACCATTAGTCAATATATGTATGACAAATCAGCACAATAATTTCAGTTTTACATCACTTAATCAATGAAAATGTGCTTGTTGATATTTGAATATTTACATTCAAACAATATTCATCGCTATTTCTATCAACTTAAAATTCGCAATAAAAAACTGCCAGCACGCGAATAGGGCAGCTGACAGCATCGTTCTTATTTTTCTTTTAAATATTGAATGGAAGCCTCTTTAAAAATATCAATATATTTCAGATACATATCTTTTTCAATATATTCATCGATTTGATGTGCCATTAATGGATTACCTGGTCCAAAAATGGCTAAATCAACATTGTCCTTATTATCTCCTAAGAAACTAGAGGCATCTGTTGCACCTACAAGCGCTGAAACAAATATTTCGTCTTGTTCTACATAACTAGAAGCTACATCTTTAATCGTAGTAATTAATTTGCTATTTTTATCGCTTGTTACAGGTCGGTGATTGCTTGGAATATCGAGTGAAAGCTTATTGCTATCCACATCATTAATGATATTTTGGAAAAACGATTCTATAAAGTCGTTATCATACTCAGGAACTGGTCTTACGTTAAATTCAAGTGAAGCTTCATCTGGTACAGAGTTAAATTGTTTGCCGCCATTTATAATCGAACATACAGCTGTAAGACCAGATGCATAATTTGCATCCTCTTCAGAAATTTCTTTTCCAATCAATGATTTGAACATAGGCGCAACATCTAATTCATGTTTAGTATCTTGTTGTTTAAGCTCTGAATATTTTTCTTTAAATAGATTATAAAATTCAAGCAGTGTATCAATTGCATTGTCACCAATAAATGGAACTGAGCTATGGACAGCTTTACCAGTTGCAGTTACTTTACATGACATAGACCCCTTATGTGCATAATAAATTCCAGATCCAGTTGGTTCAGCAATAATTAAGCTATCGACATCGTCTAAATAGCCTTTATCAGCTAATAATTTGGCACCTTCTTGTTCTTTCTCTTCGCCAGCAGTAGCCAGTAATCTAATCGTTCCATGAGGCAATTCATTTTGTTCTTTTAATTCGATTAGAGATACGACCAAAGCCATTAAACCGCCTTTCATATCTGTAGTGCCTCGGCCATATAATTTGCCATCTTTTTCTGTCAGTTGAAAAGGGGGATATGACCAATTATCTTGATTTCCTGCATCAACAACATCCATATGACCACTCAATGCGAGTATAGGTGAGCCGTTACCGATTTCTGCAACGATATTGGCGCGGTGTTCATTAACTTTCAAAATTTCAGATTTAATATCGTACTTGTCGAATAAATCTGTTAAATAATTACAAACGTCTATTTCATTATTATTTTCAGTTTGTAGTTCAACAATATCTGCTAGTAATTGAATTTTTTCTTTTTCACTAAAAGTTGTCATTAAGCTCACACCTTTCAAAGTAGTATATATATTTATATAAACATAATTTTTATTCTTAAACATAATTTAAAATGCAGAAAGTAGTGTGTTATTTGATTTCGTTCTATGAAATTAACTGTCTAGTATCAACGATCTTATTAACGCTGATATCGGATATGCTTAATTTTATAGTAAATTGTATGAGAAAGATGCAGGATATTATTTAGCTAATAATTATATATAAATTTCAAATCGATGGTTATTAACTACTAAATAAAAATATTTGCTAAATTAATGACTTTGTACACACATTATTTTTAAAGAGGATAAAGTATTTAATAATATTAACAAAATCATTTAATAAATAGTTAAATATATATTCTCTGTTTTTGTGATATTATTCACATGTCGATACATATCAACAAATATCAATCATACGAAAGAAGGTTATAACAATGAAAAATAAAAAACGTGTTTTAATAGCGTCATCATTATCATGTGCAATTTTATTGTTATCAGCAGCAACGACTCAAGCAAATTCAGCTCATAAAGACTCTCAAGACCAAAATAAGAAAGAACATGTTGATAAGTCTCAACAAAAAGACAAACGTAATGTTACTAATAAAGATAAAAATTCAACAGCACCGGATGATATTGGGAAAAACGGTAAAATCACAAAACGAACTGAAACAGTATATGATGAGAAAACAAATATACTCCAAAATTTACAATTCGACTTTATCGATGATCCAACTTATGACAAGAATGTATTACTTGTTAAAAAACAAGGCTCAATTCATTCAAATTTAAAGTTTGAATCTCATAAAGAAGAAAAAAATTCAAATTGGTTAAAGTATCCAAGTGAGTACCATGTAGATTTTCAAGTAAAAAGAAATCGTAAAACTGAAATATTAGACCAATTGCCGAAAAATAAAATTTCAACTGCAAAAGTAGACAGTACATTTTCATATAGCTCAGGTGGTAAATTCGATTCAACAAAAGGTATTGGACGAACTTCATCAAATAGCTACTCCAAAACGATTAGTTATAATCAGCAAAATTATGACACAATTGCCAGCGGTAAAAATAATAACTGGCATGTACACTGGTCAGTTATTGCGAATGACTTGAAGTATGGTGGAGAAGTGAAAAATAGAAATGATGAATTATTATTCTATAGAAATACGAGAATTGCTACTGTAGAAAACCCTGAACTAAGCTTTGCTTCAAAATATAGATACCCAGCATTAGTAAGAAGTGGCTTTAATCCAGAATTTTTAACTTATTTATCTAATGAAAAGTCAAATGAGAAAACGCAATTTGAAGTAACATACACACGAAATCAAGATATTTTGAAAAACAGACCTGGAATACATTATGCACCTCCAATTTTAGAAAAAAATAAAGATGGTCAAAGATTAATTGTCACTTATGAAGTTGATTGGAAAAATAAAACAGTTAAAGTCGTTGATAAATATTCTGATGACAATAAACCTTATAAAGAAGGATAATATTGAAAGGGCGGATTACTAATGATTAAACAACTATGTAAAAATATCACAATTTGTACGTTAGCACTATCGACTACTTTCACTGTATTACCAGCTACTTCATTTGCAAAGATTAATTCTGAAATCAAACAAGTTTCTGAGAAGAATCTTGATGGTGATACTAAAATGTATACACGTACAGCTACAACAAGTGATAGTCAAAAAAATATTACTCAAAGCTTACAATTTAATTTCTTAACTGAACCTAATTATGATAAAGAAACAGTATTTATTAAAGCAAAAGGTACAATTGGTAGTGGTTTGAGAATTTTAGACCCAAATGGTTATTGGAATAGTACATTAAGATGGCCTGGATCTTATTCAGTTTCAATTCAAAATGTTGATGACAACAACAATACAAATGTGACTGACTTTGCACCAAAAAATCAGGATGAATCAAGAGAAGTTAAATATACGTATGGTTATAAAACAGGTGGAGATTTTTCGATTAATCGTGGAGGCTTAACTGGAAATATTACAAAAGAGAGTAATTATTCAGAGACGATTAGTTATCAACAACCATCATATCGTACATTACTTGATCAATCTACGTCACATAAAGGTGTAGGTTGGAAAGTAGAAGCACATTTGATAAATAATATGGGACATGACCATACGAGACAATTAACTAATGATAGTGATAATAGAACTAAAAGTGAAATTTTTTCTTTAACACGAAATGGAAATTTATGGGCGAAAGATAATTTCACACCTAAAGACAAAATGCCTGTAACTGTGTCTGAAGGGTTTAATCCAGAATTTTTAGCTGTTATGTCACATGATAAAAAAGACAAAGGTAAATCACAATTTGTTGTTCATTATAAAAGATCAATGGATGAGTTTAAAATAGATTGGAATCGCCATGGTTTCTGGGGCTATTGGTCTGGTGAAAACCATGTAGATAAAAAAGAAGAAAAATTATCAGCATTATATGAAGTTGATTGGAAGACACATAATGTGAAGTTTGTAAAAGTACTTAATGATAATGAAAAGAAATAAGTAATAAAAGTTGCCTGCTACATAGAATGTAGTAGGTAACTTTTATTTATATTTGAATAGATAGATTTATTATGACGTGCAGTGTATGAATCTTGTTTGAGTGTAGAGTAAAGACTTGTATTAATGAAAAATTAAAGTTGTTAAGATGATTTTATTAAAATGTAAGTCAATTCAAATTTTAACAATATAACTCGCTTCGTCCTTTTAGAACGAAGCAAGTTATTAGTTAGTTGAGCACTATTTACTATAGGCTTTGATTGGGTAATGATCTGAAAAATCATTGTAAACGTAGTAATATGGGAACGCATATACATCCCATGGCTTAGGTTTTTCAGTCACAACTTCATTGACTAATTGTTTTGGTTGTTTATGATCTTTATCTGTAAATATATAGTCTAAATGTTCTGGTTTACCATTAGGGTAATTATATTTCGCAATTGAATTTGATTGAGGGTCCCATGTGCTATTATGACCTGCATATAGAACATCATTTACATTCAAGTTTTTAAGCATATCTTTGAACTCTGGAGTGCCTTTATTGACATTAAGGTCGCCACCTATATATACCGTTTCATCTTTAGGGATATTTTTCTTTTTAACAAAGTCACTGATTTCTTTCATTTGTTCAGCTCTAATTTTTCGATCATGTCCAGCACCACAACGTGAATCTTCAGATTGTGTATGTGTACCGATAACGTGAACGTTCTTACCATTTTTCTCTATTTTTGTATAAACAAAGCCTTTGTTGCTATCATTATCGAATCCACAACCGCTTTTGAAAACATGCTGGATTTTTTCTTTAATAGGATATTTACTTACAATCGCTACGCCACCATCTTCTGCAACAGTTGATGAGTAGCTACCTTCAGTTTTGTCCCACCCTGATTGAGAACGGCCGAGTACAGGTGTTTGATAAGGATATTCTTTTTTCACATTACTTAATAATTTGTCTGATGCACCATTATCAAATGCTTCATTGAATATTACGACATCATTATTTTTAATATAAGAAGATTGTCCGATTAAATCAGCGCGTTTATATTGCCCCCAGTTTGGATACATAGAAACCTTGTAACAACAGTATTTATTGGGTTTGGAGTCCCTAATGGGTCCCTAAATTACATACTTTCTAAAATTTTAGTTGTTTTTTTGTCCTCTTCATTAAATTTTTCTTCTAACAAATGAGAATACACGGATGTAGTTATTGCTATATTTTTATGACCTAATCTTTTAGAAATGTAATGTATAGATACACCTTTTGCTAGTAAATAAGAACAATGAGTGTGTCTTAATGCGTGCGATGTAATAATTGATATATTATTGACTCTACAGGCTGATTTCAAAGCATTATTGATAGCATGAAGGTTAATTATAGATCCGGCTTCTTTGAAAATGTAACCATCATAGCTAATTGCAAATGTACTTATGACGTCCATAATGTGTTTCATATCAGATTTAGCGATACTGATATATCTAGGGGAAGTATCGGTTTTTCGCTCGTCAATAAATATAGTGTTTTTCACTTGGTTGATATGCTCAATCTTTATATTTCTTGCACCACTGACACGACAACCCGTACAAATCATTATGAATAGCGCTAATGATGAACGAGTTCTCTTCTTTCTGACGTGATCTTTTAGTATTTCATATTCAGTTACCGAGATGAATTTTTCTTGTTCTGACTTCGTAGGTTTTCCGGCTTTATAATTAACTTTATAAGCGGGATTTTTAAAAATAAGCCCATCATATAATGCGTCATCTAAAGCTGACCGAATAGCACCGTTTGTTTTTCTTATAGTTTCTTTTGCGTGTTCTTTTGAATAATCGTTTATGAATTTCTGATAAACTTGTCTATTTATCTTTGATAACTCCATTTTACCTATTTTATGTTTTTGTATATGTTGTAATGCATTTCTATAATGACGGTAGGTATTTTCTTTAACAACAGGTTGTTTATACGTTTTAATCCAATTTTCGAAGTATTCTTCAAGAGTTATATAGTTATCTATATTAAAACCACTTCTTAACTCATTTAACTTGTCTAGTCCAGCAGAATTAGCTTCACGCTTTGTTCTAAAACCTTTCTTACGGTATCTTTTTCCTTCATACTTAAATTCATATTGCCATTTTTTACCATCGTAACAACGTGTTTTCATGCGTTCCCTCCTCAAAATTGGCAAAAAATAATAAGGGTAGGCGGGCTACCCATGAAAATTGTATAAAAAAAGACGCCTGTATAAAATACAGACGCCACTTATAGTTATAAGATTACATGGTTAATTACCAAAAATGGTAACGAATATATACGTGTTTTAAAGGATAAACCTTTAATATATTAAAATTATATCATCTTATATCAGGAATCTGCAATATATTATTATTAATTCTATTTATCAGTAACATAATATCCGAAGAATCTATTACTGGATTTTTAATTTTTTGGGGTAAAACTTTTCTTATGCGAAACTTACTAATCGGCTGGAAAGAATTTATGCAAGCGTAACTATTACCTTTTAATTTTTTTACCTTATCAATTGCTGATACTATGTTATTAATGTTTCTGTCAATTTTATTTAATTTATTTTCAATTTCTAAACTATCAGATATAAATTCACTAAAATAATCTTTAGTGATGAATTCTGTGTTGTTTTTTTGGTATTTTTTATCGAAAACTTCTTTTAATATAGCTGAATTATTTTGCGCGCTAATTAAATTTAAAAACAATCTTAAATAATACTCCCATTTCAAATCAAAATTCATCTTTAAATACTTTTTGTTTTCTTTAGAAGATAAGGGAATAACATTTACTATATCTTCCGTATTAGAATCATTTTTATTCATCACTATTGCAAAGTGTGAATTAGAGAATTCTTTATTAACGTTTATACCGAAATCTACAAAAACTATTTCTCCTTGTTTAAACTTTGGATAAAAACCTTTATGGTTTTTTTCACCTTCAAATCTCTTGAGTAAATAGTGAATATCTGAATCTAATTTTTTAAATTTTGGATTTCCAGAAGTTTTTAATTTATTAATGCGTTTTTCTATATTATGCGTCATCATTTCTCCTTTATTCTCGCTCACACTCTCACCACCATTCAACGTCTACACTTGTAGACGTTTTTTGATTAGTAAAATCATAATGAATCTTCTTTGGTTAACTTATCGCCATCTATTTTTTGTGAAATAAATTCCAAGTATTTACGCGCATTATGTGACGATAAATCTTTAGGTAACTCATAAGTGAATGGTTGATTACCACTAGTTAAAACTTCGTATATTACAGTTTCTCTTTTTATTTTGCAATTAGTTATTTTCATTATAAACTTCCTTTCAAACACTGCTGAAATAGACGTCTTTTTTAAATAAGCATAATTAATACTTCAATTCTTTAATCCACATATATTTAAAAGTGAGGTAGTAGGTAATAAATATAAGACTTAAAGTTAAGATTGCTTTTTTCATGTTTCATAATTAAAACCTCTGTAAATTTAAGGTTAGTATTATGAAATAATGGATTGGTTTATTCTTTAGTACTAACTTCGTAGTAAATTATATAGTTCGCTAAATTGTATTTATCTACTATATTTTTGGAATAAACAATTTCCTTTTCTTTCTTCAGTAAATTATAAAAATCTACATCATTTTCGTTAGCTGATTCTATTTTGGTGATATCAGATTGTCTAACGATTCTTTTAGATCTGTCAAGGTATATAAATTTCCCTGATTTAGAATTAGTCTTTTTATTCACACCGACGTAAATTGAAAGTAATATACTTTTTCCAAAAACAGCATCACTGTGATTATGGTTTTCATCTTCTATAACTAAGAATACATGCTTTTTTGTAAAAATTTTTTTGATCATCGTTATTATTCCTTTATTAAATTTATTAAGTCTTCTTCATTTAAAAATTGAATTTTTGCACCATTTCCAACATATTCTCGAGCTTTTCGTTGTTTTGAAACTAGTCCGTTCACATCTTTATATTTATCATCTTGAACACCTTCGACTAAAATATCTGTTTTTGCAGTTACGTCACTTCTGATATAAGCTCCTTTCTTTCTAGTTAATATCATTAAATCTTGTTTTTCAGTGTCAAAATTACCTGTAAAAACAACATTTTTATCTTTTAAAATAGGGATTACACTTTCCACTTCTATTTTATTAATCTCAGATATTTTCATATGAATTTTTTGAAATCCTGAATCGAAAAGTTTAGTTGGAGAGTTAGAATATTTGCTAAATCTAATGTATTGCTTAGGCATATAATGTATTAATTTTAATACACTATAATGCTGATTGTTTTTAGCGAGTGATATCAACATCTTCGATAAAGCTAGCACGTCAAATTTAGCAGAATGTAATTTTTCTTTATCGATATCATATAAGCTACACAAATTTTCTAATTTAAAACTAGAGATTGCGTGGAAGCTTCTAAAGATATTTATACTATCGACATACATGAAGTTTGGAACAGGTAAGTCATAATAATTATTAGTATTTTTTAATACTGAAATATCAAAAAGTGCATTATGAGCAATAATTAAATGTGATTCTTTTAAAAGATAGAGAATTTCTTGGTAAATATCTGGATATTTAGGTGCTTTTAATATGACATCTTCAGGTATTTTATGTATTTTAGCGTTTTTCAAGTTATATCTATTATTAGGAGGATTAATATAAGATGAATAAACTTTTACTATTGATAAATCCTTAATTAAAGATACAGCAACTTCGCAAGGGCTGTTCATATGTTCATTCATAGTTTCAAAGTCTAAGACTGCAATATCATATTTTTTCATTTGCAAGTGCTCCTTTTATAAAATAACTTTTCCAATTAACCTCACACTTTCATTTCTATAAAAGTGTAGATCGTCGTAATCTTTATTTAGTGAAACTAGAGTCAATCTATCATCTTCAACAAAGACTTTCTTAACGTACGCTTCTTCTTCAATGATGAATATACCAATTTGTCCATTCTTTATATTGTGAGTTTTCTCCACAAATATGATTTCGCCATCTTTAAACATAGGTTCCATAGAATCACCATTTACTTTTAACGCTAAATCGTGTGTGGGGATAGGTCCTTTAACCATTTCAGTAAATAGCGTTTCATCGTGTAAACGTTCTCCTACACCAGCAGAGACGCAACCATTGACGTTAACTGGAGTTTTCTCCTGTTTATATGAATTAATATCTACAACGTTATCTCCTTTAGAATTCTGTTCTTCCAATTGTTCATTTGCATAGTTAAGTACGTTTTCTTGGCGGGGAGGTGTGAGTTTGTTGTATATGGAAGTGATGTCGTTATCGTCTTTGTATGTAGTATCTATGTCGCTTTTACCAACCTCGAAAACATCAGCTATCCTTTGTATAACGCCGTGAGAGGGGTTGGAACGTAAATTTAAATAATCGCTTAAAGTAGATGGTTTTATGTTAATGAGTTCAGCAAGTTTCTTTTGAGACATATTTGAATCGTTGAGAAATTTTCTAATGTTTTTGGCTATAATAATATTTCTTTCTTTGTTCATATTACTTACCTCCTTTTTTCTTATTATACGAAATTTTCATATCATAGTAAAGTTTTTTTACGAAAAAAACGTATTTAATGTTGACAATACGAAAATTTCGTATTATATTAGGTTTACGAAAGGCGGTGACAACATGAAAACATTAAAAGAGTTGAGGACTGATTACGGATTGACTCAAAAAGAGTTAGGAGATTTATTTAAGGTCTCATCACGTACAATTCAAAATATGGAAAAAGACTCTACAAACATTAAAGATAGTTTACTTTCTAAGTATATGAGTGCTTTTAATGTTAAATATGATGATATTTTTTTAGGTAATGAATACGAAAATTTCGTATTTACGAATGATAAAAAGAAATCAATTATTTTAGCATTTAAAGAAAAACAAACATCTTAATAGGAGGAATAACAAATGAACATTCAAGAAGCAACGAAGCTAGCGATGGAGAAAGGAATAAGTATAAGGAGAGAGAATCAAGATGTGTATGGGATATTACCAACTAATTTGCAGCGTTATCAATGCCTAGTCGTATCTAGACACTATAAGAAAAAAAGACAAACCGCCGCCGGAAGGTGGCAGCCTAGCGCAGACGATTTAATAGCAGATGATTGGATTTTAGATTATTAATTTTTTCAAATCTCTAATTAAATCCATAAGTGTTTTGTAATCTTTTTTGGATTCTGATTCTGAGTAGGCGATACCTTCTCGAGAAAGAGCCATCTCAAGAAAACCGCCATCTTCAGCAGAAGCAATTACAAAATCTCTATGCTTTAATTCAAGAACTGCATCGATATAGTCTTCAAAATTAAAATCTAAAAAGAAAGCGTTAAATGAGGATTCATCACTACCGAAATAAGATGCAGAACGTTTAGACATACCTTCGTCAATTCTATCAAGGTAAATTGAATAAAGTTGTAAAAGGACAAATTTAGCTTCATTAGTCATAAGTCATTCACCTCCTTAATAGGAGTATAGCAGAAAGGAGCATAAACAATATGCAAGCATTACAAACAAATTCGAACATCGGAGAAATGTTCAATATTCAAGAAAAAGAAAATGGAGAAATCGCAATCAGCGGTCGAGAACTTCATCAAGCATTAGAAGTTAAGACAGCATATAAAGATTGGTTTCCAAGAATGCTTAAATACGGATTTGAAGAAAATACAGATTACACAGCTATCGCTCAAAAAAGAGCAACAGCTCAAGGCAATATGACACACTATATTGACCACGCACTCACACTAGACACTGCAAAAGAAATCGCAATGATTCAACGTAGTGAACCTGGTAAACGTGCAAGACAATACTTCATCCAAGTTGAAAAAGCATGGAACAGCCCAGAAATGATTATGCAACGTGCTTTAAAAATTGCTAACAACACAATCAATCAATTAGAAACAAAGATTGAACGTGATAAACCAAAAATTGTATTTGCAGATGCAGTAGCTACTACTAAGACATCAATTTTAGTTGGAGAGTTAGCAAAGATCATTAAACAAAACGGTGTAAACATCGGGCAACGCAGATTGTTTGAGTGGTTACGTCAAAACGGATTCCTTATTAAACGCAAGGGTGTGGATTATAACATGCCTACACAGTATTCAATGGAACGTGAGTTATTCGAAATTAAAGAAACATCAATCACACATTCGGACGGTCACACATCAATTAGTAAGACGCCAAAAGTAACAGGCAAAGGACAACAATACTTTGTTAATAAGTTTTTAGGAGAAAAACAAACATCTTAAAAGGAGGAATAACAAATGAACGAAGAAAAATTAAAGATGATTCTCTTACTTCTTGAAGATATACCAAGAGACGAATGGAATCGATTAGTAAATGAAGTAAATAATCAATACAGTTACCAAGCTGACAAGGTAGGACTTGCCAGTGATAACTGTCAACAAATAGCAAATAACTATAAGCACTATGGATTTTAAGATGGATAAGGACTATCGTTATTCTTTTCACCTTTAACGTTAATGTCGAAATACAAAACATGATCTAAACTGACAACTCTATCTTTTGGATAAATGATGTGTAGAGTTTTGCTTTCAGCATCTTTCATATGTTCTTGTACTTTAATAACTTCACCATTAATTAAATGTAAATCTAAAGAAGTAACGATTTCTTTATCTAAATATTGAGTGAGCAATCTCTTATGCATACTTATCACCTCCTTTCACTAGGAGATAACAACATTATACACGAAAGGAAAGATAGAAATGCCACACATTTTAAACGTAACAGTTCCAATACCTGAAACACATGTACTTATCACAAAAGATGAATATGATGAGCTAATTGGTTATTCATTAGACCCTGTATGGAACATGAGTGACTTAAAGAAGAAATTAAAAATTGCATCTGATGAGACTATCAAGGACAGATTACTATTTCATCCTAGATTTGAAAAAGAACTAAGAGCGCAAGGAATTGTGCATTACCCAGATGAGAGTTTTAATCGCTGGAGATTTAACGCAAGAAAGATGAATAAATTCGTCGATGAGCATTTCAATGAAATATATAAGGAGAGAATAAAATGAGCGACACATATAAAAGCTACCTATTAGCAGTGCTATGTTTCACAGTCTTAGCGATTGTGCTTATGCCATTGCTGTACTTCACTACAGCGTGGTCAATTGCAGGATTCGCAAGCATTGGAACATTCATATACTACAAAGAATACTTTTATGAAGAATAAAAAAACTGCTACTTGCGTCAACAAGTAACAGTGACAAACGATTAACAAAATTAATTCATTTTCAATATAAAACGAAACAAGGAGGAAGTCAACCATGACTAAAAATTATAAAGATATGACTCAAGACGAATTAAGGGGTTTATTGGCTGAAAAGAATGCAGAATTGTTTGATTTAGCGAGCGAAATCGATGAAGAAACTGAATTTGACGTTTTACTTTTTTCAAATGTAGGGATTAGCAACGGAGATTTTACACCGTCGTCACATTGTGTGATTGGGAATGTTGTTGATATTGCTAATTTATTGAAACGTAGAGCTGTTTACCGAGATATCGCTGATGTTATCAAAATGCGTTAAAAATTCTAGCTATAGATAATGACAAGGAGGACGAGAACAATGTATTACAAAACGGGTGACGTATGTCGAAAAATAATTAATGTAGATGGCTTTGATTTTCAATTAAGAGTTAAGAAACGAGCGTATAGCGTCGAAATGGTTGTTCTAGACCATGAAGGAAATTCAATTGACGGGTTACTAGTTTCTGATGAGAACGATCTATACACAGCTTTAGATATTTTGAAACAAAGTGTTTATGAATGGATTGAAAATAACACAGATGAACAGGACAAACTAATGAACTTAGTCATGAAATGGTAGGTATAAGCATGAGAGATACAGAAAGAAATATATTGAATATTTTTAAGACGTTATTCGACGAATATACTTTGTCAAACCAACGAGCATTATTGGAAATTGAACGTAATCATCACGGATACTTATCGATTAATTTCTTGCACTATCACGACAGTTACAAAACAAACAATAAGCTTGTGCAGATACATGAAATCAATCCAGACAGCCATGAACGAATAAAAAATTTAATTATCGAGGTACTAAGAGGTCATCGGAAGATTAAAAAAGGAGCATGAGGAAGGATATGAAAATAAATAAATTAACAATATCGAACTTTGCCGGAATCAAAGAAGAAAAATTTAATTTTGACGGTAAAGATGCAAAAATATACGGCAATAATGCGACTGGTAAGACTACAACAGCAACCGCATTACAATGGTTGCTTTTCGATAAAGGTTTGGACGGTTCAACCAAATCATTTAACCCTGTACCTTTAAACGAAAAAAACGAAGAAAATTATGAGTTAATTCCGACTGTTTTCGCAGAATTTGAAATCGACGGAAAAATTACGACTTTTAAAAAAGAGTCACATCCTAAATACACAATAAATCAAAAGACGAATCGCAAGGAATACTCACGAAGTCGAACGAAGAAACAATATATCAATGATGAATCAATAAAAGTAAAGGATTATAAAGCTCGTATTGATGAACTTATTGATGAAGATGTATTCAAGTTAATTACGAACCCTCAAGCATTTAACTTACTAGATTGGAAGAAGCGAAGAAGTTTGTTGTTTGAAATTGCTAAACCAATCAATGATGAGGATGTCATTAAAACAAATGATGATTTTAAAGAACTAAATAATATTCTTGGAGATCATGAAATTGAAACAAAGAAAAAGATTCTTACGGACAAGATAAAACAGATTAACAAAGATATCAAAGATATTCCGATACGTATTAACCAAACACAACAAAATAAGCAGGATGTACCAGAATTCGATAATGATAGATACGCAATTATCAAACAAGAAATTGAGCAACTTGAAAATGAGCGTATAGATATTCAAAACGGTAAGGAAGAAATTAATTTACGTAATCAATTAGCTGATAAACAATCAGAATTGAAACGCATAGAAGACAATAACAGCGCAAGTAATGAGAACAAAATCCATGCTTTAACAAATGAATTACACGTTGAAAATGGAACGGTAGCAAACCTTAAAACGAGATTAAAGCAAAACAAACAACAAATCACGCATGAAGAAAATAGACGTAATCAATTATTAGAAAATCATAAAGGATTAAAAAGTGATTTAGAAAAAGCTAAAAATCAAAAATTTGAATATCTTGATGACAATGTATGTAGTTGTTGTGGTCAAAAGTTACCAGTTGAACAAGTGGATATGGCAAGAGAAAAAGCATTGCAGAAATTCAATGCTAGCAAATCGAAAGAATTAGAAACAATACAAACATCTATCAATCACATTATTTCAGAAGGCAAGAAAATAAAGCTAATCATCGAGAAGTTAGAGGATGACAATAATAATCTTCAAATTAAAATCAACGAAGCAGAAGAGCGTTCAGCAAGAATACAAAACAAAATTAATAAGTTGAAAACAACTCACGTTGACGTTACGCAAACTGACGAATACAAAGCAGTAATGTTAGAGATAAATGAGATTAATCAAAAACGCTCTAACATCAGGAAAACTATTCAAGATAAAGTTTCAGGAATAGATGACAAAATAAGCGAACTTACTCAAGAAAAATCAGAAATTGAAGTGTCAAGATCAATCGAAAAATCAAATAAACATCTAGATGATGTTATTTCTGAATTAAGAAATGAAGAAGACAGATTATTGGATGAAAAAGAAAAGTATTCACATGACCTTTATATCTTAAAAGAATTTACAACAACAAAAGTCAAAATGCTTACTGAAAACATCAATAATGAATTTGAAATTGCTGAATTTAAGCTATTCAATACCTTAGTTAACGGCGAATTAGAAGAAACATGTTCCACAACGGTTAACGGCGTCGAATACGACAGCGGTTTAAATAACGCCTCAAGAATTAATGTTGGCTTAGATATCATCAATACACTGTCAAAACATTTTAAAGTTACAGCGCCAATATTTATTGATAATGCTGAATCAGTAACAGAGCTTATCAAAACAGAATCACAACAAATTCAATTGATAGTAAATGAACAAGATAAAAAATTAAGAATGGAGACTATATAAAATGACTGAAAATAATAAATTACAAACTATTGAACAACAATTAGTACAAGAAAAGAACGTATCTGACAACGTATTAAACAAAGTGAGAGTTTTAGAGTCACAAGGCAATTTGGAATTGCCAAATGATTATTCACCAAGTAATGCCATGAAACAAGCATGGTTACAAATCAGCCAAGATAACAAATTAATGAGTTGTAACGATACAAGCAAAGCAAATGCCTTATTAGACATGGTAACGCAAGGTTTAAATCCAGCTAAAAATCAATGCTACTTTATTCCTTACGGCAACAAAATGCAGTTACAACGTAGCTATCACGGTAATGTAATGATGTTAAAACGTGATGCAGGTGCTCAAGATGTTGTTGCTCAAGTGATTTATAAAGGCGATACATTCAAGCAAGAAATGGGAGAAACAGGACGTATCAAAGCGATTAAACACGAACAAGACTTCTTTAACATCGACAAAGAAAACATTATCGGTGCGTACTGCACAATCGTATTTAATGATGGACGAGATAACTATATTGAAGTCATGACTATTGAACAAATTAAACAAGCATGGATGCAGTCATCAATGATTAAAGATGAAAAAGCATTACAAAATTCTAAAACACATAATAATTTCAAAGAAGAAATGGCTAAAAAAACAGTTATCAATAGAGCTGCTAAACGTTATATCAACACATCAACAGATAGCAATCTTTTCAAATACGCACAAGAATCCGAACAACGTCAACGCAAAGAAGTGTTGGACGCAGAAGTTGAAGAAAATGCAAATCAAGAACAATTGGACTTTGAACAACCAGTTCTTGAAGAAGCACAATACACAGAATTAGAAAATGATAAGCCTATTGATGTATCTGACTTTGAAGAAATAAAAGAACCTGCAACAGAAAAAGAAAGCGAAGAAGAGCCATTTTAATTGAAACAATAGCAACTGGTTCAAGTGGTAACTGCTACGTCTTAAATGATGGACGTACTACGTTACTACTTGAGGCAGGTATAAAATTTGAACGTGTTCAAAAGCATTTCAAATATAAAACAAGACATATAGCAGGGTGTCTTATCACACACGAACATGGTGATCATGCAAAGTATACAAAGCAGTTTGTCGACAATGGTGTAATCAGCTATATGACTGCTGGAACACAACAAGCTATGAATTTTGAAAGTCATCGCTTATGCACGATTAAGGCAAAGCAAGAGCTGCGAATAGGTACATGGTCAATTCTACCGTTTGACATCGAACATGATGCTAACGAGCCTGTGGCTTTCTTATTACAAAGCACACTAGGTTATAAGGTTCTGTATGTTACTGATACAAAGTATTTGAAATACAAATTTAATGGCATTACGCACATGATGCTAGAAGTTAATTATATCTATGAACAAATGCAAGAAAACATAAAAAACGGCAGTGTGCACAGCACATTAGCAAACAGAATTATGGAGTCTCATTTTAGCTTAGAACATGCTATCGGAATGTTAAAAGCAAATGATTTAACTAGACTCGAAGAAATACATTTAATTCATTTAAGTAGTCAAAATTCAAATGCAAAATACATTAAAAGTGAAATACAAAAAGTGACGGGCGCGCCCGTTTATTTTGGAGGTTTATAAATGCTAAACAGAACAATATTAGTTGGTCGTTTAACTAGAGACCCAGAATTAAGAACCACTCAAAATGGTGTAAATGTAGCATCATTCACATTAGCAGTTAACCGTACATTTACAAATGCACAAGGCGAGCGCGAGGCAGACTTTATTAATATCATCGTATTTAAAAAACAAGCAGAGAACGTTAATAAATACCTATCTAAAGGATCGTTGGCGGGCGTAGATGGTAGGTTACAAACGCGGAACTATGAAAATAAGGAAGGTCAACGTGTATACGTTACGGAAGTTATTGCTGATAGTATTCAATTTTTAGAACCGAAAAACTCAAATGACACTCAACAAGATTTATATCAACAACAAGTACAACAAACACGTGGACAATCGCAATATTCAAATAACAAACCAGTAAAAGATAATCCGTTTGCGAATGCAAATGGTCCGATTGAACTAAATGATGATGATTTACCATTCTAATTTAACCGGTTTGAAAGTGAGGTGTGTATATGACTGGTTGGATAAGTATTGATCGCTCAATTCAAAATCATTGGCTATTTAAAGAAAAGAGAACATTTTCAAAGTTTGAAGCATGGATATATTTACTCATGGAAGCGAATCATTCAAAGGCAAAAGTGCCTATAGGAAACCAAATTGTAACCGTTGAAAGAGGACAAAGATTAACATCTATTTTGACCTTGTCTGACCTTTTTAACTGGTCACGATTTAAAGTGAAAACCTTCCTTGACTTACTCGAGAGTGATGGAATGTTAGAAGTCAAAACAACATCAAAATATACCCTTATAACCATTGTCAATTATGACTTTTATCAAAGTGAGCAGGGCAGGAACCAACATCAAAACGACATCAAACCAACATCAAAACAACATCAGTCAAACATCAACCCAACATCAAAACAACATCAAACCAACACAAACAATAATGATAATAAAGATAATAATGAAAAGAATGTGAATAATGAGAAGAAGAAGACAACCGCCTTCGACTTCTTCCAAGATAACGGATTCGGTTTCATAACTTCTTACAATTTAGACGATTTAAATTATTATCTTGATTCATTTGAAAATGATTCAGATGAAATAGTTACCGCATCACTTAAAATCGCTAAAGACAGAAACAAAGTTACTTGGGGATATGCTAAAAGCATTTTGAATACATGGCTTAATGCAAACTTGAAATCTATTGAACAAGTACGTGCATTTGAAAAGCAACAACTTGAAAGCAAAAAACAAAATTATAAACCTTTCGTTAAACAATCAAAAGAAAAAACACCCAAATGGCTCACAGACAGCACGAGAGAAACGAAAACGCCGGAAGTAGATGAAAACCTTGAGAAAGACAGAGAAGCTTTTATTAAGCGTCTAAATAGCAAATGGGAGTGATTGAAAATGGATGCATTTGATAAATACTATCTATTTGATCATGACGGCAACAAAATGTTTTCAGTTACACCACATTTTAAAGATGGACGGCATTTAGTTGTTGGATTAAAACACACAAAATTCAATGGTCGACGTTGGTACTTAGATGATTATGAATTAAAAACACTTATTGATAATGAACAAATGGAGTTAGGACACCAAACAAGCTTATTTGAATATATATGAGGGATTACATGGAGATAGAAATTAAATTTAATGAAGTGTTTAATGCGCCGATGGGCTCGCCTCGACCGCGTTTTAGCACAAAAGGTAGATATGCACACACATATATGCCTACAAAATATACAGAACATAAAAAATATTTACAAAATCAAATGCCAAAGCTAAATCTAGAAAATGCATTAAAAATTGAATTAGAGTTTTACTTTACTCCACCTAAATCATGGTCGAAGAAAAAGAAAACTCAAGCGATTGGACAATTAAAAGTAACTAAACCAGATATCGATAATTTGATGAAGACAGTTCTAGACGCTTGTAACAATTATTTGTGGAAAGACGATAACCAAATTACAGAAATAACTAGCTCAAAGCGTTATGGAATTGAGCCCAAAATAATCATACGAATAGAAGAAATATAAGAGGTGGATAAAATGGCGAGAAAAGCAAGGATTGTAACAATAAATGATAAACCATATAGGTTTACCAAATCTGAAATGGAATTAATAGAAAGTCACGGTATAACCGCTGGAATGGTTTCTAAGAGAGTAAAAGACGGTTGGGAACTACATGAAGCAATGGACGCACCAGAAGGTACGCGTTTAAGCGAGTACAGAGAAAAGAAAACAATAGAAAGACTGGAACAAGCTAGACTCGAACGCAAATTGGAAAGAAAGCGAAAGAAAGAGGCTGAGCTAAGAAGAAAGAAGCCACATTTGTTTAATGTACCACAGAAACATCCAAGAGGACGTTATGCGTGCTACCTGATGGAAAACGACATATTCGTGAAAGTTAAGAAGTAGATCATGACAGATAACGCACGCAAAGAATACCTAAATCAATTCTTTGGATCTAAGAGATATCTGTATCAGGATAACGAACGAGTGGCACATATTCATGTAGTAAACGGCACTTATTACTTTCATGGGCATATCGTACCAGGTTGGCAAGGCGTGAAAAAGACATTTGATACAGCTGAAGAGCTTGAAACATATATAAAGCAACAGGGTTTGGAATATGAGGAACAGAAGCAACTAACTTTATTTTAGAGGAGGTTATGAAAGTGAACTATGAAACAGGATTCCAAATAGGCGTAATGGAAGCTAGGTTGAAGAAGATGAGAAAACAACGTGATGAGTACAAGAAGCAACGTGACGAGCTTATTGGGGATATAGCTAAGTTAAGAGAGCGTAACGAAGAGCTGGAGAACATGTGGCGCACGCTTAAAAATGAATTGTTTGGAAGATACGAATTTTACCGTTTTAGACTTAGCGAACTACAGATTGAGAGCAGAGCGAACAAGGAAGTAGCTATATATAGAAGAGCTGAAATCAACTTAAGTGTTATATTGTGCCGAATGGACAAACTAGACGGAACAAATGAGTTCTACGAATTTTTAGGGCAAATGGAGGATGACACAAATGAATAACCGCGAACAAATCGAACAATCAGTTATCAGTGCTAGCGCGTATAACGGCAATGACACAGAGGGATTGCTAAAAGAGATTGAAGACGTGTATAAGAAAGCGCAAGCGTTTGATGAAATTCGCGAAGCTATTAATGCGCAATGGGTTGAGTATCCAGAAGACTGGGCGTCAGAGGTTTTGAGAGAAGTAAGAGAGCTTGAATATGAGGAGGAACAGGAAAATGAAAATTAATGAATCTTTGAAGAAATTAAAAGAAAAAGGATACAAAGAAAATGAAGATAAAGCTATTTTTAATTTAGCTGATGGTACGCTAGAAATTTACATCGACCATGACGAAAAAACAATAATTACAGAATTCCATGATTTAAAGGTATTCGTGTCAGAAGATTTAAAAGATAAAAGTATGGAGAGCGTTATGTATGAATTGGCTGGAATTGATGAGGAGGACAAGGAAAATGACTAACATCCTACAAGTAAAGCTATTATCAGAAAACGCTAGAATGCCAGAACGAAATCATAAGACGGATGCAGGTTATGACATATTCTCAGCTGAAACTGTCGTACTTGAGCCACAAGAAAAGGCAGTGATCAAAACAGATGTAGCTGTAAGCATACCAGAGGGCTATGTCGGACTATTAACTAGCCGTAGTGGTGTAAGTAGTAAAACGCATTTAGTGATTGAAACAGGCAAGATAGACGCGGGATATCACGGCAATTTAGGGATTAATATCAAGAATGATAATGAAACGTTAGAGAGTGAGGATATGAGTAACTTTGGTCGGAGTCCTGCTGGGATAGATGGAAAGTATGCCCGACTACCTGTAACAGATAAAATTTTATGTATGAATGGTAGTTATGTCATAAACAAAGGCGACAAACTAGCTCAATTGGTTATTGTGCCTATATGGACACCTGAACTAAAGCAAGTGGAGGAATTCGAGAGTGTTTCAGAACGTGGAGCAAAAGGCTTCGGAAGTAGCGGAGTGTAAAGACATATTAGATCGAGTCAAGGAGGTTTTGGGGAAGTGAGCGACATGTTAGAAATATTTTTAATAGGGTTTGGCGTTTATCTCTTTTATCGCATAGCAATTATTTTTCTTAAGAGTAAAAAGACTATACACACAAACATATATGAAATGTTAATGCTTGCTACTATCTTTATGATATCTACATTTGCTTATAAACATCAAAAGACGCATATCTTAATAGCATTTTTAGTAATGTTTTTTATGAGTAAGCTCAAACAAGTTCAAGGGAGCTATGAGGAATGACACAATACTTAGTCACAACATTCAAAGATTCAACAGGACGTAAACATACACACATAACTAAAGCTAAGAGTAATCAAAGGTTTACAGTTGTTGAGGCAGAGAGTAAAGAAGAAGCGAAAGAGAAGTACGAGAAACAAGTTAAAAGGGATGCAGTTATTAAAGTGGGTCAGTTGTTTGAAAATATAAGGGAGTGTGGGAAATGATTAAAAAACTTAAAAATATGGATGGGTTCGACATCTTTATTGTTGGAATACTGTCATTATTCGGTATAACCGCATTGCTACTTGTTGTCGCATTGCCTATCTATACAGTGGCTAGTTACCAAAACAAAGAAGTACATCAAGGGACAATTACAGATAAATATAACAAAAGACAAGATAAAGAGGACAAATTCTATATTGTATTAGATGATAAACAAGTCATCGAAAACTCAGACTTATTCTTCAAAGGAAAGTTTGATAGCGCAGACATACAAGCTAGGTTAAAAGTAGGTGATAAAGTAAAAGTTAAGACGATTGGATATAGAATACACTTTTTAAATTTATATCCGGTCTTATACGAAGTAAAGAAGGTAGATAAAAAATGATTAAGCAAATACTAAGATTATTATTCTTACTAGCGATGTATGAGTTAGGTAAGTATGTAACTGAGCAAGTATATATTATGATGACGGCTAATGATGATGTAGAGGCGCCGAGTGATTACGTCTTTCGAGCGGAGGTAAGTGAGTGATGTGGATTACTATGACTATTGTATTTGCTATATTGCTATTAGTTTGTATCAGTATTAATAGTGATCGTGCAAGGGAGATACAAGCGCTCAGATATATGAATGATTATCTACTTGATGAAGTAGTTAAAACTAAAGGATACAACGGGTTAAAAGAATACAGGATTGAATTAAAGCGAATGAATAACGATATTAAAAAGTAATTTATATTATCGGAGGTATTACATTGAATGATAAAGATTGAGAAACACGATATCAAAAAGCTTGAAGAATACATTCAGCACATCGATAACTATCGAAGAGAGTTGAAGATGCGAGAATATGAATTACTTGAAAGTCATGAACCAGATAATGCGGGAGCTGGCAAAAGTAATTTGCCGGGTAACCCGATTGAACGATGTGCAATAAAGAAGTTTAGTGATAACAGGTACAATACATTAAGAAATATAGTTAACGGTGTAGATAGATTGATAGATGAAAGTGATGAGGATACGCTTGAGTTATTAAGGTTTAGATATTGGGATTGTCCTATTGGTTGTTATGAATGGGAAGATATAGCACATTACTTTGGTACAAGTAAGACAAGTATATTACGTAGAAGGAATGCACTGATCGATAAGTTAGCAAAGTATATTGGTTATGTGTAGCGGACTTTTACCCTATGTAAGTCCGCATTAAAACAGTTTATTATGTTAGTATCAGATTAATATTTAAAGTTATTAAATGCTAATACGACGCATGAACAAGAGGCGCATCACTATGTGATGTGTCTTTTTATTTATGAGGTATGAACATGTTCAAACTAATAGTAAATACATTACTACACATCAAGTATAGATGCGTCTTGATACTACTTAAGTTATATAAGGTGAAACATTATGATGACTAAAGACGAACGCATACGATTCTATAAGTCTAAAGAATGGCAAACAACAAGAAAAAGAGTGCTAGAAAGAGATAATTATGAATGTCAACAATGTAAGAGAGACGGCAAGTTAACGACATATGACAAAAGCAAGCGTAAGTCGTTGGATGTAGATCATATATTATCGCTAGAACATCATCCGGAGTTTGCTCATGACTTAAACAATTTAGAAACACTGTGTATTAAATGTCACAACAAAAAAGAAAAGAGATTTATAAAAAAAGAAAATAAATGGAAAGACGAAAAATGGTAAATACCCCCGGGTCAAAAAAATCAAAAGCGATCAAAATACTTGGGGAACGGGGAGGGGCTCGACTTCGCGATAATTTTAAAAATCCATGTATACCCCCCCTCTTATAACCATTTTAAGGCAGGTGATGAAATGGAGATTATAGTTGATGAAAACTTAGTGCTTAAAGAAAAAGAAAGGCTGCAAGTATTATATAAAGACATACCTAGCAATAAATTAAAAGTAGTTGATGGTTTAATTATTCAAGCAGCAAGGCTACGTGTAATGCTTGATTACATGTGGGAAGACATAAAAGAAAAAGGTGACTATGATTTATTTACTCAATCTGAAAAGGCGCCACCATATGAAAGGGAAAGACCAGTAGCCAAACTATTTAATGCTAGAGATGCTGCATATCAAAAAATAATCAAACAATTATCGGATTTATTGCCCGAAGAGAAAGAAGACACAGAAACGCCATCTGATGATTACCTATGATTAGTAATAAATACGTTGATGAATATATAAATTTGTGGAAACAAGGAAAGATAATTTTAAATAAAGAAAGAATTGATCTCTTTAATTATCTACAAAAACATATATATTCACGAGATGATGTATATTTTGATGAACAGAAAATCGAGGATTGTATCAAATTTATTGAAAAATGGTATTTTCCAACATTACCATTTCAAAGGTTTATCATAGCTAATATATTTCTTATAGATAAAAATACAGATGAAGCTTTCTTTACAGAATTTGCTATTTTCATGGGACGTGGAGGCGGGAAAAACGGTCTAATAAGTGCTATTAGTGATTTTCTTTCTACGCCCTTACACGGAGTTAAAGAATATCACATCTCCATTGTTGCTAATAGTGAAGATCAAGCAAAAACATCGTTTGATGAAATCAGAACCGTTTTAATGGATAACAAACGAAATAAGACGGGTAAAACGCCAAAAGCTCCTTATGAAGTTAGTAAAGCAAAAATAATAAACCGTGCAACTAAATCGGTTATTCGATATAACACATCAAACACAAAAACCAAAGACGGTGGACGTGAGGGGTGTGTTATTTTTGATGAAATTCATTATTTCTTTGGTCCTGAAATGGTAAACGTCAAACGTGGTGGATTAGGTAAAAAGAAAAATAGAAGAACGTTTTATATAAGTACTGATGGTTTTGTTAGAGAGGGTTATATCGATGCAATGAAGCACAAAATTGCAAGTGTATTAAGTGGCAAGGTTAAAAATAGTAGATTGTTTGCTTTTTATTGTAAGTTAGACGATCCAAAAGAAGTTGATGACAGACAGACGTGGGAAAAGGCGAACCCAATGTTACATAAACCGTTATCAGAATACGCTAAAACACTGCTAAGTACGATTGAAGAAGAATATAACGATTTACCATTCAACCGTTCAAATAAGCCCGAATTCATGACTAAGCGAATGAATTTGCCTGAAGTTGACCTTGAAAAAGTAATAGCACCATGGAAAGAAATACTAGCGACTAATAGAGAGATACCAAATTTAGATAATCAAATGTGTATTGGTGGTTTAGACTTTGCAAACATTCGAGATTTTGCAAGTGTAGGGCTATTATTCCGAAAAAACGATGATTACATTTGGTTAGGACATTCGTTTGTAAGACAAGGGTTTTTGGATGATGTCAAATTAGAACCTCCTATTAAAGAATGGGAAAAAATGGGATTATTGACCATTGTCGATGATGATGTCATTGAAATTGAATATATAGTTGATTGGTTTTTAAAGGCTAGAGAAAAATATGGGCTTGAAAAAGTCATAGCTGATAATTATAGAACTGATATTGTAAGACGTGCGTTTGAGGATGCTGGCATAAAACTTGAAGTACTTAGAAATCCAAAAGCAATACATGGATTACTTGCACCACGTATCGATACAATGTTTGCGAAACATAACGTAATATATGGAGACAATCCTTTGATGCGTTGGTTTACTAATAATGTTGCAGTAAAGGTTAAACCCGATGGTAATAAAGAATATATTAAAAAAGATGAAAATAGAAGAAAAACCGATGGGTTCATGGCTTTTGTTCACGCATTATATAGAGCAGACGATATAGTAGACAAAGACATGTCTAAAGCGCTTGATGCATTAATGAGTATAGATTTCTAATAGAGGAGGTGAGACATGAGTATTCTAGAAAAGATATTTAAAACTAGGAAAGATATAACATATATGCTTGATTTAGATATGATAGAAGATCTATCACAACAAGCGTATGTGAAACGTTTAGCGATTGATAGTTGTATTGAATTTGTTGCGCGAGCTGTCGCTCAAAGTCATTTTAAAGTATTGGAAGGTAATAGAATTCAAAAGAATGATGTTTACTACAAGTTAAATATAAAACCAAATACTGACTTATCAAGCGATAGTTTTTGGCAACAAGTTATATATAAACTAATTTATGATAACGAGGTTTTAATCGTAGTAAGTGACAGCAAAGAATTACTTATCGCAGATAGCTTTTACAGAGAAGAGTACGCTTTGTATGATGATATATTCAAAGATGTAACGGTTAAAGATTATACTTATCAACGTACTTTCACAATGCAAGAGGTCATATATTTAAAGTACAACAACAATAAAGTGACACACTTTGTAGAAAGTCTATTCGAAGATTACGGGAAAATATTCGGAAGAATGATAGGTGCACAATTAAAAAACTATCAAATAAGAGGGATTTTGAAATCTGCCTCTAGCGCATATGACGAAAAGAATATAGAAAAATTACAAGCGTTCACAAATAAATTATTCAATACTTTTAATAAAAATCAACTAGCAATCGCGCCTTTGATAGAAGGTTTTGATTATGAGGAATTATCTAATGGTGGTAAGAATAGTAACATGCCTTTTTCTGAATTGAGTGAGCTAATGAGAGATGCAATAAAAAATGTTGCGTTGATGATTGGTATACCTCCAGGTTTGATTTACGGAGAAACAGCTGATTTGGAAAAGAACACGCTTGTATTTGAGAAGTTCTGTTTAACACCTTTATTAAAAAAGATTCAGAACGAATTAAACGCGAAACTCATAACACAAAGCATGTATTTGAAAGATACAAGAATAGAAATTGTCGGTGTGAATAAAAAAGACCCACTTCAATATGCTGAAGCAATTGACAAACTTGTAAGTTCTGGTTCATTTACAAGGAATGAGGTGCGGATTATGTTAGGTGAAGAACCATCAGACAATCCTGAATTAGACGAATACCTGATTACTAAAAACTACGAAAAAGCTAACAGTGGTGAAAATGATGAAAAAGAAAAAGATGAAAACACTTTGAAAGGTGGTGATGAAGATGAAAGCGGAGATTAAAGGCGTCATCGTTTCCAACGAAGATAAATGGGTTTACGAAATGCTTGGTATGGATTCGACTTGTCCTAAAGATGTTTTAACACAACTAGAATTTAGTGATGAAGATGTTGATATTATAATTAACTCAAATGGTGGTAACCTAGTAGCTGGTAGTGAAATATATACACATTTAAGAGCTCATAAAGGCAAAGTGAATGTTCGCATCACAGCAATAGCAGCAAGTGCGGCATCGCTTATCGCAATGGCTGGTGACCACATCGAAATGAGTCCGGTTGCTAGAATGATGATTCACAATCCTTCAAGTATTGCGCAAGGAGAAGCGAAAGATCTAAATCATGCTGCAGAAACATTAGAACATGTTGGTCAAATAATGGCTGAGGCATATGCGGTTAGAGCTGGTAAAAACAAACAAGAACTTGTAGAAATGATGGCTAGGGAAACGTGGCTAAATGCTGATGAAGCCATTGAACAAGGTTTTGCGGATAGTAAAATGTTTGAAAACGACAATATGCAAATTGTAGCAAGCAATACACAAGTGTTATCGAAAGATGTATTAAATCGTGTAACAGCTTTGGTAAGTAAAACGCCAGAGGTTAACATTGATATTGACGCAATAGCAAATAAAGTAATTGAAAAAATAAATATGAAAGAAAAGGAATCAGAAATCGATGTTGCAGATAGTAAAGTATCAGCAAATGGATTTTCAAGATTCCTTTTTTAATACAAAAAATAGGAGGTCATAAAATGACTATAAATTTATCGGAAACATTCGCAAATGCGAAAAACGAATTTATTAATGCAGTAAACAACGGTGAACCGCAAGAAAGACAAAATGAATTGTACGGTGACATGATTAACCAACTATTTGAAGAAACTAAATTACAAGCAAAAGCAGAAGCTGAAAGAGTTTCTAGTTTACCTAAATCAGCACAATCTTTGAGTGCAAACCAAAGAAGTTTCTTCATGGATATCAATAAAAACGTTAACTATAAAGAAGAAAAACTTTTGCCAGAAGAAACAATTGATAGAATTTTTGAAGATTTGACGACGAATCATCCGTTATTAGCTGATTTAGGTATTAAAAACGCTGGTTTGCGTTTGAAGTTCTTAAAATCTGAAACTTCTGGCGTAGCCGTTTGGGGTAAAATCTATGGTGAAATTAAAGGTCAATTAGATGCTGCGTTCAGTGAAGAAACAGCAATTCAAAATAAATTGACAGCGTTTGTTGTTTTACCAAAAGATTTAAATGATTTTGGTCCTGCGTGGATTGAAAGATTTGTTCGTGTTCAAATCGAAGAAGCATTTGCAGTGGCGCTTGAAACTGCGTTCTTAAAAGGTACTGGTAAAGACCAACCAATCGGCTTAAACCGTCAAGTACAAAAAGGTGTATCGGTAACTGAGGGTGCTTATCCAGAGAAAGAAGAACAAGGTACGCTTACATTTGCTAATCCGCGCGCTACAGTTAATGAATTGACGCAAGTGTTTAAATACCACTCAACTAACGAGAAAGGTAAATCAGTAGCGGTTAAAGGTAATGTAACAATGGTTGTTAATCCGTCCGATGCTTTTGAGGTTCAAGCACAGTATACACATTTAAATGCAAATGGCGTATATGTTACTGCTTTACCATTTAATTTGAATGTTATCGAGTCTACAGTCCAAGAAGCAGGTAAGGTTTTAACGTACGTTAAAGGTTTATATGATGGTTATTTAGCTGGTGGTATTAATGTTCAGAAATTTAAAGAAACACTTGCGTTAGATGATATGGATTTATACACTGCAAAACAATTTGCTTACGGCAAAGCGAAAGATAATAAAGTTGCTGCTGTTTGGAAATTAGATTTAAAAGGACATAAGCCAGCTTTAGAAGGTACCGAAGAAACACTATAAAATTTTATGAGGTGATAAAATGGTGAAATTTAAAGTTGTTAGAGCTTTTAAAGACATAGAGCACAATCAACACAAGTACAAAGTAGGGGAGTTGTATCCAGCTGAAGGGTATAACAATCCTCGTGTTGAATTGTTGACAAATCAAATCAAAAATAAGTACGACAAAGTTTATATCGTACCTTTAGATAAGCTGACAAAACAAGAATTATTAGAACTATGCGAATCATTACAAAAAAAAGCGTCTAGTTCAATGGTTAAAAGTGAAATCGTCGACTTATTGAATGGTGAAGACAATGACGATTGATGATTTGCTTGTCAAATTTAAATCACTTGAAAAGATTGACCATAATTCAGAGGATGAGTACTTAAAGCAGTTGTTAAAAATGTCGTACGAGCGTATAAAAAATCAGTGCGGAGTTTTTGAATTAGAGAATTTAATAGGTCAAGAATTGATACTTATACGCGCTAGATATGCTTATCAAGATTTATTAGAACACTTCAACGATAATTACAGACCTGAAATAATAGATTTTTCGTTATCTCTAATGGAGGTATCAGAAGATGAAGAAAGTGTTTAAAAAACCTAGAATTACAACTAAACGTTTAAATACTCGTGTTCATTTTTATAAGTATACTGAAAATAATGGTCCAGAAGCTGGAGAAAAAGAAGAAAAATTATTATATAGCTGTTGGGCGAGTATTGATGGTGTCTGGTTACGTGAATTAGAACAAGCTATCTCAAACGGAACCCAAAATGACATTAAATTGTATATTCGTGATCCGCAAGGTGATTATTTACCCAGTGAAGAACATTATCTTGAAATTGAATCAAGATATTTCAAAAATCGTTTGAATATAAAGCAAGTATCACCAGATTTGGATAATAAAGACTTTATTATGATTCGTGGAGGATATAGTTCATGAGTGTGAAAGTGATAGGTGATAAAGCATTAGAAAGAGAATTAGAAAATCGTTTCGGAACTCAAGCGATGTTAAAAGTTCAAGATAGGGCGCTAATTGCTGGTGCTAAAGTAATTGTTGAAGAAGTAAAAAAACAACTAAAGCCATCAAAAGATACGGGCGCATTAATTAATGAGGTAAGTTTTAGTAAACCTGAATGGATAAACGGAAAACGTACAATTACTGTTCATTGGCGAGGTTCTAAAGACCGTTATAAAATCGTACATTTAATTGAAAATGGACACGTTCAAAAAGGGACAGGTAAATTTATCAAACCTAAAGCTATGGGTGGCGTTAATAGAGCAATAAGACAAGGGCAAAATAAGTATTTTGAGACGCTAAAAAGGGAGTTAAAAAAATTGTGATTGATATTTTGTACAAAGTTCATGAAGTGATTAGTCAAGACAGAATTATTAGAGAGCACGTAAATATCAATAATATTAAGTTCAATAAATACCCAAACGTAAAAGATACGGATGTACCTTTCATAGTTATTGACGATATAGACGACCCAATACCTACAACTTATACTGACGGAGATGAGCGCGCATATAGTTACATTGTACAAATAGATGTATTTGTGAAGTTTAACGAAAAGTATAACGCGAGAATCATAAGAAATAAGATATCTAATCGTATTCAAAAGTTATTATGGTCTGAACTGAAAATGGGAAATGTATCCAACGGAAAACCTGAATATATAGAAGAATTTAAAACATATAGAAGCACTCGTGTCTACGAGGGCATTTTTTACGAGGAGGAATAATAAATGGTAGTAAAACAAGCAAGTGCGCCGAAAGCGTATTTTAACATTACTGGTTTAGGTTTCGCTAAATTAACAAAAGAAGGCGCAAAGCTAGAATATAGCGATATTACAAAAACTAGAGGATTACAAAAAATCGGTGTTGAAACTGGAGGAGACTTGAAAACAGCATATGCTGATGGTGGTCCAATCGAATCAGGGAACACAGACGGAGAAGGTAAAATTTCGTTACAAATGCATGCTTTCCCTAAAGAGATTCGCAAAATAGTATTCAATGAAGAGTATGATGAATACGGTGTTTATAAAGAAACTCAAGGTAAACAAAACAACTATGTAGCAATTTGGTTCAGACAAGAGCGTCGAGACGGCACATTTAGAACGGTTTTATTACCTAAAGTCATGTTTACAAATCCTAAAATCGATGGCGAAACGGCTGAGAAAGATTGGGATTTCTCAAGCGAAGAGGTTGAAGGTGAGGCACTTTTCCCTTTAATTGATAATAAAAAGTCAGTACGTAAATATATCTTTGATTCAGCAAACATGACAAATCATAGTGGAAATGGTGAAAAAGGCGAAGAGGCTTTCTTAAAGAAAATTTTAGGCGAAGAATATACTGGAAACGTGACAGAGGATAACGGCGAAACTTTGTAACGCAACCGGCTTCATCGGAAACTGAGATAAAGTCGGTTAATATACCAGATAGTTTTAAAACACTAAAAGTTGGCAACACATATGATTTAAATGTTGTAGTAGAGCCATCTAATCAAAGTAAGTTATTGAAATACACAACAGATCAAACGAATATTGTATCAATCAATAGTGATGGTCAAGTCACTGCGGAAGCACAAGGTATTGCCACGGTTAAAGCATATGTTGGTAATATGAGTGACACTATAACAATAAATGTAGAAGCATAAGAGGGGACAACCCCTCTATTTTATTTGAAAATAAGGAGAGTATTATAAAATGGCAAAATTAAAACGTAACATTATTCAATTAGTAGAAGATCCAAAAGCAAATGAAATTAAATTACAAACGTACTTAACACCACACTTCATTTCATTTGAAATTGTATACGAAGCAATGGATTTAATCGATGATATTGAGGACGAAAATAGCACGATGAAGCCAAGAGAAATCGCTGACAGATTGATGGATATGGTTGTAAAAATTTACGATAACCAATTCGCAGTTAAAGACCTAAAAGAACGTATGCATGCACCTGATGGAATGAATGCACTTCGTGAACAAGTGGTTTTCATTACGCAAGGTCAACAAACTGAGGAAACTAGAAATTTTATCCAGAACATGAAATAAAGCCTGAAGATTTAACATATAAAGCAATGTTGAAAAATATGGATACTCTCATGATGGACTTAATTGAAAATGGTAAAGACGCTAACGAAGTTTTAAAAATGCCATTTCATTATGTGCTTTCCATATATCAAAATAAAAACAATGACATTTCTGAAGAAAAAGCAGAGGCTTTAATTGATGCATTTTAACCTTAACCGTTTGGTTAGGGTTATTTTTTTGAACTTTTTTAGAAAGGAGGTAAAAAATGGGAGAAAGAATAAAAGGTTTATCTATAGGTTTGGATTTAGATGCAGCAAATTTAAATAGATCATTTGCAGAAATCAAACGAAACTTTAAAACTTTAAATTCTGACTTAAAATTAACAGGCAACAACTTCAAATATACCGAAAAATCAACTGATAGTTACAAACAAAGGATTAAAGAACTTGATGGAACTATCACAGGTTATAAGAAAAACGTTGATGATTTAGCTAAGCAATATGACAAGGTATCTCAAGAACAGGGCGAAAACAGTGCAGGAGCTCAAAAGTTACGACAAGAATATAACAAACAAGCAAATGAACTGAATTATTTAGAAAGAGAATTACAAAAAACATCAGCCGAATTTGAAGAGTTCAAAAAAGCTCAAGTTGAAGCTCAAAGAATGGCAGAAAGTGGCTGGGGAAAAACCAGTAAAGTTTTTGAAAGTATGGGACCTAAATTAACAAAAATGGGTGATGGTTTAAAATCCATTGGTAAAGGCATGATGATTGGTGTAACTGCACCTGTTTTAGGTATCGCAGCAGCATCAGGAAAAGCTTTTGCAGAAGTTGATAAAGGTTTAGATACTGTTACTCAAGCAACAGGCGCAACAGGCAGTGAATTAAAAAAATTGCAGAACTCATTTAAAGATGTTTATGGCAATTTTCCAGCAGATGCTGAAACTGTTGGTGGAGTTTTAGGAGAAGTTAATACAAGATTAGGTTTTACAGGTAAAGAACTTGAAAATGCCACAGAGTCATTCTTGAAATTCAGTCATATAACAGGTTCTGACGGTGTGCAAGCCGTACAGTTAATTACCCGTGCAATGGGCGATGCAGGTATCGAAGCAAGTGAATATCAAAGTGTTTTGGATATGGTAGCAAAAGCGGCGCAAGCTAGTGGGATAAGTGTTGACACATTAGCTGATAGTATTACTAAATACGGCGCTCCAATGAGAGCTATGGGCTTTGAGATGAAAGAATCAATTGCTTTATTCTCTCAATGGGAAAAGTCAGGCGTTAATACTGAAATAGCATTCAGTGGTTTGAAAAAAGCTATATCAAATTGGGGTAAAGCTGGTAAAAACCCAAGAGAAGAATTTAAGAAGACATTAGCAGAAATTGAAAAGACGCCGGATATAGCTAGCGCAACTATTTTAGCGATTGAAGCATTTGGTGCAAAGGCAGGTCCTGATTTAGCAGACGCTATTAAAGGTGGTCGCTTTAGTTATCAAGAATTTTTAAAAACTATTGAAGATTCCCAAGGCACAGTAAACCAAACATTTAAAGATTCTGAAAGTGGCTCCGAAAGATTTAAAGTAGCAATGAATAAATTAAAATTAGTAGGTGCTGATGTATGGGCTTCTATTGAAAGTGCGTTTGCTCCAGTCATGGAAGAATTAATAAAAAAGCTATCAGTCGCTGTCGATTGGTTTTCGAATTTAAGTGATGGTTCTAAAAGATCAATTGTTATTTTCGGTGGTATTGCTGCTGCAATTGGTCCTGTAGTTTTTGGGTTAGGTGCATTTATAAGCACAATTGGTAATGCAGTAACTGTATTAGCCCCACTATTAGCTGGTATTGCAAAGGCTGATGGATTAATTAGTTTTTTATCGACTAAAGTACCTATATTAGGAACTGTCTTCACAGCTTTAACTGGTCCAATTGGCATTGTATTAGGTGTTTTAGCTGGCCTAGCAGTCGCATTTACAATTGCTTATAAGAAATCTGAAACATTTAGAAATTTTGTTAATGATGCAATTGAAAGTGTTAAACAAACATTTAGTAATTTTATTCAATTTATTCAACCTTTCATTGATTCCGTTAAAAACGTCTTTAAACAAGCGGTTTCAGCAATCGTTGATTTCGCTAAAGATATTTGGAGTCAAATTAATGGATTCTTTAATGAAAACGGAATTTCTATTGTTCAAGCGCTTCAAAATATATGCAATTTTATCAAAGTTATATTTGAATTTATCTTAAATTTTGTAATTAAACCAATAATGTTTGCAATCTGGCAAGTGATGCAATTTATTTGGCCGGCGGTTAAAGCCTTGATTGTCAGTACTTGGGAGAATATAAAAGGTGTGATACAAGGAACTTTAAATATCATACTAGGTTTAATTAAGTTCTTCTCAAGTTTATTTACTGGAGATTGGCGAGGAGTTTGGGACGCGATTATTATGATTCTTAAAGGAGTCGTTCAATTAATATGGAATTTAATTCAATTATGGTTTGTAGGCAAAATACTTGGCGTTGTTAGGTACTTTGGCGGATTGCTAAAAGGATTAATAACAGGTATTTGGGACGTAATAAAAAGTATATTCAGTAAATCTTTATCAGCAATTTGGAATGCGACAAAAAGTATTTTTGGATTCTTATTTAATAGTGTCAAATCAATTTTCACGAATATGAAAAATTGGTTATCTAACACATGGAGTAGTATCCGTACGAATACGATAGGAAAAGCACAGTCATTATTTAGTGGTGTGAAATCAAAATTCACTAGTTTGTGGAATGCGACAAAAGATATTTTTAGTAATCTAAGAAATTGGATGGCAAATATTTGGAATTCCATTAAAGATAATACGGTTGGAATTGCAAGTCGTTTATGGAGTAAAGTGCGTGGAATTTTTACAAATATGCGTGACGGCTTACAAAGTATTATCAGCAAAATTAAAAGTCATATCGGCGGTATGGTAGATGCTATTAAAAAAGGACTTAATAAATTAATTGAAGGTTTAAACTGGGTCGGTGGTAAGCTGGGAATGGATAAAATACCTAAGTTACACACTGGTACAGAACACACACATACTACTACAAGATTAGTTAAGAACGGTAAGATTGCGCGGGATACGTTCGCTACGGTTGGGGATAAAGGACGTGGAAATGGTCCGAATGGTTTCAGAAATGAAATAATTGAATTCCCTAATGGTAAACGTGTAATCACACCTAATACAGATACTACCGCTTATTTACCTAAAGGCTCAAAAGTATACAACGGTACACAAACTTATTCAATGTTAAACGGAACGCTTCCAAGATTTAGCTTAGGTACTATGTGGAAAGATATTAAATCCGGTGCATCATCGGCATTTAACTGGACAAAAGATCAAATAGGTAAAGGTACCAAATGGCTTGGCGATAAAGTTGGCGATGTTTTAGATTTTATGGAAAATCCTGGCAAACTTTTAAATTATATACTTGAAGCTTTTGGAATTGATTTCAATTCTTTAACTAAAGGTATGGGAATTGCAGGCGACATAACAAAAGCTGCATGGTCTAAGATTAAGAAAAGTGCTACTGATTGGATAAAAGAAAATTTAGAAGCTATGGGCGGTGGCGATTTAGTCGGCGGAATATTAGACCCTGACAAAATTAATTATCATTATGGACGTACCGCAGCTTATACTGCTGCAACTGGAAGACCATTTCATGAAGGTGTCGATTTTCCATTTGTATATCAAGAAGTTAGAACGCCGATGGGTGGCAGACTTACAAGAATGCCATTTATGTCTGGTGGTTATGGTAATTATGTAAAAATTACTAGTGGAGTTATCGATATGCTATTTGCGCATTTGAAAAACTTTAGCAAATCACCACCTAGTGGCACGATGGTAAAGCCCGGCGATGTTGTTGGTTTAACTGGTAATACCGGATTTAGTACAGGACCACACTTACATTTTGAAATGAGAAGAAATGGACGTCACTTTGACCCTGAACCATATTTAAGAAATGCAAAGAAAAAAGGTAGGTTATCAATTGGTGGCGGTGGTGCTACTTCTGGAAGTGGTGCAACTTATGCAAGCCGAGTAATCCGTCAAGCGCAAAGTATTTTAGGAGGACGTTATAAAGGTAAGTGGATTCATGACCAGATGATGCGAGTTGCAAAGCGTGAAAGTAACTATCAATCAAATGCAGTGAATAATTGGGATATTAATGCTCAAAGAGGAGACCCATCAAGAGGATTATTCCAAATCATCGGCTCAACTTTTAGAGCAAACGCTAAACGTGGATATACTAACTTTAATAATCCGGTTCATCAAGGTATTTCAGCAATGCAGTACATTGTTAGACGCTACGGTTGGGATGGATTTAAGCGTGCTGGTGATTACGCATATGCTACAGGTGGAAAAGTTTTTGATGGTTGGTATAACTTAGGTGAAGACGGTCATCCAGAATGGATTATTCCAACAGATCCAGCTCGTAGAAATGATGCAATGAAGATGTTGCATTATGCAGCAGCAGAAGTAAGAGGGAGAAAAGCGAGTAAAAATAAGCGTCCTAGTCAATTGTCTAGTGTAAATGGGTTTGATGACCCAAGCTTATTATTGAAAATGATTGAACAACAGCAACAACAAATAGCTTTATTACTGAAAATAGCGCAATCCAACGATGTGATTGCAGATAAAGATTATCAGCCGATTATTGACGAATACGCTTTTGATAAAAAGGTGAACGCGTCTATAGAAAAGCGAGAAAGGCAAGAATCAACAAAAGTAAAGTTTAGAAAAGGAGGAATTGCTATTCAATGATAGACACTATTAAAGTGAACAACAAAACAATTCCTTGGTTGTATGTCGAAAGAGGGTTTGAAATACCCTCTTTTAATTATGTTTTAAAAACTGAAAATGTAGATGGACGTTCGGGGTCTATATATAAAGGGCGTAGGCTTGAATCTTATAGTTTTGATATACCTTTGGTGGTACGTAATGACTATTTATCTCACAACGGCTTTAAAACACATGATGACGTCTTGAATGAATTAGTAAAGTTTTTTAACTACGAGGAACAAGTTAAATTACAATTCAAATCTAAAGATTGGTACTGGAACGCTTATTTTGAAGGACCAATAAAGCTGCACAAAGAATTTGCAATACCTGTTAAGTTCACTATCAAAGTAGTACTAACAGACCCTTACAAATATTCAGTAACAGGATATAAAAATACTGCGATTTCAGACCAAGTTTCAGTTGTAAATAGTGGGACTGCTGACACTCCTTTAATTGTTGAAGCCCGAGCAATTAAACCATCTAGTTACTTTATGATCACTAAAAATGATGAAGATTATTTTATGGTTGGTGATGATGAGGTAACCAAAGAAGTTAAGGATTACATGCCTCCTGTTTATCATAGTGAGTTTCGTGATTTCAAAGGTTGGACTAAGATGATTACTGAAGATATTCCAAGTAATGATTTAGGTGGTAAAGTCGGCGGTGACTTTGTGATATCCAATCTTGGCGAAGGATATAAAGCAACTAATTTTTCTGATGCAAAAGGTTGGGTTGGTGCTGGCACGAAACGAGGGCTCCCTAAAGCGATGACAGATTTTCAAATTACCTATAAATGTATTGTTGAACAAAAAGGTAAAGGTGCCGGAAGAACAGCACAACATATTTATGATAGTGATGGTAAGTTACTTGCTTCTATTGGTTATGAAAATAAATATCATGATAGAAAAATAGGACATATTGTTGTTACGTTGTATAACCAAAAAGGAGACCCCAAAAAGATATACGACTATCAGAATAAACCGATAATGTATAACTTGGACAGAATCGTTGTTTATATGCGGCTCAGAAGAGTAGGTAATAAATTTTCTATTAAAACTTGGAAATTTGATCACATTAAAGACCCAGATAGACGTAAACCTATTGATATGGATGAGAAAGAGTGGATAGATGGCGGTAAGTTTTATCAGCGTCCAGCTTCTATCATAGCTATCTATAGTGCGAAGTATAATGGTTATAAGTGGATGGAGATGAATGGATTAGGTTCATTCAATACGGAGATTCTACCAAAACCGAAAGGCGCAAGGGATGTCATTATACAAAAAGGTGATTTAGTAAAAATAGATATGCAAGCAAAAAGTGTTGTCATCAATGAGGAACCAATGTTGAGCGAGAAATCGTTTGGAAGTAATTATTTCAATGTTGATTCTGGGTACAGTGAATTAATCATACAACCTGAAAACGTCTTTGATACGACGGTTAAATGGCAAGATAGATATTTATAGAAAGGAGATGAGAGTGTGATACATGTTTTAGATTTTAACGACAAGATTATAGATTTCCTTTCTACTGATGACCCTTCCTTAGTTAGAGCGATTCATAAACGTAATGTTAATGACAATTCAGAAATGCTTGAACTGCTCATATCATCAGAAAGAGCTGAAAAGTTCCGTGAACGACATCGTGTTATTATAAGGGATTCAAACAAACAATGGCGTGAATTTATTATTAACTGGGTTCAAGATACGATGGACGGCTACACAGAGATAGAATGTATAGCGTCTTATCTTGCTGATATAACAACAGCTAAACCGTATGCACCAGGCAAATTTGAGAAAAAGACAACTTCAGAAGCATTGAAAGATGTGTTGAGCGATACAGGTTGGGAAGTTTCTGAACAAACCGAATACGATGGCTTACGTACTACGTCATGGACTTCTTATCAAACTAGATATGAAGTTTTAAAGCAATTATGTACAACCTATAAAATGGTATTGGATTTTTATATAGAGCTTAGTTCTAATACCGTCAAAGGTAGATATGTGGTACTCAAAAAGAAAAACAGCTTATTCAAAGGTAAAGAAATTGAGTATGGTAAAGATTTGGTTGGGTTAACTAGGAAGATTGATATGTCAGAAATCAAAACAGCATTAATTGCTGTGGGACCCGAAAATGACAAAGGAAAGCGTTTAGAGCTAGTTGTGACAGATGACGAAGCGCAAAGTCAATTCAACCTACCTATGCGCTATATTTGGGGGATATATGAACCACAATCAGATGATCAAAATATGAATGAAACACGATTAAGTTCTTTAGCCAAAACAGAGTTAAATAAACGTAAGTCGGCAGTTATGTCATATGAGATTACTTCTACTGATTTGGAAGTTACGTATCCGCACGAGATTATATCAATTGGCGATACAGTCAGAGTAAAACATAGAGATTTTAACCCGCCATTGTATGTAGAGGCAGAAGTTATTGCTGAAGAATATAACATAATTTCAGAAAATAGCACATATACATTCGGTCAACCTAAAGAGTTCAAAGAATCAGAATTACGAGAAGAGTTTAACAAGCGATTAAACCTAATACACCAAAAATTAAACGACAATATTAGCAATATCAATACTATAGTAAAAGATGTTGTAGATGGTGAATTAGAATACTTTGAACGCAAAATTCATAAAAGTGATACACCGCCAGAAAATCCAGTCAATGATACGCTTTGGTATGATACAAGTAACCCTGATGTTGCTGTCTTGCGTAGATATTGGAATGGTCGATGGATTGAAGCAACACCAAATGATGTTGAAAAATTAGGTGGTATAACAAGAGAGAAAGCGCTATTCAGTGAATTAAACAATATTTTTATTAATTTATCTATACAACACGCTAGTCTTTTGTCAGAAGCTACAGAATTACTGAATAGCGAGTACTTAGTAGATAATGATTTGAAAGCGGACTTACAAGCAAGTTTAGACGCTGTGATTGATGTTTATAATCAAATTAAAAATAATTTAGAATCTATGACACCCGAAACTGCAACGATTGGTCGGTTGGTAGATACAAAAACTTTATTTCTTGAGTATAGAAAGAAATTACAAGATGTTTATACAGATGTAGAAGATGTCAAAATCGCCATTTCAGATAGATTTAAATTATTACAGTCACAATACACTGATGAAAAATATAAAGAAGCGTTGGAAATAATAGCAACAAAATTTGGTTTAACGGTGAATGAAGATTTGCAGTTAGTCGGAGAACCTAATGTTGTTAAATCAGCTATTGAAGCAGCTAGAGAATCCACAAAAGAACAATTACGTGACTATGTAAAAACATCGGACTATAAAACAGACAAAGACGGTATTGTTGAACGTTTAGATACTGCTGAAGCTGAGAGAACGACTTTAAAAGGTGAAATCAAAGATAAAGTTACGTTAAACGAATATCGAAACGGATTGGAAGAACAAAAACAATATACTGATGACCAGTTAAGTGATTTGTCCAATAATCCTGAGATTAAAGCAAGTATTGAACAAGCAAATCAAGAAGCGCAAGAAGCTTTAAAATCATACATTGATGCTCAAGATAATCTTAAAGAGAAGGAATCGCAAGCGTATGCTGATGGTAAAATTTCGGAAGAAGAGCAACGCGCTATACAAGATGCTCAAGCTAAACTTGAAGAGGCAAAACAAAACGCAGAACTAAAGGCTAGAAACGCTGAAAAGAAAGCTAATGCTTATACAGACAACAAGGTCAAAGAAAGCACAGATGCACAGAGGAGAACACTGACTCGCTATGGTTCTCAAATTATACAAAATGGTAAGGAAATCAAATTAAGAACTACTAAAGAAGAGTTTAATGCAACCAATCGTACACTTTCAAATATATTAAACGAGATTGTCCAAAACGTTACAGATGGAACAACAATCAGATATGATGATAACGGAGTGGCTCAAGCTTTAAATGTGGGGCCACGTGGTATTAGATTAAATGCTGATAAAATTGATATTAACGGTAATAGAGAAATAAACCTTCTTATCCAAAATATGCGAGATAAAGTAGATAAAACCGATATTGTCAACAGCCTTAATTTATCAAGAGAGGGTCTTGATATCAATGTTAATAGAATTGGAATTAAAGGCGGTAACAATAACAGATATGTTCAAATACAGAATGATTCTATTGAACTAGGTGGTATTGTGCAACGAACTTGGAAAGGCAAACGATCAACCGATGATATATTCACACGTCTTAAAGATGGACATCTAAGGTTTAGAAATAATACCGCAGGCGGTTCACTTTATATGTCACATTTTGGTATTTCAACATATATTGATGGAGAAGGCGAAGACGGAGGTTCATCCGGTACTATTCAATGGTGGGATAAAACTTACAGTGATAGCGGTATGAATGGCATAACAATCAATTCCTATGGTGGTGTCGTTGCACTAACGTCAGATAATAATCGGGTTGTTCTGGAGTCTTACGCTTCATCGAATATCAAAAGCAAACAGGCACCGGTGTATTTATATCCAAACACAGACAAAGTGCCTGGATTAAACCGATTTGCATTCACGCTGTCTAATGCAGATAATGCTTATTCGAGTGACGGTTATATTATGTTTGGTTCTGATGAGAACTATGATTACGGTGCGGGTATCAGGTTTTCTAAAGAAAGAAATAAAGGTCTTGTTCAAATTGTTAATGGACGATATGCAACAGGTGGAGATACAACAATCGAAGCAGGGTATGGCAAATTTAATATGCTGAAACGACGTGATGGTAATAGGTATATTCATATACAGAGTACAGACCTACTGTCTGTAGGTTCAGATGATGCAGGAGATAGGATAGCTTCTAACTCAATTTATAGACGTACTTATTCGGCCGCAGCTAATTTGCATATTACTTCTGCTGGCACAATTGGGCGTTCGACATCAGCGCGTAAATACAAGTTATCTATCGAAAATCAATATAACGATAGAGATGAACAACTGGAACATTCAAAAGCTATTCTTAACTTACCTATTAGAACGTGGTTTGATAAAGCTGAGTCTGAAATTTTAGCTAGAGAGCTGAGAGAAGATAGAAAATTATCGGAAGACACCTATAAACTTGATAGATACGTAGGTTTGATTGCTGAAGAGGTGGAGAATTTAGGATTAAAAGAGTTTGTCACGTATGATGACAAAGGAGAAATTGAAGGTATAGCGTATGATCGTCTATGGATTCATCTTATCCCTGTTATCAAAGAACAACAACTAAGAATCAAGAAATTGGAGGAGTCAAAGAATGCAGGATAACAAACAAGGATTACAAGCTAATCCTGAATATACAATTCATTATTTATCACAGGAAATTATGAGGTTAACACAAGAAAACGCGATGTTAAAAGCGTATATACAAGAAAATAAAGAAAATCAACAATGTGCTGAGGAAGAGTAATCTTTAGCACTATTTTTATACAAAAATTTAAGGAGGTCATTTAATTATGGCAAAAGAAATTATCAACAATACAGAAAGGTTTATTTTAGTACAAATCGACAAAGAAGGTACAGAACGTGTAGTATATCAAGATTTCACAGGAAGTTTTACAACTTCTGAAATGGTTAACCATGCTCAAGATTTTAAATCTGAAGAAAACGCTAAGAAAATTGCGGAGACGTTAAATTTGTTATATCAATTAACTAACAAAAAACAACGTGTGAAAGTAGTTAAAGAAGTAGTTGAAAGATCAGATTTATCTCCAGAGGTAACAGTTAACACTGAAACAGTATGAAAAGCTATGAGTTAGATACTCATAATCTTTATTCTTTTAGAAAGCGGGTGTACTGAATTGGGGTGGTTCAAAAAACACGAACATGAATGGCGCATCAGAAGGTTAGAAGAGAATGATAAAACAATGCTCAGCACACTCAATGAAATTAAATTAGGTCAAAAAACCCAAGAGCAAGTTAACATTAAATTAGATAAAACCTTAGATGCTATTCAAAAAGAAAGAGAAATAGATGAAAAGAATAAGAAAGAAAATGATAAGAACATACGTGATATGAAAATGTGGGTGCTTGGTTTAGTTGGGACAATATTTGGATCGCTAATTATAGCATTATTGCGTATGCTTATGGGCATATAAGAGAGGTGAATAAAATGTTTAAACTAATCTTTGGTTATAGTTTCTGGACATGTTTTTGGTTCGGTAAATGTAAATAAGTTTTAGTCAGTGCTTCGGTACTGACTTTTTATTTATTGTTGTAATTATGGTAATATGCAGAAGTGAGCAAGTTGGATAGATGGTGGCTATCTGAGTATAAGGAGGTGGTGCCTATGGTGGCATTACTGAAATCTTTAGAAAGGAGACGCCTAATGATTACAATTAGTACCATGTTGCAGTTTGGTTTATTCCTTATTGCATTGATAGGTCTAGTAATCAAGCTTATTGAATTAAGCAATAAAAAATAACCATCGCTAACTTTGGCTGGTTTCGATGGTTAAATGGTTATTAATTTAATCTTTAATCTAAAATAGCCACCGTCTTTTTAACGGGCTCATTAGGGTAACATGTTTGCGCATGTTGCCCTTTTTCTATATATAAATTAACACACCATAATATAAATATCAAATAGACGGCTTATTAGTCGTCTTTTTATTTTGGGTAAAAGGAGATAAGAATATGATTAATTGGAAAATTAGAATGAAACAAAAATCATTTTGGGTAGCGATATTGTCAGCTATCTTTTTATTTGCTCAAAACATCGCAAAAGCTATTGGGTATGATATCCAAGTTTATACAGAGCAATTAACAGACGGTTTAAACGCTATATTAGGATTTTTAGTATTAACTGGTGTGATTCAAGACCCGACTACTAAAGGTATAGGTGATAGCCACCAAGCTTTAGAATATGAAGAACCAAGAAGAAAATACTAGGAGGTAAAATAATGAAAACATACAGTGAAGCAAGAGCAAGGTTACGTTGGTATCAAGGTAGATATATTGATTTTGACGGTTGGTATGGTTACCAATGTGCAGATTTAGCAGTTGATTACATTTATTGGTTGTTAGAAATTAGAATGTGGGGAAATGCAAAAGATGCAATCAATAACGATTTTAAAAACATGGCAACAGTATATGAAAACACACCATCGTTTGTTCCACAAATAGGTGATGTGGCTGTATTTACCAAAGGAATATATAAACAATACGGTCATATTGGTTTAGTGTTTAATGGTGGTAATACAAACCAATTTTTAATTTTGGAACAGAACTATGACGGTAACGCAAATACGCCTGCAAAGTTACGTTGGGATAATTATTACGGCTGTACTCACTTTATTAGACCTAAGTATAAAAGTGAGGGCTTAATGAATAAGATCACAAATAAAGTTAAACCACCTGCTCAAAAAGCAGTCGGTAAATCTGCAAGTAAAATAACAGTTGGAAGTAAAGCGCCTTATAACCTTAAATGGTCAAAAGGTGCTTATTTTAATGCGAAAATCGACGGCTTAGGTGCTACTTCAGCCACTAGATACGGTGATAATCGTACTAACTATAGATTCGATGTTGGACAGGCTGTATACGCGCCTGGAACATTAATATATGTGTTTGAAATTATAGATGGTTGGTGTCGCATTTATTGGAACAATCATAATGAGTGGATATGGCATGAGAGATTGATTGTGAAAGAAGTGTTTTAATTCTTAGGTTAAAATGTTAAATATTTGTTAATTATTTTTTAATGTAATTTTAGTTTCTTTTAATATTTTATTGATTTTTAATATTTTCTCAATATAAAATGAAGTTGTTGATATTTATCATCTTAAATAAGGGTGTTAGCTATAAAAAGAGATAAATAAAAACAAATATATTATATTTGGAGGAAGCGCCATGCTCAAAAGAGGTTTATTATTTTTAACTGTTTTATTGTTATTATTCTCATTTTCTTCAATTACTAATGAGGTAAGTGCATCAAGTTCATTCGACAAAGGAAAATATAAAAAAGGCGATGACGCGAGTTATTTTGAACCAACAGGCCCGTATTTGATGGTAAATGTGACTGGAGTTGATGGTAAAGGAAATGAATTGCTATCCCCTCATTATGTCGAGTTTCCTATTAAACCTGGGACTACACTTACAAAAGAAAAAATTGAATACTATGTCGAATGGGCATTAGATGCGACAGCATATAAAGAGTTTAGAGTAGTTGAATTAGATCCAAGCGCAAAGATCGAAGTCACTTATTATGATAAGAATAAGAAAAAAGAAGAAACGAAGTCTTTCCCTATAACAGAAAAAGGTTTTGTTGTCCCAGATTTATCAGAGCATATTAAAAACCCTGGATTCAACTTAATTACAAAGGTTATTATAGAAAAGAAATAAAACAAAATAGTTGTTTATTATAGAAAGCAATGTCTTGATTGAATATGTGTAGTGAAAATTATCTTTCATCAAATTCTCATTCATGCACGAATGGTTCTTCCCCACCTAATCAGATATTAGGTGACTTATGGGGAGAAATCAGTTAGGATGAAAAAGTGGATAATCCTTTTTTAGGCAGGTACTTCGGTACTTGCCTATTTTTTTATGTTATAATCTTTCTAGACGTATTCAAGGGACGTCTTTTTAGATTGTATGTTATAGCTAGCTTTCGGGCTAGTTTTTTGTTATGATGTGTTACACATGCATCAACTATTTACATCTATCCTTGTTCACCCAAGCATGTCACTGGGTGTTTTTTCTTATGATAGAGAGCATAGTTTTCATACTACTCCCTCGTAGTATATATGACTTTAGCATTCCCGTATAATAGTTTACGGGGTGCTTTTTATGTTATAATTAACTGTATATAGTAGGAGTGAACTATATAGCCTGTTAAGTGGCCTAGTAACCTAACACTTATCCTGCAATTGATATCCTTTTTGCCCTTCACTCGATACATATATCTCAACAACATAGAAATATTACAGTCGCTACACCGCATCTTAAATGGTGTGGTTATTTTTATTGGAAGTGTGTATCAGGTATCAGTAATGTTAAAACACCAGCTAAAAATGAAAAGAATTCACCAGTGCCAGCAGGTTATACACTCGATAAAAACAATGTACCGTATAAAAAAGAGACTGGTTATTACACAGTTGCCAATGTTAAAGGTAATAACGTGAGGGATGGCTATTCAACTAATTCAAGAATTACAGGTGTATTACCCAATAACGCAACTATCAAATATGACGGCGCATATTGCATTAATGGCTATAGATGGATTACTTATATTGCTAATAGTGGACAACGTCGTTATATAGCGACAGGAGAGGTAGACAAGGCAGGTAATAGAATAAGCAGTTTTGGTAAGTTTAGTGCAGTTTGATAATTAGATATATAAAGGTTTGGCAAGTTATGAAATGTCTGCCAAACCTTTATATAAAAAAGAAATATCTACCTTTTAATTTATGTAACTACTATTAGTATGCATATTCATTAGTTTTTCCAGGACCATTAATTACATAAGATGATTTAGACTCTCCTTTTTTAAAGAAGTATGTTTTATACATTTTACCTAGTAACTCAACATTTTTTCTATCTTCAGCAAGTGGTGTATTCAGATATACTGTATAGTAACCTTTATTTTCAGTTAAAATAACCATTTTTTCAAATTGAGCAGAATTTTTTGTGCCTTTCTTTAAATAATTTCTCAAACGTTCATCTAATTTTCCTAGCGTTGTAGGAAGACCACTATTTTTAAATGATTCTTTATAAGCTTTTTCTTTCTCTAACATTTTCTTATTTGATTCTATTTCTTCATTTGTAGGAAACGGTTCAAAAGTAAAAGCTTTCGCTGAATGATGGTGTGTACTGATTCCTGCCGTTAAAAAACTTAATGCTAAAACTGTTGTTGCTAATTTCTTTTTCATAATGATGTTAATTCTCCTTAAATTCTATATTTAAATTTATAGTTAGTTTTGCGAAATTCCTAAAATGAGTTTAATCTAATCGACGAAATATATTAATTAACTTGAAATTAATAAAAGATTAATTATTTTTAACTAAAAATTAAAATTCAATTAGTGTTTTGATGAATTTGGTCTCGATAAATTGAAATAATCTAAAAAACGCTATAATTTTTCTATTAATAGTAATTAATATGTGCTATATTTATCTTAGACACAGCAATGTGTTCAAATTTTCATCTATTCATAAGCTAGCCTTCGGGCTAGTTTTTTTGTGCTATATATATTTGTTTTAATTAAATAAAATTAGATAATGCAATAGTAGCCATTTTATGTTAATATTACCTTGGGCGTTTTCAAGGAGCGCCTTTCATTTTTTATGTATTGCTCCCCTTCGGGCTAGTATATTAAATTTATTTTTGCGCTTTCCAAATCAATGTATATGTGTTATATTGTTTATGGGAAGTAGGTAAGCATTTCGGTGCTTACCTTTTTTTGTTTTTCTATAAATACAATAAGGTATGTCAATTTGATAATTTATTAATTTTCATTTAATAAGAAGATCTATATAGTTAATGAATAATTAATGTACTTTTTTTTAGTCAGTCATTAAAATAAATTAGTACTAATTACTAAGGAGAATAAAAAATGAAAATTAGAAAATCTATACTTGCGGGAACTTTAGCAATCGTTTTAGCATCACCACTAGTAACTAATCTAGATAAAAATGAGGCACAAGCTAGCACAAGCTTGCCAACATCGAATGAATATCAAAACGAAAAGTTAGCTAATGAATTAAAATCGTTATTAGATGAACTAAATGTTAATGAATTAGCTACTGGAAGTTTAAACACTTATTATAAGCGAACTATAAAAATTTCAGGTCAAAAAGCAATGTATGCTCTTAAGTCAAAAGACTTTAAGAAAATGTCAGAAGCAAAATATCAACTTCAAAAGATTTATAACGAAATTGACGAAGCACTAAAAAGTAAATATTAAAAAAACCACCCTTTTACGGGTGGTTTTAATTTTCTAGATAATATAAAAGTGTTCATAAATAAAACAGTATAGGCAAACAATAAAGTATTGAAAAAAGTAAGTTTAATATGAAAATTGTTAAATGAACGACATCTTTTGTTTTTATAAATATCAAGAAAATAATCAAACTCAAAATAAATAACGTAACTGTAGTCATAGGCGTCCATACATAATCAGCATTAGTCATTAAGAATGGTGCAGCCATTATGAAAAAATTTATAATGCAGATGAAATAGACAATTAGACTATAAATTAGATAAATAACAATACACACCCTTCATAAATAAATAATTTAAATCCTATATATTTTAACAAAAGTAACACACAGAAGTGTAGAAAATAAAAAATATTGGTAAATAAAATCAATAAGTTTAACCAATATGTTGCTCGCTTCATACCGTATATTGCAACAAAAATTCCGATTAAGAAAAATATAGCCCCTATGATAAAACAGAAATCCGATGCTGAATTATTAAAAAATGAGGTGTTTAGAGTTAGAAAATGAGTTAATGAGTTGACTATAACTAATAAGATATTAATTATATTTGTATGGTTCTTCACATGATACCTCCAAGTAAAAAAATCTAATTAATAAAGTGAATGCTTGATGAACAAGCAGTTATTCCAAACAGAATCAATAAGAAAAGTAGAATCAACATGCTAATGCCCCATAAACAACCCTTTTCACTTTCTCTATTATTAATTTCTTGACTTCTTTTAAAGATATTATTACTTTTACATTCTTTAGTTGTTTTAAATTTCACGTTTTTATTACTTCCTTTTGTCTAAAAGTTTACAATGAATTTTTGATTATAATAATATATTCAAAATAGTACTATCTAGTTTGATATGTCAAGCAATATTATTATAAAATTGGAATTCTGAGTTGTCTACTCTAATTTATTATATTTACCTATAAAAATACACCTCAAAAAATAGATTTTTCAGTCTAGCTTTTGGGGTGTACATTCCACACAAACATGTGATTATTTTGATGTTTCTATTAAACTTGTAATTTTAAATTTAAAGTCCCTAAAAAGTCCCTAAAATTTTATTTTATATGAGGTATTATTGATAATGATAAAGTTATAAACCTTGATATTATGCTGTTTTACTTTTTGAATGATAAGTAATTTTATGTTAAAAGTCTCCAGTTTGGATACAAAACGGTCGATAACATATAAACGTTATGACTAACTAACTTCAAATCAGTATCATCTTTCTTAGATTCGGCTTTGGCACTATTGTCAGTAAGTGCACCAACTAATAATAAATTTGCTAATGCAAGTGTTGCAACTTTTTTTAGTGAATTGGATTTTGTTTTTTTCACCATCATTATCACTCCTTTTATATAGCTTACAACAAAATAGATGCAAAATTGATTAACTAAATTTAAATTAATTATTAAATCGAATTTATATTTTTAAGTAAATGTTTTTTGAGTATAAAGATGCTGTAAATATAATCGACAAATCTAATCGGAATTAAGAAATGAATGTTGTTATGACATTTAAGTTTGAAGCTTGGTATAAACAAAACCAAACAACATTTTAGGTATTGTAAATTAATTAGTTAATCAAAATTAAAAGAACTTTTAACAGTGTTAAAAAATTATTGTTAAAGATAATTTATTATTAATATTCAGTTAATTCAAAAAATAGAGAAAGTCTGGCTATAATTAAGTTGCAAATACGAATTACACAAAAAAGGAGAGATAATTTATGAAATTTAAGTCATTGATTACAACAACTTTAGCATTAGGTGTTTTAGCATCAACAGGTGCAAACTTTAATAATAATGAAGCGTCTGCCGCAGCTAAGCCATTAGATAAATCATCAAGTTCGTTACACCATGGATATTCTAAAGTCCATGTTCCATATGCAATCACTGTGAACGGTACAAGCCAAAATATTTTATCAAGCTTAACATTTAATAAGAATCAAAATATTAGTTATAAAGATTTAGAGGATAGAGTTAAATCAGTTTTAAAATCAGACAGAGGTATTAGTGATATAGATTTAAGACTATCGAAGCAAGCGAAATATACTGTTTACTTTAAAAATGGAACAAAGAAAGTTATCGATTTGAAAGCAGGTATTTACACAGCTGATTTAATTAATACAAGTGAAATTAAAGCTATTAATATTAACGTAGATACTAAAAAGCAAGTTGAAGATAAAAAGAAAGATAAAGCAAATTACCAAGTTCCATACACAATCACTGTGAACGGTACAAGCCAAAATATTTTATCAAACTTAACATTTAATAAGAATCAAAATATTAGTTACAAAGATTTAGAGGATAAAGTTAAATCAGTTTTAGAATCAAATAGAGGTATTACCGATGTTGATTTAAGATTATCGAAGCAAGCGAAATATACAGTTAATTTTAAAAATGGAACGAAGAAAGTTATCGATTTGAAATCAGGTATTTACACAGCGAATTTAATAAATTCAAGTGATATTAAAAGTATCAATATTAACGTAGATACAAAAAAACATATCGAAAATAAAGCTAAAAGAAACTATCAAGTTCCATATTCAATTAATTTAAATGGTACATCTACAAACATTTTATCGAATCTTTCATTTTCAAATAAACCTTGGACAAATTACAAAAATTTAACTAGTCAAATAAAATCAGTACTGAAGCATGATAGAGGTATTAGTGAACAAGATTTAAAATATGCTAAGAAAGCTTATTATACTGTTTATTTTAAAAATGGTGGTAAAAGAATCTTACAGTTGAATTCAAAAAATTACACAGCAAACTTAGTTCATGCGAAAGATGTTAAGAGAATTGAAATTACTGTTAAAACAGGAACTAAAGCGAAAGCAGACAGATATGTACCATACACAATTGCAGTAAATGGCACATCAACACCAATTTTATCAGATTTAAAATTTACAGGTGACCCACGTGTAGGCTACAAAGATATCTCTAAAAAAGTTAAATCAGTATTGAAGCATGATAGAGGTATCGGGGAACGTGAATTAAAATATGCAAAAAAAGCAACTTACACAGTACATTTTAAAAATGGAACGAAAAAAGTGATTAACATAAATTCAAATATTAGCCAACTGAATCTGCTTTATGTTCAAGATATTAAAAAGATAGATATTGATGTTAAAACAGGAACTAAAGCGAAAGCGGATAGCTATGTACCATATACAATTGCAGTAAATGGCACATCAACACCAATTTTATCAAAACTTAAAATTTCGAATAAACAATTAATTAGTTACAAATATTTAAATGACAAAGTGAAATCTGTATTAAAAAGTGAAAGAGGCATCAGTGATCTTGACTTAAAATTTGCGAAACAAGCAAAATATACAGTATATTTCAAAAATGGAAAGAAACAAGTAGTGAATTTAAAATCAGACATCTTTACACCTAATTTATTTAGTGCCAAAGATATTAAAAAGATTGATATTGATGTAAAACAATACACTAAATCAAAAAAAAATAAATAAATCTAATAATGTGAAATTCCCAGTAACAATAAATAAATTTGAAAACATAGTTTCAAATGAATTTGTGTTCTATAATGCAAGCAAAATTACAATTAATGATTTAAGTATAAAACTTAAATCAGCAATGGCAAATGATCAAGGGATAACTAAACATGACATAGGACTTGCTGAACGCGCAGTGTATAAAGTGTATTTTAAAAATGGTTCGTCAAAATATGTAGACTTAAAAACTGAGTATAAAGATGAAAGAGTATTTAAAGCAACTGACATTAAAAAGGTAGATATTGAACTTAAATTCTAATCTTTAATTTTATAATAAGGCATCTCACAATCGTGGGGTGCCTTTTACATTTGTAGAGATGTGATGCTTGAATGTTTGAAGTGATTTGCCAAAAGTTATATAAATTGGTTCTATAATAAATCGGACTGATAGAAAAAGTTTTTTACTTTTCATCTGTCCGATTTTTTGATTTTGTTAGGAGAGATGTATAAAACTAATTAGGTATAGTGTTTGACAAGTTGCTGAATAAAATATATCTTATGATACTTTGAAAGAAGGAATAATTTTAAAAATAAAAAACCAATAATCCGAGTCATACTCATCAGATTATTGGTTGAAATTAATTATCTTAAGTCATCAATCGCTTTAGCAATTGAATCAAATACATGTGGGATATCTTCTTTTTCTACACAGCTAAACGCAATACGAATATCTGTTGCATTAAGTGCAATAACACCAATTGAATATTTTTCAATTAAATGTTTACGAAGTTCTTCAGGGTCAACATCATGAACTTTTATTGCCATAAAGTATCCAGAGTTAAAGTCATAGGCTTGCCAATGTGAATGATATTGATCAGCATAGACAACTTCCTTAGTGACTTCATAGCGTTCTTTTAATGTTTGAATATTTTGTTCGATTTCTTTATCGAATTGTTTATTATTTTTTAATACATGCTTAACAGCGCTTTGTGTTGGAAGAGGTCCACTAGAAATGTTACTTCGTATAAGACCTTTTACTTTGGCTTCTAATACTTCTTTAGTTGTTTGATCAGACGTTCCAAATGTCATAAACCCAACACGGAATCCCCATGCGAAAAATTCTTTTGTTGCACCATCTAAACGAACAGGTAATATTGCATTTGAATTTAAATTAGATAATGCAGTAAATAATGATTGAGTATACACATCTTCATAGAATAAACCATAGTATGCGTCATCCACAACAGCTATAACTTTTGTACCTTTATCAGCTAATGCTTTAATTGCATCGACGATGGTAGTCACTTCTTTATGCGTAGGTGTGTAACCTGTCGGATTATTAGGATAATTTAAAATCATAATGACTTTATCTTTATTGTATGATTGTAAAGCTTCTACAAGTGAATCAGTAGTATAATGCCCGTCTTTATCAAAGATAGGATATGTTTGAAGGTTTGCACCATTTCTCGTATTGAAAACAAGTTTGTAATTACCCCAATTATGCTCTGGTAACAAGATAGTGTCACCTTGATTTACAAATAAATCGCCAACTAAAGATAAACCATGTGTTAATGCATTCGTAACAATTGGTAGTGACATGTTGTCGATTGATAGCTCTGGATTGTCACGCAACATTTTTTGTTGCCATAAATCACGTAATTCTTCGATGCCTTGTGGTGGCGCATAAGGGAATATTTCATCTGGAGTTAAATCATTAAACATTGCATCTAAAGATGATGCAAACATTTTTCCGTCTTTGTTTGTCGCCATACCTATAGTTGCATTATATGTTGTACTCTTTGCTTCAGCAGATTGAGATAAAATGCCTTTTGGATAAAACATATTTTGACCTAAGTCAGATAACATTGTAAAGGCAGTTGCATTTGACTGTTGAAGTTGTTCATTTAAGCTTTGGGCTAAAGGATTCATTATTGCTTAACCTCTCTTTAAAAAAATTGTATGCCTATATATTATCTTCAATTATACCAAAGATAAAGTGTTGTTGGTGAATTAACGAATAATATGTAAAATCTGCTGCCAAAATACGAACATATGTTCTGTTTTTATGTTAGAATAGGTGTAGGTCATCCTTCAGTATGATACTTTAGTCGAACGGAGGTGTAGTGTAATGATGTGGTGGCAAGAAGGGATGATGACACTTATTACAGGTGGCTTACTAATTATTTTTCGACTTTGGTTAGAACTGAAATGGAAAAATAAAAAATGATCCTACACACATAAATAACCCCAAGTCTGCTGGTACCAGACTTGGGGTTGTGTAGTATAATTCTGTGGATACACTTAAATAATATCATTGAACACAATATATCGCAATCAATAATCATTTTGATTGAATGGTTTTGTTGCGCTATTTTAGTTGAAAGTGATTAGTACCTTGAACTTTTGAAATTCAATAACTTATTAAAAAAATTTATATTTGTTATAATGTCGATGTTGAGGTGAAATAAATTGAAACATCTAACAAAAATATTTGTAGTACTTGCAATTATTTTATTTATTATTGGTTATTATTTACAAGCAACTAATCATGAAAGCCAAGGTATAAAATTATTATTAGCAGCGATTATGTTTATGATTTGTGCTTTTATAAGTAGAAGTAATGATCGACGTAAAAATAGTAAATAGAATTGACTGTTTAAAACGATTGTTTATGTTGACGCTACGGTTGTCACGTAGAGATTAAAGACATTCGTTTTAGCAGTCTTTTTTATTGAAGTAGACAATGCAAGATTAAATGGTAGTGTCATTTCATTTTATTTTATTCAACTGCTAGTAATACAATACTCAGTGTTATTTCTGAAGACTGGTTGATAATGAGACATGCATATTTACAAAACTGTGTATATTGTGTATATTGTATATATACAGAAGTTGATAGGGGGACGTTGATGAAAATAATTTTAAAAAACAATAGTGATTTTCCGATTTATGAACAGATTAAGCAACAAGTAAAACAAAATATTTTAAAGGGACATGTTGCTCCTGGAGAGCATTTGCCGTCAATGAGAGAACTTGCCAAAGATCTTCAAGTAAGTTTGATTACTACCAAACGTGCTTATGAAGATTTAGAGAAAGACGGTTTTGTTACAACAATTAGAGGAAAAGGGACCTTTGTTAAGGAGCAAGATAGTTCTATTTTAAAAGAGAAACAATTTTTTACCATTGAAAATTTGGTTAAAGAATTGGTTAATGAAGCGCAAGCCATCGAAATGTCACTTGAGGAACTGCAGGATATTTTAACGTTCATTTATGAGGAGGAATCATCATGAATGCCATAGAATTAAGTAATGTTAATTATTCAAGTGATCAGTTTAATTTAAAGAATATCTCTTTCAAAGTTCCTCAAGGATTCGTCACTGGTTTTATTGGTAGAAATGGCGCTGGTAAAACCACAATAATAAGGTTAATTATGGATTTGTATCAACCACAAACTGGTGTTATTAGAGTATTAGAAGAGGATATGGCTCTCAATCCGATAGAGTTAAAGAATAGAATTGGGTTTGTTTACTCTGAAAATTATTTTAATGAGAGATGGACTACGAAGCAACTTGAAAAAATGATTGCCCCTTTTTATCGTAAATGGGACCATCAAGTATTTGAATTTTATCTTGAAAAGTTCGATTTACCAATCAATAAATCAATAAAAACATTTTCGACTGGGATGAAAATGAAATTATCACTAGCAGTTGCATTTTCACATCATGCTGAATTGTATATTTTTGATGAGCCTACTTCAGGTCTTGATCCCTTAGCTAGAAATGAGCTATTGGAGATAATTCAGCAAGAATTAATTGATGAAAATAAAACAATATTCATGTCGACACACATTATCTCAGATTTAGAAAAAATAGCTGATTATATCATTCACTTAAGTGACGGTGAAGTTATCTTAAATGGTTCAAAAGAACAACTGTTACAAAGATATCAAGTTGTGAGTGGTGCTATTGAGGACCTTGATGATGAATTAGCATCTCTACTTATTTATGAAGAACATAAGCGTACGGGATTTATAGGATTAACAGAACATGCGCAAGTATTTAAAGAAATTTTAGGTCATAAAGTGAATATCACTACACCTTCTATTGAGAACTTAATGGTTTATCTTGAAAAGAGAAAACCTAAATATCATGAAAACATCAAATTGATGGAAGAAGGTTTTTAAATGAAGGCATTGTTAATTAGGAATTTTAAATTACGACGATATACACTTATCATCTATGTTCTATTATTAACCTTATATCCTTTTTATATAATGCTTGACTCAACAAAGTTCTTTTACTTATTGCAATCTTTTATAAGTCCAACAATATTGATTATTTGGATTTTAGATGCTGGTCACTTATTTAGACTCAATCGTAGATTAGGTGGTAATGATTCATATTATTTTTATATGAGTTTACCAGTGTCAAAAAAACAATTGCTTAATGCCAACTATATTACATGCATTGTTTTAACATTAATTGGAACGCTTGTTATTAGTTTATATGCTTATGAAGCAGATGTGATTGAACCAAATTCAATCTATTTTTCAACTGCATATGCATTTGTCATATCTAACTTCTTGTCTATACCAATTGCATTTAGTCAATTTACAGAATTGCGTAGAGTCAAAGTGCCATATGGTATATACGTGTTTACTATTATCATTTTAGTTCCATTTTTATTTTCAATTGCAATAGTATTGGTGAATTATTTTGTTCTAAGTCAATCATCATTCCCAGATTTATATTCATATATTTTAAATATTGGTTTTCTAATTATAAGCATTGTTATACTTATTGTTAATTATTTTAAACAGCTCAATAAAATAAATACTAGAAAATTTAAAGGAGGCAGTCGATGAAATTAGAACATATTACAAAAAAATACGGCTCAAATGTCGTTTTAAATGATATTGATTTTGACTTTGGCGATAGTAGAATTGTCGGATTAATAGGAAAAAACGGTGTTGGTAAAACAACCGTTATGAAAGTAATGAATGGTAATATTATTAAATTTGATGGAAAAGTAGATATTGATAATGCAGATAATATCGGTTTTTTAATTGAGCATCCTAAATTATATGATAATAAATCAGGATTGTATAACTTGAAATTATTTGCACAAGTATTAGGTAAGGGTTTTGATAAAGCATACACAGACAAAATTATAGATGCATTTGGTATGAGACCTTATATTAAAAAGAAAGTTAAGAAATATTCAATGGGGATGAAGCAAAAGTTAGCAATTGCAGTATCTTTAATGAATAAACCTAAATTTTTAATCTTGGATGAGCCTACAAATGGTATGGATCCAGATGGCTCAATTGATGTGCTGACTACAATTAAGTCTTTAGTAAATGAACTTGATATGAGAATTCTAATATCAAGTCATAAGTTAGAAGATATTGAATTAATTTGTGATAGAGCTGTATTTTTAAGAGACGGACATTTTGTTCAAGATGTAAACATGGAGGAAGGTGTTGCATCTGACACAACGATAGTTACTGTTGATCATAAAGACTTTGATAGAACTGAAAAATATCTTGCAGAGCATTTCCAATTACAAAATGTCGACAAAGCAGACGGACATTTAATGATCAATGCACAAAAAAATTATCAAGTTATACTAAAAGCATTATCTGAATTAGATATTTATCCGAAATATATTGAAACACGTAAAAGTTCATTGCGTGATACGTACTTCAATATAAATCAAAGAGGTGATAAATAATGAGAATTTTAAATTTAGTTAAGTATGATTTTTATAGTATATTTAAAAGTCCTTTAACATATTTAGCGATACTAGTCGTATCTAGTTTGATTGCAACTCAAAGTATACTTATGGCAAATTCGATGGATAACCCGAAACATATTATTGTCTATGGATCTGTATTTGCTGCAGCAAAATGGTTATTGTTAATAATTGGATTAATGTTTGTTGTTAAGACAATTACGCGTGATTTTTCACAAGGTACAATTCAACTATATATGAGTAAAGTTAAAACACGCGTTGGATACATTATTTCGAAAACAATTTCAATTATTTTAATTTCAATATTATTTGCATTAATTCATTATGTGATTTTGATTGTTGTGCAGGCATCTAGTAATGGAAAAAATTTGGCGTTTTCTAAATATGTAGATAATTTATGGTTCTTCCTAATCTTTTTACTATTCTTTGGCTTGTTTTTATTCTTAATCACACTTGCATCACAAAAAACAGCAATGATATTTTCATTAGGTGTATTTTTAGTACTCATTGTACCGTTTATTAAACCTTTTATTACATTTATCCCAAGATACGGTGAAAAAGTTTTAGATGCTTTTGATTATATCCCTTTTGCTTACTTAACTGATAAAATGATTAGCTCTAACTTTGATTTTAGCAATTGGCAATGGGTAATTTCATTAGGTTCTATAGTGATATTCTTCATTTTGAATATCTTATATGTCGCTAAAAAAGACATTTAATAAAAATAATTTTGAGGTTGGGAATTTTAAATTTTCCCAACCTCAAAGTTTGTCTTATTGTAAATTTATTTATTTTCTAATTTATTTAGGATGGAATTATAAACTGCTTTCCAAAATGAAGCGTCAGTTTTATAGCGGTTTGATATAACTAAGTGTGTTTCTTTTTCTAAATCTGCATAGTCTGGATGATCTTTGCTCGGTAATTTATCAGCACGAACATCAGTTACAAATTTTTGGACTTCATTTGCTCTTGGTCCCCAAACTGTTTCTTGTTCGAATTGATCATTCAAGAATACGAAGATAGGAATTGCACGTGATTTACCATTTGTTAAATATTGATCGATCAGTTTTGTATCATCATCTCTATGGAACACGCGTACTTCTAAATTTAATGCTTCACTGATGTGTTTTAGAATTGGGAGATTCATCATTGCATCTCCACACCAGTCTTCAGTAATTACTAATACTTTAGAATAATTCATCTCTTTTATTTTTTTGATGCGTGAATCATCTTCTGGTAACTCAAATGATTGATAGATACTGAGAACGGTATCTTGATTTGTCTTCATTCCATCAATGTATTCATTTAAGGGTTGGCTATTTTTGAAATAAGTTTCTAAATTTGTCATTGTAAAAACCTCCTTTAGCATTTACAACATTATACCAATTTATAGTAATAAAAGGTAATGAAATAAATTAATTGCAAATTCTTTGTTAATTTTTGTTAAGGATGAAACGGGAAGCACCTTATGCTATATTTAAATAAGTACAAAGAAAGGGTGACATCAGTGCGTATTCAAAATCGCTGGGTTGTGTTTATATTATTTTTAATCTGTTCTTTTGGTGTATTAATTGGTTTATATCAATATCGTCATACGAAAACTGTGGATTTGTCTAATCTTGAAATAAACGATATTAAATTAAATGAGAAGTTTGATAAAAAAGGCTATGAAGTAAATAAAAAAATTAAGTTTGATCGTTTTAAATTTTATAACAGTAAAGCTCACCCTGATCTTACCGTTAAAGTGAGAGAAAAGGATAACATCGTTAAGGGGATAATATTAGTAAGAGATGAAAAGATACATACTAATTTTGATGGGGGAATTGGTTCGCCGATAAATAACGCGATTGAAAATCTTGGATTCGGATATAAAAGAACAAAAGTTGGCAATGATTTCTCATCGGTAAAGTATATTGATAGAGATAACCATTTAAAATTAAACTTACTTTATCAAGATTTAGAAATTAAACGTATTGAATTTTTTAGTAAATAGCTTTAGGTCTTAAAGTTATAAAAAACGAATGAATAATTTTATTGGGATGAGTGACCTATATGAACAAGATTACTTATTTAAATGAATTAGAAACAGCACTTGATGCGCTACCTAGGCATTTAAGAGATCAAAAAATGTATGAATATGAACGTTATTTTTATGAGCAAGAACTTAATGGCGTTGATGAAGGGGAAATTTTAAAGAAGTTAAAAGACCCACAAGATGTTGCAGCTGAAACAAAAGCTAGAAGTGTCATTGATTATGCTGAATCTAAACCAACATTTGAAAATATTTCAAGAGCTGTTGCTGCTTCATTAAGTTTAGGCATTCTATCTATTTTTGTCATCCTTATACCAGTATCTATAGTTGGATTATTTGTATTAGCATTATTTTTAATATCACTTTTGCTGCTGTTTTGTCCAATTATTTTATTAGCATCAGCAATATCCAGAGGAATTGTGGACTCAATTAGTAATGTATTTTTTGCCATATCATATTCAGGATTAGGATTAGTATTTATCATTGTCATATTTAAGATTTTAGAATACATTTATCGTTTAATCTTAAAATATTTACTTTGGTATATTAAAACTGTCAAAGGAAGCGTTAGAAAATGAAGAAATTCTTTTTTATTGGGCTTTTAGTGTTTGTTGTCTTTTTTACAGCAGCAACCATTATTTGGTTCAGCTATGATAAAAACAAATATGGTACTAAACAATATGATAAAACATTCAAAGACGATGCTTTTGACAATGTATCTATAAATTTGGATAGTACAGAACTTCGTATAAAACGGGGGAATCAATTTAGAGTTAAATATGATGGTGACAATGATATATTAATTAATATAGTAGATAAGACGTTGAAGATTAGTGATAAAAGGTCTAAGACAAGAGGATATGCAATTGATATGAATCCTTTTCATGAGAATAAGAAAACGTTAACGATTGAAATGCCTGATAAAATGATTAAACGTTTAAATCTATCATCTGGAGCAGGAAGTGTTAGAATCAGTGATGTTGATTTAGAGAACACAAGTATTCAAAGCATTAACGGTGAAGTAGTTATTAAAAACTCAAATCTTGACGCACTAGATTCAAAGACAAATAATAGTTCTACTTATATTAGTAAAAGTAACATTAAAAATAGCAATATTAAAGTTGTTATTGGTACGCTACAAATCGACAAGAGTCAAATTAAACAATCCATATTTTTAAACGATCATGGTGACATTGAATTTAAAAACATGCCATCAAAAGTAGATGCAAAAGCTTCTACTAAACAAGGAGATATTCGTTTTAAGTATGATAGTAAACCTGAAGACACTATACTAAAGCTAAATCCGGGAACGGGTGATAGCGTAGTTAAAAATAAAACATTTACTAATGGTAAAGTTGGGAAAAGCGACAATGTTTTAGAATTTTATACGATTGATGGTAATATCAAAGTTGAATAAATAAAGGATGTAAGCACCGATATTAGGAAGCATAATTTCTCTAATATCGGTGTTATTTATTTGTTGGCAAAAGTTAAGTCGGTATCTATATTGCCAGTAAAGTGAGTGATATTAAGGTCTTGACCATCTAACCATGATTTGAAATCTATTATTTCTGGTGGCGCATTTTCTCCCAATGTAAAATATGCAGTTAATGTTTCAGGTTGATACATTGATGTATGGATGGTGCCAGACCAGCTTTTGAATAGTTTACTGTAAATTTCATACTGAGGATTATTGAATAACTTAAATGCTGTAGTCATATCTAAATTATCATTAGTTTGTGAAATGGTACGCGCCAGTCTTTCTTTAGATTCTTTTGTATAATTACGATTTTCATGTGTTAATATTTCAAAATGATTTGTACATATATTATCATAACGAACATCTATTGATCTCGGTGTCACTTCAACAATTGCATGGTTCAATGATTTGTCCATCAGTATGTAGCTAAATGAGCTTCTGTGTGGTATTTCTTTCAATAATTGGATTGCTTCTGTTACATTTCGGCAATTTTCAAGAATTAGACGACCAATCATATAACATACAAAACCATTTGCTGGTTTCTTCCGGTGCATAAAGTTATAGCCCATAGTTAATCCTGACTCATTCATACCATCCATTCTTCCAGTTACCCTTGATACAGGACCAATTTGAGCTAAACCGCTATCTGTAGGTTGATAAAGTAAGTAGCGACCATCATAAGTTGCAGGGTGGTAATCATAATTTCTAACCATGAAGTCTTTGCCTTGAAAGACCGTGCAACCACTTTCTTTTAAATCGGTAAAACGATAATGTCCAAAGTTTAAAATAATTTGGCGTGTTGGCATTTTGAGTATACTTTGTAGTCCCATTAATTCTTCCCATATTTGAGGTGCGTATGTTTGGAATATTTGATAAGTTTCATTTACATCTATATCGAAACGTGGGACACGTTTTTTCCATTCTTTTTCTCGATTTTTTAGAAGAGGTGTTTGTTGAAGCCATTTACCAGTTTTAACACCTAACTCGAAATGTGAACCTCTAAAAGTCATGATATCTGATGTCACTTGTTGCATATCATCGGCCCCTTTCTTTTTAGTTGTAATATATTGTAAATAAATAGTAATCGTATGTATATTGAATGTCATGTTAAATAAAGTTATATTTTACTAAATGAAATATAAAATTGTTTGAGGTGATTTCTCGGTGTATAAGACTTATCAATCAGTTAAAACATATTTTTATAGATGGTGGGGATATTGAGTTAAAAACTTAAAATCATCTTATCATAAATATCAATCTTAAGTTAGCATTCACGATAATAGTCATTGTTAACATTAGCATATAAGGTCATGTCACGTTGAAACAGAGGTTCCTCGGCATTTTTGAAAATAATCATTAGCTTGCTCACTATATAATTTGATGAATATATTTCGTGAAAGTGGGTATTTATTTAATGATTATTCTATATATGATAGTATAATGAAATGTAGATAGGTATTTAATTTAACAGAGGTGAAATTGAGATGTGGAATTTTATTAAATGTGTGTTTAAATTCGTATTTAGCTTAGTTGCTATTACAACATTAGTTGCTGGTGTTGGTGTAGTAGCATTTGCTTATATCTTTAAAAAAGATTTTGAAGATATTGAAAGAAAAACTAAAGAAATTATTTCTGATATTGAAAGTAAAAATAACTAATAACATTTAGAGGCTGGGACATAAATCCCTAAAAAACAGCAGTAAGATAATTTTCAATTAGAAAATATCTTACTGCTGTTCTCTATTTATACAATACTTCGTATTGAATGGCTTCGCTTTCCTAGGGTGCCGTCTCAGCCTCGGTCTTCGACTGGCACTGCTCCCTCAGGAGTCTCGCCATTAATACTACGTATTAACATGTAATTTTACTTTGAAATACTTTTAAAAAATAAGACACTTTGCCCAACTTGCACATAAATGTAAAATTCAATAAAATGAATTTTCTGTGTTGGGTCCCTTCGTATAATTTAATAAATACCACTAAACTAAATTAACGAGGTGCCTTATGTATAAAATTTATAACATGACCCAACTTACACTACCAATAGAAACCTCTGTTAGAATTCCTCAAAATGATATTTCGCGATATGTTAATGAAATTGTTGAAACGATACCTGATAGCGAATTCGATGAATTCAGACATCATCGTGGCGCAACATCCTATCATCCAAAAATGATGTTAAAAATCATCTTATATGCATATACTCAATCTGTTTAATTATGTTCAAAGCATTAAGGTAACAAGACAATATCTAAGATATCAAAGATAGAAATTTTTTGACGTTGTTGCTGATTGTAAACATAACCATCAATTTCATAATTAATAGCATCAATACGATAAATGGTTAAGCGTACTGAATCTACAAAGCCATTATTATAAAATTTAACTTCTACAGGTTGGGCATATTGTAGCGCCTCGTGTAGCCGAATGTTTAGCTCAGCCAATTGATCATCTGATAATACAGGACGTGTAATTTTGTTTTGGTCGATAATGTATTGTTGAATCGTTTCGAATTGTTCGGGTAATGTTGCAAAAGGAGCCCATTTAATCATGCCTCTTCCCATAGGTATATTGTTATCTAGTAATTCTCTTGGAACGTTACGATAATCAGTTTCTTCTTCATAACTTGTCATCCTTAATTCACCCCAATCTGATAATTACATTATACGAACATGTGTTCTATTTTGCAACAAAAATTTTGTGGAAGCATAAACGCGTTAATAATTAATGCTCGTGTAAGTAAAAAAGAGGGATTAATTAAAATCGAATAATGACATATCACAGCAAATAGTTCTTTTAAAGTAGTTAAATAGTTTTAGCTTTAAGGAAATGATAAATGATTGTTAATTCTAGCTAAAATTTAATAAAATGAAAATAAGACTAACATGGAGGGGTAAAAGTAATGACAAATGGATATATTGGTTCTTACACTAAAAAGAATGGTAAAGGGATTTATCGTTTTGAATTAAACGAAAATCAGTCACGTATTGATTTATTAGAAACAGGATTTGAATTAGAAGCGTCTACATATTTGGTGCGTAATAATGAAGTTTTATATGGAATCAACAAAGAAGGAGAACAATGCGGTGTTGCAAGTTTGAAAATTGATGACAATGGTGAATTGCATTTATTAAATAAATGTTTGTCTTCAAAAGCTGGTACAGGTTGTTATGTATCGATTTCAGAAGATAAACGATATTTATTTGAAGCGGTATATGGTGCTGGCATCATACGTATGTATGAATTAAATACGCACACAGGTGAAATTATACGTCTAATTCAAGAACTTGCACATGATTTTCCAACAGGTACACATGAAAGACAAGATCATCCACACGCACATTATATTAATCAAACTCCAGATGGTAAGTACGTTGCAGTAACAGATTTAGGTGCTGATCGTATCGTTACTTATAAATTTGATGACAACGGGTTTGAATTTTATAAAGAATCTTTATTTAAAGATAGTGATGGGACAAGACATATTGAATTTCATGATAATGGAAAATTTGCTTATGTCGTACACGAATTATCAAATACTGTGAGTGTTGCAGAATATAATGACGGTAAATTTGAAGAGCTCGAGCGTCATTTAACAATTCCTGAAAACTTTGATGGAGATACTAAACTTGCAGCAGTGCGTTTATCTCATGATCAACAATTCTTATATGTATCTAATAGAGGGCATGATAGCATTGCAATTTTTAAAGTTCTTGATAATGGTCAACACTTAGAACTAGTAACAATTACTGAAAGTGGTGGTCAATTCCCAAGAGATTTTAATATTGCCTCATCAGATGACCTTTTAGTTTGTGCTCATGAGCAAGGAGATTCAGTTGTAACTGTTTTCGAAAGAAATAAAGAAACAGGTAAAATTACGCTATGTGATAACACTCGTGTAGCATCTGAAGGTGTATGTGTCATATTTTAATCTTTAATTAATCATGATAAAAAGAAAACCATGTTTCCAAAAAATTTGTGTATACCTTGAAATTTATTGTTTTCAAGAACATCAAATTATGGAAGCATGGTTTATTTTTGTCTCAAAAATTAATTTTTAAAGAAAGCTTTGATGTATTTAAATTTACCTTTATATGGTGGTAAATGGACACCTGATTCTAATCGTGTAGATTTGAAAATGTAGCTTTTTTCATGTGTAAAAGTGTCGAATGAATATTTACCATGATAGCGTCCCATACCTGAGGCGCCAACACCACCAAATGGTAATTTAGGATTCGCTAGGTGCATCAATGTATCATTAATAGCGCCGCCGCCAAATGATAGCTCGTTTATTACACGTTGTGTAGCATTTTCATCTTCGCTAAATAAATATAAACTCAAAGGTTTTGGTCTTTGGTGAATAAAGGCTATTGCTTCATCCAATGACTGATACGTTAAAATCGGTAAGATAGGACCAAAAATTTCTTCTTGCATAATTGCTGAATCACTTGTAACGTGATCTAACAATGTTGGTTCTATATAACGTTCATCCTCATCACTATGACCACCAAATACAATATTCATTTGTGCACTGTTAAGTAATGAAGTCAGACGATGATAATGTTTAAGGTTTACAATGCGGCCATAATCTGGACTTTGTTGTATATTTTGACCATAAAATTCACGCAACGTTTTTGATAGGGCTGTGATTAAATCATCTTTTACAGATTCGTGTACTAAAATGTAATCTGGTGCAACACATGTTTGGCCGGCATTAGTGAATTTCCCAAAACAAATGCGCTCACTAGCAACTTTAATATTCGCTGTTTCATCAACGATGACTGGAGATTTACCGCCCATTTCTAATGTCACAGGAACTAAATTTTCGCTGGCAGCTTGATAAACGATTTTGCCTACATTTTCACTTCCTGTAAAGAAGACATAGTCAAAAGGTAAGTGAATTAACGTTTGCGTTTCTTCAATTCCTCCCTCAATAACTTCAATGTAATTTGCATCAAATGTTTCATTGATTAACCGTTTAATCACTCGTGCAACATTAGGCGTCAACTCAGATGGTTTAATAATTGCCGTATTACCTGCTGCAATAGCACCGATTAAAGGTTCGAACACTAGTTGAAAAGGATAGTTAAATGGTGCAATGATCAAAACTGTTCCATAAGGTTCTTTTTTGATATAGCTTTTTGTTGGAAATAAATATAAAGGTGTGTCTACATTTTTTGTTTTAGTCCAGTTTTTAAGTTCCTTACGGGCAATTTTGATACTTTTCAAAGTTATGCCAATTTCAGTAGCATAAGCTTCGACTTTATTTTTTCCTAAATCTGTATATAGTGCTTCTAAAATATCGCTCTCGTATGATTTAATAGCTTTGCTTAACTTCTTTAATTGCTCTTTTCTAAAACTAATATCTTTAGTTTGTTGTGTATTGAAAAAAGCTTTACTGTCATAAAATTTTTGCTCAATGATATTCATAATGAAAAGAACCTCCTTATATGATTATTTTGGAAAAAGCGATTAATTGATTTGAATGTTGTGGCCGTTAATTTTAAATGGTCTTTCGAATTATATATGTTGAAAGTTGAAAATAGAGCGATGAATCGTGTACATAATAATATTTATAACTTTAATCATAACGAAAAAGGTAGGAAGAAAACAAAAATTTATACTCAACATCGCAAATATTTTAAGAAAATGTAAAGACAAAAGGGGAATTGTATAGAAATCACTAATCTGTGGGTTAGGGTAGCTAAAGGAATAAAAACTACTATTGAAAAAGGGTTGTAAATTAGTCAAACGTAAATAAAAAACAGTTCATTGAAAGTGAAATAAATTCTACTTTAATGAACTGTTAGTTAAATACAACATGTCTATAATTAGACAGTAATATAGTATTATTTTGTTAATGCTTCAGTGATTTGAGGTACGATTTGTTTTTTTCGAGAAACGACACCAGATAAGAAGGCCATGTCATCTTCTAATTGAACATTGAATGCTTCGCCAACTTTATCTTTTTCAGCACCTACAACTAAAATTTTAGAATCACTATTAATGATGTCAGTAACAACAAGTACAAATAAGTCATATTTTTCTTGTGCACTTACAGCTAACATTTCTTTTTCTAAATCTTCTTTACGATTTAACACTTCGTCAAGGTCAACAGCATTAACTTGTGCAATACGAGTCACATAGTCACCCATAGTAAATGATTTAGCATCCATGTTTAATAAGAATTCAACTGATTTATCAGTTGTTGAAGCACCTGCTTTTAACATATCTAAGCCGTACTTTTGAATATCAACTTTAGCAATATCTTTTAATTCTTCAGCTGCTTTAACATCTTGTTGTGTACATGTTGGTGATTTGAAAAGTAAGCTATCTGAGATAATTGCTGATAACATTAAACCGGCAATTTCAGGTTTAATTTCAAAGCCACGTTCTCTAAACATTTTGTATAAAATTGTAGCTGTACAACCAACTGGTTCAGCACGATAACATAAAGGACCAGCAGTTTCGAAATTTGCAATTCTGTGATGATCAATTACATGCTTAATTGTAGCAGAGGCAATCGTATCAGAACTTTGTTGGAATTCGTTATGATCAACTAAGATAACATCTTGACCATCTAAATCATCTGTTAATAATTCCGGAGCAGGTACATTAAATGTATCTAACGCGAATTGAGTTTCTGCACTCACATCACCTAAACGGTATGCTTTGGCTCCTGAATTACCTCGAAGTTGTTCAAATTCTGCCATAATAATCGCAGATGAAATTGCATCAGTGTCTGGATTCTTATGTCCGAAAATATATGTTTTAGCCATTGTCAAATATCTCCCTTGTAAATTGTATTCTTTATAATTATTTTAGCACGATTTAAACGTGTTGTTCTACCTCTGCACCTAATGAGTTTTTGAAATGTGCAAGTGCCCATTCATGCCCTTTTTGATTAAATGAAGCCACTCCCTCAGCAGGTACTGAAATTTTATAACCTAAGTTGTATGCAGAAATTGCTGTATGTAACACGCAAATATCGGTACATACACCAACGATTTCGACTTGATTAATACTTCTTTCTCTCAATAAACTATCAAGCGGGGTACCAAAGAACGAATCATAGCGCGTTTTATCAATGAAATGTACATTAGGTTGCGCTTTAATTGTTTCGTATAATTTACCTACTTTACCGTATAATTCTCTACCACTTGTATCTACGATATTGTGTGGTGGGAATAATTTACTTTCAGGATGATGAATGTCATGTAAATAATGTAAATCCATTAAAAAGAATATATGGTCTTGATAATAATTAAAGTCATTGATACGAGAAACAATAAAATCTTCAATATTTTGTCCAGGTTTACCGCATGTTAGTAAGCCGTCGTCTGCGATAAAGTCATATGAATAGTCAACAACTAATAGTGCGCGATGTGTCATTCAACATCTCTCCTATATAATAATAAAATAAACTCCCATCTATTCATAAATGCTAGAGTAATTTTTAACCCTAATGGTTAATATATAAATATAGATTAAGTATATAGATTAATCAACTTTTTTGGAAGAGCAAATCACGCAATCAACAAATAATATAAGAAGTTTTTGCGATAGTTTTAAAATAGCTGTAATAGAATACTAAATGTGACAAACTTAGAACTAATATCAAGTGTTGATGTTTTGAATATAAAAATGCTAATAGATGGCATCACGAGATTTATGACTATCTGTTAAATCAACCTAACACGATTATAATTTGAATAATTGGTTAATATATGAGTAATTAGAAAATAGACAAAGGATGACGATTTATGTATATCAATATGAAAGATTATGGGTTAACAGGCATAAACAAAACTAAAGATACTCGAGCAATACAACGTGCGTTAAATCGTGGAAGATGTAAACCAACGACAGTTTATATACCGAAAGGGACGTATGATATTTGCAAACCATTAACGATATATGGCAATACAACACTTTTGTTAGATAATGAAACTATTTTACGCCGATGTCATTCTGGTCCTTTATTAAAAAATGGTCGTCGCTTTGGTTTTTATCGTGGTTATAATGGACACAGTCATATTCATATTAAAGGCGGCAAGTTTGATATGAATGGTGTATCGTATCCTTATAACAATACAGCTATGTGCATTGGGCATGCTGAAGATATTCAATTAATAGGTGTGACCATTAAGAATGTAGTGAGTGGTCATGCAATTGATGCTTGTGGGATTAACGGACTCTATATTAAAAGCTGTTCATTTGAAGGATTCATAGACTATAGTGGCGAACGCTTTTATTCTGAAGCAATACAATTAGACATTCAAGTACCTGGTGCTTTTCCAAAATTCGGAACGACAGATGGTACGATAACGAAAAATGTCATTATCGAAGATTGTTATTTTGGACCTTCAGAATTGCCCGAAATGGGAAGTTGGAATCGTGCTATTGGCTCACATGCAAGTAGACATAATCGATACTATGAGAATATTCATATTAGAAATAATATATTTGAAGATATACAAGGTTATGCATTAACTCCCTTGAAGTATAAAGATGCTTTCATTATTAATAATAAGTTTATTAACTGTGAGGGTGGCATTAGATATTTAGGAGTTAGAGATGGTAAAAATGCAGCAGATGTGATGACAGGAAAAGACTTAGGTTCCCAAGCAGGCATAAATATGAATATAATTGGAAATGAATTTAAAGGATCAATGTCTAAAGATGCGATACATGTACGTAATTATAATAATGTTAAACATAAAGATGTATTAATCGTTGGGAATACATTCAATAATTCGACTCAATCAATTCATTTAGAAGATATTGATACAGTGTTTTTAAGTCCTGTTGAAGCGGGTATTCAAGTTACTACAATCAATGTAGATGAAATAAAAAAGTAAAAAGTTTCGCATGACATTAGGATTAAGAATAGTAGATAATTTTTGAAAGCGCATTCATAAAACGGTATAAATATGCTATAATAAACCCAATTATCTGATAAAAGGGGTATTTTGACGGTAATGATAATACAAGATAGACAACTTTCTATACTCTAATATAGTGAGTTGAAGTAGCTTGTCATAATCATCATGAGGGGGAAATTTATGGCTTATTTCAATCAACATCAATCAATGATATCGAAAAGGTATTTAACATTCTTTTCAAAATCAAAGAAAAAGAAACCGTTTAGTGCGGGACAACTTATTGGACTAATATTAGGTCCATTACTTTTCCTATTAACATTATTATTCTTTCATCCACAAGACTTACCTTGGAAAGGCGTCTATGTTTTAGCGATTACTTTATGGATTGCGACTTGGTGGATTACTGAAGCAATTCCTATTGCAGCAACGAGCTTATTACCAATTGTGTTATTACCATTAGGTCATATACTTACACCAGAACAAGTATCATCCGAATATGGCAATGATATTATCTTTTTGTTTTTAGGTGGATTTATTTTGGCAATTGCAATGGAAAGATGGAATTTACATACGAGAGTAGCGTTGACAATTATTAATTTGATTGGTGCAAGCACTTCAAAAATATTACTTGGATTCATGGTGGCAACAGGATTCTTATCTATGTTTGTATCGAACACTGCAGCTGTAATGATTATGATTCCGATTGGTTTAGCAATTATTAAGGAAGCACATGATTTACAAGAAGCCAATACGAATCAAACAAGTATTCAAAAGTTTGAAAAATCTCTAGTTTTAGCAATTGGCTATGCAGGTACGATTGGTGGCTTGGGTACATTAATCGGAACCCCGCCATTAATTATTTTAAAAGGACAATACATGCAACATTTTGGATATGAAATTAGTTTTGCTAAATGGATGATTGTAGGGATTCCAACGGTCATTGTTTTGTTAGGTATTACTTGGCTCTATTTAAGATATGTTGCGTTTAGACATGATTTGAAATATTTACCTGGTGGTCAGACGTTAATTAAACAAAAGTTAGACGAGCTTGGCAAAATGAAGTATGAAGAAAAGGTAGTACAAACTATCTTTGTACTTGCTAGCTTATTATGGATTACAAGAGAGTTTCTTCTGAAAAAATGGGAAGTTACGTCATCTGTTGCAGATGGTACGATTGCTATTTTTATATCAATATTATTATTTATTATTCCAGCTAAAAATACTGAAAAACATCGCCGTATCATTGACTGGGAAGTTGCAAAAGAGCTCCCTTGGGGTGTATTAATTTTATTTGGTGGCGGTTTAGCATTAGCGAAAGGTATTTCTGAAAGTGGTTTAGCAAAATGGTTAGGCGAACAGTTGAAATCATTAAATGGTGTTAGTCCGATTCTTATTGTAATTGTCATAACAATCTTTGTCTTATTTTTAACTGAAGTGACATCTAATACTGCAACTGCAACGATGATTTTACCGATTTTAGCAACGTTGTCTGTTGCTGTTGGAGTGCATCCATTACTACTTATGGCACCTGCAGCTATGGCGGCTAACTGTGCATACATGTTACCAGTAGGGACACCACCGAATGCAATTATCTTTGGTTCTGGTAAAATATCTATCAAACAAATGGCATCAGTAGGATTCTGGGTAAACTTAATCAGTGCAATAATTATTATTTTAGTCGTGTATTATGTAATGCCTATAGTTTTAGGTATTGATATAAATCAACCACTGCCATTGAAATAGTAATTGCAGATTAGAACGAAAAATAAAAGGTTACATTAGCAATTGCTTGGACGAGTGGTAACGAAACGTATACCGCAGCATCGTGTAAAAACAATACAAACAAAAGAAAGTCAACCAAGGATGGATTCCTATTTTAATCCTTGGTTGACTCTTTATTTTATTTAAATTGTAGAACCTAGAAAATAAAGTTTAATTAAAAGCACCAATCATTTCTACTTTGAAATCTAAGGTTTCTAAAATAGCAATGACTTTCTTTATATCGGTTGTAATTGCAGAATCAGCCTGAACGAAAAATCGATACATACCTAATTGTGTTTTTAAAGGACGAGACTCAATCCAGGATAAATTAATATTAAACAAAGCAAATGTATTAAGCACACTTGCTAACAACCCAGGTTTATCATGCATTGGTGTAATTAAAAACATCAATGATGTCGCATTTTGATCAAATTGCTGCTGATTTTTTATAACTAAAAAACGTGTCACGTTATGTGGATAGTCTTCAATATGTGTATCAATAGGTGTAAAACCATAAGCTTCGCCACTACCTAAAGGTGCAATTGCTGCAACGCCATTTTCAATTTTAGTCAAACTTTGAATTGTACTGTCGACATAATCATAGTCAAATTGATGTTGATGTATGTAATTTGTTGTTTGACTGATTGCTGGTGCAATAGAATACACTTTTTTAATATCAGAAATGGAATCTGTTCCATTACCATATAATGCAAAGTTAATATCTAAACGTATTTCACCGTGTGCAAAGACATCTTGCTGTGCAAGTGCATCTGCCACAATGTTGATTGTTCCTTCTATAGAATTTTCAATAGGGACAACACCAATCGATGTGTCATCATCTGCAACTGCCTTGATGACTTCAAAAAAATTTGACTTTGGTTGAAAAGTTGCTTCATTTTCAGAAAAATACTGACGACAAGCCAAATATGAAAATGTACCTTTAGGGCCTAAATAATATAATTGCATATGCTACACCTCTACTAACTTAATGATGGAAAGGGCACTGGTTAGCATTTGATTCTTTCTTTTTATAGAAAAAGTTTGGATCTTTTACTGTATTGTCATATCCGTGATGATAATTTGACGTCAATGTTGGAGATAATGGCGGTGCTAGCCAAGACCATTTTCCGGTAACTTGACGACCTTGTTGTGCTTCGTTACGTTCGAATAGTTCGAATTGCTTTGCAGCGGTCAAATGATCGACAATTGATACGCCTTCTTTTTTAAAGGAATGATACACAGCATAGTTCAATTCAACAAGTGCTCGATCTTTATTAAATGAATTATTTTTAAGTGTATCAAATTCAAACGCATCTGCAACTTTTTCTAGTAAATTGTAACGGTAATCATCAATAAAGTTACGTACGCCAATTTCAGTTACCATATACCAACCGTTAAAGGGTGCAGTTGGATATACAATGCCACCGATTTTTAAGTCCATATTGGAAATGATAGGGACTGCATACCATTTTAAGTTCAATTTTCTTAATTTTGGATAATGATTATGTTCAATAGGTACTTCTTTAATTAATGAAGTAGGATATTCGTAAAATTTAACTGACTCATTAGGTAATTGGTAAATCAGTGGTAACACGTCAAAATTAGTACCTTTTCCTTTCCAACCTAAGTGATTTGCTAAGCGTGTAACTTCTTTTTCAGCAGGATCACCACAATTGTCATAGCCAGCATAGCGAATTAATTGATTGTTGAAAATTTTAGGTCCATCCTTTGGAGCATATATAGTAATATACGGCTTTAATTTACCTTCATTTGTAGCCTGTGTAATATGATAAGTAATTGATGATAAGAACGATGCTTCGTCAGTAACATCTCTTGCATCAATGACATTTAACGAATCCCAAAATAAACGACCAATGCAACGATTTGAATTACGCCAAGCCATTTTAGCACCATAAATAAGTTCTTCTTCTGTATGTGTATATGTCCCAGTTTCTTTTATTTCTAGTTCAATGTCATGTAAACGTTTATTGATAATTTGCGTTTCATAATGACACTCTTTATACATGTTTTCTATGAAAGCTTGAGCCTCTTTAAATAACATTAACAACACCTCGCTTTATATTATAGTCTACATTATTAAAATACTCTTAAAAATTATGTATATGTCATTAAATTGTTGGTTGATTTTAATTAAAAGTATGGAAATTAAGGGGCTCTTATGTATATAAAAAAATGAATTATGATAAAATGTAAGAAAATATTTAGGTCGATTGGAGAGATACAAGTGTACCAATTAGAAGACGACAGTTTAATGTTACATAATGACTTATATCAAATAAATATGGCTGAAAGTTATTGGAATGATAATATTCATGAAAAAATGGCTGTATTTGATTTGTATTTTAGAAAAATGCCATTTAATAGTGGCTATGCTGTTTTTAATGGTTTAAAACGCGTCATTGATTTTATAGAACATTTTGGATTTTCAGAATCTGATTTGGAATATTTAAAGTCTATTGGCTACAAGGATGATTTCTTATCATATTTAAAAGATTTAAAATTCACAGGCAGCATCCGTTCGATGCAAGAAGGCGAATTATGCTTTGGTAACGAACCATTGTTACGCGTAGAAGCACCATTGATTCAAGCGCAATTAATAGAAACAATTTTATTAAACATTGTAAATTTCCATACATTAATTACAACAAAGGCTAGCAGAATTCGTCAAATTGCATCAAATGATAAATTAATGGAGTTTGGTACACGTCGTGCGCAAGAAATTGATGCAGCATTGTGGGGCGCTAGAGCTGCTTACATCGGGGGCTTTGATTCTACAAGTAATGTTAGGGCGGGGAAATTATTTGGTATACCTGTGTCTGGTACACATGCACATGCATTTGTCCAAACTTATGGAGACGAATATGTTGCCTTCAAAAAATATGCTGAAAGACATAAAAATTGTGTGTTCCTAGTAGATACATTCCATACTTTAAAATCTGGCGTGCCAAATGCAATAAAAGTTGCAAAAGAATTAGGTGACAAAATTAACTTTGTAGGTATTCGATTAGATTCTGGAGATATCGCTTATTTATCTAAAGAGGCAAGACGTATGCTTGATGAAGCAGGATTTACTGAAACTAAAATTATCGCGTCTAATGATTTGGATGAAGAAACGATTACGAGTTTGAAAGCACAAGGTGCAAAAGTAGATTCTTGGGGCGTTGGTACAAAGCTGATTACAGGATACGATCAACCAGCATTAGGTGCAGTATATAAACTTGTAGCTATTGAAAATGAAGATGGTTCATATAGTGATCGTATTAAATTATCAAATAACGCTGAAAAGGTTACGACGCCAGGTAAGAAAAATGTATATCGCATTATAAACAAGAAAACAGGTAAGGCAGAAGGCGATTATATTACTTTGGAAAATGAAAATCCATACGATGAACAACCTTTAAAATTATTCCATCCAGTGCATACTTATAAAATGAAATTTATAAAATCTTTCGAAGCCATTGATTTGCATCATAATATTTATGAAAATGGTAAATTAGTATATCAAATGCCAACAGAAGATGAATCACGTGAATATTTAGCACTAGGATTACAATCTATTTGGGATGAAAATAAGCGTTTCCTGAATCCACAAGAATATCCAGTCGATTTAAGCAAGGCATGTTGGGATAATAAACATAAACGTATTTTTGAAGTTGCGGAACACGTTAAGGAGATGGAAGAAGATAATGAGTAAATTACAAGACGTTATTGTACAAGAAATGAAAGTGAAAAAGCGTATCGATAGTGCTGAAGAAATTATGGAATTAAAGCAATTTATAAAAAATTATGTACAATCACATTCATTTATAAAATCTTTAGTGTTAGGTATTTCAGGAGGACAGGATTCTACATTAGTTGGAAAACTAGTACAAATGTCTGTTAACGAATTACGTGAAGAAGGCATTGATTGTACGTTTATTGCAGTTAAATTACCTTATGGAGTTCAAAAAGATGCTGATGAAGTTGAGCAAGCTTTGCGATTCATTGAACCAGATGAAATAGTAACAGTCAATATTAAGCCTGCAGTTGATCAAAGTGTGCAATCATTAAAAGAAGCCGGTATTGTTCTTACAGATTTCCAAAAAGGAAATGAAAAAGCGCGTGAACGTATGAAAGTACAATTTTCAATTGCTTCAAACCGACAAGGTATTGTAGTAGGAACAGATCATTCAGCTGAAAATATAACTGGGTTTTATACGAAGTACGGTGATGGTGCTGCAGATATCGCACCTATATTTGGTTTGAATAAACGACAAGGTCGTCAATTATTAGCGTATCTTGGTGCGCCAAAGGAATTATATGAAAAAACGCCAACTGCTGATTTAGAAGATGATAAACCACAGCTTCCAGATGAAGATGCATTAGGTGTAACTTATGAGGCGATTGATAATTATTTAGAAGGTAAGCCAGTTACGCCAGAAGAACAAAAAGTAATTGAAAATCATTATATACGAAATGCACACAAACGTGAACTTGCATATACAAGATACACGTGGCCAAAATCCTAATTTAATTTTTTCTTCTAACGTGTGACTTAAATTAAATATGAGTTAGAATTAATAACATTAAACCACATTCAGCTAGACTACTTCAGTGTATAAATTGAAAGTGTATGAACTAAAGTAAGTATGTTCATTTGAGAATAAATTTTTATTTATGACAAATTCGCTATTTATTTATGAGAGTTTTCGTACTATATTATATTAATATGCATTCATTAAGGTTAGGTTGAAGCAGTTTGGTATTTAAAGTGTAATTGAAAGAGAGTGGGGCGCCTTATGTCATTCGTAACAGAAAATCCATGGTTAATGGTACTAACTATATTTATCATTAACATTTGTTATGTAACGTTTTTAACGATGCGAACAATTTTAACGTTGAAAGGTTATCGTTATATTGCTGCATCAGTTAGTTTTTTAGAAGTATTAGTTTATATCGTTGGTTTAGGTTTGGTTATGTCTAATTTAGACCATATTCAAAATATTATTGCCTACGCATTTGGTTTTTCAATAGGTATCATTGTTGGTATGAAAATAGAAGAAAAACTGGCATTAGGTTATACAGTTGTAAATGTAACTTCAGCAGAATATGAGTTAGATTTACCGAATGAACTTCGAAATTTAGGATATGGCGTTACGCACTATGCTGCGTTTGGTAGAGATGGTAGTCGTATGGTGATGCAAATTTTAACACCAAGAAAATATGAACGTAAATTGATGGATACGATAAAAAATTTAGATCCGAAAGCATTTATCATTGCGTATGAACCTCGAAACATACATGGTGGATTCTGGACTAAAGGCATTCGTCGTAGAAAGCTTAAAGATTATGAACCAGAAGAACTGGAAAGTGTAGTAGAACATGAAATTCAAAGTAAATGAGAATGAAACAATTGCTGATTGTTTGTCACGAATGAAAATGCAAGGGTATATGCCGGTAAAACGTATTGAAAAACCCGTGTTTCAAGAGCAAAAAGATGGCACGGTTGAAGTATCACATCAAGAAATCGTTTTTGTAGGTAAGAAAATCCAATAACATAATCCAATTTAAATAAAGACTATTTGAAGAGGAAAGGCTATTCAAAGTTTGAGTAATTTTACTTTGAATAGCCTATTTGTTTATACATGCAAGATGCTCGATCCATATTGTATGAGAAACCCCCAGCAAGCTATATAAAGCATATGCTGGGGGTTCTTAATATTTTAAAAATTATTGTTAGATTATATATATCGTCGCTTTTTCTAAAACAATCTCATCGCATGAAATTTTTTCTTCCTAGAGACCTTTAATAAGATTAATAGTTTACTTAATCATATCTAGATAGTCTTATGACTTATGCTTAATGAAAGTCATTCTAGGAGAAGTTCCCAAAGCTTCTGTGTTCATAATTGTTAGTAGTATTTTATTATCATTTGGTATAAATATTTCAATAACAATTGAGCTATTATTTTTATTATATAATGTGAGTTGTTTGTGTTCTGTATTTATATATTTGCAAATGTAATCAGAATCGTCTGAGGTACTGAGAATAAATTTTAAAGGACTATCATTTAAATCTTGAGGATGCCATTCTCCCTCAATAATATTAAGATAATACTTAGCCTCTGAATTACATTTGAATTTATCAATACTAAATAATTCAATTTGTTCCATAATATTATTTACCTTTCTAAAATACAAATTTTAATAACCATAAATAGATGAATACCATCGATAATGGTCGCCATTGGATACTGGAATAACATTGTTTTTAGCATCTTGAGTCATAAAACCATTATCCCATGGATTCCATATAATTATAACCTCTTGTCCATTATCTAATTTAGCGTTCCCAACAACTGCCATGGCATGCCCTGCGTGCATACCATTTCTTGATTCTACTCTACTACCTAAAACAGCAATTCCTTTATTATTTTTAGTAAGATTGTCAACTTCATTATATGTAGTCATTCTATTAAGAAGTTGTGGACTTCTTCCCTGAGTTTGTCCAAAATAAATCATCTCTCTTGGCGTTAAACCAGTAAATTGGAATCGTTGTCCTTGTAAGTTTGGGTGTAAAAATCTCATCACAGCTTCTGCATGATATTTGTTAGTATTATAAGTCGCATTTAGTAATTCAGACATCGTATAGCCTGCACACCAACCATTGTTACCTTGAGTTTCTCTTATCTTGAAATTCTCAAGTTTATTTATATATTGCTCGTTGTAAGTATAATTATTACTTTTAAATTGACTAGTTGGCATAGTGACAGAAGCTTTTTGCTTTAGTTGCGTTACATTATTGCCAGTAGGTATACTCTCAGTCTTTTTTAACTTTTTATCTTCTAGACGTGGTGTTTTTAGTACTAGTTTAGCTTTATGATTTTGAGTAACCACATAGTAACCTTTTGAGTTTGTCAAAATAGTAATTTGTTGATCTTTATATTGATTTAAGACTTTAGATAAAAATGGAGAAACATTGATTGTGTATTTAGAAGATGAACTAGAATACTTAGTGATTTTTGGTGAAATTGTAACTATATAATCGATATTACCTTCAGTGTTCAAAACTGGAAAATAATAATTACCATCACTCTTTTTGTTGAATTTATAAATTTTAAAAGGTTCACCAAGTGTATACGAGGCTTTCTCTTTATTATAGATTTTATCAAGTGAAGTAACATAAGAAAGATAGTCTTTTTGCGCTAAATTACGTACGTCAGTAGGAACACTCTTGTCCTCGACATTAACTTGCACATGCTTCTTATCTTTTGCTTTGATATTTGAATTGCTCTCAGCGTTTGCAATAGGGGTAACACTTAAAGAAAATATTAAACTTAAAGCTATTAATTTTGGAAAGTTTCTTTTCATATAAAAACTCCTTTATTTTATTATAAAATAATTATATTAAATTTAGTTAAGAGTTTCAATATAAAATTTTAATCTATGTTTAAAAAATAATTAATTTTTACACATTATCAGTTTATGTAATAATTTAGTAGCTTATTTACTAAATTGCAAACATCTCATTCAATAATTAATATGATCGAAAGTTTCATGAAAATATATTAGTCGATTTTGAAAGAAGCGTAGTCAATTTATGTCTTTCTATAAAAATTTACTATTAAAAAAATCTCTGCGTATTTTTCTATAATCAGTTTCGTATTTATACGATTCTGGAGTTCAATATTAATGTCTTATATTTAAAATGCCACACCTATGCAATAGAATATATATTCTTTTTGTGAGTAGAAAATTTGTTATATTAGAAGCGAATAATTTTAAAACATATTATGAAATGTAAGAAGAAATATTATGAAACTAGGAAAAGTAGATTGTTGAAAATTCCATACAATAGGAGAAGTAAAGTGAATAAATTCTGGTATTACTAAAGCTATTGATTGTCCTAATTGTAATAAAAAGTTGGATAGTGTAGTTGAGGGGAGAAAAACTAAAATGCAAAAATATATTCTCAATGGATCATTATAAATACCAATTAGATTAAAGTATTGCGAACATTTACAATTAGAAATCAGTATTAATCTGCCATAGATAATTGTATTAATGTAAAAAATAAAATAGAATGAGAATATACGGAAATTTTTTATACATTTATAACCAATTCTGTTAAACTGTGAAGAGTAGAGTTAAAAACGAACTTTTTGTTTATTTTTATTAAAAAATGTTCTGTTTTTGAAAATTCGAGTATACATACGATAGGAGTTAAAAAAATGATTGAACGCTATTCTAGAGAAGAAATGTCTAATATTTGGACTGATCAAAATCGCTATGAAGCATGGTTAGAAGTGGAAATTTTAGCATGTGAAGCATGGAGTGAATTAGGACATATACCGAAAGCTGACGTACAAAAAATTCGTCAAAACGCAAAGGTAAATGTCGAACGTGCACAAGAAATTGAACAAGAAACGCGCCATGATGTTGTAGCCTTTACTAGACAAGTTTCTGAAACGCTAGGTGAAGAACGTAAGTGGGTACATTATGGTTTAACTTCTACTGATGTTGTAGATACAGCTTTAAGTTTCGTTATTAAACAAGCAAATGACATTATTGAAAAAGATTTAGAAAGATTTATCGACGTTTTAGCTGAAAAAGCAAAAAATTATAAATATACATTGATGATGGGACGTACACATGGAGTGCATGCAGAACCAACTACATTTGGTGTCAAAATGGCATTGTGGTACACGGAAATGCAACGTAACTTACAACGTTTCAAACAAGTAAGAGAAGAAATTGAAGTAGGGAAAATGAGTGGTGCAGTAGGTACTTTTGCTAACATTCCTCCTGAAATAGAAAGTTATGTGTGTAAACATTTAGGTATTGGCACAGCGCCTGTATCAACGCAAACATTGCAACGCGATCGACATGCATACTATATTGCGACATTAGCATTAATCGCGACATCACTAGAAAAATTTGCCGTTGAAATACGTAACCTTCAAAAAACCGAAACGAGAGAAGTTGAAGAAGCATTTGCAAAAGGCCAAAAAGGTTCATCTGCAATGCCTCATAAACGAAATCCAATTGGTTCTGAAAATATCACAGGTATTTCAAGAGTCATTCGTGGTTATATTACTACAGCTTATGAGAATGTGCCATTATGGCATGAAAGAGATATTTCTCATTCTTCTGCTGAGCGTATTATGTTACCAGATGTTACAATAGCACTAGATTATGCATTGAATCGTTTCACAAATATTGTGGACCGTTTAACTGTATTTGAAGATAATATGCGTAATAACATAGATAAAACATTTGGTCTGATTTTCTCACAACGTGTCTTATTAGCATTAATTAATAAAGGTATGGTTCGTGAAGAAGCATACGACAAAGTACAACCAAAAGCGATGATATCTTGGGAAACGAAAACACCGTTCCGTGAATTAATCGAACAAGATGAGTCTATTACAAGTGTTTTAACAAAAGAAGAATTGGATGAATGTTTCGATCCTAAACATCATTTGAATCAAGTTGACACTATTTTCGAACGCGCTGGATTAGCATAAAATTAAATAAAGTAACGATTCAGATTTAATAAAATATAAATCGCTACACTTTAATAGATTAATGCGTTAAAATGACATAAAGAATAAAATTATAGGGGTTGTTTCGATATGCAAATTGAAAAATTACGAGGTGCAGCGTTAGATGAATTGTTTGATGCAATACTAACGTTAGAAAATAGAGAAGAATGTTACCAATTTTTCGATGATTTGTGTACTGTAAATGAAATTCAATCACTGTCTCAAAGATTACAAGTTGCTAAAATGATTAAGCAAGGTTATACCTATGCAACGATTGAACAAGAATCTGGAGCATCGACTGCAACGATTTCTAGAGTGAAGCGTTCATTACAATGGGGTAATGATGCTTATACAATGATTTTAGATCGTATGAATATTGAAACAAATGAATAATAAATGAACGATAAACAATGGTTATCTATCTGCACTAATAAGGTAGATAATCATTGTTTTTTCACGAAAAAATTTACAGAGTAAAAGAACTTAAATTTCATATTAAGTCTTTAGAACTCGACACTTAAAAATGCTATAATCATATGTATGTTAAAAAAGGAGTTTCGGAAAATGTATGACATTAAAAAATGGCGCCATATTTTTAAATTAGACCCAGCTAAACATATTTCAGATGATGATTTAGATGCGATTTGTATGTCTCAAACAGATGCAATTATGATTGGTGGAACTGATGACGTTACTGAAGATAATGTCATTCATTTAATGAGCAGAGTAAGAAGATACCCATTGCCTTTAGTACTTGAAATATCAAACATCGAAAGTGTAATGCCTGGTTTTGATTTTTATTTTGTACCTACAGTACTGAACAGTACAGATGTTGTATTTCACAATGGTACATTATTAGAAGCGCTTAAAACATATGGACATAGTATAGATTTTGAGGAAGTAATATTTGAAGGGTATGTCGTGTGCAATGCTGATAGCAAAATGGCAAAACATACCAAAGCAAATACAGATTTAACAACAGAAGATTTAGAAGCATATGCCCAAATGGTCAATCATATGTATCGATTACCGGTTATGTATATAGAGTATAGTGGCATTTATGGCGACGTATCAAAGGTTCAAGCTGTCTCAGAACATCTAACAGAAACGCAACTTTTTTATGGTGGCGGTATTTCCTCAGAACAACAAGCGACAGAGATGGCAGCTATTGCAGATACAATTATCGTCGGTGATATTATTTATAAAGATATTAAAAAAGCTTTAAAAACAGTAAAAATAAAGGAGTCTAGTAAATGAATGCGTTATTAAATCATATGAATACAGAGCAAAGTGAAGCTGTAAAGACAACAGAAGGACCATTGTTAATTATGGCAGGTGCTGGTTCAGGGAAGACACGTGTTTTAACACATAGAATTGCTTATTTATTAGACGAAAAAGATGTCTCACCATACAATGTTTTGGCTATTACTTTTACAAATAAAGCTGCAAGAGAAATGAAAGAACGTGTTCAAAAATTAGTAGGTGATCAAGCAGAAGTTATTTGGATGTCAACATTCCACTCAATGTGTGTTCGTATTTTACGTCGTGATGCAGATCGAATTGGTATAGAACGCAATTTTACGATAATTGATCCTACAGACCAAAAATCTGTTATTAAAGACGTCTTAAAAAATGAAAATATTGATAGTAAAAAGTTTGAACCTCGTATGTTTATCGGTGCGATCAGTAATTTGAAAAATGAACTTAAAACACCTGCAGATGCTCAAAAAGAAGCCACAGATTATCACTCGCAAATGGTAGCAACGGTTTATAGTGGATATCAACGCCAATTGTCACGTAATGAAGCGTTAGATTTTGATGACCTTATTATGACAACGATTAACTTATTTGAGCGTGTACCAGAAGTTCTAGAATATTATCAGAACAAATTCCAATATATTCATGTAGATGAGTATCAAGATACTAATAAAGCACAATACACATTAGTTAAATTATTAGCAAGTAAGTTTAAAAACTTATGTGTTGTAGGTGACTCAGATCAGTCAATTTATGGTTGGCGTGGTGCTGATATTCAAAATATCTTATCATTTGAAAAAGACTATCCAGAAGCGAATACAATCTTTTTAGAGCAAAATTATCGTTCGACGAAAACGATTTTAAATGCGGCTAACGAAGTGATTAAAAATAATTCTGAACGTAAGCCAAAAGGACTGTGGACTGCAAATACGAATGGTGAGAAAATTCATTACTATGAAGCAATGACGGAACGTGATGAAGCGGAATTTGTAATACGAGAAATTATGAAGCATCAACGTAATGGTAAGAAATATCAAGATATGGCAATTTTATATAGAACGAATGCACAATCACGTGTACTTGAGGAAACATTCATGAAATCTAATATGCCATACACAATGGTTGGTGGCCAAAAGTTCTATGACCGTAAAGAAATCAAAGATTTATTAAGTTATTTGCGTATAATTGCCAATAGTAATGATGACATTAGTTTGCAACGTATTATTAATGTTCCAAAAAGAGGTGTAGGTCCTTCATCTGTTGAAAAAGTTCAAAACTATGCACTTCAAAACAATATCAGTATGTTTGATGCACTTGGAGAAGCTGATTTTATCGGATTGTCAAAAAAGGTGACACAAGAGTGTCTTAATTTTTACGAGTTAATCCAAAGCTTGATAAAAGAACAAGAATTTTTAGAAATTCATGAAATAGTTGATGAAGTATTACAAAAGTCTGGCTATCGAGAAATGCTTGAACGTGAAAATACATTAGAATCTCGAAGTAGATTAGAAAACATCGATGAATTTATGTCAGTACCAAAAGACTATGAGGAAAATACCCCATTAGAAGAACAGTCATTAATTAACTTTTTAACGGATTTATCGTTAGTAGCTGATATTGATGAGGCAGATACTGAAAATGGCGTAACACTAATGACGATGCACTCGGCTAAGGGCCTTGAATTTCCAATTGTCTTTATAATGGGGATGGAAGAATCTTTATTCCCACATATTAGAGCGATTAAGAGTGAAGATGATCATGAAATGCAAGAAGAACGTCGTATTTGTTATGTAGCAATTACAAGGGCTGAAGAGGTGTTATATATCACTCATGCGACATCAAGAATGTTATTTGGTCGCCCTCAGTCAAATATGCCATCCAGATTTTTAAAGGAAATTCCAGAATCACTATTAGAAAATCATTCAAGTGGCAAACGACAAACGATACAACCTAAGGCAAAACCTTTTGCTAAACGCGGATTTAGTCAACGAACAACGTCAACGAAAAAACAAGTATTGTCATCTGATTGGAATGTAGGTGACAAAGTGATGCATAAAGCCTGGGGAGAAGGCATGGTGAGTAATGTAAACGAGAAAAATGGCTCAATCGAACTAGATATTATCTTTAAATCACAAGGGCCAAAACGTTTGTTAGCGCAATTTGCACCAATTGAAAAAAAGGAGGATTAAGGGATGGCTGATTTATCGTCTCGTGTGAACGAGTTACATGATTTATTAAATCAATACAGTTATGAATACTATGTAGAGGATAATCCATCTGTACCAGATAGTGAATATGACAAATTACTTCATGAACTGATTAAAATAGAAGAGGAGCATCCTGAGTATAAGACTGTAGATTCTCCAACAGTTAGAGTTGGCGGTGAAGCCCAAGCCTCTTTCAATAAAGTCAACCATGACACGCCAATGTTAAGTTTAGGGAATGCATTTAATGAGGATGATTTGAGAAAATTCGACCAACGCATACGTGAACAAATTGGCAACGTTGAATATATGTGCGAATTAAAAATTGATGGCTTAGCAGTATCATTGAAATATGTTGATGGATACTTCGTTCAAGGTTTAACACGTGGTGATGGAACAACAGGTGAAGATATTACCGAAAATTTAAAAACAATTCATGCGATACCTTTGAAAATGAAAGAACCATTAAATGTAGAAGTTCGTGGTGAAGCATATATGCCGAGACGTTCATTTTTACGATTAAATGAAGAAAAAGAAAAAAATGATGAGCAGTTATTTGCAAATCCAAGAAACGCTGCTGCGGGATCATTAAGACAGTTAGATTCTAAATTAACGGCAAAACGAAAGCTAAGCGTATTTATATATAGTGTCAATGATTTCACTGATTTCAATGCGCGTTCGCAAAGTGAAGCATTAGATGAGTTAGATAAATTAGGTTTTACAACGAATAAAAATAGAGCGCGTGTAAATAATATCGATGGTGTTTTAGAGTATATTGAAAAATGGACAAGCCAAAGAGAGTCATTACCTTATGATATTGATGGGATTGTTATTAAGGTTAATGATTTAGATCAACAGGATGAGATGGGATTCACACAAAAATCTCCTAGATGGGCCATTGCTTATAAATTTCCAGCTGAGGAAGTAGTAACTAAATTATTAGATATTGAATTAAGTATTGGACGAACAGGTGTAGTCACACCTACTGCTATTTTAGAACCAGTAAAAGTAGCTGGTACAACTGTATCAAGAGCATCTTTGCACAATGAGGATTTAATTCATGACAGAGATATTCGAATTGGTGATAGTGTTGTAGTGAAAAAAGCAGGTGACATCATACCTGAAGTTGTACGTAGTATTCCAGAACGTAGACCTGAGGATGCTGTCACATATCATATGCCAACCCATTGTCCAAGTTGTGGACATGAATTAGTACGTATTGAAGGCGAAGTAGCACTTCGTTGCATTAATCCAAAATGCCAAGCACAACTTGTTGAAGGATTGATTCACTTTGTATCAAGACAAGCCATGAATATTGATGGTTTAGGCACTAAAATTATTCAACAGCTTTATCAAAGCGAATTAATTAAAGATGTTGCTGATATTTTCTATTTAACAGAAGAAGATTTATTACCTTTAGACAGAATGGGGCAGAAAAAAGTTGATAATTTATTAGCTGCCATTCAACAAGCTAAGGACAACTCTTTAGAAAATTTATTATTTGGTCTAGGTATTAGGCATTTAGGTGTTAAAGCGAGCCAAGTGTTAGCAGAAAAATATGAAACGATAGATCGATTACTAACGGTAACTGAAGCGGAATTAGTAGAAATTCATGATATAGGTGATAAAGTAGCACAATCTGTAGTTACTTATTTAGAAAATGAAGATATTCGTGCTTTAATTCAAAAATTAAAAGATAAACATGTTAATATGATTTATAAAGGTATCAAAACATCAGATATTGAAGGACATCCTGAATTTAGTGGTAAAACGATAGTACTGACTGGTAAGCTACATCAAATGACACGCAATGAAGCATCTAAATGGCTTGCATCACAAGGTGCTAAAGTTACAAGTAGCGTTACTAAAAATACAGATGTCGTTATTGCTGGTGAAGATGCAGGTTCAAAATTAACAAAAGCACAAAGTTTAGGTATTGAAATTTGGACAGAGCAACAATTTGTAGATAAGCAAAATGAATTAAATAGTTAGAGGGGTATGTCGATGAAGCGTACATTAGTATTATTGATTACAGCTATCTTTATACTCGCTGCTTGTGGTAACCATAAGGATGACCAGGCTGGAAAAGATAATCAAAAACATAACAATAGTTCAAATCAAGTAAAAGAAATTGCAACGGATAAAAATGTACAAGGTGATAACTATCGTACATTGTTACCATTTAAAGAAAGCCAGGCAAGAGGACTTTTACAAGATAACATGGCAAATAGTTATAATGGCGGCGACTTTGAAGATGGTTTATTGAACTTAAGTAAAGAAGTATTTCCAACAGATAAATATTTGTATCAAGATGGTCAATTTTTGGACAAGAAAACAATTAATGCCTATTTAAATCCTAAGTATACAAAACGTGAAATCGATAAAATGTCTGAAAAAGATAAAAAAGACAAGAAAGCGAATGAAAATTTAGGACTTAATCCATCACACGAAGGTGAAACAGATCCTGAAAAGATTGCAGAAAAATCACCAGCCTATTTATCTAACATTTTAGAGCAAGATTTTTATGGTGGTGGAGATACAAAAGGTAAGAATATTAAAGGTATGACGATTGGTTTAGCTATGAATAGTGTTTATTACTATAAAAAAGAAAAAGATGGATCGACTTTTAGTAAAAAACTAGATGATAGCGAAGTTAAAAAGCAAGGTAAACAAATGGCTAGTGAGATATTATCAAGGTTACGTGAAAATGATGATTTAAAAGATATACCAATTCATTTTGCAATTTATAAGCAATCAAGTGAAGATTCAATCACACCAGGTGAATTTATCACTCAAGCGACTGCAGAAAAGAGTCAAACAAAGCTTAATGAATGGCATAATATCAATGAAAAATCAGCTTTATTACCTTCTTCAACAGCAGCAGATTATGATGAAAATTTAAATAATAATTTCAAGCAATTTAATGATAATTTGCAATCATATTTTTCTAATTTCACACAAGCAGTAGGGAAAGTTAAATTTGTTGATAAAAAGCCACAACGATTAGTAGTAGATTTACCAATCGATTACTATGGACAAGCTGAAACAATTGGTATTACACAGTACGTTACTGAACAAGCGAATAAATATTTCGATAAAATCGATAACTATGAAATTCGTATTAAAGATGGTAACCAACCACGTGCTTTAATTAGTAAGACAAAAGATGACAAAGAACCGCAAGTTCATATTTACAGTAATTAATTGTAAATTAAAGATAATAAAAAGGTACCAATGTTAGTCATAATTTTGATTAACATTAGTACCTTTTTAATTTGTTAAGACTTATGAATTATTTTTCTCTAACGATGTCACGAACTTTGTTTAAGTCAGTTTCAACAAATGCACCAGGTTTTTTAGTAAGTTTACTTACAACATATGTAACGATTACACTTACAATAAATCCAGGAATAATTTCATATAAGCCGAATATTTCGTTGATATGTGCCAATGGTTTAATCCACGCAATCCAAACGATAACGACTAAGGCACCTGAAACCATTCCACTTACAGCACCGGCACGTGTCAAACCTTTCCAGTAAAGTGCAAATAGCACAAGTGGACTGAACGATGCACCAAATCCGGCCCAAGCGTTACCTACTAAGTTTAGAATTGTGTCGTTTGGATTCCATGCAATCGCGATGGCAACAATTGCTACAACTAATACAGATAATCTTCCAATCATAACAAATTCTTTTTGGTGCGTTTTAGCTTTTTCTTCACCACGAATTAATTTATAAAAGTCTTCCGTTAGTGAACTAGATGTTACAAGTAATTGTGAAGAAATCGTGCTCATAATTGCAGCTAGAATCGCAGCAAGTAAGAAACCACCTACAAGAGGATGGAAGAGTACTTGACTCATCACGATGAATAATGTCTCAGGATCTTCTAGTTTAATATGATAAGCAGGTACGAATGCAATACCTGTTAAACCAACAGCCACAGCGCCTAATAAACCAACAGCCATCCAGCTAATACCTAAACGTCTAGCTTTAGGTAGCATCTTGTGTGATTTAATAGACATAAACCTTATAATGATATGAGGTTGACCGAAATAACCTAATCCCCATGAAAATAGAGAGATAATTCCTATAAATGATAACCCTTTAAATAAATTTAAATTTGTAGGTTTCATAGCTGCTACATCATGAAACGTTCCCCAGCCGTTTAAATTCATCATAGCAACAATAGGGACCATAACCATCGCAATTAACATAATGACACCTTGGAAGAAATCTGTAATTGATACAGCTAAATATCCACCAAAGAAAGTATAGAAAATGACAATGAAAGCAACTAATATTAAACCGAAATGATAATCTAATCCAAAAGCACTTTCAAATAGTTTACCACCAGATACGAAACCAGAATGTGTATATAATGTAAAGAATACTACGATAATCAATCCAGAAATAATCTTTAACACATTATTTTTATCGTTTAAACGATTTTTAAAGAAATCTGGTAATGTAATTGCATCTCCAGCTAATTCGGTATAAACACGAAGTCTAGGAGCAACAACAAAGTAATTTATATAAGCACCTAATGTTAAACCGATTGTAATCCACATAGCTGATAGACCAGTGCTATAGACAGAACCAGGTAGCCCCATAATCATCCATCCACTCATATCTGAAGCTCCAGCTGATAATGCAGTAATATACGGTCCAATACTACGTCCACCTAACATGTACTCGCTTAGGTTACCAGTTGCTTGCTTGTAACCGTAAAAGCCAATAACGATTAGTATCAAGAAGTAGACGGCAATCATAATATAAGTTTGCCAATTGGCATCTACTTGTTGACTTAATGCTGTCCCCATTGTAAGCATGATAAACACTCCCTTTATTTAATTTATAATTTAGTTACTTGAAAACATTATACATAAAGATAAATGTTTAGAAAAGTAGGAAAATTAAATTTATTCTTTTTGAAATACTTGCATACCAATATAGAAAGCGCTTTCGTATTTTTTGGATATGAGCAAATTTTTATAATTAAAATTGCATAATCATAATATTGAATTGGGTTGTCTAATATTAAAAGAGTGTTGTTTTCATAAAAAATGATTTGATAAACGAATGATAATGTTTATACAGTTTATATGAAATTAAAGTAGCACCTCATAAATACTTAGATTTTTAATTGGAAATTTGATACAATTTAGTGATGAATGACTTAAAGGAGGCTTTTATTAATGACAAAAGTAACACGTGAAGAAGTTGAGCATATCGCGAATCTTGCAAGACTTCAAATTTCTCCTGAAGAAACGGAAGAAATGGCCAACACATTAGAAAGCATTTTAGATTTTGCAAAACAAAATGATAGCGCTGATACAGAAGGCGTTGAACCTACATATCACGTTTTAGATTTACAAAACGTTTTACGTGAAGATAAAGCAATTAAAGGTATTCCACAAGAATTAGCTTTGAAAAATGCCAAAGAAACAGAAGATGGACAATTTAAAGTGCCTACAATCATGAATGAGGAGGACGCGTAAGATGAGCATTCGCTACGAATCGGTTGAGAATTTATTAACTTTAATAAAAGACAAAAAAATCAAACCATCTGATGTTGTTAAAGATATATATGATGCAATTGAAGAGACTGATCCAACAATTAAGTCTTTTCTAGCGCTGGATAAAGAAAATGCAATCAAAAAAGCGCAAGAATTGGATGAATTACAAGCAAAAGATCAAATGGATGGCAAATTATTTGGTATTCCAATGGGTATAAAAGATAACATTATTACAAACGGATTAGAAACAACATGTGCAAGTAAAATGTTAGAAGGTTTTGTGCCAATTTACGAATCTACTGTAATGGAAAAACTACATAATGAAAATGCCGTTTTAATCGGTAAATTAAATATGGATGAGTTTGCAATGGGTGGTTCAACAGAAACATCTTATTTCAAAAAAACAGTTAACCCATTTGACCATAAAGCAGTGCCAGGTGGTTCATCAGGTGGATCTGCAGCAGCAGTTGCAGCTGGCTTAGTACCATTTAGCTTAGGTTCAGACACAGGTGGTTCAATTAGACAACCGGCTGCATATTGTGGCGTTGTCGGTATGAAACCAACATACGGTCGTGTATCTCGATTTGGATTAGTTGCTTTTGCATCTTCATTAGACCAAATTGGTCCATTGACTCGAAATGTAAAAGATAATGCAATCGTATTAGAAGCTATTTCTGGTGCAGATGTTAATGACTCTACAAGTGCACCAGTTGATGATGTAGACTTTACATCTGAAATTGGTAAAGATATTAAAGGATTAAAAGTTGCATTACCTAAAGAATACTTAGGTGAAGGTGTAGCTGATGACGTAAAAGAAGCAGTTCAAAACGCTGTAGAAACTTTAAAATCTTTAGGTGCTGTCGTTGAGGAAGTATCATTGCCAAATACTAAATTTGGTATTCCATCATATTACGTGATTGCATCATCAGAAGCTTCGTCAAACCTTTCTCGTTTTGACGGAATTCGTTATGGTTATCATTCTAAAGAAGCTCATTCATTAGAAGAATTATATAAAATGTCAAGATCTGAAGGTTTCGGTAAAGAAGTAAAACGTCGTATTTTCTTAGGTACATTTGCATTAAGTTCAGGTTACTATGATGCTTACTATAAAAAATCTCAAAAAGTTAGAACATTGATTAAAAATGACTTTGATAAAGTATTCGAAAATTATGATGTAGTAGTTGGTCCAACAGCGCCTACAACTGCGTTTAATTTAGGTGAAGAAATTGATGATCCATTAACAATGTATGCCAATGATTTATTAACAACACCAGTAAACTTAGCTGGATTACCTGGTATTTCTGTTCCTTGTGGACAATCAAATGGCCGACCAATCGGTTTACAGTTCATTGGTAAACCATTCGATGAAAAAACGTTATATCGTGTCGCTTATCAATATGAAACACAATACAATTTACATGACGTTTATGAAAAATTATAAGGAGTGGAAATCATGCATTTTGAAACAGTTATAGGACTTGAAGTTCACGTAGAGTTAAAAACGGACTCAAAAATGTTTTCTCCATCACCAGCGCATTTTGGAGCAGAACCTAACTCAAATACAAATGTTATCGACTTAGCATATCCAGGTGTCTTACCAGTTGTTAATAAGCGTGCAGTAGACTGGGCAATGCGTGCTGCAATGGCACTAAATATGGAAATCGCAACAGAATCTAAGTTTGACCGTAAGAACTATTTCTATCCAGATAATCCAAAAGCATATCAAATTTCTCAATTTGATCAACCAATTGGTGAAAATGGATATATCGATATCGAAGTCGACGGTGAAACAAAACGAATCGGTATTACTCGTCTTCACATGGAAGAAGATGCTGGTAAGTCAACACATAAAGGTGAGTATTCATTAGTTGACTTGAACCGTCAAGGTACACCGCTAATTGAAATCGTATCTGAACCAGATATTCGTTCACCTAAAGAAGCATATGCATATTTAGAAAAATTGCGTTCAATTATTCAATACACTGGTGTATCAGACGTTAAGATGGAAGAGGGATCTTTACGTTGTGATGCTAACATCTCTTTACGTCCATATGGTCAAGAAAAATTTGGTACTAAAGCCGAATTGAAAAACTTAAACTCATTTAACTATGTACGTAAAGGTTTAGAATATGAAGAAAAACGCCAAGAAGAAGAATTGTTAAATGGTGGAGAAATCGGACAAGAAACACGTCGATTTGATGAATCTACAGGTAAAACAATTTTAATGCGTGTTAAAGAAGGTTCTGATGATTACCGTTACTTCCCAGAGCCTGACATTGTACCTTTATATATTGATGATGCTTGGAAAGAGCGTGTTCGTCAGACAATTCCTGAATTACCAGATGAACGTAAAGCTAAGTATGTAAATGAATTAGGTTTACCTGCATACGATGCACACGTATTAACATTGACTAAAGAAATGTCAGATTTCTTTGAATCAACAATTGAACACGGTGCAGATGTTAAATTAACATCTAACTGGTTAATGGGTGGCGTAAACGAATATTTAAATAAAAATCAAGTAGAATTATTAGATACTAAATTAACACCAGAAAATTTAGCAGGTATGATTAAACTTATCGAAGACGGAACAATGAGCAGTAAAATTGCGAAGAAAGTCTTCCCAGAGTTAGCAGCTAAAGGTGGTAATGCTAAACAGATTATGGAAGATAATGGCTTAGTTCAAATTTCTGATGAAGCAACACTTCTAAAATTTGTAAATGAAGCATTAGACAATAACGAACAATCAGTTGAAGATTACAAAAATGGTAAAGGCAAAGCTATGGGCTTCTTAGTTGGTCAAATTATGAAAGCGTCTAAAGGTCAAGCTAATCCACAATTAGTAAATCAACTATTAAAACAAGAATTAGATAAAAGATAATTTAAATCATCAAACTATGAAGATTTAAAAAATAAACCCTTGATTGCTGACTTAGATGCAATCGAGGGTTTATTTATATCTATAGAAGTCAAATTACTTTTAACTTTATTCATTGTACATGTTAATGGTAAAAATATTAATTTTATTAATGCGTTAGCTTTAATTATATTAAGGCAAACTGTATAATAAAAAGGTATAAAACATTTTTGTATAAAGACAACATTATATTTACAACATCATTTTAAAGGTAAAATAGCATAACTGACGAAGTCTATATAATGAAGAACGGCAAAAAATGCTGAATAAATAACAAGCTTTGTACATATTGAGATAGTATTTGTTTAAGATACAAGTTGGTCTTTAACGATATTAAGAATGATGAAATAAGACTGAGCCTGGGTCATAAATTCAATGTCCTAGGCACTACAATGTTATATTGGCTGTAGTTGACTGAAAGAAAATACGCTTGTAACAAGCTTTTTTCAATTCTAGTGGGGCCCCAACATAGAAGCTGACTTTCTGTCAGCTTACAATAATGTGCAAGTTGGCGGGGCCCCCAAACAAAGAAGCTGACTTTCTGTCAGCTTACAATAATGTGCAAGTTGGGGTGGGGCCCCAACATAGAGAATTTCGAAAGGAAATTCTACAGACAATGCAAGTTGGGGTAGAACGAAATAAATTTTGTTAAATATTATTTCTGTCCCACTCCCTATTAGACGAAACAAAGATGAAGTTAAAATATATGAATTTTAAGTAGAGGGATAAGATATGAGGAAACGTGCTAGAATCATTTATAACCCGACATCAGGTAAAGAGCTATTTAAAAGAGAATTACCTGATGCCTTAATAAAATTAGAAAAAGCGGGATATGAAACGAGTGCATATGCAACCGAGAAAATAGGTGATGCCACACTTGAAGCAGAAAGAGCTATGCATGAAAATTATGATGTATTAATCGCTGCAGGTGGTGATGGAACATTAAATGAAGTAGTTAATGGTATCGCAGAAAAGCCTAATCGTCCTAAGCTAGGTGTCATTCCTATGGGTACTGTTAATGACTTTGGACGTGCATTGCATATACCTAATGACATCATGGGGGCACTTGATGTCATCATTGAAGGTCATTCTACTAAAGTAGATATTGGTAAAATGAATAATCGATACTTTATTAATTTAGCTGCAGGCGGACAATTGACGCAAGTCTCTTATGAAACACCGAGTAAATTGAAATCTATTGTTGGTCCATTTGCTTATTACATCAAAGGTTTCGAAATGTTACCTCAAATGAAAGCTGTAGATTTAAGAATTGAATATGATGGTAATGTTTTCCAAGGAGAAGCATTATTATTCTTTTTAGGTTTAACAAATTCAATGGCAGGATTTGAAAAATTAGTGCCGGACGCTAAGTTAGATGACGGCTATTTTACGTTAATTATAGTTGAAAAATCAAACCTTGCAGAACTTGGTCATATTATGACTTTAGCTTCAAGAGGAGAACATACTAAGCATCCTAAAGTTATTTATGAAAAAGCAAAGGCAATTAATATTTCATCATTCACAGACTTACAACTAAATGTAGATGGAGAATATGGTGGTAAATTACCAGCGAATTTCTTAAATCTAGAACGTCATATAGATGTCTTTGCACCTAATGATATTGTAAATGAAGAGTTAATAAATAATGATCATGTTGATGACAATTTAATCGAAGAATAAACAGAAATAGTGAAATATATAATGGCAGGTTAGGAAGCGCATAATTTTGTTCCTAACCTGTTCATTTTGGAGGTAAAATTTTGCAAGCAATAGCTAAAAATGACATAAAAACGGGAACAGTTGTTGATTTAACGCATGAAGGCCATGGTGTCGTAAAAATAGATCGCTTTCCTATTTTCATACCACAAGCTTTAATTAATGAACAAATTGAATATAAAATTATCAAAGTAAAAAAGAACTTTGCGATAGGTAAGTTGCTTAATATAAATACGAGAAGTGAGAATCGTGTTGCACCGCCATGTATATATTATGAACGTTGTGGTGGGTGCCAACTTCAACACTTATCATACGAAGCACAACTTGAAATGAAAAAGGAACAAGTGATTAATTTGTTTCAGCGAAAAGCGCATTTTGATAATTCTAAGATTAACGATACAGTTGGCATGACAGATCCTTGGAGATATCGAAACAAGTCCCAGATTCCAGTTGGTAAGAATGAACAGAATGAAGTTATTATGGGCTTTTATCGTCAAAGAAGCCATGACATTATTGACATGGAAAGTTGTTTAATACAAGATTCACAACATCAAGAAGTGATGAATGAAGTTAAATCTATTTTAAAAGATTTAAATGTAAGTATTTATCAAGAACAATTGAAAAAAGGTTTAATGAGACATTTGGTTGTAAGAACAGGATATCATACAGACGAAATGATGATTATTTTTGTAACTAATGGTAAAAAGTGGCCACAAAAAAATGCTGTTGTTGAGAAGATATTAGATGCATTTCCTAATGTGACAAGCATTAAACAAAACATTAATGATAGCCACTCTAATGTTATTATGGGACGTCAATCTATAACGCTATATGGTAAAGATACAATTATTGATCAATTAACAGATAGTACATTTAAAATAAGTGATCAGTCATTCTACCAAATTAATTCTGAACAAACAGAGAAATTATATAATAAAGCAATTGAGTATGCGCAATTGACAGGTAATGAAGTTGTATTAGATACCTATTGTGGTATTGGAACAATAGGGCTATATATGGCACCACTTGCAAAACATGTATACGGTGTTGAAGTAGTACCTTCTGCAATTGAAGACGCACAACAAAATGCGACTATAAACCAATGCAATAATACAACTTTTGTCTGTGGGAAAGCTGAAGAAGTTATTTTACAATGGAAAGCACAAGGGATTAAACCAGATGTTGTAATGGTTGATCCGCCAAGAAAGGGCTGTGACGAAACGTTTATTCAGACTTTGCTTACATTAGAACCTAAGCGTATTGTCTATATTTCATGTAATCCCGCAACACAGCAACGTGATGCATTATTATTAGCTGAAAAATATCAACTTGAAGAGGTAACACCGGTAGATATGTTTCCACAAACAACACATGTTGAGACAGTGGCATTATTCAATTTGAAATAGCGCACATGATTTGAGATAAAATTTCGCCTTAATAAGTGAAGAAAGAAGTCGTATATTAAAATTTTATTACAGCCAATTTACTTTCTTGATATGAACTTTTTAAATTAAATGTGACATTGTATACTATATTTAAAGAAGAATAAGAATGTCATGATCGGGAGGGTTGGTAATGCATAAAATTGATTTAACGACAAATAATTTTCAAATGCGAAGGTTTATTATCTTGCAACTTGTTATTGCGTTATTCGTGATTTTATTTACGTATAAGTGGGCGTTAGGTGTCACAGCGGTTGTCGATCAAAATATCATCATCAATCTTGTATATGGGTTTGCTGGATTCATTATTTTATTGATTTTACATGAACTTATCCATAGAGCATTATTTCTTTTATTTAAAAAAGATAGCAAACCTATGTTTAATATAAAAAAAGACAGAATCTTATTCCAAACAGCAGATGCTTGCTTCAACAAATGGCAATTCTCAATTATTATGCTGTCACCACTAATCCTATTAAGTACTGGCTTGCTTATTTTAATTAAGGTATTTGGTTATTCATCACTTATTTTTATGTTTAGTATGCATACCGCTTATTGCTTTATAGATATTCTGCTTGTTGCATTAACAATATCTAGTAGTTTTAAATATGTTCAACAAGATGAAGATAGTATTTATTTGTATCATCAAAAGCCGACTCAATAATAAATTTTAATATGATGATACCAACAAAATGAATTTGCTTGAATTATTTCAGATTACCTATGTTTTCTTACTCAATCGTCTTCATCATCATGCTTAAATAGCAATTGATTTTATAACAACTTGTAGTTATCTCAATATAGTTATCGCTAAGTGCAAGATTTATGTAAAAAAATCGTACACAGCGTATAATTATGTTGAGATATTTTTGTGCGTTATAAAAGTAAAAATTAGTAGGGAGGTGAGCACTTGACTGAGAGACGAATTATTCATATAGATATGGACTATTTTTTTGCACAAGTCGAAATGAGAGATAACCCCAAATTGAAAGGGAAACCAGTCATTGTTGGTGGTAAAGCAAGCAGTAGGGGTGTTGTCTCTACGGCATCCTATGAAGCACGAAAATACGGCGTCCATTCAGCAATGCCTATGTCACAAGCGCATAAATTATGTCCAAATGGATACTTTGTCACAAGTAATTTTGGTGCTTACCGAGAAACATCTGCGCAGATTATGTCTATTTTCCGAAGTTATACAGATAAGGTAGAACCGATGTCATTGGATGAAGCGTATTTAGATATTACAGAATTAGTGAGACCAGACCTTCCTGCTTCGAAAATTGCTCAGTATATTAGAAAAGATATTCTAGAGCAGACACATTTAACAGCATCTGCAGGTGTTTCTTATAACAAATTTTTAGCTAAATTAGCGAGTGGTATGAATAAACCTGATGGTATGACTGTGATTGATTATCAAAATGTCCATGATATTTTGATGACATTGGATATTGGAGATTTTCCAGGCGTAGGTAAAGCTTCCAAAAAAGTAATGCATGATAATGGTATTTTTAACGGTAGAGATTTATATGAGAAAACGGAATTTGAATTAATACGTTTGTTTGGAAAAAGAGGTCGGGGTTTATATAACAAGGCACGCGGTATTGACCATAGTGAAGTGAAATCATCAAGAGTAAGAAAATCAGTAGGGACTGAACGCACATTTGCAACAGACGTGAATGATGATGAAGAGATTTTAAGAAAAGTATGGGAATTGTCAGGTAAAACAGCTGAACGTCTAAATAAATTACAGAAGTCAGCTAAAACTGTAACGGTTAAAATTAAAACTTATCAATTTGAAACGCTATCTAAACAGATGAGTTTAAGAGATTCGGTTAGTTCTGAAGAAGATATTTATAATATTGCATATTTACTTTATAACGATTTAAAAGACCCTGATGTACCAATTCGACTTATTGGTGTCACTGTAGGTAATTTAGAACAATCAACTTATAAAAATATGACGATATATGACTTTATATAAAATAAAGCTCCCTGCAAAGTTTACATTTTTACAATGCTTACTTTTGAAGGGAGTATTTTATTTAGTCCTAGCCTTTATCTTTTAGATTTTTACCATAAATATTAGTTACATATGTTAAATTTTCATAATTTTTCAGTAGCCTAAAAGTAATCATTGCGCATGCTTTGGCATCATTCAATGCATCATGATGACCATGAAAATCTAATTGATAAAACTCCATCATATGTTTTAAACCGTATCGATACGAATCAACGGTTCTTTTAGCAAGTTGATAACTACAAAAGTAAGTTAAATTTGGAGTTGGTAAACCAATATTTTGAATGCTTTGATGTAAGACGTTCATATCAAATGCCGCGTTATGTGCGACAACAGGTAAATCTGCAATAAATTGCATCATATATGGAAATACGTAGTCAAACGTAGGTGCATTTTCAACATCTTCTGGTTGTATGCCATGAATTTTAATATTTTGTTGTGAAAAATAGTCTTGCGGATTCACAAGAGTATGAAATGTTTCTGTTATTTGACTATCAATGACTTTAACCATTCCGACAGAACAAATACTTGTACGTTTACCATTTGCTGTTTCAAAATCAAGTGCAACAAACGCATCTTGTATCATGTAGTCAATCCTTTCAATTAATTAAATGTATATATTAATAGACTTTTAGTCATTTGCTTACAAACGATACATAATATTATACGTGAAGGTATAACGTGAAATCTATCATTTGGATGTAACTCTGATTAAAAAGTAAATGATGATATGCTTTAAAATCGTCAAATTAATTCAACATCAAATTTAGAGTTATTAACATTAGTAGTTTAAAAAATAAATGACTAAAAATACAATAATTAGCCTTGAAAATGAAAAAACGCAGATCAATGATTCAGAAAATGAATCTAGTGATCTCCGTAAAGCAAAATAATATAGACATTGGGTTATTGTAAGTGACCCAAATGCCTATCATGTCGTATGATATTTATCTGTCTATTGTAGTGATGTTTAATTATTCTTCGTCGAATGTACGAGCGCCAAGTTCTTTTTCGTAAAGATATAATGCATTGCTGTCATCGCCGATACGAGTTAAATAATTGATGTGAGTTTCAAACATTGATTCTTCTTCGACTTGTTCATCTAAGAACCAGTTTAAGAATGAGATAGTTGCATAATCTTTATCTTGACGAGCGATTTCAGATAAGTTATAGAAACGTCTTGTTACTTCTTGTTCTTGAGATAAGCTGTCTTTGAAAGTTTCTAGTATGCTTGAAAAGTCAATTTTTGGTGCTGAAACTGCTCTGAATTCTGCATGTGCACCTCTGTCGTTAATATAGTTATAAATCTTTTGTCCATGGAAACGTTCTTCTTTAGCTTGTTGAATGAAGAAGTTTGCAAATCCTTCGTACGATTCTTTATCACAGTATGCTGCCATTGCCATATATGCGTGTGCTGCAAAGTACTCATGGTTCATTTGATCATTTAATGCTTCTAATAAATTTTTACTTAACATTTTGATACACCTCTTATTTGTAAATTAAAATTACTATGAATTAAACTTAGTATAACAAACTCATTCTCAATTGTAAATAATAATAATTATAATTTAATGCCTTATTTTAGCACTCTAATTGAGAAAATGTATCATTTAGCGATATTTAATTGAGAATAAATATCATTTTTAATTATCTAAATGAGAATGATTATAATTTAGAAACACTGTATCAATTTGTGATTGAGAAACTTTTTTGAAGTTGCCTTGTCATGTTATAATGATGCGAGTGGAAATTTGAGGAGGAAACACATGAGACAGTGGACGGCAATCCATCTAGCGAAATTGGCGCGTAAAGCAAGTAGAGCAGTAGGTAAAAGAGGAACAGATTTACCTGGACAAATCGCTAGAAAAGTGGATACAGATATATTAAGAAAATTAGCAGAGCAAGTTGATGATATTGTATTTATCAGTGGAACAAATGGTAAAACAACGACTTCAAACTTAATTGGACATACTTTAAAAGCAAATAATATTCAAATTATACACAATAATGAAGGTGCTAATATGGCTGCAGGTATAACTTCTGCATTCATCATGCAATCAACACCTAAGACTAAAATTGCGGTAATCGAAATTGATGAAGGTTCGATTCCACGTGTGTTAAAAGAAGTTACACCTTCAATGATGGTATTTACTAATTTCTTTAGAGATCAAATGGATCGCTTCGGTGAAATTGATATTATGGTTAATAACATTGCAGAGACAATTAGTAATAAAGGCATCAAATTATTGCTAAATGCTGATGATCCATTTGTGAGTCGTTTGAAAATCGCAAGTGATACGATTGTGTACTATGGTATGAAAGCACATGCCCATGAATTTGAACAAAGTACGATGAATGAAAGTAGATATTGTCCAAACTGTGGTCGCTTATTGCAATACGATTATATTCATTATAATCAAATTGGTCATTATCACTGTCAGTGTGGTTTCAAACGAGAGCAAGCAAAATATGAAATATCAAGTTTTGATGTGGCACCGTTTTTATATTTAAATATCAATGATGAAAAATATGATATGAAAATTGCAGGTGACTTTAACGCTTATAACGCGTTAGCAGCATATACTGTTTTAAGAGAGCTAGGGTTAAATGAACAAACAATTAAAAATGGCTTTGAAACGTATACATCAGACAATGGTCGTATGCAGTACTTTAAAAAAGAACGAAAAGAAGCGATGATCAATTTAGCTAAAAATCCTGCAGGAATGAATGCAAGTTTATCAGTTGGTGAACAATTAGAAGGCGAAAAAGTGTATGTTATTTCGCTAAATGATAACGCTGCAGATGGTCGAGATACTTCATGGATTTATGATGCAGATTTTGAAAAATTATCTAAGCAACAAATTGAAGCTATCATCGTGACAGGTACACGAGCAGAAGAACTTCAATTGCGATTGAAGTTAGCAGAGGTTGAAGTACCAATTATAGTTGAGCGTGATATTTATAAAGCAACGGCAAAGACTATGGATTATAAAGGTTTCACAGTTGCAATACCAAACTATACATCATTAGCGCCTATGCTTGAACAATTAAACCGTTCGTTTGAAGGAGGTCAATCATAATATGCATGAATTGACTATTTATCATTTTATGTCAGATAAATTGAATTTATACAGTGATATAGGAAATATTATTGCTTTAAGACAACGTGCTAAAAAACGAAATATTAAAGTTAATGTCGTAGAAATCAATGAAACAGAAGGTATTACCTTTGATGAATGTGATATTTTCTTTATCGGTGGTGGAAGTGATAGAGAACAAGCATTAGCAACAAAAGAATTAAGTAAAATTAAGACACCACTTAAAGAAGCGATTGAAGATGGTATGCCGGGATTAACGATTTGTGGAGGCTATCAATTTTTAGGGAAAAAATATATCACGCCTGATGGTACAGAATTAGAAGGGTTAGGTATTTTAGATTTTTATACTGAATCAAAGACAAACCGATTAACAGGAGATATTGTTATCGAAAGTGATACTTTTGGAACTATTGTAGGTTTTGAAAATCACGGTGGTAGAACATATCATGATTTCGGTACACTTGGTCATGTTACTTTTGGTTATGGTAATAATGATGAAGATAAAAAAGAAGGCATTCATTATAAAAATTTATTAGGTACTTATTTACATGGACCAATTTTACCTAAAAATTACGAAATCACTGATTATCTGTTAGAAAAAGCTTGTGAACGTAAGGGTATTCCGTTTGAGCCTAAAGAAATAGATAATGAAGCGGAAATACAAGCGAAACAAGTATTAATAGACAGAGCAAATAGACAGAAGAAATCTCGTTAACTCTGAACATCGCATCAATGGATTTAATATTGATAAACGATGAAGTTTAGTAATTAATCATATATGTATAAACACACACATTATTTTGGATGGAAACAACCAAATTGATGTGTGTTTTTTTGTTCTAGTGAATAATTATTATACAATGAGTATCTATCCTAGAATTATCAATAGTAATGGTGATTATGCAACATGAAAAAATGAATGATGAAAGGAATTTGACGATGAAGCCTACTAAAGTGATATTAAAAGATGCATCTTATTTACATAGCAAAACATCGATAACATTTATTTTAAAAGATGTAGTTATCGAAGAAGATAATAAAATTTATTATTTCGACACTAGTGCAACTTTCGAAGATCAAGAAGTTAAATTTGAATTTGCACTCTTTGATAGTGACATGGACAATTTGAAACATATGGATTGCGACAATCCTGTTACTGAAATATATTTTATAGAACCTGATTTACATTTTACAATTATTGATTTTAATCAAGAACTGCTTTGTATTTATATTGATTTTGATTCTGGTTTAAGGCATTCAAACATGGCAACAGAATCTGGTATTTCATTAAGGATAAATGTTGCTAAATCAGATTTTACTAAATTTATTAATGAATTAGCCTCTTTACATTAATGATTTAAATCTGATATGTAATTACAATCAAAAAAGACAGCCACATCCCTCCGTAGTTTAGGCGTGTGGCTATATTTGAGTCTGAATATTTATGCTTGTAATTTTAAAAAGGGACATGCTATATACGATAAAAAGAGGCGGGGACATAAATCAATGTTCTATGCTCTACGAAGTTATATTGGCAGTAGTTGACTGAACGAAAATGCGCTTGTAACAAGCTTTTTTCAATTCTAGTCAGGGGCCCCAACAAAGAGAAATTGGATTCCCAATTTCTACAGACAATGCAAGTTGGGGTGTGGGCCCCAACAAAGAGAAATTGGATTCCCAATTTCTACAGACAATGCAAGTTGGGGTGTGGGCCCCAACACAGAGAATTTCGAAAAGAAATTCTACAGGCAAAGCGAGTTGGGGTGGGACGACGAAATAAATTTTATGAAAATATCATTTCTGTCCCACTCCCATGGTGCCAATTAGCATAAGGTACTTAAATTAAGCATATCTGCTGTCTAGCAGTCGATAAATCATTAGAACTTCGTATAGTATATGACTTTTAATTTGATTTTCACCACTAATTTCAAGTGCTTTTATAGTCGAACGTAAAGTTTCTACAGAATCATCTTCTCTCTTAAAAGAACCATCATAAAATATATCTTTGATGCTACTACTAATTTTTAGCAATGCCATTTTTTCGTCACCTGAAAAGTTAACACGAGTATTTTTAGGCAAGTAAATGATATTTGATAAATGAGTGATAAACAAACGATTCGTATATGCACGTTTAGTTAATTGATTGAGTAATTTCCAATCACATTCTTTTTTCTTATGATAGCTTAATTCATCACGTTGATAACTTATTAACGTTTCAACTTGATTATTTAAATTGAAAATATTTTTATATGCTTTTTCGCTTTTATCAGATTGCAGTCTTGATAAGATAAGTTCTTGGCAGCGATTGTAAAATAATTTATACATCAAGGCATCTGTCTTACTTAATTTTTCTTCGACCTGACCATAATACTTAGGTGGAAACACCATGAAGTTAATTAAACCTGATGTCACGAGTCCAATAATTGCTGTCAATGTTCGAGACAAAAAGTTGAATATGTAGGCATCATGAATACCTGGAATCATAGCTAATGATGTTAGTACAGCGACATTCGTACCAACTTGCAATTTGAGTTTTGTACAGAATAAAATCGTGAACGTTGCACTCAATGCATATGTAAAAGGTGATTGATCGCCGAATAAATATGTAAATAATACTGCAAAGCCTGCACCAATTACCGTAGCAGGTAATCTACGATAACCTTTAATAAGTGATGCCTTGGCAGTTGGTTCAATTGTGACTACAGCTGTTAAAATGGCATAGATGGGTGTTAAATCTAGTGCCATACAAAAGACAGCTGTTAAAAAAATGGCAATACCAGTTTTAATTGTTCTGGCACCAATTAAATGTTTATACCATTGATCGTTCATTTTTTAACCTCTAATCATCGTAAAATCTTAGCGAGCGCTTTATAATAATAGTATCGTACATTGGAAAAGTTCATGTATGTAAAATATTTGAAATAATCATACATAAGCATTACTTTGATTTTCATATACATTAATCAAAGTTCTGGGCTCCACAATGTTATATTGTTAGTAGTTGACTGAAATAAAATGCACTTGTAACAAGCATTTTTCAATTATAGTCCGGGGCCCCAACATAGAGAATTTCAAAAAAGAAATTCTACAGGCAATGCAGGTTGGCGGGGCCCCAACACAGAAGCTGACGAAAAGTCAGCTTACGATAATGTGCAGGTTGGCGGGGCCCCAACATAGAGAAATTGGATCTACAATTTCTACAGGCAATGCAAGTTGGGGTACAACGATAAAGAAATATTTTTTCTTTATCACACTATGTCTCACTCACTTTCCAAAATACTAAAGTAACATCTTTAGTATATCAAAGAATTTTTGCTATAATAAGTTATAATTATATAAAAAAGGAACGGGATAAAATGATTGTAAAAACAGAAGAAGAATTACAAGCGTTAAAAGAAATTGGATACATATGCGCTAAAGTGCGCAATACAATGCAAGCTGCAACCAAACCAGGTATCACTACGAAAGAGCTTGATAATATTGCGAAAGAGTTATTTGAAGAATACGGTGCTATTTCTGCGCCAATTCATGATGAAAATTTTCCTGGTCAAACGTGTATTAGTGTCAATGAAGAGGTGGCACATGGGATTCCAAGTAAGCGTGTCATTCGTGAAGGAGATTTAGTAAATATTGATGTATCGGCTTTGAAGAATGGCTATTATGCAGATACAGGCATTTCATTTGTCGTTGGAGAATCAGATGATCCAATGAAACAAAAAGTATGTGACGTAGCAACGATGGCATTTGAGAATGCAATTGCAAAAGTAAAACCGGGTACTAAGTTAAGTAACATTGGTAAAGCGGTGCATAATACAGCTAGACAAAATGATTTGAAAGTCATTAAAAACTTAACAGGTCATGGTGTTGGTTTATCATTACATGAAGCACCAGCACATGTACTTAATTACTTTGATCCAAAAGACAAAACATTATTAACTGAAGGTATGGTATTAGCTATTGAACCGTTTATCTCATCAAATGCATCATTTGTTACAGAAGGTAAAAATGAATGGGCTTTTGAAACGAGCGATAAAAGTTTTGTTGCTCAAATTGAGCATACGGTTATCGTGACTAAGGATGGTCCGATTTTAACGACAAAGATTGAAGAAGAATAGTTCAACATATACTAAGACTAAAGTATGAACATCATTTAGTTCCGGAGCCTATTCATATTGGTTTCGGAACTGTTTTATAATAATTAAGAACACAATCAATGCGTCATTTCAAAAATATGTTGTAACAAAGTAGTTTTTAAGCAAACATATCATCGACATCAACGAAGATACATAGCGCATTTGGTATTTTAAAACTTATTATAAAAGGTGATAGTTATGAACTATGTTGAACGTTATATTGAACAGTTTTTGAGAGCAACAGTAAGAAATAATATCAAGCACTACCTTTTAATGCTAGATGAAAAAATGAAAAATTTAGATGATTATATGCGTTATTTAATTACTAAAAAAGAACAACTTAGCAAGTTAATTGACAGTCTAATGCTAACATTAGAAAATAAATATATTGATATTGCTGAAGCATTTCAAATTCAATGTGCAAGAGAAATCAATAATCAAGAAATTGAAAATATTAAATCAGAGTTGAATAAAGTTGAAGCATATTATGCACAAATTGAAACTCAAATTCAACAAACTTCAACTGAAAAAATAGCAACAGAAAAAACATCGTATCTAATAAATTATATGAACGCTGTGGCATAGAAAGGCGGCGAAACATGACACACAAATATATATCAACGCAAATGTTGATCATTTTTACTGCATTAATGATTATTGCCAATTTTTACTACATATTTTTTGAAAAAATTGGCTTTTTACTCGTTCTATTATTGGGATGTGTATTAGTTTATGTAGGATATCTTTATTTTCATAAAATACGTGGCCTTTTGGCGTTTTGGATAGGCGCGCTATTAATTGCATTCACATTATTGTCTAATAAGTATACAATCATCATCTTGTTCGTCTTTTTATTATTACTTATTGTGCGTTATTTAATACACAAGTTTAAACCAAAAAAAGTAGTTGCGACGGATGAGGTTATGACTTCACCATCTTTTATTAAACAAAAGTGGTTTGGTGAGCAACGTACACCAGTTTATGTATATAAGTGGGAAGATGTACAAATTCAACATGGAATTGGCGACCTACATATTGACTTAACAAAAGCTGCAAATATTAAGGAAAATAATACCATTGTTGTTAGACACATTTTAGGTAAAGTGCAGGTTATATTGCCGGTTAATTACAATATTAATTTACATGTAGCTGCTTTTTATGGAAGTACTTACGTGAATGAAAAATCATATAAAGTTGAAAATAACAATATTCATATTGAAGAAATGATGAAACCGGATAACTATACAGTTAATATCTACGTATCAACGTTTATCGGAGACGTAGAGGTGATTTATCGATGAACCACTACATTAGAACAATTGGTTCAATGCTCATCTTAGTATATAGCATGCTAGCTGCATTTCTGTTCATCGATAAAGTTTTTGTAAATATCATCTATTTTCAAGGTATGTTTTATACACAAATATTCGGAATACCAGTTTTTTTATTTTTAAATCTCATCATCATATTATTGTGTATTATTGTTGGTTCGGTACTCGCTTACAAAATCAATCAGCAAAATGATTGGATTAAGACGCAAATTGAGCGTTCAATGGAAGGCGAAACAGTTGGCATTAATGATCAAAATATAGAAATATATAGTGAAACGTTAGATTTATACCATACACTCGTACCTTTAAATCAAGAATTGCATAAGTTGCGACTTAAAACTCAAAACTTAACCAATGAAAATTATAATATTAATGATGTGAAAGTTAAAAAGATTATTGAAGATGAACGTCAAAGACTAGCACGAGAACTTCACGATTCTGTTAGTCAGCAACTTTTTGCGGCAAGTATGATGCTATCTGCTATCAAAGAAACGAAGTTAGAACCACCATTAGACCAACAAATTCCTATTTTAGAGAAAATGGTTCAAGATTCGCAGTTAGAAATGCGTGCTTTGCTGTTACATTTAAGACCGCTTGGTTTAAAAGACAAATCTTTAGGTGAGGGTATTAAAGATTTAGTTATTGATTTACAAAAAAAAGTGCCAATGAAAGTTGTGCATGAAATACAAGATTTTAAAGTGCCTAAAGGTATTGAAGATCATTTGTTCAGAATTACACAGGAAGCAATTTCGAATACATTGCGTCATTCAAACGGTACAAAAGTGACAGTAGAATTGTTTAATAAAGACGATTATTTATTGTTGAGAATTCAAGATAATGGTAAAGGTTTTAATGTTGATGAAAAATTAGAACAAAGTTATGGACTTAAAAATATGCGTGAAAGAGCTTTGGAAATTGGTGCAACGTTCCATATTGTATCATTGCCAGATTCAGGTACACGTATCGAGGTGAAAGCACCTTTAAATAAGGAGGATTCGTATGACGATTAAAGTATTGTTTGTGGATGATCATGAAATGGTACGTATAGGAATTTCAAGTTATCTATCAACGCAAAGTGATATTGAAGTAGTTGGTGAAGGCGCTTCTGGTAAAGAAGCAATTGCCAAAGCCCATGAGTTGAAGCCAGATTTAATTTTAATGGATTTACTTATGGATGACATGGATGGTGTAGAAGCGACGACTCAGATTAAAAAAGATTTACCGCAAATTAAAGTATTAATGTTAACTAGTTTTATTGAAGATAAAGAGGTATATCGTGCATTAGATGCAGGTGTCGATAGTTACATTTTAAAAACAACAAGTGCAAAAGATATCGCCGATGCAGTTCGTAAAACTTCTAGAGGAGAATCTGTTTTTGAACCGGAAGTTTTAGTGAAAATGCGTAACCGTATGAAAAAGCGCGCAGAGTTATATGAAATGCTTACAGAACGAGAAATGGAAATATTATTATTGATTGCGAAAGGTTACTCAAATCAAGAAATTGCTAGTGCATCGCATATTACTATTAAAACGGTTAAGACACATGTGAGTAACATTTTAAGTAAGTTAGAAGTGCAAGATAGAACACAAGCTGTTATCTATGCATTCCAACATAATTTAATTCAATAGTTCATATCGAATTAAGAAAAGTTACTTACGCCAATCACAATATAACATCAAATAGACACCAAAAAACAGAGGTTTTCGCAATAATCATTAGCGAAAACCTCTGTTTTGTTGGTGTTTAGTCTTTTTTAAGCTTATCAACGATTTTGTCTTTTATATTTTTATCATCTTCTGGATAGGTATCACTAGGATGTTCATCAACATGATACGTACGTTGATGTGTTGCATTACTATCTTCATCATATTCGTATCTAGTGTTCTCATTATAATGATTTTTATTATTGTCATCATGTTCTAATGCTGCTTCTTCAGGTGTTTTACCTTTAATTACACTACGCTGATGAATGATTGCATTGATTTCAGCACCGACAATTATAATAAAACTTGTGATATATAACCATAGTAACAAAATGATGATACCCGCGATACTGCCATATGTTTTAGAATAGTTACCAAAATTTGAAATATACCAACCAAAACCAAATGAACCAGCTAACCAAATAATTGAAGTAAATACTGCACCTGGTAATACTGACTTAAGCTTCGTTTTAACGTTAGGTGCAACCGAATATAACACGATAAATATGATAAATATAATAATGATTGGTAACACAATTCTAATAAGGTTAAAAATCCATTTCACTTGTTCGTCAAATCCAAGTGGACCGAATAGGAAATGACTAATTACAGAACCAAGCGTTGGTAATGCTAGAGCAACTACAAACACAACGCCCATAACTACAGTGAAGACAACACTTAGTAGTTTTAATACGATTCCATTACGGCTATCTTCTACATCGTAAGCAACATTGAAAGAATTCATAATTGCAGTCATTCCATTTGAAGCTGACCAAATTGCTAAAATCAAACCGATAGATAATAAGCCACCACTGGAGTTTTGAGTTATATCACCAATTACACTCTTAATTAGAGTAGATGTTTCAGCGGGTGCATTGCTTAACATATTAGTAATTTGACTCTGCTTAATATTGAAAAATGGTAATAATGTTAATAGGAAAAGCAACATAGGGAACATAGCAAGTACGAAATGGTAAGTCATTTGTGCTGCTAGTCCTGAGGCATCATCTTTTCCTATGCGATAGATGAGATATGATAAGAAATTAGAGTCTTTCTTATATTTTGCAGGTTTATTTAATCTTGATAAGAAGAAAACCTGATCATCTTTTTTAGGTTTCTTAGATTGGAATTGTTGAGGTTCAATATATGTACGATCAACATCAATTTTGGGATTACTTTTATTTTTCTTTTTTGACTCCTCTTGCGCTTCCTTAACAGAATTAAGGTATTTTGAAGAAGAGTGATCCTTTTTCGACATGTGCACTCCTTAACCTTTCTCTATGTAATGTTTTATAAAGTAACTATTAGTATTTATCCAATTATAAAAAAACTAAACAATGATATGCTTTAAAAATGATAATATTATAGAAATTAATTGATTTAAATCTTTCATAGGCTATTTTGATTTAAAATTAAAACAAAGGCAATACTGAAACAATGCAGTTTGGCCAATCATTGTATTATCATTTAATAATGATAACTATGAAAGGCGTACACCAAATTGTTAAGTATTGCCTTATAAAAACAAAATCATCTTAGCGTTGATTTTTTCTATTAACAAATGTTTCTTTCGCATCCTTTAATGAACGTTCTAATTCAGGATTATTACGACGAATTTCTTCAACAACATCTTTCCAGTATAAAACTTCGTCTTTAATCTTGCTGACTTTAGAAGGCTTACGAGTGCGGTTACCATTTTTTGCATCTTTAACTGATTGAACTAAAGCTTGACGTGTAGATTTATCAGCTAAACTAATTGCACCACCAATTACGGCACCAATTAAAATACCAGGAACAAATTTATTTTCCATAAAAAACTACCCCTCTTTCAAATTTGCATCTTTTACGATGTAGTCTATTAAATTATCACAAGATGAACACCTTCAAAATTATTTGTGTAGTATGGATCTGGTACATCACTCTCTTCCATATTACTAAATTCTAACAGTTTGAACAATTGTCCCTTAAGATTAGGATTGATAGATTTAATATTATCAACGTTACTTTGATCCATAGCCACAATGTAATCAAAATCATCTGTCGCTTCGAATAATTCACTAATCATGCCATCAAATGGAATATTGTGTTTGTTGAGAATTTTTTGTGTACCTTCATGAGGTGGCTCTCCTAAATTCCAGCTACCAGTACCTCTTGAATGTACTTTAATATCATGAATATTTCTGTCTTTAAGTCTTTGTCGCATGATTGCTTCTGCCATTGGAGAACGACATATATTGCCAAGACAGACAAATGCTACATCTACCATTTTGATTCCTCCAAACTATGTAGTTATATCCCCATTTTATAGCGACTTTAAACAATAAGAAAGCAGATTATATAAAATTCTATTAAAGTTTATTAAATTGTGATACTTTGATAACATAACTATTATTAGAGGTGAACATTGTGGCTATGACAAATGAAGAGAAAGTATTAGCTATTAGAGAGAAGTTAAATATTGTTAATCAAGGATTATTAGATCCTGAAAAATATAAAAATGCAAATGAAGAAGAATTAACAGATATATATGATTTTGTTCAATCAAGAGAAAGATTGTCGCCAAGTGAAGTGACAGCTATTGCTGACGCTTTAGGACAATTGCGACACGAATAGGAGTGGGAATTTTGACTAATTACAAAGAAAAGTTACAACAATACGCTGAACTATTAGTTAAGGTTGGTATGAATGTTCAACCAAAACAGCCAGTATTTATTAGATCATCAGTAGAAACATTAGAATTAACGCATTTAATTGTAGAAGAAGCATATCATTGTGGCGCTTCAGATGTACGTGTTGTATATAGCGATCCAACCTTAAAACGCTTAAAATTTGAAAATGAATCTGTGGAACATTTTGCTAATCATGAGATAAAATCATATGATGTTGAAGCGAGAATGGATTACGTTAAACGTGGCGCTGCTAATTTAGCACTTATTAGTGAAGATCCTGATTTAATGGATGGTATCGATAGCCAAAAATTACAAGCATTTCAACAACAAAACGCACGCGCATTTAAAGGATATATGGAAAGTGTACAAAAAAATCAATTTCCATGGGTCGTAGCTGCTTTTCCATCTAAAGCTTGGGCGAAGAGAGTGTATCCTGAACTATCTGTAGAAGAAGCATATATTAAGTTTATTGACGAGGTATTCGATATTGTGCGAATTGATGGTAACGATCCAGTTGAAAATTGGCGTCAACACATCGCTAATTTAAGTGTTTACGCTCAAAAGTTACAACAAAAAAATTACCATGCGTTGCATTATGTATCTGAAGGTACTGATTTAACAGTAGGTTTAGCGAAAAATCATATCTGGGAAGATGCTACAAGTTATGTTAACGGCAAGGAACAAGCTTTTATTGCTAATATACCAACTGAAGAAGTATTTACAGCACCAGATCGAAATAGAGTAGATGGATATGTTACTAATAAATTGCCTTTAAGTTATAATGGCACAATTATCGATCAATTTAAATTGATGTTTAAAGATGGAGAGATTATTGATTTTTCAGCTGGAAAAGGTGAAGCGGTATTGAAAGATTTAATCAATACTGATGAAGGTTCAAGAAGATTAGGTGAAGTAGCATTAGTACCTGATGATTCACCGATATCAAATCGTAATACCATTTTTTACAATACTTTATTTGATGAAAATGCAGCATGTCATTTAGCGATTGGATCTGCTTACGCCTTTAATATTCAAGGTGGAACGGAAATGACTGTTGAGGAAAAGATTGCAAGCGGATTAAATGATTCAAATGTACATGTCGATTTCATGATTGGTAGTAGTGATTTGACTATTTATGGCATATTCGAAGATGGTTCAAAAGAACTAGTATTTGAAAATGGAAATTGGGCATCAACATTTTAATAAATGTTATTTTGAGGTGCTGAGTAGGAAATGAAACATGTATTTAAAGGTCAAATACGTGATTAAAGTATAGATTGGGAGATAAAATAATGACAAATCAGGACAGACCAATGAAATCTATGTCAGAATCAAAATGTTATAAAAATAGACAAGTTTTCCCTCAAGATACGAATCACCATCATACAATGTTTGGTGGTACATTGATGGCTAATATTGATGAAATTGCAGCAATCACAGCTATGAAACATGCTGGTGCGCAAGTAGTTACCGCATCTACAGACTCAGTAGATTTCTTAAAGCCGATTAAAACAGGGGACATATTACAATACGTAGCGATGGTTTCATACGCTGGGACTAGTTCAATGGAAGTGGTCGTTCAAATTAGAATTGACGATGTATTTAATAACAAGCATGATTTAGCTGCATTAAGTTACTTAACATTTGTTGCGTTAGATGATGAAGGCAAACCTAAACATGTACCTGGTGTATATCCAGAAGATGATGTTGAAAAATGGTTTTATGATACAGCACCACAACGTGTTGAACGAAGAAAAGCACGTCGCATTGAAAGTAAACAAACAATTGAATATTTAGCTCAAGTGCAACATATTAGAGACTAAAAATATAAAGACAGATTGTTAAGGATGAATTGAACTGTTATGTTCGAATATTCCACCTACAATCTGTCTTTTTGATTATGCACGTTTATGCTTTTAGTTAAAATTTACCCCTTTTATTATAGACTATTAGTCCTATTAAATGCCCTTTATTATTTAAGTAGAGTACTGCCAGCAATTAATTGTTTTTTATTTTATAATAGCATTAAAATATGCGGAGACTACTTATCGATAAAGTGCTTCTCCGCATAATTAAGAGTTTTTAAAATTGTATAATTTGTGGTTGTTTGTGCATATGACGCTCATTATCTTTAAAATCCATATTCGGATAGTACATATTTTTAACAAGAACATTTGGTCCTAAACAACTAAACTCGGAACAATGACAATTTAATGATTTAGCAAGATCAGAGGATAACCATTTATCAAATACATCTGTTAATTTATCTTTTTGTATATTCGAAATTGTACCTGTTTCATCTCCGAAATCAGTTACGATTACATTACCTGTAAATACATTGACATTTAAACGACTACGGCCATCCGGGTCATTTCTAGTCGTTACATTTTTAGCATTTCTTAAACGTGATAGTAACTTTTGATCTTCATCATCCTTTAAGCATGGAAACACAGGCAAAGTACCAAATAACATCCAAATATCTTCATCTCTGAAATCCAATATATCATGAATTGTCTTTTTCATTTCCGCTAGAGTTAACACATTTAATTGACTTGCAAAGTCAGCTGGATACATAGGGTGAATCTCGTGTCTGCTACATTTCATATCATGAACGACTTCTTGATGTATTTTTCGTAAATGTGGTAGCGTACTTTGATTGAGCATTGTTTCCGCAGATACAAACATTCCTTGTTCTGATAATGTACGTGCATTCGAAATCATTTGTTCATATAATTTTAACTTAGCTTTTAACGGTGGTTGCTTCTTCATTGCGCCAAAGCCAACATTTGCGAATTCATCAGTTGTTCCCCAGTTGTGTGAGATATGCATAACATCGATATATTCAGCAATATCTAAATAACGATCTTGAGGCAATGTTAGGTTTGAATTCATTTGTGTATATATACCTCGATGATGTGCATACTTTAATAGAGGTTTAACAACATTTCTAATAGACTTTTTAGAAAACATTGGTTCGCCACCTGTAATAGACATCGTTCGCAGATTTGGAATTTCATCAAGTCTACGATAAATTAAGTCCATATCTAAAGGCTCGGGGTCGACAGTTTGTAAAGTATAACCAACTGCACAGTGGCTACAACGCATATTACAAAGATTTGTAGTTGTAAATTCGATGTTACTTAAAGTTAATTGGCCATGTTCTTTAACATCGTTATATGCTTCCCATGGATCATTGTAAATGCTAACAGGTTGCTTCAATTTGACGCTATTCATCGTCTTAAACTTCCTTCTTTCTATTTGGTTCATATCGGTATGATACCACTTCGTATTATCACTCGTAACAAATTATCTCTTAATTTTAGTTAATTGAAAAGGGGATTTTTAAAAGTCAAAATAATTTGAATGTCATAAATATAGCTAAGATTATATCGCTTTAACGCAATTTCTGTTAGGATAATAATGAAAAAGAAAACAAAATAAAAGGAGTTAACTTTTTATGAATGAACAACAAACAATCGAACAGATAAAAGCGCGTTTAAATAAGTTTATTGAGGATATCGATCATGTAAATCCTGATGAAGTACGTGTTGAAGATATAGATGAATGGATTGGATTGTTAGATCAGCTTGAAGAAAAGGTTAAATTAGTATCTAAGTAAATGCCACATAAGATGTGTTAGGGTTAGATATCGCGACAGTCGCTTAATATTTTTTATATCTTGTATGTTTAATCACTGATTTACTTGTCTATAGTAATTATATCAATGATATATAGAAAGGTGATTTGCAATGACTAAAAAAGTAGCAATTATTCTAGCAAACGAATTTGAAGATATAGAATATTCAAGCCCTAAAGAGGCATTAGAGAATGCAGGCTTTAATACTGTAGTGATTGGAGATACTGCAAATAGTGAAGTTGTTGGTAAACACGGTGAAAAAGTTACTGTCGATGTAGGCATTGCAGAAGCTAAACCAGAAGATTATGATGCATTATTAATTCCTGGAGGATTTTCACCAGATCATTTACGTGGAGATACAGAAGGTCGATATGGCACATTTGCTAAATACTTTACTAAAAATGATGTACCAACATTTGCCATTTGTCATGGGCCACAAATACTAATAGATACAGACGATTTAAAAGGTCGTACGTTAACAGCAGTATTAAATGTACGCAAAGATTTATCAAATGCAGGCGCACATGTAGTTGATGAGTCAGTAGTTGTAGACAACAATATTGTAACAAGTCGAGTACCAGACGATTTAGATGATTTTAATCGAGAAATCGTTAAACAATTACAATAGAAGTATTGTGGTTATCGATTGTTAAAATTTATATATTTTCGTTTGAAATGAAATATGGATTTTAGTTTTAATAAATGAATAACAAATAAAAGGTCGTCTCTATTGGCATTTAATAGGGATGGTCTTTTATTTTTATAAAATATAACAATATTTGACATGATTAATATTTAAAATTGCAATGATTTATCTATAATTTTTTCAAAAAACAAAAAAGTAAGTATGATGGCGTATACGATTGTAAGCCCTTGGACTGATTTTCCCAAAAAGTGTAGCCTATTTGTGATAGTACTGGTAAACTCAAGGTATATACTAAGTGAGTTTTAAAAGAAGGAGCAAACGCATGAAAAGAAGCGATAGGTACTCAAACTCAAATGAACATTTTGAGCATATGAAACACGAACCTCACTATAATACGTATTATCAACCAGTTGGCAAACCGCCGAAAAAGAAAAAAAGTAAACGAATACTATTAAAAATATTATTAACCATTCTAATCATTATCGCATTGTTTATTGGTATCATGTATTTTTTATCTACACGCGATAATGTGGATGAACTAAGAAAAATTGAAAATAAAAGTAGTTTTGTGTCAGCTGATAACATGCCAGAGTATGTTAAAGGTGCCTTTATTTCAATGGAAGATGAACGATTCTACAATCATCATGGATTCGATTTGAAAGGTACAACTAGAGCTTTATTTTCAACGATTAGCGACAGAGATGTGCAAGGTGGTAGTACCATTACACAACAAGTTGTCAAAAATTATTTTTATGATAATGATCGTTCATTTACTAGAAAAGTAAAAGAATTATTTGTAGCTCATCGAGTTGAAAAACAATATAATAAGAACGAAATTTTAAGCTTTTATTTAAATAATATTTACTTTGGGGATAATCAATATACGCTTGAGGGCGCAGCAAACCATTACTTTGGAACAACCGTGAATAAAAATAGTACAACAATGTCTCACATAACAGTTTTACAAAGCGCTATTTTAGCTAGTAAAGTCAATGCACCTAGCGTATATAATATCAATAATATGTCAGAGAATTTTACGCAACGTGTAAGCACGAACTTAGAAAAAATGAAGCAACAAAATTATATCAATGAAACACAATATCAACAGGCTATGTCACAATTAAATCGTTAAATACTTGCATTCATGTGTAAGATGCTTGGAACTATAATGTAGAAGGTTTAATTGAAATGTCATAATGATAAAGTTGAATTGTTTCTGCTTTATAAATTTTACAGATTTGCTTGTAATCACACTTTCATTTTAAAAGATGATAGTGTGATTTTTTGTTAGCATCGAAAAATATTTAAAGTTAAACATTTGCTATAGGAAGTGGCTTATTGAATAATAAAAGAGTATTGTATTAAAACTTAAGAAAGTAACGGGGTGATCCAGTGCCGAAGATTACTAAAATAGAAGTTCAAAAGAAAAACAAAGAACGGTTTAATCTTTTTTTAGACGAACAATTTGAAATGGGTATAGATATTGATACATTAGTCAAATTTAATTTAAAAAAAGGGCAACAACTTGAAGCTGCTGACATGGCAGAGATTCAAAAGTATGATCATTATCGCATAGGTTTAAATAAAGCAATCCAATATTTATCATATAAAAAGAGAACTGAAAAAGAAGTTATACAATATTTACAAAAAGAAGAGATATCAGAGCAAGCGATTTCTGAAGTGATTGAATATTGTTATCGCGAAAAGTTAATCGACCATCAAGATTATGCGGAAAGTTTAAAAAATACAATGATTCGCACGACAGATAAAGGACCTAAAATTTATCAACAAAAACTATATCAACTTGGTATAGAACCAAATATCATTGAAATATTTACAGAACTTTATAGAGAACAACAGGAACTTGATGATATTATCCAAATTGCTGAAAAAATATCTAAAACAAAAAAAGGGCCACAAAATAAAGTTAAAGAAAAAGTAATGCAATCTTTAATTCAAAAAGGGTTTGAAATGGAAACCATTCATGCTGTATTGAATGAAATGGATTTTACACAAGATGAAGCGGTTTTAGACGATTTATTACAACGAGATTTAGAAAAAATTTATAATAAAAATCGAAAGAAGTACACGCAACAGAAATTAATTTCAAAAACTATCGAAGGCCTTATGAGAAAAGGATATAAATATGATAAAATTAAAGCTAAATTAGAAGAAAGTGGTATTGCCGATGGAACAGAAGAAATTGAGTGAGATGTCTGAGCCAGAATTAAGACACGAAATACAACTTTATAAAGAGAAAATGAGAAAAGCTGAGATGAATGGTATTTTAAATGAATATGACGTTTATCAAAGTAAAGTAATTGTTGCCGAAAGTTACTTAGTAGACAGAAAAAAGATAGAAATTGGTAAAATTTATAAACTGACTGATGGCAGTAATCAATATTTTAAAGTAGAAAGATTAAAAGGTATTTTTGCGTGGGGGTTTAGATTTAATAGCGATGAACCCGAAGAAGGATTACCTATAGCGTTATTACAATTATAGAAGGATGAAAATAGATGGGAAGTTCAATTGTTTTAAAGTTACTAAAAGTAACACACTACTATAGGAATAAACAGAATAAGAAATGGTATTTACCTTTTGGATATGATGCTGAAGATATCGATTTAAACAATATTAGTTTACATATTTATCAAGGAGAAGCATTAGGTATAATTGGTGAACCTGAATCTTCCAAAGCGTTGGTAGGTCAATTGTTGGCAGGTGCAATTAAACCTGATAAAGGTAAAGTAGTTTGTACTGAAGATTTGTTCTACGGATATATTGAAGATCAATCGTTAATTCATCAAACTGTTGAAGCTTATACAGCGCAGTTAGTTCAACTATTTCCATATGAAATTAATGATCATAAAGCTGAACAGATTATTCAATATGCACATTTAGGTGATTATAAAACGAAGCCGGTTAACCATATTTCGAAAGCGGCATACGCTCAATTACTATTAAGTATTGCACGCTCATCAAAATCAAATATTATTATTTTAAATCATGTTATTGACTATTTAACACCACAATTTATGGAACGTGCGATTGAATTAACAAATGATTATATTGAAAATAATTTAACGATTGTGTCAATTGGTGATGATATTGATAAAATTTCACAAGTGAGTAACTACATAGCTTGGTTTTCACATGGTCAATTAAGAATGGAAGGGTCACTTAAACAAGTTATTCCATCTTTTAAAGAACATGAACGTGATCGATTAAGTCTAAACTCAAAAGAAGAAATTGAAAACTTTGATTTAGATTGGAAAAAGAATCGTACAAGAATACCAGAGATGACCTATAATTTCAAACGTGTTGAGCGCTATAATCATGCAAAACCGCCTAAGTTTTTAGTGCGTTTTTGGACTTTGGCCTCAGGTACTATTTTAGGCTTAGCATTGATGATGTTGCTCATTTTCAATAATATAGGAATTATTTCGATAACAGATTTTACGAATCGTGCTACGATGCAAAATGAAAATAAAGATCCATATGGCGAAAAGTTAGCTTATGGAATTGCTTTTAATGGCAGTGTGGATATGCAAGGGGATAAACAAGTCACAATTCCAAAATATAGTGTAGTTACAATTACTGGCGAAAATAGTAAAAATTATCGTGTTACCGCCGATAATAAGACTTACTATGTTAGTAAAGATAAATTAGAATATTTTAACCCGGCAGGTTTATATCAAACGCATAGTTTTAAAAAATTAGCACCATATATGAAATCAAATTATAGTAATTACTATGCATACTTTAATAGTCAATTACATAAAAAGCATAGTTCAGTTATAAAAACTTTAGTTCCTGATGATGATAACCGTTTCGTTGCATCCGTTACACAACAACCGATACAATTACTTTTCAATGATAATAATCAGTTATACGGTTTTGTTTATCCAATTGTAGATAAAAAAGAATTAAAAGATAAGTTTAATATTAACAATAACATTTGGATTACTAAAGTTGGGAATGGATATTGTATTGCCAATTTGAAAGAAGACAAATGGATTTATATTGAATTGTAGGTGTAAAGATGCTAGATAATATTATTTTATATTTTAAAAACTTACCGCATACTAAAAGGTATGTAACAGAACGTTTAAAACAAAGTTGGAAAAGTTTTCTAATCGTATTAGCTGCATGTTTAATACTTATTATTGCAAGTGAAACGCTATTTTCCTTTAGTCATTTGACCGATGTTAAAGAGGTGAGATGGTTATTTAGAATCATTGTATTGATTGTTTTTGCGGTAGTGATGTTCACAATTTATATCTCTTATCATCATTATATGAATGACTTTTTAGTTACTAAGTTATTTAATATTTCCGCAGCGACGCCAGTAGTTATTATGTCTATTTTAAGTTTTATTATGCTAGTCATTTTGACGATGATTAGTGCATTGGTTAAACCAGTAAACTTCGAAACATCATATATAGCGCTATTCTATTTTATTGTGATGGCAACTATTTTTGTAGGATTAATATCCGTTACTTTTGGTCTTATTCGACTGTTAACTGAAAAAATAAATATCATATTTTATGGGGTTTGTGTATTGTGTTTCTTATTGTTACCAATTATTTTCATACCAAATCCAAATCATGTATTTATCAATCACATCCTAATGCTAAATCCAATGTATTACATTGTTAATGGTATAGCACAATCTATCATATTTGGTATATCAAGTATGGAAAACATTCCATATCATTTTTACTTTATTTTATTCTTATGTTTAATAGCTGCAGTAAATTTCGTATTAGCAAGGTATACGACACACGCAATTTATAATAAAACATCTAAAGTGACACAAACTGATAATCAACAGGATGTTTCAAATGATAGTACAGACGAGGCGGATACTTCTTCATGATGTTTAGCTGACCTGTTGTGTAAATTAATCTGTGAGAATCAGAAACAATTAGAATATCATCTAGATATTGTTTTCCTATACTGATTTTGATATTTCGAGTCATTAAAGGTAGTTTGTTAGCAACAATATAAATTTTAGATTTTGTAAAAGCATTCATAGTTTTACATTAAAAAACCGGACAGAGTAAAAATCGTTTTGATTTTCATTCTGCCCGGTTGTTCATTTTTTATAGATTAACTTTAGTGAATAATAACTTGAAATTATTTAGCATACAGTTTACGTTGTAACTTATCTTCTGTAAATACCCAGCCAATATAAGAGTGGTCTATGACATTATCGTTTGTTACATGTGCAATTGCCACAAATGAATAATGATCATTTTTTAAATAACGCAAATCAATCAAACGAATTTCAGTAGAACCATCTGCTAACGTTGTTGTTTGCCAACGATAGATTGATGAAAAGTTTAAAAAAGTACGTATATCTTTATTACCTTTGACTTTCCATAAAATGGAGTCTGTTGATAATGTTTGACGTTCCACTTTATCACTAAACACCACATTCCTACCATATGCTTTTCCAACATAGTCATGTGCATCAGTTTGTATCGCGACACGCCATTCCATAAATTTTATTGTTGGCGCAACAAATACTTTAACAGGGTGATGCTCTTGTTGAATTGCTTTTAAAGCTTGTTGCTTAATTACGGCTCTCATTTTAAAACGAATCATGTAATAAATGATTAGTAAAGCGATTATAGGAAAGAAGACTGCAAATGGATGCAAGCCTATAACCCATAATACAATACCAATACAAAGAACTGTGAAAATAATAGGGTCAAATGTGTTAATCACACTTAATTGAATCCATTTGTTTGTGATAGGTCTAAGCGCTTGTGTACCATAAGAATTGAATATATCTACAAAGACATGTAAAAATACTGCGAGCTGAGCCCACATCCATACATGAAATGGGTTGGTTCCACTAAAGAACGTGAATATTAAAAATGTAATTAAAATTGGCCATAGTATTGTGAAAGGGATGGAATGCGTGATACCTCTATGATGCGAAATATATGTTGCATTGTCCTTTAATTTAAGAACAGTATCCCCATCAGGAATTAATGAACCAACGATAAGGGTTGTAGCTGTTGCACCAAACGTAGAAGCCATTGCTGGATCTTGAGTTGCAAGTGCTGTAAGGCCCACCCCAATTGCGATATGTGTTGCAGTGTCCATATCAGTTCACTCATTTCATAATATTATATATACTATTATAATCCAATTTCGCAAATAACTAAATTAACTTACATACTAACCATGATTTTAATGTACAATAAAAACATTATGAGTAAAGACAATTAATTTTGGTGAGGAAAGGGTTTTATAAATGTATCAGCAGTCTAGTTTTAAAGAAAATTTGATACACTGGTTTGATGAAAATCAAAGAGAAATGCCATGGCGACAAACGACCAATCCGTACTATATTTGGTTAAGTGAGGTCATGTTACAACAGACACAAGTTAAAACAGTTATTGACTATTATCATCGTTTTGTTGAACGATTTCCAACTGTGGAAGTTTTGAGTCAAGCTTCGGAAGATGAAGTGTTAAAGTATTGGGAAGGCTTAGGATATTATAGTAGAGCTCGAAATTTTCATACGGCGATTAAAGAAGTTCATGATAAATATGAAGGCTTAGTTCCCAAAGATCCTGATCAATTTAAAGCGTTAAAAGGTGTTGGCCCATACACACAAGCTGCAGTAATGAGCATTGCATATAATGTACCACTAGCAACTGTAGACGGAAATGTTTTTCGAGTATGGTCTAGATTGAATGATGACTATCGAGATATTAAATTACAATCGACGAGGAAATCGTACGAACAAGAATTATTACCGTATGTTACTACAGAAGCTGGAACGTTTAATCAAGCTATGATGGAATTAGGGGCGTTAATTTGTACACCAAAAAATCCATTATGCTTATTTTGTCCAGTTCAAGAAAACTGTGAGGCATTTGATAAAGGTACATTTGAAAAGTTACCTGTTAAATCTAAAAATGTAAGTAAAAAAGTAATTGAGCAATCCGTCTTTTTAATTAGAAATAATCAAGGTCAATATCTGTTGCAAAAGCGTAGCGAAAAATTATTGCATGGTATGTGGCAATTTCCTATGTTTGAAAGTGAGCATGCTAGACGTAAAATGACTGAAAAAATCGGTCATGACATTCAACCAGTAGAAACACCTATTTTTGAGTTGAAGCATCAATTTACTCATTTAACATGGAAGATTAAAGTATACGCCGTTTCAGGAGCAATTAACATTGAAACATTACCAGATGACATGATTTGGTTTGATTTAAGTGATCGAGATCAATATACATTCCCTGTACCTATGTCAAAGATTTATCAATTTATAAATGGGTAACATTCGATGATTGGTAATATTATCGGAAAACATAGTGACATTAATTTTAAAAAGTATAAATGATATCTTTAAATCTCATAGAATAACAATGTCAAAAAGTTAAAGTGTTGATATATAAAAGTGATGATTTTATATACTTTAAATGGGACATGTAAATCTCTGTTGTAGTACTTAGCAATATTACCGAGTTTAATTATTAAGTAGTAAAATCTTATTTCGTAAAAATATGTATTTATATAATACTATTTCTGAAATATGCTATAATTTATAATGGTTAAATTAACAGAAGGTGGTGTGGAGTATGGTCAGAGAATCCATACCTAAAGAAGGGGAAAACATTAAAATTCAGAGTTATAAACATGATGGTAAGATTCATCGCGTTTGGTCTGAAACAACAATATTAAAGGGTACTGATCATGTTGTCATTGGTGGAAATGATCATACGTTAGTGACTGAAAGTGACGGAAGAACTTGGATAACACGTGAACCGGCAATTGTTTACTTTCACTCAGAATATTGGTTTAATGTTATCTGCATGTTTAGAGAAGATGGAATTTATTACTATTGCAATTTGTCATCACCATTTGTTTGTGATGAAGAGGCATTAAAATATATAGACTATGATTTAGATATTAAAGTATATCCAAACGGAAAGTATCATTTATTAGATGAAGATGAATATGAGCAACATATGAATCAAATGAATTATCCGCATGATATTGATATTATTTTAAGACGCAACGTGGACATTCTTCAACAATGGATAGAACAGAAGAAGGGCCCATTCGCGCCAGATTTTATCAAAGTTTGGAAAGAACGTTACAAAAAAATTAGACAGTATTAAGCAAATAAAGTGTAAATACTGATTAAATCATTTATATTGACTTAGTGATGTAAAGAAGTATGATAACTTTTGCTGTCGTGTGGGGACACAGTATCCATAGATTAAATTGAATAGAATATAACATACGAATAAGACAACGTATTTAATCACATGAATATGACAGAGGTTGAGATATCTTAATTTTAAAAATGTAAATTGTAAGAAGAATTTACATCTACAAATTATGTATCCAACCTCTATTCATTTTTATGCTTATGAATAGGATAGGGCAATAGATTAGGGGGGATTGTATGATTAAACGATATTTGCAATTTGTTAAGCCATACAAATATCGTATTTTTGCAACGATTATTGTTGGGATAATTAAGTTTGGTATACCAATGCTTATACCACTATTAATTAAATATGCAATAGATGGCGTGATTAATAACCACGCACTAACGACTGATGAAAAAGTTCATCATTTAACTATTGCCATTGGTATCGCATTATTTATTTTTGTAATAGTGAGACCACCAATTGAATTTATACGTCAATATTTGGCGCAATGGACAAGTAATAAAATATTGTATGATATACGTAAAAAGTTATACAACCATTTACAAGCTTTAAGTGCGAGATTTTATGCTAATAATCAAGTAGGTCAAGTAATATCTAGAGTGATTAATGATGTTGAACAAACAAAAGATTTCATTTTAACCGGGTTAATGAATATTTGGTTAGATTGTATAACAATTATTATTGCACTATCCATAATGTTCTTTTTAGATGTGAAATTGACTTTAGCAGCACTGTTTATCTTCCCATTTTACATTTTAACGGTGTACGTTTTCTTTGGAAGATTAAGAAAATTGACACGTGAAAGATCTCAAGCATTAGCTGAGGTTCAAGGATTCTTGCATGAACGTGTTCAAGGTATTTCAGTCGTTAAAAGTTTTGCGATTGAAGACAATGAAGCGAAAAACTTTGATAAAAAGAATACTAATTTCCTAACACGTGCGTTGAAACATACAAGATGGAATGCCTATTCCTTTGCCGCAATTAATACAGTTACAGATATTGGACCAATTATTGTCATCGGTGTTGGTGCATATCTTGCTATTTCTGGATCAATCACAGTAGGTACACTTGCAGCATTTGTTGGATACTTAGAGTTATTGTTCGGGCCTTTACGTCGTTTAGTCGCATCATTTACAACTTTAACGCAAAGTTTTGCTTCAATGGACCGTGTATTCCAATTAATTGATGAAGATTATGACATCAAAAATGGTGTTGGTGCTCAACCTATTGAAATTAAACAAGGTCGTATTGATATTGATCATGTTAGTTTTCAATATAACGATAACGAAGCTCCAATTTTAAAAGATATTAATTTGAGTATTGAAAAAGGAGAAACAGTTGCTTTCGTAGGTATGAGTGGTGGTGGTAAATCAACATTAATTAACTTAATACCGAGATTTTACGATGTAACTTCTGGGCAAATTTTAATAGATGGTCACAACATTAAAGATTTTTTAACGGGAAGTTTAAGAAATCAAATAGGATTGGTGCAACAGGATAATATTTTATTCTCTGATACAGTTAAGGAAAATATTTTACTTGGTCGTCCAACAGCAACAGATGAAGAAGTAGTTGAAGCGGCGAAAATGGCTAATGCACATGACTTTATTATGAACTTGCCACAGGGATATGACACTGAAGTAGGTGAACGAGGTGTTAAATTATCAGGTGGTCAAAAACAAAGATTATCGATTGCTAGAATATTTTTAAATAATCCGCCAATTCTTATCTTGGATGAAGCAACAAGTGCACTTGATTTAGAAAGTGAATCCATTATTCAAGAAGCATTAGATGTGTTGAGTAAAGATCGAACGACACTTATCGTAGCGCATCGCTTGTCCACTATTACACATGCTGACAAAATTGTCGTAATTGAAAATGGACATATTGTTGAAACAGGTACGCATCGTGAATTGATTGCAAAACAAGGTGCTTACGAGCATTTATATAGCATTCAAAACTTATAAAGTATTAGTTGTTTGACTTCAGTACAATCTTGAAGAGAAAATTTGTAACAGGATGGTGGGGTCATAACATAGAAAAAGCAGTAAGAGATTTTCTTAATTGAAAATAATCTTACTGCTTTTTTAAATTTAATTTCGAGATTCAATATTAGTTTATCTCATTGTGGCATTAATTGATAAAATTGTTTTAATGTTATAAATCAAAGTCTTCTTCAACAATTTCAATGTCTGCATCAGATCTATGATATGTGAAAAAGCTAATTCTTATGCGGTCTAAATGCTCTAAATGGTGTCGATACTCTTCGATGGCTGCAACAATTTGCATAACATTGGCAAACGAATATTCCGTTTGATAAGGATGATTTATTAACTCATGCTGAAATGTGGACAATAAATCTTTTTTCTGCGGATTATCTAACTCATAATCAACATGTGTCACATTATAACGTGCTTTTTTAGAAAGGCTAGCTAAAATTTGCTCGTGAAAAGCAGTTAATGAATCTAAATCTAATTTGATTTGTAATAGGAAATTGTTATTAAGTAAATATAAGTCGTTTTGATAACGCGACAATTTGTTTAATACTTCATAAGCTTGTCTAGTCGTCTGAACTACTTCTCTGAAAAGTATTTTCTTTCTATTCTGTTGGTGAATATGTTTTTTTGTAATAGGACGTTCTTCGCTATAGTAATCATAAATTTTCTCTAACTTTTCGACACGTTGTTTTAAATTATGACTATCTTGTTTAATATTATTAAACTCCGTCGTATCATTTAATACTAATTTAAACCACATAAAAATATCTGAGGATATATTTAATGAATTATAGTAAATTTTTGTTTCAAATTTAGGTGGTAGAAACACAAAGTTAACTAGAGATGAACTTATGACACCAATCATTACAAGTACAAACCTGTAAAAGGCGGTAATATAGAAAGAACCGGTATGTTGTCCCATAATGATTAATGCTGTTACACTCGCCAAAGTAGCAACATGTGCTAAATTAAATTTAAATAAAATAGCAATAAGTACTATGACGGTAACACCCATAATGATAAAATTATCACTAAAAATTGTTACCATTGTAACAGATAGTATGGCACCTATAATGTTACCCAATGCTTGATCAGAAACTGTTTTAAATGAACGATAAATACTAGGTTGCATTGCAACAACAGCACTGACACCAGCTAAGGCTTTCAGACCAACATCATCCGGTAGTAAAGAAGCGATAGACATAGCTAAAATAATGGCTATACCAGTTTTAAAAATCCGAGCTCCTAGTCTCAAAAATAATGACGCCCCTTTTAAGTTTATTGAATATCTAATATTCGTATTCATTACTGTTATACACTTACTAGTTACAAAATTCAAGCTTATTTATAGTTGTTAAAATAAATCATACATAATACTGATAGCGATGTAAAACTTTAGTTAGAGATTAAAATAGTATAAATTTGTAAAATAAAAACTCACATAGTGACATATCAAGTTAAACGTTAATAGTTAACGATATAAAATGAATCTACTATGTGAGCATTTGCTTTATTTTAATTCAATTAAAAATATACTTCCTTAAAAGTTATTTCATTTGACTAAAAGCATAGTCTGCAGCTTTTAAAGTTTGTTTAATATCTTCTTCTGTATGTTCAGTTGTTAAGAACCAAGCTTCAAACTTAGAAGGTGCTAAATTGATACCTTGATTTAACATTAATTTGAAAAATTTACCGAACGCTTCGCCGTCAGAATGTTCAACTTGATCATAATGTGTGACTTTTTCATCTGTAAAGTACAATGTTAAAGATCCATAAATACGATTAATTGTAGCTGTGATATTATGTTTTTCGATTAATTTAAGTAAACCTTCTTCTAGTTGTTGGCCTAAGCTGTCTAATTTTTCATAAACACCGTCTTGTTCTAGTACTTCGAGTAATGCAATACCTGCTTTCATAGATAACGGGTTACCAGCCATTGTACCAGCTTGATATGCAGGTCCTAGAGGTGCTACTTGTTCCATAATATCTTGACGTCCACCATAGCCTCCAATTGGTAAACCACCGCCAACAATTTTACCAAATGCAGTTAAATCAGGGATAACACCTAATAAATCTTGAGCGGCACCGTAATGGAAACGGAATGCAGTAATTACTTCATCATAAATCACTAGGGTCCCATTGTTATGTGAAATTTCATTAACCTCTTCTAAAAATCCAGGTTGAGGCATTACCATTCCAAAGTTACCAACAATTGGTTCTACTAATACTGCGGCAATTTCATCACCCCAAAATTCAATTGCTTCTTTATAGGCGTTAATATCATTGAAAGGTACAGTAATGACTTCACGTGCGACGCTTTCTGGAACACCAGCTGAGTCTGGAGAACCGAGCTGAGATGGGCCGCTACCTGCTGCAACCAATACTAAATCAGAATGGCCATGATAAGATCCAGCAAATTTTATAATTTTATTTCTTTTAGTATATGCACGTGCAACACGAATTGTTGTCATGACTGCTTCTGTTCCAGAATTTACAAAGCGAATTTTCTCAAGAGATGGAATTGCATCACGTAATTTTTTGCTGAATTCAATTTCTAATTCAGTCGGTGTACCAAATAAAACACCTTTAGCAGCTTGTTCTTGAATTGCTTTAGTAATATGAGGATGTGCATGCCCCGTAATAATTGGACCGTATGCTTGAAGGTAATCAATAAATTTATTGCCATCGACATCATATAAATATGCACCGTGTCCTTCTTTCATAACAACAGGTGCACCGCCTCCTACAGCTTTATAAGAACGAGAAGGGGAATTGACACCGCCTAGAATATATTCGTTTGAAAGTTGTTGTAAACGTTCACTTTCACTAAAATTCATTTATATCAACCTCTTTTAATTTAATATTTTCATCTAATATCGTATCATAAAATTATTATAATGAAGAAAAAGGTGATTATATGTTGCAAAAAGGAGAACAATTTCCAATATTTAAATTAGAAAATCAAGACGGAACTGTCATTACAAATGATACATTAAAAGGTAAAAAGGCGATTATATATTTTTATCCTAGAGATAATACACCTACTTGTACCACAGAAGCTTGTGACTTTAGAGACAATTTAGAAATGTTCAATGATTTAGATGTTGCAGTATATGGTATAAGCGGTGATTCAAAGAAAAAACACCAAAATTTTATTGAGAAACACGGATTGAATTTCGATTTATTAGTAGATGAAGATTTTAAATTAGCTAAAGAAACTGGCGTATATCAGTTAAAAAAATCATTTGGCAAAGAAAGTATGGGCATTGTAAGAACGACTTTTATAATAGATGAACAAGGTAAAGTATTAGATGTTATCGAGAAGGTTAAGGTTAAAACACAAATAGAAGAACTTAAAAACATTTTGGGGTGACATATATGAAAGTTGTTGGGTTAAATCGTATGCGTGAAGTTGAAACTGAATTACAACAACGCTTTTCAGATTTAGATTTTAAATTTTATAAAAAAGCATCAGAAATACCTGAGAGCGACTTGGCTGATTTAGATATATTAGTTGGTTATGATGGCGGTATCAATGAGGCATTTTTACGACGTTGCCCGAATTTAAAATGGATTGCATGGTTTGCAACGGGTGTAAATACATTGCCGTTAGATTATATTGCAGATCACGGCATACTTTTAACTAATGGAAAAGGTGTTCAAGCTAAACAATTATCTGAATACATTTTAGCTTTCATTTTAGATGATTATAAAAAGATGAAACTATCATATGATAACCAACGACAACATATATATGATTCGAAAATAACTGGTAAACGCCTATCAGGACAAACAGTTTTATTTTTAGGTACAGGTGCAATTGCTACTAGAACTGCGAAGTTAGCAAAGGCTTTTAATATGAATTTAATTGGTCTGAGCAAGTCAGGTCAGAACAAAGATGAGTTTGACGAGATATATACTATCGAATCACTTGAAAGCACATTACCAAATGCTGACATTATTATAAATGCTTTACCAGAAACGCAAGAAACGATTCATTTACTAAAGAAAAAACATTTTGAATTAATGAAAGATGAAGCACTTTTTATAAATATAGGACGAGGTAGCATAGTTAAAGAAGCGCTCTTAATAGAAGTATTAAAAAGTAAAGTTATTCGACATGCATATTTAGATGTGTTTGAAAATGAACCTTTGAAACCTAATCATGAATTATATGAATTGGATAATGTAACTATAACAGCGCATATAACTGGTAATGATTATGAAGCAAAGTATGACTTATTAGATATTTTTAAAAACAATCTAGTTAATTTTCTCAATAAGAATGGTCTAATTGAGAATGAAGTTGATGCTAAAAAAGGCTATTAAATGAAATCATCATGTAAATATTGACACGCGCGCAATACTACAGTTATATTTATAGTAAGTAATAATAATTATTATATAAGAAAGATGGTGATATAGATGAGTGTTGAAATAGAATCAATTGAACATGAACTAGAAGAATCAATTGCATCATTGCGACAAGCAGGCGTAAGAATTACACCTCAAAGACAAGCAATATTACGTTATTTAATTTCTTCACATACTCATCCAACAGCTGATGAAATTTATCAAGCACTTTCACCTGATTTTCCAAATATAAGTGTTGCGACAATATATAATAACTTAAGAGTGTTTAAAGATATTGGAATTGTAAAAGAATTAACATATGGAGACTCATCAAGTCGATTCGACTTTAATACACATAATCATTATCATATTATATGTGAACAATGTGGTAAGATTGTTGATTTTCAATATCCACAGTTAAATGAAATTGAAAGATTAGCTCAGCATATGACTGACTTTGACGTAACACATCATCGAATGGAAATTTATGGAGTTTGTAAAGAATGCCAAGATAAATAATTTAACTTTGGTAGTATGACAAATTAAAAAAGCGTTAGCTTACTTCATATAAGTAAGCGTAATATTTAAGAAGTTAAACGACATGAAAGTTGTTTAACTTTTTTTTATGCTTATTCTGAAAAATATTTAAATTGAAGAAAAGAATATTCTAACTACGGAAGTGGTATTAACTAATAACTAGTATCCTTTATAAATAAACATAAAAATATTCAAACGAAGGTCTACTAAATAACTATCCATAAAGTGAGTATAAGTTTGTTTGTAAAACTGAAGTAAAAAGCATAAGGAATTACACTTTAAATACATATAGTACTTACGAATAGAAAATAATCCCTTCAACAGTAATTTTTAAACAAAAATAAGTGTTGTTTTATGTTGACTCTACTAGAATAACTTGATATTATATAAAAGTCGTCAAACGGCACTAATATTTAAAAAACAAATGTTTTAAGTTGTTGATTTAAAATATTAATAAAGTGTAAATTTGACTATTGAAATTCGAACAAATACATAATAAAATAATATTTGTTGAATTAATTGAGTTAGGAAATTTATTTTTTAGAAATAAAATAATTAAAAATAATTCTTGACTTACAAAAACTTACGAGTTATAATTAAATCTTGTAAGTGACAAACG
>PVMJ01000224.1_pt1 | contig 181410 bp, 145 predicted proteins | sample 1853361 | NCBI WGS metagenome assembly PVMJ01 (sample SAMN08533506, study PRJNA380276) | Synthetic metagenome, whole genome shotgun sequencing project. | isolation source: mock microbial community containing genomic DNA from 20 ATCC strains | collected 2017 | reverse complement strand
TATTTTTCAAAGGTCTCTTATTTGGAATGATTCCAAACTCGTCTTCGTTGTTGAAAACTTTTTTCGCACTTGTTTTCAGTTCCGAGAACGACCCGGCAAAAGACAGCCGCCGCCGATCGGGTATATAAAAGCGAACCCCGAAAGTCCGTCGACGGACTTTCGGGGTTCATATTGTCTTTTGTCAGGCCTTTATGCAGCCTTTGGGGTGTTTAGATCAGGCTGTCCAGACCGTGTTTGAGGTCGGCGATGATGTCCTCCACGTTCTCCAGACCCACGGACAGGCGTACCAGTCCTTCGGATATGTCGCTGGCAGCACGCTCTTCGGGTGTGTAGGGCGAGTGGGTCATGCTGGCCGGATGCTGGATGAGGGTTTCCGTATCGCCCAAGCTCACGGCGAGGGAGCAGAGGTGCAGGTTGTTCATCAGCTTCTTACCGGCTTCGCAACCGCCCTTCACTTCGAAGGCGATCATGGCTCCGGGCAGTGCCATCTGCTTCTTGGCCAATTCGTATTGGGGGAAGCTCGGAAGTCCGGGGAAATAAACTGCTTCTACGGCCGGATGCTTTTCGAGGAATTCGGCTACGGTCTGAGCATTGCGGCAGTGCTGCTCCATACGTATCTGCAGCGTCTTCATGCCGCGGCTGATCAGATAAGCATCGAACGGACTCATATTGGCCCCCGTGAGGTCCTTGACGCCGACGAGCTTCACCTCCTTGATGTAGTCCTCTTTACCAACGACGAATCCGGCGATGACGTCGCCATGTCCGTTCAGGTACTTGGTCGCGCTGTGTACCACGATGTCGGCACCCAGCTCCAGCGGACGGCAGATATAGGGCGTGCAGTAGGTATTGTCCACCATGACGCGTACGCCTTCGTGCTTATGAGCGATGTCGCAGACTGCCTTGATGTCGGTCAGGTACATATTGGGGTTGGCCGGAGTCTCCAGATAGACGAGCTTCGTATTCGGGCGAATGGCAGCCTCCACCTCTTCCGGATGGCGGGTATCCACGAGGGTGACTTCCACACCGTAGCGGCTCAGTCCGTGGGTGAGGAAGGCGAAGGTGCAGCCGTAGAGCGTCTTGCCGGCTACGATATGGTCGCCGGCCTTCACGCATACCCAGATGGCAGAGCTGATGGCTCCGATACCGGATGAGGCCGATGCGGCGGCTTCTCCGCCCTCGAGCATGGCCAGTTTCTCTTCCACTTGGGTGCAGTTGGGGTTGCCCAGACGGGTATAGATGTATCCGTCTTCCTCTCCGGCAAAGCGGCGGCCTCCCTGTTCGGCAGTGTCAAAAACGAAAGTCGATGTTTGGTAGATGGGAGTGGCTAAGCAGCCGAAGGCGTTCTCGATAGCGCCTCCATGGATGGCACGTGTGGCAAAGCCACTACGCATAAGGTCTTCTTTTTTCATTTTTTGTTAGTTAATCGAAGAATCGACGACCGCGCGACCTTTCGACCGAGGATCGTCTATATTTCTATTTTGTCGTTACGGCAACGAAGGTAGTGAAAAGTTGTTGGCAGTGTGGCTGTTCGTTCGTTTTCGATCCGATTTTACGCGCCACCGATCGTCCGCTTACCGATGGCCGGCTGCTCGTTCTTGGGCTGCCTGCCGATAGTCGGCACGCTTTTTACGGCCTTTTTTGCTGTCGGCAAAGTTGTCGAAAGCGAAGATCTCTTTCCAGTCCTCGGCATTGTCCTTGACTGTGGTTCGGCCTCCCTGCTTCTTCAGGTGCAGATCGTCGTAAGGGCGATTGTCGAAGGTGGTGGAGCGGTAGCGGATCTCTCCCTGCGTGACGTGGATGGTCTGATAGAGGTAGAGGCCGGAGCCGATCCTGTCGTGCTGCTCGGAGAATCCGTTGCGGTAGTGCTTGGGCGATGCGCTGCTGATGATATATACGGGTGTCGTCTTCGTGCCGGACTCCGTCTTGGTAGTGATGCGGGAGTAGGCATGATCGTGTCCTTGCAGGACGAGGTCGGCACCGCCTTCCTCCAGAATGGAGCGGAAGCCGTAGCGGATGATCGGGTTCATGCGTCCCTGCCGCACCGAATACACTCCGTGGTGGAACATGACCACCTTCCACGGCTGTACGGTGGTTTCGAGTGCGTTTTTCAACCACGTGCGGTGGTTGAATACGGATGCCGGCCATTGGATGTCGTTGGTGTCCATGACGATGAGCCGCATATGGGGGAAGTCTATGTAGTACGAACGCCGCTCGAAGCCTTTGGGACCATTGGCCGGATAGTTGTACTGAGGTACCCAACGGGGATCGAGCTGTCTTTTCAGTCCTTTGATATACTCGTGGTTGCCGGTAGCGGCGATGACGGGTGTCGATGCCGTCCAGTCGCCTATGACACGATGCCATACTTCCCAATAGAAATCCGTGGGACCTTCGATCTGATCGCCACCCAAAGCCAGAAAATCGGGGGTGGGATGCAGGGTGCGCAGCCGTTGGAGCAGAGCCTGACTGCCTCCGTTGCCCGGATCCTGAACGTCCCCGATATAGATGAAGTCGGTAGCAGCCGAACTGTCGGGAATGGAGAATCGGTACCAGGGCGATGTCTGCTCTCCCGTCTTGACCCTGTAGGTATAGGTGCGGCCGGGCTTGAGTCCGTTTATCTTAGCGTGGTAATAGTAGTTGCGTCCGGCCCGGGTGAGGACTTCTTTTCCCTCGGCCGGCAGTGAGATTAGCAGGGTATCTGCATCCGCTCCGTCCGGAGAGCGATAGTCCAGCCAAGAGTCTTGCGGCAGGGTGTCGCACCGCCAGCTGACCGTCCTTTGGGTAAGGAAATCCTCACCCGGTGTCAGGGTGAGCCTGTCTATCGTATGCGGTACGGTGTAGGCGACTTCGGCCGGAGAAACGAACCAAGCCCTGTATCGCTTGGCTATCCAGATACCGAGGGCGACAAGGAGGAGCAGACTGATCATCAGTCCCCATCGCCGTCCGTTTCTTCTCCTCTTTCTCGAATATCTGCGTCCGGAATTTCGTTTGCTGAACTTCCGCCTGCTGACTTTGTAGTAGGGATTGGAGCGTTTCTTTCGCATGACTATTCGTTTGTTTGTGGACTGACAGGAGTAGAGGAAGGTGCGTTTTCCGCTTTCGCTCCCGTGCCGGGGTTATGGAAAGAAACCGGCTGTTCCAAAGAACGCAGCCGCGCTTCGGCACGATCGTATGCGATGGACTTGTTCTTGAGTGCTATCTCCAGATTGGTATTCCGACGAGCCAGACGCACCCACTCGCGGACTCCGCGGACGGACAGCCCTACGGCTATGGCCGCTATGGAGGCGATGAAGCCTTCCCCGTAAAGAGGCATCTGTCCTTCGGACGTGCCCGGTATAGTCCATTGCCAAGCGTGGTGGAAGACGACGGGAAGCAACATGCCTATTCCGCCCAAGGCCAGCGATAGCACGATATAGGGACGAAAGAGGTGCCTCTTGATCATGAATGGGGCTATCAGAAAATAATTGATATAGTACAGGGCTATGATATAGGCATCGACGATCCATACGGAATAATAAGCGGAGGGCGTATTCCAAAAGGAGGGGGTGCCGGGGTTGGCGCTCTCCAATGCCAGACTTTGCAAGACGATGAGCAAAACCCAAACGAGGGTATAGATAAGAATTATAAGCGATTTGTTCATATTCTAATTGAGGCTTAACCGGTAAAAGAAAGCTATCTTTGTATGTCACAAAGATATAATTATTGTACGGCTATCCGTATATAAATAACGACAGAACCGAATGGAAATAAAAAAGGCGGCATTTGTAATCAGTAATACCGATGTGCGCAAATGTCCTGATACGAGGCTCCCCGAATATGCTTTCATCGGCCGTTCGAATGTGGGCAAATCCTCTCTGATCAATATGCTTACCGGCCAAAAGGGACTGGCCATGACCTCCCAAAAGCCGGGTAAAACGCAGCTGATCAACCATTTTATCATCGACGATTCGTGGTATCTGGTCGATTTGCCCGGATACGGATATGCCCGTTTGGGTGCGTCCAACAGGGAATCCTTGCGCAGGATCATCGAGACGTACATCCTCTGTCGCGAGCAGCTTTCCAGTCTCTTTGTCCTGATCGATTGCAGGCATGAACCGCAGAAGATCGACTTGGAGTTTCTCCAATGGCTGGGTGAGAACGGGATTCCGTTCAGCATCGTATTCACCAAGGCGGACAAGCTCTCATTCAGCCGATTGAAAGAGAATACGGAGGCTTACAAGCAAAAACTGCTGGAGACATGGGAGGAACTTCCTCCGGTATTTATTACCTCTTCCGAAAAGAAAACGGGCAAGGAAGAATTGCTGGATTATATCGACTCGATCAATCAAGAATTAGCTACGAAATAAGAAACCGAAATGAAACGAAAGATTCTCGTTACCGGCGGGACAGGATATATAGGATCCCATACGACTGTGGAGCTACAGCAGGCAGGCTATCGGGTCGTGAGTGTGGACAACTTCTCCAACTCCAATGTTGCTGTGCTCGACGGTATAGCCCGGATTACAGGGGTTCGCCCCGATTTTTATGAGGCCGACTGTAATGATATGGAGGCGATGGAGCGCGTCTTTACGGCGCATCCCGATATAGCAGGCGTCATTCATTTTGCTGCAAGCAAGGCCGTAGGCGAATCGGTGCAGAAGCCGCTTTTGTACTACAGGAACAATATCCTCTCACTACTGAATATCCTCGAACTGATGGAGCGATTCGGCACTCGTGGGATCGTATTTTCCTCATCCTGTACGGTGTACGGACAGCCGGAGGTATTGCCCGTAACGGAAGAGGCTCCGATACAGGAAGCTCTCTCTCCCTATGGCAATACGAAGCAAATCAACGAGGAGATTATCCGCGATGCTATCCATGCCGGAGCAGAGTACAAGGCTATACTTCTGCGCTACTTCAATCCGATCGGGGCACATCCCACGGCGCATATCGGAGAGCTTCCTAACGGAGTGCCACAGAATCTGATCCCTTATTTGACTCAAACGGCGGCAGGCATCAGAGCCGAACTGAGCGTCTTCGGCGATGACTACGACACGCCCGACGGCTCTTGTATCCGGGACTATATCTATGTGGTGGATTTGGCCAAAGCGCATGTGGCTGCCATCGAACGGATGCTGAATGAAGAGAAAGCGAGCGATTCGCTCGAAGTCTTTAATATAGGTACGGGTAGGGGCGTGAGCGTGCTGGAGCTTATCCGTACCTTCGAACGGGTGACAGGCGTTGCCGTTCCTCATAGGATAGTAGGAAGGCGCGAAGGCGATATCGAACAGGTATGGGCCGAGCCGAAGAAAGCCAATGAGGTGTTGGGTTGGAAGGCTTTGGAGTCGTTGGAAGACACACTGCTGAGTGCATGGCGTTGGCAGCAACGCTTGTCGGAGAAGTAATCCGCAGCCCATTAACGCACCCGATACCCTATCTTCTGGCAGATGGATATCCTATCGACCAAAATCACTTACCTGACCGGCGTAGGGCCGAAGCGGGCGGAAGTACTGAAGGAGGAAATAGAAGTACGTACCTATCTGGATCTTCTCCATTATTTCCCCTTTCGCTATGTCGATAGGAGTCGATTTTATGCCATACGGGAGATACGCTCCGATATGCCCTATATCCAACTGCGCGGTGTCCTTCGCAACTTCTCCGAGGTGGGCGAAGGACGGCGCAAGCGGCTGACGGCTACTTTCTCGGACGGTACGGGAAGCATAGAGCTGGTTTGGTTCAAGGGTATCAAGTACATACGCGACAAACTGCAGGAAGGACGGCGATATATCGTTTTCGGCAAGCCTGTTTTCTTCGCTTCCGGCTATAACATAGCACATCCCGAAATAGATGCGGAGGAGAAGGCAGAGCAGGTAGCCGGCGGACTGACTCCGATTTATCACACCACAGAGCGCATGAAGAGTATGGGGCTGGGCAGCAAACAGCTCCAGCAACTCCTGTACGTACTCCTCAATCAGGTATCAGCCACACTGACCGAGACATTGCCGCCTTACATCCTTTCGTCTTATGGGTTCGTCTCCTATCAGGAAGCCATCAGACAGATTCATTTCCCTCAGGGGGTGGCACAGCTGGAAGCTGCCCGTACAAGACTCAAGTTCGAAGAGCTGTTCTATGTGCAGCTGCATCTGATCGGCAGCAAGCTGGAGCGTAAAGCGCGTTTTCAGGGAATTGTTTTTGCTCAAGTGGGAGCCTTGTTCAATACATTCTACAAGGAACATCTGCCTTTCGAACTGACCGGTGCGCAGAAAAAGGTGGTACGGGAGATCCGGCAGGATACCCTCAGCGGACATCAAATGAACCGACTAGTGCAGGGCGATGTGGGTAGCGGTAAAACTTTGGTAGCCTTGCTGTCCATGCTGTTGGCTCTGGACAATGGCTGTCAGGCTTGCCTGATGGCTCCGACCGAAATTCTCGCCAGACAGCATCATCATACCCTGTCCGAACTGTTGCGACCGCTTGGCATAGAAGTCGGTTTGCTCATCGGAAGCTGTACCGCACGTCAGCGGGAACGCTTGCTTCCGCGTCTGGCCGATGGCTCGCTCTCCATCGTCGTCGGTACGCATGCCCTATTGGAACAGGGAGTGGCCTTTCATCGTTTGGGAATGGCTGTCATAGACGAGCAGCACCGATTCGGCGTACAGCAGCGAGCCCGCTTGTGGGAAAAGAACCTCGACACTCTGCCCCATATTCTGATTATGAGTGCCACCCCCATACCTCGTACATTGGCCATGACGTTATACGGCGATCTGGATATTTCCATCATTGACGAATTGCCTCCCGGCCGTAAGCCCATACAGACGCTCCACCACTTCGACAACGATATGGCTCCTGTCTTTCGTTTCCTGCGATCTCAGCTTGCCGCAGGCCGGCAGGTATATGTGGTGTATCCGATGATCGAGGGGTCGGAGACGACCGATCTGAAGAATCTTGAAGATGGCTTCGAGCTGTTCTCTTCCATTTTCCCCGATGAGGGCGTGACGATGGTGCACGGCAAGATGAAAGCCAAGGAAAAGGAGGCACGTATGGCGGACTTCGTCAGCGGTCGCTCCCGTATCTTGTTGGCTACGACGGTTATCGAAGTCGGAGTGAATGTCCCCAATGCTACGGTGATGGTAGTGGAGAATGCCGATCGTTTCGGCCTGTCGCAGCTACACCAGCTTAGAGGACGTGTAGGCCGCGGAGGAGAGCAAAGCTATTGCATCCTGATCACGGGAACGAAAACAGGAGAGGATTCGCGTCGGCGTATTCAGGTGATGGTGGAGACGAACGATGGATTCGAAATAGCAGAGGAAGATATGCGCCTTCGTGGTTTCGGCGACTTGGAGGGTACGCGCCAGAGCGGTCGTCAGATCAGCCTTCGGATAGCCAATCCCGCACGAGATACGGAGCTGATAGCTCTTTCCCGAAGTATAGCGGAGCAACTACTGGAGCGCGACCCCGAACTTCGCCATCCCGACAATCAAATGCTGGCCCTTCGTCTGAACAAACTTTTCCCCAAGGAGGAAGACTGGAGTGTCATAAGCTAATGGAGAAAAAAGAGTCGATGGACTACAATAACATAACGGAAGCATTACAGGCTTTCCGCACAGAGAAGGCATACCGGCATGCCCCTCTCCGTTCGTGCTTTTTCGATATGGACGGAGTGCTGTTCGATTCCATGCCGGCACATGCACGGAGTTGGGTGGAGGCTGCCGGAGAATGCGGTATCGCTGCGGAGCCGCTGGATTTCTATCGCTGGGAAGGACAGAAGGGTAGCGATACCATCAAGATCCTGTTCGAACGGGGATACGGACGACTGCCGACAGAAAAAGAAATAGCCGATATGTACGGGCGCAAGAGTCAACTCTTCGCTTTGTACAATTCCGGAAGCGTGATCGACGATGCTCCGGCTCTGGTGTCGGACGTTTGTGACCGGGGCTTGCGTATCATGCTGGTGACAGGTTCGTCCCAGACTGATATATTGCAGCGTTTGCAAAGAAGTTATGGCGACAACTTCAGTCCTGCGAACATGGTGACAGGTGCCGATGTACACCGTGGAAAACCTCATCCGGAGCCTTATCTCAAGGCATTGGAGTGCGTGGGGATGTCGCCTTCCGAGGCTTTTGTGGTAGAGAATGCTCCGCTGGGAGTTCGTGCTGCTGTCGATGCCGGTATCTTTACCATTGCGGTGAATACAGGTTGCTTGCCCGATGCCGATTTGTGGGATGCCGGTGCATCGCTTGTCCTTCCCTCGATGGCTGTCCTTCGTTCACTATTGGGCGAATTGCTTACCGAATCTCTCTCTTCCTCGGCCTAAGCACATTGTCACCGGTTCATGGTGAAAAAGAAAGGGCTGTGCCTCTCGGAATATCTTCCATTGGCACAGCCCTTGATCGTTGGGTAAAATCCGTTTACGGCATCGCGGTTTTGATCGCATGGCTGCCGATGCGTACTACATAGGCCGCACCTCTCGGGAGCTGTATTTCCATGGCTGATCCGGAAGCGACAGATGAGTACATCATGCTTCCTCCCATAGTATATACCTGAACGGGCAAGCCCTGCTCCATACCGGAGAGGTAGAGGATGCCATCTTGAGCATATACGGAATATTCGCTCTCACCTTCGATGGAAATCAAAGCCGTTATTCCGGGGAAAGGCTCTCCCCACGAGGTAAGTACCTTCCAATTCTTGGCCTTGGCCATTTCCACGTGTTCGGTTGTACACACGTTCTCCTCTTCTCCTCCTTCTTCATCGTCGTTGTAAGGAACGAACCTGCCTTCTCCTTCAGTGATCGTAGGCAGGCTTTCGATCAATGCACGCATGGCGGTATCTTTGATCCGGTTGGAGTAGCAATTCAACGTTGTCAGTTTCGGCGTTTTTGACAGATCCAGAGCAGTCAGCTGGTTGTTGCTGCATTGCAGTGCTATCAGATTGGCGTTGGCAGATACATCCAACTTCGTCAGCTTATTGCCGTTGCAGAAAAGCCACTCCAAAGCCGTGTTGCCGGAGAGATCGATATTTGCCAGCTCGTTGTTGAAGAAGCTTAGAGTCGTCAGCTTGGTATTGGCCGAGAGATTGAGGGCGGTCAGCTGATTGTTGTTGCAGTGGAGTATTTTCAGCTCTTTGTTGGCTGCGACATCGAGTCCGGTCATCTTATTGTTTATGCAATACAGGCTTTTCAAGTTCGTATTGGCAGACAGGTTTATCGTAGTCACCTCGTTGTTAGAATACACCAGCTCTTCGAGGAGCGTATTGGCGGAGAGATCCAAGGCTGTCAGCCCGTTGTCGCCCACATAAAGCTCTTTCAGCTTGGTATAGGTCGATAGGTTGAGACTCGTTATCTTGTTTTTGGAGCAGTTCAGCGTCTCAATGTCCGCATTTGCGGGCAGGTCAAGCTTGGTCAGCTGGTTTTTGCCGCAGTTTACAAAAGTCAGACCGTTTGCTTTGGACAGATCGAGTTCTGTCAGCAGATTGGCAAAGCAGTCGAAAGCAGTCAGGCCGGTACAATTGCTAATATCTATAAAGGTAGCACCATAGTCTCCTGCAGAAGAACCTCTAAACAAGAATTTGGCCATTTTGCCATAGACGATGGCCTTTGTTTGTCTGAACTCAACATCACGAAACTCACCTGAATCGAGCCTCTCCCCCGAATCGTACTTGCCGTTTCCGTTGAGGTCTGCCCAAATGTCGTTGGCATAGCCATCCTCGGCTTCTATTTTGATTGTACACTCCACATCGGCCTCACTTAGCTCCATGATAATGCGCTCGCCATCGACGGGTGCAGGAACTTTCTGTGCTGAGGCCGGGTGAACCGATCCGAAGAAGCCGGAAAGGATTACAAGGGCTGAGAATAGCGGTTTTCTTTTCATAACTGGTTAGTTTTTGGTTTGTGAAAAATGGTTAGTATTTGTACTGATCTCATGTTTTCAAAATCTCATTGCCAATTCGGCCGGAGGGTTTGTAGCTGCCATTATCCGAGGTTGGAAGAAAAAAGCGTGTCTTCCATTTTCATTTCGTCGTAGGGCAACGAAGGAAAGCGGATGGATCTGTTTTGGTTTGTGCGCCTTTCTCTGGATAGCGCCTTTGTTCGAACTGCGTCAATACAGAGGTATTATCCTTGCCTTAGGCAAGGCAAATATATAGAGTATTTCATGGATATTGGGACGTTTTTCTCCTAAATATGTCTATTTATAAAGGGCTTCGGGCAGATCGTATGTTCGTCCCAATGCCTTGCGCGGACGCAACTGCTCTGATTTCATAACTTTGATTCCCAAAATGGTATAAAATAGTTTTCAATGGCTAATAATACTCTTTTGGCGAAGACTCGACGTTATGTCTGCCTTGTCGTTTTTTGTTGTCTCATGGCGATGATGCACCTCTCTGGACAGGAAGTCACTATGTGGGGGGACAGCCATGGAGTGGCGCCGAACCAAGTGCGCCGAACGCTGGTGAAGGTAGCCTTAAGTGAATCCCTTCCTCCGGGTGCAAAACAGATTCGTATCGGATTCTCTCTTCCGAAAGAAACGGAGGAAAAAGTCACCGCCCTATATCTCCTTGTGAGTGATTCTTTAGCGGTGCGCGACTTGCCGGACTACAAAGGGCGAGTCTCTTACGATAGCTTCCCGATCTCAAAGGAAGATCGTACCACAGCCCTTTCTGCGGATTCGGTAGCCGGACGCTGCTTCTTTTATTTGGCTGCGGATATAGGGCCTGTCGCTTCTTTTTCCCGATCCGATACGCTGACTGCCCGTGTGGAAGAGCTGGCTGTCGATGGCCGTCCTTTGCCGTTGAAAGAGCTGTCGCCTGCCTCCCGTCGTCTGTATAGGGAGTATGAGGCCCTCTTTGTACCCGGTGATGGCGGATCGCGCAACTATCGTATCCCGTCCATTTTGAAAACGGCCAATGGAACACTCATAGCGATGGCCGACAGACGAAAATATAATCAGACGGATCTGCCGGAGGATATAGATATAGTCATGCGGCGCAGTACGGACGGAGGGAAATCGTGGAGCGATCCCCGGATTATCGTACAGGGAGAGGGACGCAATCATGGCTTTGGCGATGTAGCCCTGGTGCAAACTCAAGCAGGAAAGCTCCTGATGATCTTTGTCGGTGGAGTAGGCTTGTGGCAGTCTACCCCCGATCGTCCTCAGCGCACTTATATATCGGAAAGTCGGGACGAAGGCCTCACCTGGTCGCCTCCTCGGGATATAACCCATTTCATCTTCGGCAAGGATTGTGCCGATCCGGGACGCAGTCGCTGGTTGGCCTCCTTTTGTGCTTCGGGACAAGGGCTTGTGCTTCCATCCGGTCGTGTCATGTTTGTGGCTGCCATCCGCGAATCAGGGCAGGAGTACGTCCTGAACAACTATGTCCTCTATAGCGACGACGAGGGAGGTACATGGCAGCTTTCCGACTGTGCATACCACCGTGGCGACGAGGCAAAGCTCTCATTGATGCCTGATGGCAGGGTACTGATGAGCGTACGCAATCAGGGAAGGCAGGAGAGCCGACAGCGTTTCTTCGCTCTCTCCTCCGACGATGGCCTTACTTGGGAGAGAGCCAAGCAGTTCGAGGGCATCCATGACCCCGGCTGTAATGGAGCTATGCTTCAAGTGAAAAGGAATGGAAGGAATCAAATGCTGCACTCCCTGCCTCTCGGCCCGGATGGGCGTCGCGATGGGGCTGTCTATCTCTTCGATCATGTCTCCGGCCGCTGGTCCGCTCCCGTTGTTGTCAATTCAGGATCGAGTGCCTACTCGGATATGACTCTGTTGGCGGATGGAACGATCGGTTATTTTGTCGAAGAAGACGATGAGATCTCATTGGTTTTCATTCGGTTCGTCCTTGACGATCTCTTCGATGCCCGGCAATGAGAATAGTGCTTTTTTTATCGAGTTTTTCTTAGGACTGCCGTTGGAGGGCAGCTCTACTATCGAGTCAATATCCATCAACCGCTATCCCACCGATACGAGCCGAAAATCCTCTGATTGCGGCGCGTCTTTTCTGAAGAAGGTGGTGCCGGAATTTTTTCGTTTTGGTTCGAGATTTTTTTACTTCTCGCGCCAAAGCGAAAAAGTTTACGCGCCACGTTTTTCCAAACTGCAAACACGAAAATTCCGGCACGTAAACCGATCGGCTGTGAGATGATGCCTGCTACACTTTTCTTCTCTTTTGTCGGCTTAGCCTTTCTTTTCCTCCTCCTGTCTGCTTCGTCTCGTAGATTGGGGATAACCTTTAGGGCCTGTACGGTATGTCTGTTGTACCTATAATAATTTATCTTTGCGGTATATCAAATTATGCAAGACTCATGATAATCCGGTGTCTTATCCGTCGTTCGAGAACCGTCCTGTTCGGGTTGATATTCGTGGTAGGTCTTTTCTCTGCGATGGCGCAAGAGAAAAAGGATAGTCTCTCTACGGTTCAGCCAGTGCCGAATAGCAGCATAGTGGAGCAGACTCCTCTTCTCTCCATTGATCACCCCGTCCAGCCCGCTTCTTTTCAGAATACCCTTACACTGAAAAGGTTTAGAGACAAACATCTTTCCGATGCTTTGCTCAATGGATTGAAGCCTCATCGCTCATCTTTGCAATTGAATGAGGACCTCGACTTCGCGGCAGAGCGTCGGGATTTCGTTTCGCCCCTCTTGCAAACTCGCCACGCTGCCGGTGTCCTTTCATGGCGACCGACCGATAGGATGCATTTTTATACATCGGGCAATATCGGTCTTGGCCATGATTTATTGACCGGTGTGCGCAAGGACTTCGGATGGAATGCAGGTGCCGACTTCTTGCTGAGTCAAAATCTTACGGCACATGTCCAAGGCGGTTGGCAGCAGAATTTCGGCTTTATACCTATGACGGCTGTCAATGGCCAACTCCGTTGGCAAGCCACCGAGAGATTGAGTTTTACCACCGGTATCGATTATCGACAGGTACAGTGGAATGCTTTCGATAATAGAACGTTCTCGCTTAAAGGAAGTGCTCGATACGAAGTGATGGACAATGTCTTTGTCAATGGATTCGGCAGCTATCCTCTCTACAGCAGTACGCGCTCAGGACTCAATATGGCTGTTCCGATGCATGGATTCGGCCCTCAGTACGGTGGATCGCTTGAGCTGAAAGTCTCCGAGCGATTCGGCTTTGCCGTCGGTATGGAGCGCGAATACAATATCTGGACTCGTCGGTGGGAAACGCATTACTTTGCTTATCCTGTATTCTATGGCGATAAGAAGTAGTAATATAGAATCAATACAGTGCTTTGTGATGAAAAAAGAAAAACTTTGGATTACGATCGTCGCCGGTTTGGCTTTCGTATTGGGCCTTTATGCTCTTGGCCGCAGTGTCGCTCAGCTACGCCGCTCTCAGCCTTCGGTGACTGTGACCGGTATGGCCGAGCGTAATTTCAAATCCGATCTGATCGTTTGGACTGCTTCGTACCAGCTCCAGATGATGGATCTCGAATCGGCCTACAAGGCTTTGAAGGAAAAACAGATATTGGTGGCAGACTATTTGAAAAACAAGCAGCTGCCGGATTCGTCTTATATCTTCTCAAGCGTAGCCATTTCTAAAGAGTACAACTACTATTACGATCCTCGGCAGGAACAAAACGTCAGGACCTTTGCCGGGTATCTGCTCAGCCAGACAGTTACGGTGACCTCACAGGACATCGAACATGTGGAGAAAATATCTCGCGATATAACGGAGCTGATCAATCAGGGAGTAGAGATTACCTCCGACCGTCCGGCCTATTACTACACCAAGCTCAATGATCTGAAGGTGGAGATGCTGCGCAATGCCTCCGAAGACGCTTTCAATCGTGCTTCGGTCATTGCGGAGGGGAGCGGTTCCTCCGTGGGTAAGATGCTATCTTCTTCGATGGGCGTGTTCCAGATAGTGGGGCTCAACTCGAACGAAGACTATAGCTGGGGAGGTTCGTTCAATACGTCTTCCAAGATGAAGACGGCAAGCATAACGGTTAAGGCTTCTTTCGCTTTGAAGTGAGCTTTGCTTCCGTCCATATCATTCAATCAATTATACTCCTTAAAAGATGAAGCATATCGTATCTATTGACGAGTGTTCGGCCGAGGACATTCTTCGCATTCTCGATCGGGCAGAGCTATTCGAAAAGAATCCGAATCGGCACCTTTTGGAGGGTAAGGTCGTAGCCACTCTTTTCTTTGAGCCTTCTACCCGTACGCGCCTGAGTTTTGAGACGGCTGTGAACCGCCTCGGAGGCCGTATCATCGGTTTTTCGGATGCATCCACCTCCAGCTCTACGAAAGGCGAATCGCTCAAGGATACCATTTCCATGGTGGGCAACTATGCCGATCTGATTATTATGCGCCACTATCTGGAAGGGGCGGCTCGTTATGCTTCGGAGGTAAGCCGTGTGCCGGTAGTCAACGCCGGCGATGGAGCCAACCAGCATCCTTCACAGACTTTATTGGATCTCTATTCCATTCGCAAAACACAGGGCACGCTGTATGACAGGACTATCGCTATGGTAGGGGATCTCAAGTATGGACGTACTATCCATTCTCTGATAGAGGGTATGTCGCACTTCCGCCCTCGTTTCATCTTCGTTGCTCCCGAAGAGCTGTCTCTTCCGGAAGAATACAAGCAGTTTTGTCGAGAGCATGATCTGCCTTATACGGAAACCAAACATTTCGACGAAGAGGTGATCAACAACTGCGACATTCTCTACATGACACGAGTACAACGTGAGCGGTTTACGGATCTGGAGGAATATGAACGGGTCAAAGATGTCTATGTGCTGACCAACGCTATGCTGTCCGACAGCCGTCCGAATCTGCGCGTACTGCATCCGCTACCTCGTGTGGGGGAGATTGCCTATGATGTGGATGACAATCCCAAAGCCTACTTTATCCGGCAAGCACTGAACGGGCTTTATACGAGGCAGTCCATCATTTGTGAAGTGCTCGGCATAGACGTTGCAAACTAAGCAGATATTGTAATGAAAAAGGAAGAAATGCTCGTCGCCGCGATTAGAAACGGCATCGTGATAGACCATATCCCCCCGACGAAACTGTTCAAGGTGGCTACTCTCCTGCAACTGGATGATTTGGACAAGCGGATCACCATCGGCAACAATTTGCGCAGTCGGAGCCATGGTTCGAAAGGAGTTATCAAGATAGAGGACAAGACTTTCGAAGAGGAGGAATTGAACCGCATCGCTCTTATTGCCCCGAATGTGCGCCTGAACATTATTCGGGACTATGAAGTTGTAGAAAAACGTCAGGTGGAAGTACCACACGAGATTGTGGGTCTCGTCCGTTGTCCGAATCCGAAGTGTATTACGAACAACGAACCGATGCAAACCCGATTCCGTGTGATAGATGCCGAGCAGTGCACCCTTCGATGCGACTACTGCGAGCGAAAACTAGCCGGTGACCGCATCGAGCTGCTATAGTTCGCGTAAGTTTTCTAAGAACGAAACAATGAGACAAGATTGGAAACCCGGCACACTTATCTATCCGCTACCGGCCATATTGGTGAGTTGTGGCTCCCGGCCGGAGGATTATAATTTGCTTACGGCCAGTTGGGTGGGGACGATATGCAGCCAGCCGCCTATGTGCTATGTCAGTATTCGCCCGGAGCGTCACTCCTATACTCTCATCAAAGAGAGTGGCGAGTTCGGTTTGAACCTGACTACGGTCGGCATGGCCAGACAGACGGACTGGTGCGGTGTCCGTTCGGGCAAGGACTATGACAAGTTTGCCGAGACAGGCCTTACCGTGGAGCCGGCCAAGCTGATCAAAGCTCCTTTGGTGGCCGAATCGCCGGTCAGCATAGAGTGCAAGGTACGGCAGGTCATTCCACTCGGTAGCCATGACATGTTTATGGCCGATGTGGTCAATATCCGTGCCGACGAACAATATATCAACCCGGAGACAGGTTCTTTCGATATGGAGAAAGCAAACCTGCTGGCATATTCGCATGGCGAATACTTCTCGCTTGGGGACTTTCTCGGCTATTTCGGCTGGTCGGTCAAGAAAGACAAAACGCCTGTCAGACGTCGTAAGTAGTACATTCAGATAAACCTAATAGTAACGTAAACATAGAATGAATATGAAAAAAGGAACAGTAATCATCATTGCCATTATTGCAGTTTTTGTCCTGCTATTTAGCTGGGGTGTGCTCAAATACAACGGCTTCGTGGACAAGCAGGAAGCCGTCAATACGGCTTGGAGTCAAGTGGAAAACCAATATCAACGTCGTTTGGACTTGATCCCGAATCTCGTAGAGACCGTCAAAGGCTATGCTGCTCACGAGAGCGAAACGCTTACTGCCGTGATCGAAGCACGTAGCAAAGCCACTGCTGCGAATATCAATGCCGACAATCTGACGGAAGAGAACTTGGCTAAGTTTCAGCAGTCACAGGATCAGCTATCGAGTGCCTTGTCCCGTTTGATGGTCGTGGTGGAGCGTTACCCCGATCTCAAGGCTAACCAGAATTTCCGCGATCTGCAAGTGCAACTTGAGGGTACGGAAAACAGAATCACGGTAGCACGTCAGGACTTCAATGCCATAGCCAAGACATATAACGTGGCTGTGCGCAGATTCCCGGCCAATATCATTGCGGGTATGATGAATTTCGATCAGCGTCCCTACTTCAAGGCTGATGAGGGTGCAGAGAAAGCCCCTCAGGTAAAATTCTAGTCCTCTTTTTCGCTCTTGCGAATGATGCGTTCATCAAAGATCGGGTTTCGGAGCCTTGCAGTGTGGCCTTTTTCCCTAACGGCCTTTTTCTTCTTTCTGCTGCATCCATGTGTATCGGCGCAACGGGTATATAAGCCGGAAGATGTACCTAACGTCCAACTTGCCGATAGCACTCGACTCGTGACGGACGAAGCAGGCTTGCTCAGCAATGCACAGGAGGAGGTGATGAACGGACGGCTGCGAGCCATCCGCAACAGTCATGCCGTTGAGTTTGCCGTCGTTACTCTTCCGTCTATCGGTGATGCTCCATTGGAGGATTTTACCTTGAAGCTGGCACGTCAATGGGGAGTCGGTAATAAAAAGAACAACAACGGCCTCCTCCTCGTACTCGTGCTGGATCAGCGGCGGGTACGCTTTGAGACGGGCTATGGTCTGGAAGGTTACTTGCCCGATGGTCTGCTGAGCCGTATCATACATGATCGCATGATCCCTCATTTTCGATCGGGGAACTATGCCGAAGGTTTGTCCGAGGGAGTTCTTGCCGTTCAGCAGGTATTGGACGGATCCTATGATGTGAAGCCTGACGGAGGAGATCGGTCTGCTGTTTCCAGAGTGAGCTGGGGTACCATATTTATATTCTATTGCTTCTTTATGCTCCTCGCTTCGGCCTCGGTACTCTATCAGCTGACTTCATATCGCAGGCAATATCCACAAGCAACGGCAGTGGAGGAATATGAATTCCTTCGCAGGCGAATATCGATGCTGGGATGTGTCTTTTTGCTACTTTTCCCTCCGGGATTTATTGTGGTGATGGCCATCATCAAATCGCGACAGAACAAACTGAAGAAAGAGATGGCTGTGTGTCCGTGCTGCCATCAGCATTCGGTACATCTGCTTGATCAAAGTTTGGAGGAAGATCGTTATCTCAGTCCCTCTCAGCAGATGGAGCATAAACTCAAGAGTCGGGACTTCAGAGTCTATGCTTGCTCTTCCTGCGACCATACACAGATAATAGGTTACGATCATCCGGGGACATCGTACAAGCGGTGTCCAAACTGTGGAACGGTTGCCCTGCGTTACATGGGAGAGAAGCGTGTGCGTACCGATAGAGGGATGATGATCCGCAAGGAATGGCGCTGTCTGTACTGCGGAGAGAATCATACCCAAGAGTACCGAGACAATAATGATGCTGAAGCCGCTGCTACAGGTATCCTGCTGGGTTCGCTACTTGGTCGTGGAGGCCGTAGTGGAGGGTTCGGAGGTGGTTTTGGCGGCGGTGGCTTCGGTGGAGGTAGCTTCGGCGGCGGTGGAGCCTCCGGTGGCTGGTAATGTGACTATGTTGATGGCTGGAAGTATCAGGAGAATTGTTTGTGCTGTGGTATCGCTGTGGTTTGCAGTGATTCCCGTTCTTGCACAACATGATTATCAGTTTGATTTCGAAGACAAGGAGGTAAAGGAACCTACCGAAGAAGAGCAGATCGCTCGGGGGGATAAACTCAAGGTCTATACGTTGAATCCCAATACGGGCGATCTCTTGCGCTCTCACATCGATACGGCTATGCTCGGTTTCTACAATCGAGTGAAAGCCGAAGGACGTTCGCTTGCCATCGGTTATTTGGGCAATCTGAACTCTCCGTGGGAGAGCAAGATGTTCTTCGATCGTCCGCTCTATCATCCGCAGTTCATGTATATGTACGGGCTTCACGGTATGCTGATAGATCCTTTTACAGCCCGATTCTACGATACCAAGAGTCCTACCACTCAGGTGCTCTATCTCCGGCATGGCGACAATCAGACGCGAGAGGAAGAGCTGCGTTCTACTTTGGCTTTGAATATAGGCAAGCGAATCAACATTGGTAACGATGTGGATTATATCTACAGCAACGGTTTCTACAACTCCAACAAGACGAAAGCCATCTCCTACCGTTTCTTCGGCAGTTACCGTTCCGACCGTTACGAAGCCTATGCTTATGTGGGCAACAATTACTATCTGATGACAGAGAATGGGGGGATTACGAATGATGACTATGTGATCCATCCGGGTAATTTTGCCAATGGAACGAACGAATTCGTATCGACGGATATTCCGGTGAAGTTTCCCGGCAATAATATGTTCAATTCGCTTCGGCAAGGAACGGCTCGTCTGACCCATCGCTACAACCTCGGTTTCTATCGTGAGGGACAGACCGAGTATTATGATGGCAATGAATTCGAGGCTCCCCATTTGATCGATACGATGGTATTCGTGCCCGTGGGTAGTATTTCCCACACTTTCAATTATACCAAAAGTCGCCGTCGCTTCAAGGTCAAGAATCCTTTGGACGATTCGATTTATCCCAATCTGTTTATCAAACGACTGAATGATGCCGGAGAGGTGATCACGCTGCCGAACGACACCACTCGTATGGAAGAGTACCACAATACGCTGGCTCTTTCTTTGCGGGAAGGTTTCCATCGCTGGGCCAAGTTCGGCCTGACGGCTTATGTCAGGTTGGAGAATAGGTTTTATACGCTACAAGATTCAGTAGTCGGTGTACCCCCTACGGACAGGGAGTTCAGCACTTATGTCGGGGGAGAGATCAGCCGACGAGGGGGGAAATATCTCAACTTTGCAGCCGATGGAGAGCTGTCGGTTGTCGGGAGCGATGCCGGAGCATTCAAACTCAGAGGACGATTAAGTACAGCGTTCGATCTCCTTCGTCGGAAGACGGAAATGGAAGCTTGGGGGCAACTTCTCAATACTCGTCCGGGCTACTTTCTGCGTCATCATCATGGTACTGTGCACTGGTGGGACGAATCGTTCGATTTCATCCAGCAACTCAGATTGGGTGGCTCTCTTTGTCTGAAGGACTGGGGTACGACCTTGACGTTGCAATCCGCTACGCTCAAGAACTATATATATTTCGACCATACGGCTTTCCCCCAACAGGTCTCTTCTCCCATACAAGTCCTCGAAGGGCGGATAGCACATGCCTACCGATGGGGTGCTTTGGGATGGGAAGTGGAAGCGGCTTATCAAACAAGTAGCAACCGTACGGCTTTACCTTTGCCGAAGCTGGCGGCTTATGGCAATCTCTATTTGGACTTCCGTCTGCCGAGCAGTACCAAGGTGATGCGTATACAGACGGGAGTGGATGCTCGCATTCATTCCTCCTACTATGCTCCGTATTATGAACCCGCCGTACAGCAATTCACCACGCAACAAGAGATAAAGGTGGGAGGGTCTTTCCCTCTGATGAATGCTTATGTGAATATCCACCTCAAGCGCTCACGTTTCTTCTTTGAAATGTACAATCTGGCTGAAGCTTTCATGGATAGCAAGCGTTTCTCTTTGGTGCATACGCCGTACAACCCTCGTGGTCTGCGTATGGGTATTGCCATCGACTTCAATAAATAAATGGAAATGAAGAAACAGATTGCTCTCTACGGCGTTTTACTGATCTCTGTCCTTATCGTGATGGTTGCTTTGCGCCACTGTGGTAGAGGAGGGGCTGCCGGTGGGGACGCTGTCGATTCGTTGCGTGATTATCCTGATATTCACCGAGAAGGAGTGCTGAGGATCATTGCCCGATACAATGACAGAGACTATTATGTGGGACAGGATTCCACCGCCGGCTTTGTTTACGATGTGGCACGTCGTTTATCGGAAATCAGTGGCATTCGGATAGAAATCGGTCTGGAAAAGAATTGGAAAGAGAGCCTTGAAAGGTTGCGACGAGGTGCATGCGACATCATTGCACAAGACATTCCGCTGACGGCTGTAACGGACACCGTCCACTACCGCTTTCTTCGTCCGATACACCTTGGACGGCTTTATCTGGTACAACGTCGATCCGATACTGCTCTGATTCGTCGCCAGATCGATTTGTCCGGACGGACGGTGACCATTCCGGAAGGCTCTCCGGCGAGGTTGTTCGTCAAACACCTGTCCGAGGAAATCGGGGATAGTATATATATACGAACCGATCCCACTTATTCTGCAGAGCAATTAGCCATGATGGTGGCATCGGGCGACATCGATCTGACCGTCTGTAACCAACATGAAGCTAAGAAGTTGGGGCAACTCCTCCCTGCGTTGGACTGCAGTGTACCGCTCTCTTTCGAACTGCGACAGGCATGGTTGGTGCGCCGAAGTGCAACCTCCTTGCAGGACAGTCTCAATAGTTGGTTCGATCGGCTTCGCTTGTCAGGCGAATTGGAGCGGCTTTACGATCGTTACCATTGATCCTTTATTCCCACCAAGGACGGCATGAGGCATAGGGCCGGGACTTTTATTCCTCGATGTAGTTATTCTACGTAGAGAACAAGCCCTTTCAGGTATTCGCCTTCCGGATGATAGATGTTGATGGGGTGATCGGCAGGTTGGGTAAGCTGATGCAGTATTCGCACCTTTCTGCCGGCCGATGCTGCTGCGGTAAAGACCGCCAAACGGAATTCCTCCCGACTGACCGCTTGCGAACAGCTGAAGGTGAAGAGCACGCCTCCCGGAGCAATCTTGCGAAAAGCTGCCGCATTCAGTTTGCGGTAACCTATCAGCGCATTGCGCAGCACTTTGCGATGTTTGGCAAAAGCCGGTGGATCCAGTACGATCAGATCATAAGCTCCGACAGCCATCTCGTCAAGGAAATGGAAAGCATCGGCGGCATAAGATTCGTGACGATCGTCTCCGGCAAAATTCAGTGCCATATTTTTCTCCAACAGATGCACGGCTCTGGCCGAGCTATCCACCGAGTGTACCTTGTATGCTCCTCCTCTCATTGCATACAGGGAGAAACCACCGCTATAGCAGAACATATTGAGCACCTTGCGTCCGGAGGCATACTCCTCCAGCAAGGCCCTGTTCTCTCGCTGGTCGATAAAGAACCCCGTCTTCTGTCCTTTGATCCAGTCGGGCAGGAAGAGAAGTCCGTTTTCGTACTCTGCTTCTGCTTGTGCTGAACCGATCAGGAAGCCATCGGCCGATTCCAGTCCGGCTTTGAATGGTAGAGTACTGTCCGACTTGTAATAAACGGCATCTACCAAGCCTGCAGTCGTCGCTATAAGAGCCTTCGCTATATCCGTTCGTGCGTGGTGCATACCTACGCTGTGTGCCTGCATCACGGCCGTATGTCCATATACATCTATAATAAGGCCGGGAAGGCCATCTCCTTCTCCATGCACCAAGCGATAGGCCGTATTCTTTGATCTCGGATCATCGTAGCGGATCAGCCCCAAAGCCGAACGCAGTCGGAAAGCGGCAGAGAGCCGTTCTTCCCAGAAAGAGACATCGAGTACCGTATCGACATCGAAGGAAAGCATCCGCACGGCTATGCTTCCTTTCTCATAGTGGCCGACTCCGAGAGGTTCGTGTTTGGAGGAAAAGATGCGAACCGGATCTCCTTCGGCAGGATTGCCGCTTATCGATGCTATGGCACCGGAGAAGATCCACGGATGGAATCGTCTGACGGATTCCTCTTTGTTCGGTAGTAGCGTGATGGAGGGTAGGGCTGTCATAAGAGGGCGAATTGTACAGGGGTAGGGGTGGGAAGTGTCATAAGCTGATTGAATATGCGCAGGCAAGCCCAGGCATCGAGTGCGGCATAGGACTGCTGGGCTGCGGTCAGCGTGCGTGCCTCCCAGTTGGTGAGCCGTTGGGATTTGCTGATGCGTCTGCCGAAAAGGATGGCGTATATCTTCTGGAGACTGGCATCGCGGATGCCATATGCAGGGCAGAGCCGTTGCAGCTCGACGAATCCTGCCGGTTCGATCGGTTTGCGCCGTCTGATCACCGTCATGTCATCGCTCAGGCTCAGTCCTACCTTGAGTATGCCGGGATTCTCCAGTAGCTGTTGCAGTTCCTCCGGTATATCTATCATATTGAGTCGGAAGAGGAAGCAGTCCGTTTCTGTGGACATCTGCATCAGAGCTACGGACGGACGAGCACCGCGGACGAAAGAAGGGCGGGTCTCCGTGTCGAAGCCGATCGTGCGACTGGCCGATAGCAGCCTTATGGCTTCGGGGATGGCTTGGGGTTTGTCGATCAGGTGGATCGTGCCGGGGAATATCTCTGCCTCCATGCCGGCAACGGCTTCTTTATCTATACTGGCTACCATGATTCTATTGTTATATATGCCATAGGGCAGTACTTGAGGGTCAGTCTTCAGCCCTCTCCTCTTCTTCCCAAGTCCTATACACCTCACTGTACCGCAACTCGTGCAGAGCACCGGCTGCAGCCAAGAGCCGATTGCCCCAGTATTCGCCGAAGTAGGTGAGGCAGCGGCCGATGGCTTGAGGGATGGCTCTGTCGTTCGATTGGCGTACGACTCCGAGCAGATTGCCCACCTGCTGATATACGTCGGCCAAACATTCCCCTATACTTGCTCCTACGGGAGTGTCGCTGTATTGCATATCGCTGTGTCGCGCATCGAGGAAAGAGTCGTATGACCCCAACAGTGACTCTACGGCAGAGCGTACCTGTTCGTAGGATTCTTCCGTGATGTATTCCTCCACGAAGTCCACTTCTTCGCTGTATTCGTATGGAGGTAAAAGAGCTGTCTTGAGATAGAGAAGGGGCAGTACTTTGGAAGCTTTGTCGATGAAATCCGTAGTTCGGTGAGCTGCTGCCTGTTCGACGAGAGCGCAGAACTTAACGCCCACTGTGGCAAATTCTATCAACTCCGGACTATATACGCTTCCCGCGTTAGTTTCTTTCATGTCGCAAATTTACTACATAATGCGAACGGAGAGCAACCCCGCATATATTATAATGTACTCTGCCGGCACAGGGGATAGCCTGTACCGGCAGAGTATATGTGTGGGAGATAAGATCCTCTCCCATTGTTCGGGCGAATCATATTTGAGGAGTTTCGTCTTCCCCTTTCTTAGGGAATCCACATCCCTCAGGGATCTCCACCAAGACCCCTCAGGGATCCCTCCCGAGACCCCTTAGGGGTCCCACCCGAGACTCCTCAGGGATCCCATAGGAGACTCCCCGGGGGTCTCGACAGGGACTCCTCGGGGGTCTTCACGGACTGACAACTTTTCATTATCATGTTAACCCTTTAACAATTATTCCTATGCAGAACTTAATCCGTCAAGAGCCGGGTCGTGAAGATCGGCAAGCATGGAGAGACCGAAGCATCGGTCACGGTTCACAACATTTTATTGTACTTTTAGGCCTCATTTAGAACGCTATGGAGCAAGAAAAACAGTTGCAGACAGAGTATATCGAGAGCGACATCAAGACGCTGGAATGGGACGAGCATATTCGCCGTCGTCCCGGGATGTATATCGGTAAGCTGGGCGATGGCTCTCATGCCGATGACGGTATCTATGTGCTGCTGAAAGAGGTGCTGGACAACTCTGTGGACGAATTTGTCATGGGTGCCGGCAAGAGCATCGATATTACGATCGAGAATGGTACCGTTACCGTTCGTGACTACGGGCGCGGTATCCCCCTTGGCAAGCTGGTGGATGCCACTTGTAAGATGAATACGGGGGGCAAAATCGATTCCAAAGCTTTCAAGAAATCCGTCGGACTGAACGGTGTCGGCATCAAAGCTGTCAATGCTCTCTCCACCGAATTTGTCGTCACGGTATGGCGCGATGGACAAACCAAACGCGTACGGTACAGTCGTGCCGAACTCTTGGAGGAGACCGATCCTGTCCCTTCCGGTGAGCCTTCCGGTACCGAAGTGCGGTTTACGCCCGACGACAGTCTCTTTCGCAACTATCGGTATCAGGAGGAGTTCGTCGTTTCGATGATCAAGAACTATACTTTCCTGAATACGGGATTGTCATTCTTCTACAACGGGAAGAAATTCCTCAGTCGCAAAGGTTTGGAAGATCTCCTGGCCGAGAATATGACGGGCGATGCACTGTATCCGATCATTCACCTGAGCGATACGGATATTGAGATCGTCGTCACCCATACGCAGCAGTACGGCGATGAGTTCTACAGCTTTGTGAACGGTCAGAATACGACACAAGGGGGGACGCATCTGAGTGCTTTCCGTGAGGCCGTAGCCCGTACGATCAAAGAGTTCTACTCCAAGAATTTCGAATACAGCGACATTCGTAGCGGCATGGCCGCAGCTATCAGTATCAAAGTGGAAGAGCCTGTCTTCGAGAGTCAGACCAAGACCAAACTCGGCAGCCGTGATATGGGGCCGGATGGGCCTACGATACAAAAATTCGTGGGCGACTTCCTGAAGAAAGAACTGGACGACTATCTGCATATCCATACCGAAACGGCGGAGGAGATGCTGCGCAAGATCCAGCAGAGCGAACGCGAGCGCAAAGCGATGAGCGGCATCACCAAATTGGCACGCGAACGAGCTAAGAAATCCAATCTGCACAACAAAAAACTGCGTGACTGCACCGTCCACCTCAACGATCCCAAGGCGAAGGAACCGGAGCGTACCAGCATTTTCATCACCGAGGGTAATTCGGCCAGCGGCTCTATTACTACGTGTCGGGATGCCAACTATCAGGCCGTGTTCAGCCTGCGTGGTAAGCCGCTCAACTGTTTCGGTCTGACCAAGAAGGTGGTCTATGAGAACGAGGAGTTCAACCTCTTGCAGGCAGCTCTGAATATCGAGGAAGGGTTGGACGGCCTGCGCTACAATCGTGTGATCATTGCCACTGATGCCGATGATGATGGTATGCATATTCGCTTGCTGATCATCACTTTCTTTCTTCAGTTCTTCCCTGACCTTGTGCGCAAGGGGCATGTCTATGTCCTCGAAACACCTCTCTTCCGCGTTTTCCTTCCGCCCGAATCCAAAAAACAAACCTTCGGAGCCACCCCCAAACGCGGACGCAAGAAACAGGAATCCGATATGCCTAAGCCGGTGACGGATATATACTGCTATAGTGAGGCCGAGAAGCAAGCCGCGCTGAAGCAGCTGGGCAAGAAAGCCGATGTCACCCGCTTCAAAGGATTGGGAGAAATCTCTCCGGAGCAATTCAAGGATTTGATCGACGAGGAGAATATCCGTCTCGAGCCGGTCAGCCTCAAGCGCGAGGATAAGATCAAGGAACTGCTCACTTTCTATATGGGAAAGAATACGAGCGAGCGTCAGGAGTTTATCATTGACAACTTAGTCGTGGATGAGGATGTGCTTTAAGCGATCCTCCCGGTTTCTCAAGAATCAAATATGAAAAAGAATATCGCCCTCTTTGCCGGTTCGTTCGACCCTTTCACACGCGGCCACGCCGACATCGTCGAACGCTCGCTGGCCATATTCGATGAGGTGATCATCGCTATCGGTATCAATGAACAGAAGCGCACGCTCTTCTCCGCAGAACGGCGACAAGAGCAGATAGCCCGCTACTATGCTTCCCGTCCTGCTATCGGGGTGATTACTTATAGTGGGCTTACGGTCGATCTCGTGCGCCAAACCGGAGCCACTGCTTTGGTGCGAGGTATTCGTTCAGGGTCTGATTTTGAGTACGAGCGTACTTTGGCCGACCTGAATCGCCATCTTTCGGGAGTGGATACCGTTCTGCTTTGTACCGACACGCGTCTCTCTTTCATCAGCTCGAGTGCCGTACGCGAGTTGATCTCCTTTGGACGAGACGTCTCGGATTTCCTGCCGGAGGGGTTTGTCCTCGATTGAGAAAATCAAAACAAAAAGCCTTGCAGTTCAGACTTCTGCAAGGCTTTTTTTGTGTCCAAAATTCAGCCGGTGGTACATTATCGGGTCTTCTATGAGAGGAAAAAAGAGTGATTCCGAAAGTAGTGACTCTCTCAATAATCATACGCCAAAAAAGTTTTCAACAACGAAGATGAGTTTGGGATGATTCCAAATAAGCATCTGTAGAGAGGAGAAAAGCGAGGTAAAAGTGGAGGGAAAAGGAACTGCCATAGATCGAAATTCCACTTAAAACAAGCCGTACAACGATCTGTATATAAAGTGTTTTCAATTTGTATACAAATCGTTTTCGTTTTATATATAAATCGTTTTTGATATATATATAGATCGTAAGTGATTTGTATATAAATCGCAGGCTCAAAAAAGCCTTTTCCGATGCTGATATAAAAGAAACACCCGCCGAGTTCTACGGAGAACTCCGACGGGTGCAGTATGTATAATATGTGTGATCGGTCTATGTCAAGATGCTATCCTTTTGCATGTGATTCGATGTAGTTGCACGATTCCGCTCTACAATCTCGGACCGGATCGAGGACTATCGTTGTGCTGAGGTGTCCGAATAGGAGCCTATTCGGGCTTGATGTCAGGTGATGGGGCATAGCCGGTAGTTTATGGATGTGTGGCATACTAAAATAATACTCTCTTTTTTCAGTTAATTGCTCGTTTCCAATACACGGGGGGGGAATCCATTGTTCGGAGCAATGCTTTTCGGAAGACAAAATTAGCCAAATCTTTTTTCTCCTGCCAACGACTGTTGTGCTTGTACTTGAAAAACGGGATGTGCACAGAGACAAAAATTCTGCAAAAAAATTGGCAGAAAAAAAGAACGTCTACCTTTGCCATAAATTTGAGCAATTGACCTGATTTGTATTAGAAGATTTTTAGCTGCAGCACTTATTACGAATCATACAATTACTCGCAAATGTCTGTAGAAGATGAGAATTTCTTTTAATAAGAATCAGGCATATCAGTATTTCTAACTAATATAAGCAAACTATGATGAAACATTTGTTTAAGTCGACATTAGTACTTCTTTGTGCTCTTTCTTTTTCCGGTACCTATACCTTTGCACAAGAAAATAATACAGAGAAGTCACGATTTGATTTTTCTGTTAGGCTGGGACAGGGATATATTGCAGGTTCAACTACCAACCTGATGTATGGGTATACATCTGCTAACGATAGACTTTTGTCTGGTGCAATTTATCTGGGCTTGACACCAAGTAAGAAAGAGAATGCAACCGGCGTAGCATTTCGTTTCTTATCTCCCTCTCCGGGTTATTATGTCGATATGTCCGGCAAAGAAAATACCTTGAATTATGCGTTTTACGTTGTCGGAGCATATAATAGAATAGCCATTCCTATACGCCCTATCAAAAATTTTAATTTCATCTTCTCTACAGAAGTCGGAATGGCATGGATGAGTCGTCATGAGCAAATTTACAATTCTACTTCGCAGACTTGGGATAAGCAGCGCAAGACGAGGTCGGGACTGGAGTTTGGTCTCGGGATGCATCTGCAATACCACATTAATAAGGCCGTTTACTTTATGGCAGGAACCGATCTTACGTCTTGCATGTTCGGAAAAAGGATCAATGACTACCAGCAAAAGGATCGAACCTTCATTAAACTTATCGACAACAATATTGGCATAGGATTAAACCTCTAAGTCCTTCATGGAAATTTCGAAATGTTAAAAGGGGTGCATGGATGATCTCTATGCACCCTTCGTTTTTGATACCGATAGCGGTCGAAACTCGATTGTCAGTCGAGCGATCGAGCCACTGAACGGCTAATGTACTTCGAGCCAATTAGCTCCCACGCCTATATCGGCAATTAGCGGCACACGAAGCTCGGGCATCACGCCTTCCACGGCAACGAAGATGCATACGAGAAGCATTTCGATGCGTTGGAAGAGGCAAATAGCTTGCCAAATCGAGGAAATGAAAAGTCGTTCGTAGAGCTTAAAATGATGCCGATATCCTTCACTACATAATCTGTTTGCATTTATTTGTGGAATGTGCAGAGCGACACGATGTCCGAAATTTGCTGAAAATAATGTACCTTTGCCGCGCTGATTATTATCAAATAGTGCCGAACGGTTTGATTTTCAGTGCGTTTTTGTCCGAGAGGAGCAGCCCAGTGTCCGTGCGTAAAGCTCCTGATGCACCGGCCGAATCGACAGAAAAGATGATCGTTCACCAAATTACTAACAACAAAAAAACAAGCAGTGGATACTTTAAGCTTCAAGACCATTTCTGCGAACAAAGCAACTGTTACGAAGGAATGGGTCATTGTAGATGCTGAAGGACAGACACTTGGCCGTATGTGTGCCAAGGTGGCAAAGCTCCTGCGCGGCAAATACAAGCCCAACTTCACCCCGCATGTTGATTGTGGCGATAACGTGATCGTTATCAACGCAGACAAGATCGTTCTCTCCGGTAATAAGTGGGACGGTCGTATTTATCTCCGCCATACGGGCTATCCCGGCGGACAACGTCAGTTCACACCTCGTGACTTGATGAACAAAGGCCCCGAATACCTCTTCCGCAAGGTGGTAAAGGGTATGCTCCCCAAGAATCGCTTGGGTGCCAAGATCATTGGCAATCTGTATGTATATGCCGGCACGGAGCACAAGCATGAGGCTCAGCAACCCCGGCAACTGGACATTAATTCACTCAAATAATCGACAGCTATGGACTATATCAATGCAATAGGCCGGCGTAAGGCTGCTGTAGCTCGTGTTTATCTGAGCGAAGGCTCCGGCAAGATCGTGATCAACAAGCGCGAAATCGAACAGTATTTCCCGTCTTCAATCTTGCAGTATATCGTTAAGCAGCCACTTCTCAAGCTCGATGTTGCTGCGAAATACGATATCAAGATCAATCTGCGTGGAGGTGGTTTCAAAGGTCAGAGCGAGGCTGCTCGCTTGGCTATCGCCCGTGCACTGGTCAAGATCAATCCGGACGACAAACCCGCTTTGCGTTCAGAAGGCTTCATCACTCGCGATCCTCGCGTGGTAGAACGTAAGAAACCGGGACGTCCCAAAGCTCGCAAGAGATTCCAATTCAGTAAGCGTTAATGTCCTTAGAGGATATTTCTCGCGTTTAGTATCTAAATCCATCGGATTGCATTCGGGAGTAATTCATTTCTTTTCGAGTCTGCTCTACCGGTTTGGATTGCAAACAGTAATCATTACAAAGAACGTAAACGAAAATGTCAAGAATTTCTTTTGATCAATTATTGGAAGCCGGTGCTCACTTCGGACACCTCAAGAGAAAGTGGAATCCGGCTATGGCTCCGTATATCTTTATGGAGCGCAACGATATTCATATTATCGACCTGCACAAAACAGTTGCTAAAGTAGACGAAGCAGCCGAAGTTATTAAGGGTATGGCCAAAAATGGCAAGAAGATTCTCTTCGTTGCCACGAAGAAGCAGGCCAAAGAACCTATCGCCGAATTGGCCAAATCAGTGGGAATGCCCTATGTGGTAGAACGCTGGCCGGGCGGTATGCTCACCAACTTCCCCACCATCCGCAAGGCGGTGAAGAAGATGACCCAGATTGACAAAATGACGGCTGACGGCACATTTGATAATCTTTCCAAGCGCGAAAAGCTGCAAATCACTCGCCAACGTGCCAAATTGGAGAAGACGCTCGGTTCTATCGCCGATATGAACCGTCTGCCTTCTGCCCTGTTCGTGGTGGACGTGATGAAAGAGCACATCGCCGTACGCGAGGCCAACCGTCTTGGCATCCCCGTATTCGCAATGGTGGATACCAACAGCGATCCTTCGCTTATCGACTATGTGATCCCCTCTAACGATGATGCCCTGAAGGCTATCGAACTGATCGTAGGCACGATGTGCCAGGCTATCAACGAAGGTCTGATGGAGCGTAAGGCCGAAAAGCCCGAAGAGGAGGAGACGGAAGAAGCAGCTCCCCGTCGCGAACGTCGCGCTCGCTCAGGAGCTCGTCGCTCTCGTCAGAATGAGAACGAAGCTACGGCAGAAGCTGCCACAGAGGTAGCAGAAGCTCCGGAAGCCGAAGAGGCGGAATAAACAGCACACATGGAATTATGAGCTATGGGTTATAATCCATGAGTGGCCTCAGCATGCAGGTTCCAAACTCAGGGGTTATGACTCATGGCTCATAACTTTTTTACAGAACTAATAACCCATTCATTATAGAACAAACCAATGGCTGTAACAATTCAAGACATTGCCAAGCTGCGTAAGATGAGCGGTGCCGGCATGATGGACTGTAAGAATGCGCTCGAAGAGTCCAACAACGACTTCGAGAAAGCAATGGAAATCATTCGCAAGAAGGGACAAGCAGTAGCTGCCAAGCGTTCGGACAGAGAAGCGGCGGAAGGCTGCGTACTCTCAGCCGACAAAGACGGATTTGCCGCTATCGTAGCTCTCAAGTGCGAGACTGATTTTGTGGCAAAGAATGCCGAATTTATCGAGCTTACACAAAATATCCTCAATACTGCTATGGACAAGAAGCCGGCCAACAAAGAAGAGCTGCTCGCCCTTCCTTTGGCTGACGGACGCACCATAGCCGACCACATTACCGATCGTATCGGTGTGACGGGTGAGAAGATGGAATTGGGTGCTTACGAATACATCAGCGGTGCCTCCAGCATTTCTTATATCCACCCGGGCAACAAGCTGGCTACCGTGGCTGCATTCAACGAAGCTATCGAACACCAGATGGCTCGTGACATAGCCATGCAGATTGCAGCTATGAACCCCGTGGCAGTACTGCCCGAGCAGGTCGATCAGCACATCATCGATCAGGAATTGCAGATCGCTCGCGAAAAGGCTCTCGAAGCCGGCAAGCCGGAGAATCTGCTGGATCGTATCGCTCAAGGTGCTTTGCAGAAGTACTACAAGGAAAACACACTCTTGCAGCAGGAGTTCGTGAAGGACAGCAAGCTGACCATCGAACAATATCTCCATACCGGTAGCAAGACGCTGACTGTAGTAGGCTTCAAGCGTTTCACGCTCAACGCCGACTGATCAAATAGCTGCGCGACCAAGTAGCTTTCGTCATTCCCGAACGGCTATGCTCATTTCACAGGGCATAGCCGTTTTTTTGTGCAACGGGCAGCCTTACATAAATGATGAAAGATGTATGGTTTATCCCGTGCGACAGTCTTATTCGATGATTAGTCCATTTCCATTCAACTGTTCCAAGAGCCACGCGACAGATCTTTTTGGTCGGGAAATCTGTATTTCAGCTCTGCAATGCAGATTGTCCGGCGTGCAAATTTGCAAAATTCATGGTCTTGAAATTCTATACAGTGATCTCCATAATTATCTTTGTTCGAGGAAAGCATACAGGCTCGACCACACTCAGAAAAGATAAGTAATGGACTACAAACTCACTTCTCGATTCAAGCCCACGGGCGACCAGCCGGAAGCCATTCGCCAACTCGTACAGGGCATCAACGAAGGGATGCCGGCTCAGACGCTGCTCGGCGTAACGGGTTCGGGCAAAACCTTTACGGTGGCTAACGTGGTGGCGGCGGTCAATCGTCCGACCCTTGTCCTGAGTCACAACAAGACTTTGGCGGCACAGCTATACGGAGAGTTCAAAGCCTTCTTCCCCAAGAATGCGGTGGAGTATTTCGTCAGCTACTACGACTACTATCAGCCCGAGGCCTACCTCCCCGTCACAGACACCTATATCGAAAAGGACATGGCCATCAACGCGGAGATCGAAAAACTGCGATTGAGGGCCACGGCTTCGCTCCTGTCAGGGCGGAAAGATGTGCTTGTGGTCAGCTCCGTATCTTGTCTCTACGGTATGGCCAATCCTGAAGCTTTTTCCGAAAAGGTGATCAGCCTGCACACGGGACAAAGGGCCGACAGGGATCATTTTATCCGCCTGCTGGTAGAGAGCTACTACACGAACAATAAAGTAGAGTTCGAGAGCGGCAACTTCCGTGTCAAAGGCGACAGCGTGGACATATTCCCCGCCGTAGAAGGTTATGACGGCGTGGCATACAGGGTGGAGTTTTGGGATGGAGAGGTCGAGCGGCTGAGTACCTTCGATCCGCGAACGGGACGGGAATACGGCCTGCTGTCGGAGCTGAAGATATATCCGGCCAATCTCTTCGTGACGACTAAGGAGCAGGTGGATCGGGCAGTGGGGAAAATCGATGTGGATCTGGGCGCACAGGTCGATTTTCTGAAAGAGATCGGCAAACCATACGAAGCCAAACGCTTGTATGAGCGGGTCACGTATGACTTGGAAATGATCCGTGAGTTGGGTTATTGTTCCGGTATAGAGAACTATTCGCGCTACTTCGACGGCCGTGACGCGGGCGAACGTCCTTTCTGTCTGTTGGATTATTTCCCGGAGGATTTCCTGTTGGTCATAGACGAAAGCCATGTAACGATACCGCAGATACGTGCCATGTACGGAGGCGATCGTTCGCGCAAGGAGAATCTGGTCGAATACGGATTCCGCCTGCCTGCCGCTCTCGACAATCGGCCGCTTCGCTTCGACGAGTTCGAAGCTCTCACCCCCCGGACCCTTTATATCAGTGCCACACCTGCCGACTATGAGCTGAACAGAAGCGAAGGCGTGATCGTCGAACAGCTGATCCGTCCGACCGGACTGCTGGATCCCATCATCGACGTCAAGCCGACGGCAAACCAAGTGGACGATCTGATGGAGGAGATAGCACGCTGCATCGAAAAGAAGGAGCGCGTACTGGTAACGACCCTGACTAAACGTATGGCAGAGGAGCTTAGCGAATACCTGCTGCGCCACGGTATCAGCACCGGCTACATACACAGCGATGTGGACACGCTGGAGCGTGTGCGTATCATGGAAGACCTGCGCAAGGGGGTCTACGATGCACTCATCGGGGTGAATCTGCTCCGCGAAGGATTGGACTTGCCGGAAGTTTCGCTTGTGGCTATTCTGGATGCGGATAAGGAAGGATTCCTGCGCTCGCATCGTTCGCTCACGCAGACTGCAGGACGTGCTGCCCGGCACATTCATGGGCGTGTCATCTTCTACGCGGACAAGATCACCGACAGTATGCAGCTCACCATGGACGAGGCTGCACGCCGGCGCGCAAAGCAACTGGCCTATAACGAAGCGCACGGCATCACCCCCCAACAGATAGTGAAGAACAGTGCTGCCATTTGGGGAGAAGGCGATGTGTCGGCCTTGCAATCCGGCACAGAATCCGGTGCGTACATAGAAGAGAGCAGCATGGTGGCTGCCGATCCTTTGGCCGACTATCTGAGCAAACCCAAGCTGGAAGCACTCATTGCTTCGACCAAGAAGCAAATGTTGGCAGCAGCCAAAGAGCTGGACTTTCTGGAAGCGGCGCGACTTCGGGACGAAGCCGCACGATTGGAAAAGAAGCTGGAGCAACTCACAGCCTAACGGCGCAAGAGCCTGTGCTTGAGACGCTGCAGAAGACCGGGATGATTCTCCGGATCGCCTGAGGTCAATGTCTGGGAAAGATTCTTTTCGGATACGATCAGTAGCACGTCTCCCACTTGCAAGTGCATACGCCCTTTCGGTACACGATAGCCCTCGCCTCTTCGTACCAGGATGACAAGCTCTTCGTCACGAAGAGAAAGATTCATCAGCAGATCGCCATGGGACAGCATGGAAGCATCCACCACTCTCTCCTCCAACTTGGTTCCCGTCTCTTCCGGTATTTCCACACCGAACAGGCTACCTATTGGCGGCGAAGGAATATCCAGTCCGAGCCAACGTGCTACCTGGGAGATCGTACTCCCCTGTACGAGCAGAGAGAGTATGGTAATGAAGAAGACGACATTGAAAAGCTGATCCGCTCCGGGGATATTATCGATCATGGGATAGGTGGCAAAGATGATAGGAACGGCTCCGCGCAATCCGACCCAGCTGAGAAAGGTCTTACCCCTGAATGATATTTTGCGGAAGGGAATCAGGCAGAAATAGACGGCCAACGGGCGAGCTATGAGAATCATGAAAGCACCTACCACGAGGGAGAACGGTGCCACATCCAGCATCTCTCTCGGATTGACGAGCAAGCCCAAGAGGATGAACAGGATAATCTGTACCAGCCAGGTGATACCATCGAGAAAGGTATTAATACTCTTCTTATGAATAACCCGATTGTTCCCGACTACAATACCGGCGATATAAACAGCCAAATAACCGTTCCCTTGCAAAAGGGAGGTCACCGAGAAGGTGAAAAACACCATGCACAGCAGGGTAATGGGGTAGAGCGTATCGTTGTGGATATTCATCCGATTGAGAATAAAGACGGCCAAACGCCCCATCAGGAAACCCAATGTACCACCCACGACGAACTGCAGGATGAAAGTCAGAACAATAGGCCCTATTCCGCTCTGACCGGTGGTGATGAAATCGATGAGTGCAATGGTCAGCATATACGCCATGGGGTCGTTACTACCGCTCTCCATCTCCAGTGTCGGAGCCAGATTCTCTTTGAGCTGCATCTTTTGCGAACGGAGGATGGCGAATACCGAAGCCGAGTCGGTACTGGCCATCGTGGCAGCCAGCAGCAAAGAGGTAGAAAGAGCGAACGGGTAAGGGCCAAAGTCCGAACCGCTCAGCCAAAAGATAAAGAACCCGGATAGAAGAGCTGTCAGCAAGACACCCAAAGTAGACAGCGTAAGTCCCTGGGCAATGACCGGACGCACCTTTCTGATCCGCGTATCCATACCACCGGTGAAGAGAATAATGGAGAGAGCGATGATTCCTACCGACTGTGCCACATCGGCATTAGAAAACTGAAAACCGAATCCATCCACTCCGAAAAGCATACCGGTGAAGAGAAAGATCAAAAGGGTAGGGATACCGAAACGATAGCCCACCTTTCCGGCCATAATACCAGCAAATAGGACAATAGAAGCAAAGAGGAGGAAGTGTTCAGTAGATAACATCAGCTTTCAGTTATACTTGTTATACGAAGATGTTGTAGGAGAAAGATCCGTTTTTTGCCCATAGAGCAAGCTCTGCAAAGATAAGCAAAACGCATTTTACGTCTGACGTTTACTTACGGTGCGGCTGCATCAGTGTCTTTCGGTCTGCTCAAAAAAGTGAGAAGCGAAAGAACAGCTCGCGTTTTTTTCGAACCGAACATGGCAAGATTGCGGTTCCAAGAATTTGAGAATGCGGCGCGAGATCTTTTTCGTTTTGGTTCGGGAAAGAAAAAATTTACGAACCAAAACGAAAATAAACTCAGACCACATTTTTCCGAACTGTAGAAATCCATTTTTTCGTTCCTGATCGCTTTACTATCATCTCGCCCTCACATAATTGCGAGGGGAGCAGAGAGCGAAAACCTATATCTTTGCCGCATGTTATTGAAGGAAAGAGGCACATACAATCAGCCCTCTTACATAATTAAGACTCTCGCATGATAGTTTTCCTCATTAAAGCTGCGCAGTTGATCCTCGCATTCGCCATTCTGGTTTTCGTCCATGAATTGGGACATTACTTTTTTGCTCGTCTCTTCCGAGTCAGGGTGGACAAGTTCTACCTTTTCTTCGATTGGGGAGGTGCCATCTTCCGTTACAAGCCCAAACGAAGCGAAACGGAATTCGGTATCGGTTGGCTTCCTCTCGGTGGCTATTGCAAGATCAACGGGATGATAGACGAATCCATGGATACCGAGTACTTGCAGCAAGAGCCGAAACCTTATGAATTCCGCAGTCGACCGGCATGGCAGCGGCTTCTGATCATGCTGGGGGGAGTGCTGTTCAATTTCCTGTTGGCTCTTGTCATCTATTCCGGTATTGTCCTGCAATGGGGTAGTATGCGGATGCCTTCGGAGCGTATCAGTTCGGGCATGGCCTTCTCCTCCGTGGCACAGGAGGCCGGTTTTCAAAACAATGATATTATCCTCACTGTGGATGGCCGGCCGGCGGATGCTTTGGCTTCAGGGTTCATGCGGTCGGTGATTCAGGCTCGCCAAGTGGAAGTCCTGAGACAAGGCCGGCGAGAGATCGTACATGTTCCGCACGATATGATGAAGCGTGTGCTCAAAGCCAACAGCGGCTTTATGTCCATACAGGTGCCGTTCGTCATCGATAGCGTCATGCCCCAAGGGACGGCTTATGCCAATCAGCTGAAAGCGGGCGACAGTATCACTGCCGTAAATGGCAAGTTGATGCCTGATGCAAGCGATGTGATCGGAGCCATTCGCAGCCATGCAGGCGATAGTATAGCCCTGTCCGTAGCCCGAGCAGGCGAAGAGCTGACTATAACGCTGCCGGTAGATACCGGCGGACTTATCGGAGTGAGCCTCCGACCGTTGGATGCCATCTATACCATCGATCATATCCGATATTCGCTATTCGAAGCCATACCGGCCGGAATAGCACAAGGTATGGGCACCATGCGCAGCTACGTAAGCGACATGAAGTACGTCTTCACCAAAGAAGGGGCAGGACAGATAGGTGGCTTCGGTACATTGGGCAGCCTTTTCCCGGCCTCTTGGAACTGGCCTCAATTCTGGGCTATGACGGCACTTCTCTCCATCATGCTGGCAGTCATGAACATTCTGCCCATACCGGCATTGGATGGAGGACATATTCTCTTTCTTCTTATTGAAATCATTACCCGCAGGAAAGTCGGTCAGGAAGTCCTTATCCGTGCGCAATTGATCGGGATGGCTATTCTGATTCTTCTCGTTCTCTATGCCAATGGCAATGACTTGCTCAGGGCTTTTCGCTGACAGACCGCTATGATTCGGATGGAGACTTACCCCCACAACTTCGAGGAGAAAGTGGGTTTCGATGAGATTCGTCGCCTTCTCATCGGCCGTTGCCATAGTCCGATGGGCAGCGATCGGGTAATGCAGATGCATGCTCTTGCAAGGCATGACGAAGTCAGCCGCTTGCTTGCCGAGACGGAAGAAATGCAGATTATCCTGAGAGAAGAAGACTTGTTTCCCGATCTCCGTCTGGCCGATGTGCGAGAAGCACTAAACCGTATCCGACCTGCCGGTACCTATCTGGAAGAGCCAGAGTTGCTGGATGTGGCTACTGCTCTGAGGACAATCGAGGCTCTCATCCGTTTCTTCCATGTGGGGGAAGAAGAGGAGGGTAAGGATACACCATACCCCCACCTCCAAACTCTTTTGTCCGAGGTCATTGCTTTTCCGGATCTGGAGAAGCGTATCAGCAGCTTGTTCGATCGGTTCGGGAAAATGAAAGACAATGCCTCGCCCGAACTGATGAATATCCGTCGCGAACTCTCTTCCATAGAGAAAAATATCTCGCGCACCCTCCAAGGCATCCTTCGCTTGGCTCAGTCCGAAGGCTGGGTGGATCAGGGCGTACAGCCATCGGTACGCGATGGGCGGCTGGTGATTCCGGTAGCTCCGGCACATAAGCGGAAAGTAAGAGGTATCGTCCATGACGAATCCGGCACGGGGAAGACCGTCTTCATCGAACCGGCAGAGATAGTAGAAGCGAACAATCGTATTCGCGAGCTGGAGGCAGCCGAAAGACGGGAAATCATTCGCATCCTGATAGAGGTATGCGATGCACTTCGTCCGCACATTCATGATCTGATCGACTGCTACGAATGGATAGGACTGTTTGATTTCATCTCAGCGAAAGCTCGTCTCTGCGGCGAATGGAATGCTATCCGTCCCATTTTGTCCAAGAAGCCGGAGATCCGTTGGGAGAAAGCCGTACATCCGCTGCTGCTTCGCAGTCTCAGGGCGCATGGCAGAGATGTGATTCCGCTGGATATATCGCTCACTGCTCCCGACAAACGCATCCTGGTCATATCCGGTCCCAATGCAGGAGGCAAATCTGTCTGTCTAAAGACGGTGGGGCTGTTGCAATACATGCTGCAAAGCGGTCTTCCTATACCGATGTCTCCCGATTCTACGGCAGGGATATTCGGCAAGCTCTTCATCGATATAGGCGATGAACAGTCCATAGAAGATGACCTCAGCACCTACAGTTCGCATCTGAGGAATATGAAACACTTTGCCCGCCATACGGATAAGAGTACACTATTATTAATAGATGAGTTCGGTGGCGGTACCGAACCTCAGATAGGCGGAGCCATTGCGGAAGCACTGCTACATCGCTTCAACGAACAGGAAGGATTCGGAGTAGTAACCACTCACTACCAGAATCTGAAGGCCTATGCCGAAGAGACACCGGGGCTTGTAAACGGAGCCATGCTCTACGATCGCCATGAGATGCGCCCACTCTTCCGCCTTTCCATCGGTCGGCCGGGAAGTTCGTTTGCCATCGAGATTGCTCGCAAGATTGGGCTGCCCGAGGAGGTCATAGCCGAAGCCACGGATAAGGTGGGCACGGGCTACATCGACATGGATAAATATCTTCAGGACATCGTACGGGACAAGCGATACTGGGAGACTAAGCGTACCAATATCCGAAAGGAGGAAAAACGGCTGGAAGGGGCTGCCGCCGAATATGAATCGCGTCTGGAGTCTATCAAAAAAGAACGCAAACAAATACTGGACGAAGCCCGCCAACAAGCATCCGAGATGCTGTCCCAATCGTCTGCACAGATAGAGAAAACTATCCGCGACATCAAAGAGGCACAAGCCGAAAGGGAGAAAACGCGGAGAGCACGACAGGAGCTGAGCGACTTCAAGGAAACGATCAACAAAGAAGAGATCGAAAAAGAAGAGCGAATCAATCGGGAGATAGAGAAAATAAAACGGAGGAAAAAACGGAAGCAGGAGAAAGTAGCAAGCCGTTCGGTCGAAACACCTGTACAGCCAAAGCTGCAAGAAGTGCCCCAACTCCCTGCCATACGAGTGGGCGATACGGTACGAATCAAAGGACAGACGGCTATAGGCAGTATTATAGATATGAATGATCGGGAGGCTACCATTGCTCTCGGAATGATCAAAACGACTGTGCCGATCGATCGGTTGGAACCGGCCAAGCCCGTCAAAGAGCGGAAGTCTGAGCCTGTCTCCGGAGCATCTGCCCGAATGATCATAGACCGGATCCACGAGAAGCGTTTGGATTTCAATCAAGACATCGATTTGCGTGGCATGCGTGTGAACGAAGCCGTCCAAGCCGTCATGTATTTTATCGATGATGCCATCCAACTGGGAATACCGCGCGTACGGATACTTCATGGAACGGGAACAGGTGCACTCAGAACGGTGATCAGGGAGTATTTGGCTACAGTCAATGGCGTAAGGCATTTTGCAGACGAACACGTCCAGTTCGGAGGGGCCGGCATCACTGTCGTTGAATTGGGATGATAGCTTTCGATACGATCCCAAATGGCTGAAATCATCTGCTTTTCGAAATAGATCTTCAGTAAAGTTTTTGGCAATCAACAAAGTATTTCTAACTTTGCGCACCGAATTTCATGGTCACGAACGAAGAATGACAAAAACAAAATAAAAAACAGAAGAAGATTATGATCGTAGTTCCAGTTAAAGAAGGCGAGAACATCGAAAGAGCACTGAAACGCTTCAAAAGAAAGTTTGAAAAAACCGGAGCAGTACGCGAATTGCGTGCTCGTCAGGCTTTTGAAAAGCCCTCGGTGGCCAAGCGCAAGAAGATGCAAAAAGCCATCTACATGAAGCAGCTTCAGGTTGCCGAAGAATAAAGAAGGATAACTATTGCCGCAGTCTCTTTGCGGCTCAAGAGGGGTGCAATGATCGAGACCAATCTCATTCACGACAATGAATGAAACACCCGACACCATCGAAAGATTCCTCTATTATCTACGCTACGAAGTTCACGCGTCAGAACGAACCGTTTGTGACTATGCACAAGATTTGAATCGCTATGCCGCTTTCTTCAGTGAACACACGGGAGAAGTATTCGAGCCAAGCGAACGCGACAAGGATGTCGCGCGCGCTTGGCTCTTCTCTTTAATGGAAGCCGGACAAAAAAGTTCTTCCGTTCAGCGCAGACTGAGCGCGCTGAAAAGCTTTTACAAATACATGGTCAAAATCGGGCTTATTGGGCAAAGTCCTGTCCGAATGCTGAGGGGGCCGAAGAAAGAGAGACCACTGCCTGTTTTCGTCCCGAACGATGAAATGGAAAAAGTGCTGAATAAGCCCATCCGTGAAGATGATTTCGAGGCCGTACGGGACAGACTGATTCTGGAAACACTGTATGAAGTGGGTTTGCGGCGTTCCGAAATAGCCACTCTCAAAGACAACGCGGTAGAAGACAAGGCCGGCTGCATACGTATCATCGGCAAAAGGAATAAAGAGCGAATAGTACCTTTCGGAAAACGTCTGCAAGATATGATAGACAACTATCGGAATATTCGTGAAGAAAAAGTAGGGAAATCTGATTTTTTTTTCGTTTCTTTGGATGGCAGACCACTGACAGGTGAAGTGGTCTACAAGATAGTTCGTACGGCATTGGCAAACGTACCGCACCTGACCAAGAGGAGTCCGCATGTTCTGAGACACAGCTTCGCCACCGAAATGCTCAACCACGGAGCAGATCTGATGTCGGTCAAAGAACTTTTAGGGCACGACAGCCTTTCTACGACGGTGCAATACACGCATATTTCGTTCGAACAACTTAGACAGATGTATAACGCTCATCCAAGGGCAAAAAAAGAAGAAACGACCATGACAGATGTAAGAATCCAGGCTCTGCATTTCGATGCTACCGACCAACTGAAAGATTTTGTACAGAAGAAAATATCCAAGCTGAATCGCTTGTCCGATGGAATAACGGGAGCCGAAGTCGTCCTCAAGCTCGTCAAGCCTGAGACCGTACAAAACAAAGAAGCATCTATCAGGCTCTATATCCCCGGCGACGACTTGTTCGCGGAAAAGATAGCAGACACCTTTGAGGAAGCTATTGATCTGACAGTCGATGCACTGAAAAGACAGATCGAAAAAAGGAAAGAACAGAGAAAATAGGACAAAGACCAAAAAGATTCGTCGAATGTTTGGCGAATTAGAAAATGTCACTAAATTTGCAGCCGATTCGCCTCCCCTTAATCCGCATGAGGCTAAGGCTGTGATTTTAGCGGTAATAAGTCGGGCACCGGAGCGCGAGGGGCAGTTACCAGAGTGGCCAAATGGGGCTGACTGTAACTCAGCTGGCTTACGCCTTCGGTGGTTCGAATCCATCACTGCCCACCCTCTCTGACAAAACGAGGGAATATCGGATTGCCAATGTAGCTCAGCGGTAGAGCACTTCCTTGGTAAGGAAGAGGTCCCGGGTTCAAGTCCCGGCATCGGCTCTGATTGTGGTTAGCGTTTTGTATAAGCACAAACAAACAACTTAAATAAAACAAAGAACTTAAGGTTATGGCAAAAGAGCATTTTAACAGATCGAAACCCCACGTTAACGTTGGTACGATCGGACACGTGGACCACGGTAAGACTACCTTGACGGCTGCAATCACAACTGTGTTGGCAAAGAGGGGCCTTTCAGAACTCCGTTCATTTGATTCAATCGATAACGCTCCCGAAGAAAAGGAACGTGGTATCACGATTAATACTTCACACGTTGAATACCAAACAGCTAATCGTCACTACGCTCACGTAGACTGTCCGGGTCACGCCGACTATGTGAAGAACATGGTTGCCGGTGCTGCTCAGATGGACGGTGCTATAATCGTTGTAGCAGCTACAGACGGTCCTATGCCTCAGACTCGCGAGCACATCCTTTTGGCTCGCCAGGTAAACGTTCCTCGTCTGGTTGTTTTCATGAACAAATGTGACATGGTAGACGATGAAGAGATGCTCGAGCTTGTTGAAATGGACATGCGCGAACTCCTTTCTTTCTACGATTTCGATGGTGACAATACCCCTATCATCCGTGGTTCTGCTCTGGGCGCTTTGAATGGAGAGCCTCAGTGGGAAGACAAGGTGATGGAGCTTATGGAAGCTGTTGACAACTGGGTTCCCCTGCCTGAGCGCGATATCGACAAACCGTTCTTGATGCCGGTTGAAGACGTGTTCTCTATCACGGGTCGTGGTACGGTCGCTACAGGACGTATCGAAACCGGTATTGTGAAGACCGGTGACGAAGTTCAAATCATCGGCCTCGGTGCAGAAGGAATGAAGTCGGTTGTTACGGGTGTTGAAATGTTCCGTAAGATTCTTGACGAAGGTCAGGCTGGTGACAACGTTGGTCTCCTCCTGCGTGGTATCGATAAGGATCAGATCAAGCGTGGTATGGTTATCTCTCACCCGGGTAAGATTACTCCTCACAAGAGATTTAAGGCCGAGGTTTATATCTTGAAGAAAGAAGAAGGTGGTCGCCACACTCCTTTCCACAACAAATATCGTCCGCAGTTCTACATCCGTACGCTTGACGTGACCGGTGAAATCACTCTTCCCGAAGGAACAGAAATGGTTATGCCCGGTGACAACGTAACGATCACTGTAGAACTCATCTACCCGGTTGCATGTAATGTAGGTCTCCGCTTCGCTATCCGTGAAGGTGGTCGTACGGTAGGTGCCGGTCAGATTACAGAGCTCATCGACTAATTCGATTGGTTAGCAAATACTAAGGGGTCCCGATACCTCTCTCAATGGGTGGGTATCGGGCTCTTTTCAAACGGGTTTAGCTCAGTTGGTAGAGCATTGGTCTCCAAAACCAAGTGTCGGGAGTTCGAGTCTCTCAACCCGTGCAAAATTTTCAATCAATGAAACTATTCAATAAAATAGGGACTTCGATCACGGATTCCTATAATGAGCTTGTACATAAGGTTTCTTGGCCTACCAGATCCGAGCTGACAAACAGTGCTGTAGTAGTGATGATTGCTTCCTTAATCATTGCTCTTTTTGTGTTTGTTGTCGATACTGCTTTCGAACGGATCATGGAACTGGTATATAAATTGGTGTTCTAACCATTTCTTGCTTATCAAGATATGACAAACGCAGAGAAAAAATTCTATGTTCTCCGTGCCATTAGTGGTAAGGAGAACAAAGTGCGTGAATATCTGGAAGCAGAAATGAAGCACTCCGATTTAGGAAATTATCTCTTTCAGGTTCTCATTCCCACTGAAAAAGTGATGACGCAGCGTGCCGGTAAAAGGGTTGTAAAAGAACGCCCTTACCTACCCGGATACGTATTGGTCGAAGCTGTTTTGGTCGGTGAAGTAGAGCACCGACTACGCAGTACGCCCAACGTGATTGGGTTCTTAGGTGACGGTCGTCCGGCACCTCTTCATCCGTCCGAAGTTAGTCGAATCTTAGGAAAAGTTGACCAGCTGGACAGTGAAGACGAAGAATATGAACTCAGCTTTATGGTGGGAGAAACCGTGAAAGTGTCAGATGGTGCTTTTGCCGGTTTCGATGCGATAGTGGAAGAGGTAAATCCCGACAAGAAAAAGCTCAAGGTGATGGTGAAGATTTTCGGAAGAAAAACTGCACTGGAGCTTTCCTATGTACAGGTTGAGAAAGAATGAGGTTGTGTTACGGATCTTTTCTCTCTCGCATTGATATAGTGTGTGTCTGAATTTTTAATTTTAGAACAATGGCTAAAGAAGTTGCTGGACAAATCAAATTGCAAATAAAAGGTGGTGCAGCTAATCCCTCACCCCCCGTTGGGCCTGCACTTGGTGCAAAGGGCATCAACATCATGGAGTTTTGCAAGCAATTTAATGCCAGAACCCAAGACAAAGCCGGCAAAGTATTGCCTGTAGTAATTACGTACTATGCCGATAAGTCTTTTGATTTTATCGTAAAAACTCCTCCTGTTGCTATTCAACTCCTTGAAGCCAGCAAACAGAAGAGTGGTTCTGCAGAACCTAATCGTAAGAAGGTAGCAGAAATCACATGGGAGCAAGTACGTACGATCGCAGAAGATAAGCTTGTCGATTTGAATTGCTTCGATATCAAAGCTGCCATGAAAATGGTAGCCGGTACTGCTCGAAGCATGGGTATCGCGATTAAAGGGGACTTCCCGGAATAAATAATTTAATCTTACTCAAAATGAGCAAACTAACAAAAAAACAGAAGTTAGCCTTTAGCAAGATTGAACCCGGGAAAGCATACACAATATCGGAGGCATCGGCCTTGGTGAAAGAGATCACCACGACCAATTTTGATGCATCTGTGGATATTGATGTGCGCTTGGGTGTAGACCCCCGAAAGGCTAACCAGATGGTGCGTGGCGTTGTAACGCTTCCGCACGGAACTGGAAAGCAGATCCGCGTTCTGGCATTGTGCTCTCCTGATAAAGAAGCTGAAGCTAAAGAAGCTGGTGCTGACTATGTAGGTCTTGACGAATACATAGAAAAAATAAAGGCTGGTTGGACTGACATCGACGTCATCATCACCATGCCTGCCATTATGGGTAAAATCGGTGCATTGGGACGTGTTTTAGGCCCTCGCGGATTGATGCCTAACCCTAAAAGCGGGACTGTAACCAATGATGTAGGTGCTGCTGTAAAAGAAGTGAAAGCCGGTAAGATTGATTTTAAAGTTGATAAAACCGGTATCGTTCATACATCGATAGGTAAAGTGTCATTCTCTGCGGACCAAATCCGCGATAATGCACGTGAGTTTATTAATACGATTATTAAACTCAAGCCTACTACAGCTAAGGGTACTTATATCAAAAGCATCTATCTTTCAAGTACTATGAGTTTCGGTATCAAAGTCGATCCTAAGACAGTGGATGAAAATTAAGAAAGGGTAGAAACGATGAGAAAGGAAGATAAAGGTACAGTTATAAGGCAGTTGGCCGAATATATCGGCCAATACCCCCACTTCTACTTGACTGACATAGAGGCATTAAATGCTGAGAAGACATCAGAGCTCCGTCGCAACTGCAATAAAAACGGAGTGAAGTTGGTTATGGTGAAAAACACGCTTTTGCGTGCAGCCTTAGCAGCGAGTGATGTTGATTTCTCGTCATTGTATAGCTGTCTGAAAGGGAATACCGCTGTCATGTTCTGTGAAGTGGCTAATTCTCCGGCCAAAGTAATCAAGCAGTTTACAAAGGATACCAAAGGAGAAGGAAAGCCTTGGCTAAAAGCTGCATACGTGCAGGAAAGCTTCTACATTGGGAGGGAAAATCTCGATGCTTTGGTTTCGATCAAGAGCAAAAACGAACTCATCGCAGATGTTGTGGCATTGCTGCAGTCTCCGGCCAAGAACGTTATTGCATCTTTGCAGTCGGCAGGTCAAACGATCCATGGTGTGTTGAAGACCTTGGAAGAAAAATAATTCAACAGTATAATTGAAAACTTTTAATACTCAAAAATAAAATGGCAGACATTAAAGCTATTGCTGAACAACTGGTTAACTTGACAGTAAAAGAAGTTAGCGAACTCGCTACTATCCTGAAAGAAGAATATGGCATTGAGCCGGCAGCTGCTGCTGTTGCTGTAGCCGCTGCTCCTGGTGCTGCCGGTGCTGCAGCTGAAGAGGAGAAAACTTCTTTCGACGTAGTTCTTAAGAGTGCTGGAGCTGCAAAATTGCAGGTTGTGAAAGCTGTTAAAGAACAATGCGGTCTTGGCCTGAAAGAAGCAAAGGATCTCGTGGACGCAGCACCTTCTACCGTGAAGGAAGGCGTAGACAAAGCTACTGCTGAGGCACTGAAAAAGGCTCTCGAAGAAGCAGGTGCTGAAGTAGAACTGAAATAACGTATTTTAGGCCTGATTATCAGGTTATTATGGTTAAGGCCCCCCATTTTGGGGGATCTTAACCATTTCGTGTCTATAGTTTTCCCAAGTTAAAATTGTCCTGAATTTTAGATGACGCCGACTACAAACAACAAAAGAATCAACTTTGCTTCGATAAAAAATCCGCTTTTCTATCCGGACTTTCTCGAAGTTCAACTCAAGTCGTTCCATGACTTCCTTCAGTTAGATACTCCGCCCGAGAGGAGAAAAAAAGAAGGTCTTTATAAAGTTTTTGCGGAAAATTTTCCAATAACTGACACCCGTAACAACTTTGTCCTGGAATTCCTTGACTACTATATCGATCCCCCCAAGTATTCCATCGAGGAATGTCTTAGCAGGGGGCTCACCTATAGCGTCCCTCTGAAAGCTAAGCTAAAACTGTATTGTACGGATCCTGATCACGAAGATTTTGCGACCGTAATTCAGGACGTTTTTCTTGGCCCCATACCCTATATGACAAGTTCCGGCACATTTGTTATAAATGGAGCCGAGCGCGTTATTGTTTCCCAATTGCACCGTTCTCCGGGTGTATTCTTTGGGCAAAGTCTTCATACTAATGGTACGAAACTATATTCAGCGCGAATCATACCATTCAAAGGCTCATGGATTGAATTTGCTACGGACATTAACAATGTCATGTATGCATACATCGATAGAAAGAAGAAACTTCCTGTAACAACTCTTCTCCGTGCCATTGGTTTCGAAGCAGACAAAGACATTCTCGACATCTTCAATCTTGCCGAAGAGGTAAAAGTAACGAAGGCCAACCTGAAGAAATGTATAGGGCGCAAATTAGCAGCTCGCGTCATCAATACGTACATCGATGACCTCAGTGACGAAGACACCGGCGAAGTTGTTTCCATGGAGCGAATCACTGTCGTGGTGGACAGAGAGGTTGAACTGACAGAAGATAATATCGAGGCAATCCTCAACTCAAATACACAAACAATCCTACTGCACCGAAACGATTCGAATACTTCTGATTATAGTATTATATTCAACACTTTACAGAAGGATCCATGTAACTCGGAAAAAGAGGCTCTGTACTATGTATACAGGCAGCTCCGTAATGCAGAACCTGCAGACGATGCAAGTGCTAGAGAAGTAATAACGAATCTGTTTTTCTCTGATAAACGATACGACTTGGGCGATGTCGGACGCTATCGTATCAATAAGAAACTCAATTTGAATATTGATCCTGATATCAAAGTGCTGACCAATGAAGATATTATTGAGATCATCAAGTATCTTATTGAGTTAGTAAATTCCAAGGCATCAGTAGATGATATAGACCACTTGTCGAACCGTCGTGTTCGGACTGTCGGAGAGCAGCTTTACAACCAATTTGGTATTGGTTTGGCCCGTATGGCCAGGACAGTACGCGATCGAATGAATGTTCGCGATAATGAAGTTTTCACACCTATCGATTTGGTCAATGCTAAGACTATTTCCTCCGTTGTGAATTCTTTCTTTGGCACCAATGCCTTGTCGCAGTTCATGGATCAGACAAACCCATTGGCTGAAATAACGCATAAGCGACGTCTGTCGGCATTGGGCCCCGGAGGTCTATCGCGCGAACGGGCCGGCTTTGAAGTGCGAGACGTTCACTACACGCACTACGGTCGTCTATGCCCTATTGAAACACCTGAAGGACCTAATATCGGTCTGATCTCCTCCCTCTGCGTATACGCCAAAATCAGTGATTTGGGTTTTATTACAACACCATACCGGGAAGTAAAGAACGGCAAAGTAGATTTCTCCGACAATGGACTGAAATACTACACGGCAGAAGAAGAGGAAGAGAAGACCGTAGCACAAGGAAATGCGCCTCTTGACGAAAATGGTCGATTTGTCAGAGAACGAGTAAAAGCACGTTACGAGTCGGATTTCCCATTGGTTACACCGGATGAGGTCGACCTGATGGACGTTTCGCCTACTCAAATTGCTTCAATCGCAGCAGCTTTAATTCCCTTCTTGGAACACGACGATGCCAACCGTGCGTTGATGGGTTCTAACATGATGCGTCAGGCTGTTCCCCTACTAAGACCTGAATCTCCGATTGTTGGTACTGGTATAGAAGGAAAATTAGTGAAAGATTCTCGCACACAGATTGTGGCAGAGAGGGGCGGAGAGGTCGTTTTTGTCGATGCCTCGTGCATCAAAATTCGTTACGACAGAACAGCTGACGAAGAGTTTGTAAGTTTTGATGATGCAATCGTCACCTACTATCTCCCCAAATATCGCAAAACGAATCAGAGTACAACTATCGACTTGCATCCCATTTGCTCCAAAGGAGATAGAGTGGAGGCCGGTCAAATCCTGACGGAGGGTTATTCTACCCAAGGAGGAGAATTGGCTCTCGGCCGTAATGTTCAAGTAGCATACATGCCATGGAAAGGATATAACTATGAGGATGCTATCGTTTTGAATGAGCGAATGGTTAGAGAGGACTTCTTCACATCTGTTCACGTGGACGAATATATCCTTGAAGTGAGAGAGACTAAAAGAGGTCTTGAAGAGTTAACTTCGGATATTCCGAATGTCAGTGAAGACGCTACAAGAGATTTGGACGAAAACGGTATCGTGCGCATCGGGGCACATATCGAACCCGGAGATATCCTTATTGGAAAAATTACACCTAAAGGGGAGTCAGATCCAACCCCTGAAGAAAAACTGCTACGAGCAATTTTCGGTGATAAAGCCGGTGACGTTAAGGATGCATCATTGAAAGCCACTCCCTCTCTGCGCGGAGTTGTAATTGACACCAAATTGTTTTCTAAGGCGGCAAAGAAAAAGAGTCGGACATCGACCAAAGAAACAGTAAGCAAACTTGACGAAACATACGCGAAAAGGCAGCAACAACTTCATGAGCGTCTGATCGAAAAGCTAACAGAACTGACCAAAGGCAAAACCTGCTGTGGCGTAAAGGATTACTTGAATGTTGAGTTGATTAAGGCCGGCAGCAAACTCACCAAAAAAGATCTTGAAGCTCTCGATTTCAATGTGATCCAATTAAGTGATTGGACAAATGATGCACATACGAACGAGTTGATTAAGGCTGTTGCGGTGAATTATCTGAAGCACTCCAAGGAGATTGAAGCTGAACTACGGCGTCGCAAATTAGATGAGACCATCGGGGACGAACTGCCTGCCGGTATTGTTCAAATGGCCAAAGTCTATATAGCCAAGAAACGGAAGATCCAAGTTGGCGACAAGATGGCCGGACGTCATGGAAATAAAGGTATTGTGTCCAAAATCGTGCGTCAAGAGGATATGCCGTTCCTCGCAGACGGTACTCCGGTAGACATATGCCTAAACCCTCTTGGTGTACCCTCCCGTATGAACTTGGGACAGATATTCGAAGCGGTACTTGCCTGGGCGGGACGCAAGATGAATGTCAAATTTGCTACACCTATCTTCGATGGAGCTTCCCTCAATGATATGAATGAGTGGACAGACAAAGCAGGGCTACCTCGTGATGGAAAGACATATCTATACGATGGTGGTACCGGCGAACGTTTCGACCAGCCTGCAACCGTTGGTGTAACTTATTTCTTGAAGCTTGGACACATGGTTGATGACAAGATGCATGCTCGATCCATCGGGCCATATTCACTCATCACCCAGCAACCTCTCGGCGGTAAAGCCCAATTCGGAGGACAACGATTTGGAGAGATGGAGGTTTGGGCTCTTGAAGCATTTGGAGCTTCGCATATCTTGCAAGAAATTCTTACTGTGAAATCTGACGATGTTGTTGGACGTTCAAAGGCATACGAAGCGATAGTCAAAGGAGATCCGATGCCTACACCGGGTATTCCGGAGTCGCTTAACGTGCTATTGCATGAATTGAAAGGCCTTGGTTTAAGTTTTTCTTTGGACTAACTTCTAACCGAGAGTCTGTACAATTATTTTTGCCTTCATCCATTCCTATTCAAGCAAAGTGAACTATGGCTTTTAGAAAAGAAAATAAGATAAAGAACAACTTCTCGAAGATTCGTATCACCTTGGCTTCTCCTGAAGAGATTCTTGAGAACTCATTCGGAGAAGTATTGAAGCCGGAGACGATCAATTATCGTACCTACAAGCCGGAACGAGATGGCCTATTCTGTGAACGCATCTTCGGTCCGGTTAAGGATTTTGAATGTCACTGTGGCAAATACAAGCGTATTCGATACCGTGGTATCGTATGTGATCGCTGTGGAGTCGAGGTAACGGAAAAGAAAGTTCGCCGTGAGCGTATGGGGCACATCCATTTGGTCGTACCTGTTGCTCATATTTGGTATTTCCGTTCTCTTCCGAATAAGATCGGCTATTTATTAGGACTACCTACCAAGAAGTTGGATGCCATCATTTACTATGAACGCTACGTTGTTATTCAACCGGGTGTTGCCGAAGGGTTGAGTCAACTTGATCTATTGTCAGAGGAAGAATACCTCGACAAGCTTGATGAAATAGAGCGCACTCACAAGGGCAACCAAAATTTGGAGGATACCAATCCGGACAAATTTATTGCCAAAATTGGGGCAGAGGCTATTTATGATCTTCTATGTCGTGTGGATCTGGATTCTATTTCCTACGAATTGCGAGATCGTGCCAATACAGATGGTTCGCAGCAACGTAAAACAGAAGCACTTAAACGTCTTCAAGTCGTTGAAAGTTTCCGTGCATCCAAAGGTGTGAATCGCCCTGAGTGGATGGTTATGAAAGTGATTCCGGTTATCCCGCCGGATCTTCGTCCTTTGGTTCCTTTGGATGGTGGACGTTTTGCTACTTCCGATCTGAACGACTTGTACCGTCGCGTTATTATCCGTAACAACCGTCTCAAACGATTGATCGAGATCAAAGCTCCTGAAGTTATCTTACGCAATGAAAAGCGCATGCTACAGGAAGCGGTCGACTCCCTTTTCGACAACTCGCGGAAGTCAAGTGCGGTTAAGTCTGACAACAATCGTCCTTTGAAATCCCTTTCTGATAGTCTCAAAGGCAAACAAGGTCGTTTCCGTCAGAACTTGCTTGGTAAGCGTGTCGATTATTCTGCTCGTTCCGTTATCGTTGTTGGTCCGGAGCTTAAGATGCATGAGTGCGGACTTCCGAAAGACATGGCAGCCGAACTCTACAAACCCTTCATCATTCGCAAGTTGATTGAGCGTGGCATAGTGAAGACAGTCAAGAGTGCCAAGAAGATTGTAGACCGTAAAGAGCCTGTTATCTGGGATATTTTGGAGTACGTGATGAAAGGACATCCGGTCCTTCTGAACCGTGCACCGACTCTTCACCGACTCGGTATTCAAGCATTCCAACCCAAACTGATAGAAGGAAAAGCAATACAGTTGCATCCATTGAGTTGTACTGCATTTAATGCGGACTTCGATGGAGACCAAATGGCTGTACACCTTCCTCTGAGCAACGAAGCTATTCTTGAGGCGCAATTGCTTATGTTGGCTTCACATAACATTCTTAACCCTGCCAATGGAGCACCGATTACCGTCCCTTCACAGGACATGGTATTGGGACTCTATTATATTACCAAGCTACGTCCCAATATCAAAGGGCACGGCCTGATTTTCTATGGCCCTGAAGAAGCGACAATAGCCTATAACGAGGGTAAAGTCGATATTCATGCGCCGATTAAGGTCTATGTAGAGGATTACGAGAACGGAGAACTTGTTCGTCGTATGGTAGAGACATCCGTAGGGCGACTGATGGTAAACGAATATGTACCGAAGAAGGTAGGCTATGTCAATGAAGTACTCGGGAAAAAAGCTCTACGAGATATTATCGGTAGCGTAATCAAGATCTGCGGAGTAGCTACAACAGCCAAATTCTTGGATGATATCAAGAATTTGGGTTACTACATGGCTTTTAAGGGTGGCTTGTCTTTCAACTTGGCAGATGTGCTTATTCCTGATGAGAAAGACCAATTGATCCAAGAAGGTTACACTGCCGTCGAGCAGATTATGCAAGACTACAGTATGGGATTCATCACCTTTAATGAACGATACAATCAGATTATCGACACATGGACACATATCAATGGCCGTTTGTCAAATGTTCTGATCAAGCAACTCAGTTCAGACAATGACGGATTCAACTCTGTCTTCATGATGATGGATTCCGGAGCACGTGGTTCCAAGGAACAGATTCGTCAGTTGTCAGGTATGCGTGGATTGATGGCCAAGCCCCAAAAGAGTGGAGCCGAAGGAGGTCAGATTATTGAAAACCCCATTCTTTCAAACTTCAAGGAAGGACTCTCGGTACTTGAATACTTTATTTCTACTCATGGTGCACGTAAGGGGCTTGCCGATACCGCATTGAAAACGGCAGATGCTGGTTATCTCACCCGTCGTCTTGTGGACGTTTCTCACGATGTTATTATCACAGAGGAAGATTGTGGCACGCTACGCGGACTGCTTACTACCGAGCTAAAGCAAAACGAAGATGTCGTTGCTTCCTTGTACGAACGTATCCTTGGGCGCGTCTCTGTTCACGATATTATCCATCCTACTACAGGGGATATAATCGTTAGAGCTGGAGAAGAGATCAGAGAGCAGGCAGCACAGATTATCGAAGATTCACCTATCGAAGCTGTTGAAATCCGTTCTGTTCTCACCTGCGAATCCAAGAAAGGAGTATGTGCCAAGTGCTATGGTAGAAATCTTGCTACCAACCGCATGGTACAACGGGGTGAGGTCGTAGGCGTTATTGCAGCTCAGTCCATTGGAGAGCCGGGTACACAGCTTACTCTCCGAACATTCCACGTCGGAGGTATCGCATCCAATGTGGCAACGGAGAATAGCTTGCTCTCCAAATATGATGGTATCTTGGAATTCGAGGAACTACGTGCTGTGGATGCAACAGACGAATCGCATCAGGTCGTAGTGAGTCGGATGACTGAATTGCGTATTGCCGATCCGAATACCGGTATCATTTTGGCCAATCACAATATCCCCTACGGTGCAAAATTGTTCTTCCGCCAAGGTGATGCAGTCAAGAAAGGTGACAAAATCATCGAATGGGATCCGTTCAATGCGGTCATCGTATCGGAAGTAGCAGGAACACTCTCTTTCGAAGGTGTAGTGGAGAATGTAACTTTCAAGATGGAAAGCGACGAGACGACCGGTCTGAAAGAAAAGATTATCATCGAATCCAAGGATAAGACGATGGCTCCCTATGCTCGAATAATAGACGAGAATGGAGAGATGCTCAAGAACTATAGTCTCCCGATGGGTGCCCACGTTGTGAAAGACGATGGCGACACAGTCAAAGTCGGCGAGATTTTGGTGAAGATTCCTCGATCAGTAGGAAAAGCCGGTGACATTACCGGTGGTTTGCCTCGTGTCACCGAGCTATTCGAAGCACGAAATCCGTCGAATCCCGCGATCGTTTCCGAAATCGATGGGGAAATCGGCTTTGGCAAGCTGAAACGAGGAAACCGTGAGATCACTGTTACCTCCAAGCTGGGTGAAGAGAAAAAGTATCTAATCCCCTTGTCCAAGCAGCTTCTTGTCCAAGAAAACGACTTCGTTCGTGCAGGAACACCGCTTTCTGACGGAGCTATTACTCCGGCTGATATTCTGGCAATCAAAGGTCCCACGGCAGTACAGGAGTACATCGTCAATGAAGTACAAGACGTGTATAGGCTTCAGGGTGTGAAGATCAATGATAAGCACTTCGAAGTTATTGTTCGCCAGATGATGCGCAAGGTTGAAATCGTCGATCCGGGTGACACCCTCTTCCTCGAACAGCAGGTAGTCGATAAGTTCGAAGTAATGGAAGAGAACGATCGCATCTGGGGTAAGAAGGTAGTTATTGATGCCGGAGATAGCCAAGTGCTGAAAGCCGGACAGATTGTTACGGCACGCAAGCTCCGTGATGAGAACAGTATGCTCAAGCGTAAGGATCTCAAGATCGTGAAAGTGCGCGATGCCAAGTCAGCTACTGCCAGCCAGATACTCCAAGGTATTACCCGTGCGGCACTGCAGACCAAGAGCTTCATGTCCGCGGCCTCTTTCCAAGAGACAACCAAGGTGCTGAATGAAGCAGCTATCTGTGGTAAGACCGACTACCTGGAAGGACTGAAGGAAAACGTTATCTGCGGTCACCTCATTCCGGCCGGTACTGGTTTGCGCGATTACGAGAAGCTCGTCGTTATGCATCGTGACGATTACGAAAAGGCGACAGCCGAGCGTAAGAGTTTCCTTTCCGTGCCCACAGCCGAACCGGCAATGGAAGAAGCACCATCGGAATAGTTCCGCAGGGTAAAATAGCCTCAAACGATATAATCAGGGCTGTGTCGGAGGTTTTCTCCTTTGACACTGCTCTGATTATTTTATTTTTTACTGGTTTTCGGATAAGTAACCTCCTTATTTTGTGGTTATTCCGACTTTCAGACTTATTTTTGCAATATACAAGGATGGAAGATATTGATAGAGAAGCACTTTTCCCTCTATTCTTCGCCGGATCTCATAATAATAGTTCTACGGCCTTTCTTCCTCGTTGTACGGATTTGACCAAATAGACATTCTCTGAACACTTATATGTGGAAGACAGCTTCGGATAAAGGATTGGGACACTTGCTTAGAGATGTTTGGTCTCTGCTGAACGAAGAGGAACGAGAGCTATTAGACAAGGAGATACGACCTTTTCCCTGTAAGAAAGCCTCCACCGTCTTCTCTGAAGGAGACATCCCCAACAATCTTTTTTATCTGTACGAAGGAAAAATAAAGATCCTGAGGGAAGGCGTATATGGACGCTTCCACATTTCTCGCATCGTTAAGCCGGGGCAGTTCTTCGGTATGCGTCCCTATTTTGCCGAAGAAACTTGTTCGTCCACAGCCATTGCCGTTGAAAACTCCAAAGTCCTTGCCATACCGGTCGAAGCTATCGAAGCATTGCTGAAAGGAAACACCTCATTCTGTAGATACTTCCTCAAGGCCTTGGCCAAAGAGTTGGGCTATGCAGAAAGGCGAACCGTAACGCTCACGCAGAAACATGTTCGTGGCCGACTGGCCGAAACGCTACTGATACTGAAAGAGAATTTCGGATTTGAGAATGATGGAGCTACCCTAAGTATCTACCTTAGTCGAGAGGAACTGGCTACTCTTTCCAACATGACAGTAAGCAATGCCATACGTACCCTTTCTACATTCGTTTCCGAGCGAATGCTGGCACTTGATGGCAAGAGGATCAAGATTATCGACTGCGATCGTCTGCAAAAAACCGCACGTTCCGGTTAAAGTCTCTCCCCCCTTTTTTCGATAGTCATTGAGGAGATCGACAAAGACCTATAAGAAAACTATTTGTCGAATCAGTTCTGCACCCACGGCCGTATTCAGCCTGAGGAGCAACTCTGCTTTGTTGTTGCTCAGCTGGCTGCGAACAACGGACGAATTGAATGTCAGGTACAGTACGCCGTCATGAATCCGGCTACGACCGAGGAATTTATAGAGAGGCCCCAACACCTGTGGCAGAGCTTCCAAAGCCTCCACCTCGAGAAGTCGTTCATACATGAGCGGTTCATCCTCCAGCCAAGCCCGAATTACCTGATCCACTTTCTGTATTTCGCTTTTTTCCATCCAAGGATACCTATTATTGGAATATCTGTCCGTTTTCTATTTCGAAAAGGCGGTAATCCTCACTCCAAGAAGCGATAATCTCGTCCAAGTTTTTCCGATTCGTATCTGTGATGAAGATCTGCCCGAAACCGTTACCGCCGACAAGGCGGATAATCCGCTCCACACGGGTGGCATCCAGTTTGTCGAATATATCATCGAGCAGCAAAATGGGCGTCTCATCACCGTGCAGTTGCTGATGGCGGAACTGTGCCAACTTCATGCTGATCAGGAAAGTCTTGTTTTGTCCCTCCGAACCTATTTTCCGAATAAGAACTCCACCAAGAAGCATTTCCAATTCGTCCTTGTGTACACCGCAAGAAGAAAATCCCAGCAAATAGTCCTTGGGACGGCTCCTGCGAAGCAATTCTTCAAGAGGTATTCCGTCCGCTAAGTGCGAGCGATAGGATAGGCTGACTTTCTCTGCAGATCCGCTAATGTCGGAATAAAGATCATTGAAAACAGGAAGAAAATCCTCGATAAAACGGCTACGCTTGTTGTAGATCTCTGCTGCATAGGATCCCATCTGTAACTCCAAAACGTCCATCAGAGCATCATCGTGACGGTCCTGCTTGAGCATTGTATTGCGCTGTTGCAAATGCCGATTGTACTGAATGAGAGCCGACAGATACCGAGGATCCTGCTGGCAAAGCTGCTGATCCATGAATCGTCTGCGCTCATCGCTACCGCCCAGTATGAGCTGATAGTCCTGCGGAGAAACTATTACCAGCGGGAAGTGACCGATATGATCGCTCAGTCGTTCATATTCTTTCTTGTTCCGACGCAGTACCTTGTGCTTCCCCGGACGAATAGAAAGGAGCAGCTCTATCCCATCGCCGCTTTCATCCCGATAAAGCCCCTGCAACAGGGCCATTTCTTCTCCATGTCTGACAACCATATTGTCCGGTACGGAAAGATGACTGCGACAGAAAGAGAGGAAATGCAGCGCATCCAGCAGATTAGTCTTGCCCATTCCATTGTTCCCCACCAGACAGTTCACTTTAGGCGAAAACCGGCAATCGGCAGCTGCGATACTCTTAAAATTGACGATATGGAGTTCTTCTATGATCATTCTCGTTGGGGTAAGATAGAGGGTGGAGGATTGTCCCGCCCTTCTGTCAAACGAATACCTACTTCCGTGATACCTGAAAGAGTCGGTACCCTCATATTGTGCTTTAACTCTATCTTATAAAGACCCGAATAGGGAAAACGTGCGGAGATCGGCAGGCGAAACCGGTTTTGCTGCTTGGCAACCCCTTTTCCGTTCCACTGTTGCGGCTTGTCGGCCAAAGTCAGATCCACAGAGTCCGCAAAGATCAGACGCTCTCCCACTGAAACCTCGTATGCCAATGCCAAATCGCGATATTCATACCGATTGTCATGGCGGATCAGCAGCTCCAAAGAATATGAGCGAGTATAGTCCGGTATGAGGATTTCGTAGTCGAGCACATCGCGCTTCTGCCACCTTCCATGAGGCACCTGACGATACAGTATTCGCTCGTCCTTACGGTATGTGCAAGACACAGCCAAGCATATCCCCAATGCAATCAGAAAAAAACTGATTGCGCCTCGGACTTGCTTTCGTGCGGCAGCACCCATCTCCCCTTTATCCCTCCTTTCTCTCTCCTTGTCGGTCTTCCTGACGTGGAGTGCTTTGACGCGGTGGTCTGCGGCCACTGCCCACCACACGTCTGGCTCCTTCCACACGTTCGGAGCCACCCTCATTCGTATAGGGACGTGCAAAACGAGCATCGCCTCGACTACGCTCTCGCATATTCTCACGACGATCACCTCCCTCCGGTCGGGGAGATTTCTCTCGCGATGGCATCCTGCTACTGCTGCGAACGCGAGGCGTAGGCTGTATAGAATCAGGTGTACGATGCGGTTCGCCAGCTTTTTCCCTGTCGGAGAAGTCCCTATTGCCATTGCCGTTTCGTCTTCTGCGACGAGACAAGGCATCGTCGAACCGTGTCAGGCTGTTATCCGTAAGAATGTCGGACAATTCGTGTCCGGACGACTGCTTCTTGTCGTCATACTCCAGCGATACCGGCTTGAATCCCTGCTTGTTCTGGCTGATCACCTCGAAAGCACGACGAGCCGATATAGTCGTAAGATTGACCGGAGCATTGGGAACGGTAGAATACGAAACCTCCCGACGGAATACATCCGCCTTGAAATAGTGGTACGCACTTTCTTTCGTCTCCAAGACGATCTCGGGACTCGGCATCTTCTTACGAGCTTCCACATAGGCATCCACCTCATAATTGAGGCAGCATTTGAGTTTGGCGCAGAGACCCGTGAGCTTCTGAGGATTGAGTGCCAAGTCTTGATAGCGGGCTGCACTCGTATTCACCGACACGAAATTCATCTTCCAGGCCGAGCAGCACAGCTGGCGGCCACAAGGACCGATACCGCCTATACGGCCGGCCTCCTGCCTTGCACCGATCTGCTTCATCTCCACGCGGATATGGAAGGTCTCTGCCAATACTCGGATCAGTTGGCGAAAGTCCACGCGCTCATCGGCGATATAGTAGAAAATGGCCTTATTGCCATCGCCCTGATACTCCACATCTCCGATCTTCATGTCCAGATTCAGCTCGGCCGAAATCTGACGGGACTGAATCATCGTATCGTACTCTCGCGCCTTTGCTTCGCAGTACTTATCCAGATCGCCCTGTTTGGCTATGCGGTATATTTTGAAAGGCTCGCCGTTGTTCGTATTGTATCGATGCTTACGCATCTGGAGTTTTACCAACTTGCCGGTCAGCGTCACTGTCCCGATGTCGTGACCCGGATTGGCCTCTACGGCTACTACATCCCCTTTGTGCAGCTCTATCTTCTCGCTGTTGAGGTAGTATCCTTTGCGCGTATTCTTGAACTGTACCTCCACGAATCCGCCATCTTCGGGCAAATCGGGGATGTCATTCAGCCAGTCATAAGTGCTGAGCGGCTGGCTATGACACCCCTTGCAGGCATCCTTCGTTAGGGAGGTCGTCGTATTGTCTAATCGGTAGTCCATCCGTCTTTTGCTTTGTCCGGCGTAGTCCTCTACTGCTGCTGATAGGAGGTATAAGTCATAACCGCCACATCATGCAAGCAGGTACTATCCACCGGTGTGCGGGATTATTTGGCGTAGCTGACGGAGCGAGATTCGCGGATCACCGTGATCTTCACTTGTCCGGGGTAGGTCATCTCGTCCTGGATTCTTTTGGCTATTTCGTTCGAGAGCGTTTCCACCGAGGCATCGTCCGTCTTGTCGGCACCGACGATCACACGGAGTTCGCGGCCGGCCTGAATAGCATAGGTCTTGATAACGCCCGGATAGGACATGGCGAGTTGCTCCAGATCATTCAGACGCTTGATATAGGCTTCCACGATCTCACGGCGTGCTCCCGGACGTGCGCCGCTAATGGCGTCGCACACCTGTACGATAGGAGCTATGAGCGACATCATTTCCACCTCATCGTGGTGCGCTCCCACGGCGTTGCATATGTCGGGTTTCTCTTTGAACTTCTCACAGAGCTTCATGCCCAAGAGAGCGTGTGGCAATTCCGGCTCATCGTCGGGCACCTTGCCGATGTCGTGCAGCAGACCGGCGCGTTTGGCTTTCTTCGGATTCAGCCCCAATTCGCTGGCCATTATGGCACAGAGGTTAGCTGTCTCACGCGAATGCTGCAAGAGATTCTGCCCATAGGAAGAGCGATACTTCATCTTACCGATCAGACGGATCAGTTCCGGATGCAGACCGTGGATTCCAAGGTCGATCACCGTCCGTTTGCCCGTCTCGATGATCTCTTCTTCCACCTGTTTTCTTACTTTGGATACCACCTCTTCTATGCGTGCCGGGTGGATACGTCCATCCTGTACCAACTGGTGCAGTGCCAGACGCGCTATCTCACGACGCACCGGATCGAATCCCGATAGGACGATCGCTTCCGGCGTATCGTCTACAATGATTTCTATACCGGCAGCAGCCTCCAATGCACGGATGTTGCGGCCCTCTCGGCCGATGATACGCCCCTTGATCTCGTCGCTTTCGATATGGAAGACGGTCACGGAGTTTTCGATGGCCGTCTCCGTAGCCACGCGCTGGATGGATTGGATGACGATTCGCTTGGCCTCTTTGTTGGCAGTCATCTTGGCCTCTTCGATAATCTCATTGACGTATGCAGAGGCTTGTCCTTTGGCTTCATCTTTGAGGCTTTCCACCAGTCTGTCTTTAGCCTCGGCAGCGGAGAGTCCGCTCAGAGACTCCAGATGAGCCTGTTCGCGAGTTTTCAGCTCGTCGAGTTCCGTCTTTTTCTTTTCAATCACAGAGAGTTGAGCAGTCAGATTCTCACGCATCAAATCCATTTCCTGCCCCTTCTTCGTTATATCTTCCTGACGTTGGTTGAGGGTTTGTTCGCGGCTTTTGAGTTTGCTCTCCACCGATTGGAGCTTGCTATTGCGCTGTGCCACCTGCTTTTCCAGGTCGCCTTTGAGTTGGAGAAATTTCTCTTTCACTTCGAGGAGCTTCTTCTGCTTGATTACCTCGGCTTCACGGCGAGCCTCGGCGAGAATCCCCTCTGTCCTTTGCTTGAGCAGTGTCCGCGTGATCAGCCATACGGCAGTGGCACCGGCTACAAGCCCCAAAAAAGTAAATAATAAAAGTGTTCCTATTCCCATTTCTGTTTGTATTCTTTGAAATTAGTAAGTAGCAGTATTACAACACACGTGTCCAAGGCCGATTACGGCAAAGACCTCGAAGAAAAGGAAAGAAACAAAGGATGAAAGGAATGAGAAGAAAAAACGATAGTAGCCCTCTCTCCCGACTAATAGCGACTTAGAAAAGCCTCCAATTCGGTATTGAGCCTGTGCAAGCGGTCATTGATCGGAGTACGATCGGCCTGTTTGCGCTCGTGTACCAAATAAAAAGCCGTATCCACCGCAGCCAGAAGCAAATGTCCGCCTGCAGGCAGTTGGGCTATATTGGGATATGATTCGCGATAACGCATGATCCGGAAGTTAAGCCTGTCGGCAGCCTGCCGATAGAGAGCCTCATCATTACGTGGTATGGCGAGCCTCAGCCGGCTCCCCTGGATGTTGAGTGTAATATTCAGCGACTCCGGATCCTTTGTCATCTTCTTTTATTCCGTTTGCAACAGGGCGATGCACCTGTCTATTTCTCTTATCAAACTTTCCAGACGCTGTTTGGACTGACGGGCTTCGTCCTCATTGGCTACGATCACCCTCGATGTCAGCAACGTCTTGTTCTTGGTTTCTGCTATGCCCAAGGCCAAATCCTGCTGTACGATCTTTTCATTTTTCGCAGCCAGTTCGGCCCGAAGAGACGAAATTTCGTTTTGCTGCTTTTCCACCAGCTCCATCAGCTTGCGGACGTTATATTCCAGCTTCGAAAGATCGAGTTCCTCTTCTCCGGTCATAGAATAATCCTTTTCCTTACAAAAGTAAATTATCCGCGCCAAACTGGCAACTAATTTTGTGTACTTGTATAAAGAGTAAATAAGACAGTCATTACGGAGAAAAAAGATTTGGTTATTTTTGTCTTCACAGAAAGGCTGCTCTGCATAATGGCTTCTCTATATTCAAGGAGCCGGTAATGAATTGAAAAAGAGAAGATTGAATAGAATTGCAAAACATAGAAATGCTACCACTCATGACCCACCGCCTTACATCCAATCGGAATATCCTCTTCGATCGGATATGCTGCAGCGATAGACCTCGATCCCGGTCGGGATTGTAGAGAACGAATCCATCAGATATGCAAATCATAGATCGACCGATAGCATCATAGCATAGGACAAGCTCCTACGCACTTGTCGCACCCGCCGAAGTTCTACGTAGAACTCGGCGGGTGCTTCTTTTATATCGGCTTCGGAAAAGGCCTTTTCGAGCCTGCGATTTATATACAAATCACTTGCGATCTATATATTTATTGAAAACGATTTATATATAAAACGAAAACCATTTATATATAAATTGAAAGTCATTTATATACAAATCGTTATTCGACTCCTCGGAAAACGAATTTCGAAGTTCGGAAGACAGTTTTCTATCCTTTTTTACCTTGGATGCCTCTCCCTTTTGGATGCTTATTTGGAATCATTCCAAACTCGTCTTCGTTGTTGAAAACTTTTTTGGAGCAAGTTTTTTAGTGGAAATTAGAAAGAGGGAGGAGAGAGGTAAGGGCTTGCCGGAACGCTATGGAAGTGACAAAAAGTATCCGGACTCAACATCACATGCCAAAAAAGAAAAAACTGATCAGGAACCGGTTACAGGCTAAAAATCGCCCGAATTCGCCTTCCTAATCAGCTTTCTGTATAGCAAATATAGTGAAAAATAATACACGGCCTTCGGATTCCTGAAAATTCAGAACAGGATGTCTTCAAAGAGATTTCGAATGTGGAGTTCTCCCTTTTCTTGGCAAGAAAACATAAAAAATGTTTGTACGGTCTCTTCTCTTGTTTTCTTTATGCAGATGATGTAATATTGTGAATGAAATCCCGATTTACCGATCTGAGGAATAGATTGCTTGTAGAAATCATCAAAAAACAGGTGGCCGGTTCGTTCGACTTGTCGATCTTCGAAAGGGTAAAACTCTATGCCGGCTCCGACTATAAATTGATTGCCACCATCACTTCTTTGTCGAGCGATGAGCTTTCGCTCAAGATAGAAGCGAACAATTTGCTTCCGTTGCTCCAATCGACAGGCCTTCCTATTCGCTTGACGACTACGACGGACAAGAATATAGAGGGGGTAAATATGTTGGCGGTGGTGCTGCACTTTACCTTCTTCATCAAGGTCGAGTAGTCGAAATAAGTCATCAGTTATATTTATCAAAAATCCAAATGTTATGAGAAAGAAGAATTTATTGCTTGGCGTTTTGGCTCTATTGTTCGCTCTGCCGGCTATTGCTCAAAACGACAACAACCTTCATGATGGAAAGATCCATTATGGAACAACTGCTTCGGTAGGTGTATTGAACGGCGTCAAAATAGAGGGGAGCGCGCGCTTCATGCCCGAACTGACAGCTCGTGCAGGCTTTGCCTTCATACCCTCTATGGCCATTGTCAACAACAAAGTGTTTGTGCCGGATGATCCCCAAGAATTGGAGGCATATCAGTCGGCATTGGGCTATACACCCGGGATCAGGGGGAATCTGAAGGTATCCTCTTTTTCCGGTCATATGTTGGCTGATTACCATCCGTTCAAGAACGCTTTCCGCGTAACGGCCGGTTTGTACTTCAACCGTCCGCAAATCAATGCCAAGGTACAGCTGATCAATCAAAATACGGGACAATCCATCATGAACGATCAGAGCACGCTCAATCCGAACAACATGCCTGTCATCACGATCAAGGATAAAGACAATCCGGCGGATAAGGTAAGCATCCAACCCTCTTCGACGGCAGAGGTGGAAGCATCGGTACATTTGGGTAGAACCGTACAGCCTTATATCGGCATCGGCTACGGATTTGCTGTTCCCGTATCGAGGGTATCTTTCTTTGCAGATCTCGGAATGCTTTTCTCCGGAAAAGCACAGATCTCGTCTCCCAATGTGATAGCGGGTGACCCGAACTTGCTGATTGACTTTTCCGAAGATGCACAGGAGGTAGTCTATTCGACACAGATACTTCCCGTGCTCAACATAGGCGTTTCGATACGATTGTTCTAAAAACGCAGGAAGCACAAACAAACAGGGAGAGGCTGTCGGGAATTTGTCCTGATGGCCTCTCCCTGTTTTATTTCATATCGAGCTCATAGTCGCTTATACGCTGACTACAGCTTTTAGATCCGGTCATTGTTGGCAAAATAGAATTGGGCAGATAGTCTTTTGATAATTCAGTATTAAAAAACAGGTTTGTTCCGAATTTTTATATTATCTTTAGACGTATAGATGGATTTTTCATGATATTGCAGTGTTACAGAGAAAATTAGTCTGACGCTTATTACCCTCTAATGAAAGGCTGGTATATGCGCTTCTATTATAGACCAAGAGATTAATAGATCGAAAAGAATTTACGAATCAAATAATGGCTATCATGATGAAAAGTATTGTTTTTAGAGCATTTCTAACGATTTTGCTCTCGTGGGCAGCGATCACGAATCCGACTGCTCAAGAGATCTCAGGCATGAACGCATCCTGTGTGGCTACTCCGGCTCAACCGGATACTATCTTATATGAAAGTTTTGAGAATGGACCTGTTCCCAATGGCTGGCTTGAGATAGATGCTGATGCTGATGGTGCCACTTGGGGAAGCCCATCAGGCTCTTTCTCTGTACCTTACGGACACAATGGCCTTTGCACCTACTCCCATATACGTTCCGGTATCTCAACAGCGGGCAACTATCTGATTACACCCAATATAGAAGGAGCCAAACGGGTCAAGTACTGGGTATGCAATCAGTATAGTACCAATCCGGAACATTACGCAGTAATGGTATCGACAACGGGGACTGCCATTGAAGACTTTGTTTTGTTGTTTGATGATTCCATAACAGGGAAACCGACTCCTCTTGTATGGCGTAGACGAATCGTGGACTTACCAGAAGGGACCAAATATATTGCATGGCGACATTACAAAGTCACCGACTCACACACAGAATTCTTGAAATTGGATGATGTCACTGTGTATAGGTCGATCGAAGGGCCCGAACCTGCTACCGACTTCACAGTAATCAATATCGGTCAGAATGTGGGACGATTGACTTGGAACTATCCGGAGGATTATCAGCCGGAAGGAAAGGGGAATGAAGAGTTGCAGCTTAGCGGCTACAACATCTATGCGAACGGTACACTACTGGCACAAATAAAAGATGTCTCCATACTGGAGTATGTGGACAGCACTTACTCTTTGCGAGACAATCCCTTGCAAGTGGAGTACTGCGTTACAGCCGTTTACGATGAAAGCATAGAATCTTCGACCGTATGTGGCACGCTGCATTACGCCACGGATGCCATCCTTTATGAAAATTTTGAGAATGGACCTGTTCCCAATGGTTGGCTTGTGATAGACGCTGATGGAGATGGATTTAGCTGGGGACACTATTTGAATGCATACGACGCTTTTCCCGGCCATAATGGAGGCCATTGCTCCTTGTCGGCTTCTTATGTTCCGGGTATAGGCCCGGTGACTCCCGACAACTATCTGATTACCCCCAAGGTTGAAGGAGCCAAACGTGTCAAGTACTGGGTAAGCACGCAGGATGCCAATTGGGCAGCGGAACATTATGCGGTGATGGCTTCGACAACGGGGACTGCTGTCGGAGATTTCGTCATATTGTTCGAAGAAACCATGACAGCGAAGCCGACCGGCGCATGGTATGAAAGAACCATCAACTTACCTGAAGGGACTAAGTACATCGCATGGCGGCACTACAACTGTACCGATATATATTTCTTGAAGTTGGACGATATCACTGTATTCGGGACTCCTGCATCAGAGCCCGAACCTGTTACCGATTTCGTTGTCTCGCTTATTGAGAATAACAAGGGACGCTTGAAATGGAATTATCCTAACGGCTACGAACCCGATAAGACTGATGATAAAGACCCATTGCAGCTTGCCGGCTACAATATCTATGCAAACGGCTCGCTCCTTGTTCACATACAAGACCCGACTGTTTTGGAGTATATCGATGAGACTTATTCTTCACGAGACGGTCAGGTGGAAGTGGAATATTGTGTCACTGCCGTTTATAACGACAATATCGAGTCCCAATCGGTTTGCGATAAGCTGATTTATGATTCTCAATCGGACATTATCTTATATGAAGGCTTTGAGGCCGGAAGTATTCCTGAAGGCTGGTTGTTGATTGATGCTGATGGCGACAATGTTAATTGGGACTATTATCCTTGGACTATGTATGGACATGACAGTGAGAAGTGTATTGCATCCCCTTCGTACTTACCGATGATTGGCGTTTTAACTCCGGATAACTATTTGGTTACACCCAGACTCGAAGGAGCCAAGCTTGTCAAGTATTGGGTAAGTGCGCGAGATGCTGTTTATTCGGCTGAGCATTATGCTGTGATGGTTTCTACTACGGGAACTGCTGTTGAAGATTTTGTCCTCTTGTTCGAAGAGACAATGACCGCTAAGGCTAACGGTGCATGGTATGAGCGAACTATTACATTGCCTGCAGGAACAAAATATATTGCCTGGCGGCATTATGATTGCACCGATATGTTTTTCTTGCTCTTGGATGACATTACGGTTTATCGTTCTACTGAGACTGTTCCCGAGCCTGTTACTGATTTCGTTGTCTCGCTTATTGAGAATAACAAGGGTCGCCTGAAATGGAATTATCCTAACGGCTACGAACCCGATAAGACTGATGATAAAAAACCATTGCAGCTTACCGGCTACAATATCTATGCAAACGGCTCGCTCCTTGTTCACATACAAGACCCGACTGTTTTGGAGTATATCGATGAGACTTATTCTTCACGAGACGGTCAGGTGGAAGTGGAATATTGTGTCACTGCCGTTTATAACGACAATATCGAGTCCCAATCGGTTTGCGATAAGCTGAACTATTCTATCACATCCTTGGATAATATTCAATCTGATACAAGCTTGAAAATATATCCTAATCCGGCATCGTATGTGGTAAGGATAGAGGGATTGAGTCGGAGCAAGTCGACAATCGAGTTGTATAATGCGCTGGGAATTTGCATATTAAGGAAAGAGACTCATTCAGAGAAAACGGAAATCGATGTTTCACGTCTCAATGACGGAGTCTACTTGATTAAAGTAGTCGGTGGAAATAAAACAACAACCGAAAAGGTAGAGATAAAGAGGCCGTGAGCTTCCTCGGGTAAGACTTATTTTTCAACACACCCAAAGCGGTAGTTTCTGAGAAAAATACCGGAGTATCTAAAGAGGGTTTTTTGTCGATTGGGGGGAGGAGATGTTTGCCTGTTTGGCAATCTCTTCCCCTTCTCCACAATGCACTTATGCCGGACAGATACTTCGGTTAATTCAATTTAGGCATTTCACTACGACCATCCCTTAGGAAAGGGCGAGCGACTGAAGGGTAAGAAATGGTATGAGAGATGCTGCCTACTCGAAGCGGCGCGCTATATCTGCCTCTTCGATGATACTGACGATGAGCTTGCCGTCCGGCGTATAGGTGGAGTCGTTCGAAGCAAAAAGCTCGGCCAAGAGATCGCTGGCCTCTTCTGCTGTCGGTGTCTTGCCACAAGGGATGGCTTGATACTCGGCTATTTGGGTGGCAATCAGTTCGAGCATTTGTTCATGCGATGATCTGCCATCTTCGAGTGTAGTATGGATGACATCCCGCACGACATCTGCCGCACAGTCTATGATTTGTACAGGTGCTGCCAGCAGCGAATAGGAAGAGACACCGAGGGGCGACAAATCGAACCCGACAGATTGGAGTTCGTCCACAGCTGCCTTCACGGCAGAAGCATCCGACGGATTGAATTCGAGGAGTTCGGGGAAGAGCAGTTGTTGCTGTTCGATATGACGTCTTGATTCGTCGGCCATGAAACGATCGTAAAGAATACGCTTGTGTGCGCGGTGGAAATCGACCAAAGCCAAACCCCTACTCAGAGTAGTCACCAGATAACGGCCGCGATGGACATAGCAGAGCATATCGGTGGAGGGAGTCGCAGATACGGCAGAGGGAGTAAAATCGGTCGAGGCGAACAGTCCTTCCGAGCGGATCGGTGGTTCTGCCATCTTCTCGGCATCTCGCTTGGCTTCGAACTGCTTGAAGAGTTCGTTCCAGCCCATATCCGGCGATTGACGCCGCGAACTGCGGATAGGCTCCGTCAGTCCGGTTTCTTTGAAGGGATTATACGATGGATCCAGATCTACGGGCGGACGAACTACGTTTTTCCCCGGGCCTTGATAGGCCGGGATGTCGATCAGTTCTTTGCGGTCGAAGTCAATGGCCGGTACTGCATTGCTGGAGCTGAGTGCTTCACGAATGACTACACCGATGAGTTTGAAAATAGCCTGTTCGTCGGAGAACTTGATTTCAGTTTTGGTCGGGTGGATATTGACATCGATCTGGGAGGGTTCAAGATCGAAATACAGGAAGTAATTGGGCATTGTTCCCTGAGGAATGATCGCCTCATAGGCAGCCATCACGGCTTTGTGGAAGTAAGGATGACGCATGAAGCGTCCGTTCACGAAGAAGTATTGCAGGGCACCTCGTTTGCGAGCACCATCGGGGCGCCCCACGAAGCCGGATATATTGGTTATGGGGCTTTTTATCCCGATGGGTATCAGATCTTTCTCCATTCTCTTCCCGAATACATCGAGGATTCTTTTCTTCAGAGGAGAAGGAGGCAGATCCTGCACCAGCTCACCCGAATGGTAGATAGAAAAAGCGACTTGCGGATTGACCAAAGCCACCCGTTCGTATTCGGTCAGGATATGCCGAAATTCCGTTTCATTCGATTTGAGGAATTTTCGACGTGCCGGTACATTGTAGAAGAGGTTCTTCACACAAAGAATACAGCCCTGTGGAGAGGTGACAGTAGCCACTTCGCCTACTTCGGAACCATTGATGGTAAGGCGCGTACCCAATTCATCTTCAGCCCTTCGGGTTAGGAGTTCTACTTGTGCAACGGCTGCAATCGAAGCCAGGGCTTCACCTCGAAAACCCATCGTCCGAAGGCTGAACAGATCCTGAAAAGAAGCTATCTTGGAAGTGGCATGTCGCTCGAAAGCCATTCGGGCATCGCTTTGGCTCATACCCTTGCCGTTGTCTGTGACGCGTATCAATTCGCGACCGGCTTCCCTGACATCCAGCCTGATAATGGATGCGCCGGCATCCAATGCGTTTTCCAATAGCTCCTTGACGACCGAGGCCGGACGTTGGATTACTTCACCGGCAGCAATTTGATTGGCGATACTGTCCGGCAGGAGGCGTATGACGTCGCTCATAAGATGACCTTAAAAACCAACCACGATAGCAAACAAACGGCTATGAGCAAAGCCAACGTGCGGAGTGTTCGTCCCGAGCGAGTGGATTGTGTCTCGCCTTGCAGCTGTCGCTCCTTCAGATGCTGGGTACCTTCCACAAATGTTCCGCGTATACGAGGGCGATAGCCGGAGTAGTCGTGTGATGAAGACTGTCCGTCCAGCTCTGCTTGCTCCTCCTGTTCTACTTCGCGTCTAATGCGTTCGATACGTTTCTCCAACTCATCGCGTCGCTGATCGTAATAGATAGGTTTGTGGTCAAAAGACCGGGGCTTACGCTGTTTATAGAATGATCCTAATCCCATAGTTTTTCTCTATTAAAGATGAATGGAGTGAAGAAAAGATCGAAGAAGCCTTCCTCTTTGGTGTCCGTAGTAGGTCGGGCAATATAAGGAGAGAGCCGGTCTGTAGGATCGGTAGCCTCTTTGCCGGCTGCAGGTGTCGGAGGAATGGAGTCGGTCTGTAGGGCAGCGATTGCCAATGAGTCTTTTCTCTCCTCTTCGGCCAGAGCCGTGTAAGCACGAAGGGCTGCCAAAGCACCGCTAAAGCGTCGCAAATCGGACAGCGATCGATGCACCTGCAAGACGGAATCCGGCTGCCTGCGGAAAAGATCCTCCTTCGATTTCGGCCTGACAGCCTCCTCCCATCGAAAAGAGGCCAAGCGTTGAAGATCGGGCGTGAGCATTTTGATCGGGTAGCCTTTGCCCGATGCCACTCCACGCAAGAGTACTTTCTTGAGTTGGCCTTCTTCGAAATCGGCAATTATAGAGGGAGCTTCGATTCGATTCATCAGATACCAGCGTTTCGATCGTTTGTGCTGTTCGTATTGGATGACTTCGGCATTGCCATGCACCTGTATCTGGCGTACAAGGCTGTCCTGCATATAGGCTCTGATATGTCTGCCGGCCAGCTGGTCATACATGACGGAATCTATCCGCCGAACGGCAAGAGCCTTGGTAAGCACATCGGCATAGTCCAGACTGTCGTTGCGGAATTTGAATCGGATCGTATCGCCGCTCAACTGGGAGTCTTCATTCCACATAATGGGGTTGTCATAAAGGTAGAGCAGAGAATCGCGAGAGTCGTACTGCATAGAGTCGGCAATGGCTTGGACATCAGTTCGATAGACCCGTACATGTCTGTACCCGCGTGCTATCCGCCTATCCTCGGGGACGCGACGCTGCGTGATCATCTCAAGCGTGTCGGCTGCTGCCCACAAGGTGTCGGGTTTGGAAAAGTCGATCATATAAGATCGTTGGGTGGCAAAAGCATAGTCTTTCTTCTCATCGTAATAACCATACTCCCCATAAAGAGAAGAACGGTTCATCGTATCGGTGAGGATCATATTGCCGAAGGCTTCGCCAAAACCGGTACGACGGTCGTAAAAGATCGAATCCCCCGTCAATTGCTTTGCCCCGTTAGAGGAATAAACGATGGAGCGATCCAGCAAAATACCTACATCGGTGTTCGAATCGTACACTCCTCGCGTAGAAACGATATAGCCGGAGTCCGATCTCATCTCCGTAGGCCCCAATATGTGACTGATCTTGGTATCTGTATTATAATGAAGTTCTTCCGTGTCCATGGTATAGTCCTTATTTTCCAAATGGACATTATCTCGGAAGATGGCATCGGATGTGGTGGGAGAATATTCTCCATAGCTGGAAGTCAGCGTATTGAGAGAGTCGACTATGCTACCACCTTCGAAATAGTAGCCCAGGTTCATAACCCGGTCATAATCCAAACTATCCGTAAAGAGAGTAGCCGAACGATTTTCCAGTCGCACTTCATGGCGAAGACGAGCGTATTTGATGTTTCCATCATAATGGAGATAGCGGGCGAACATGGATACGGTGTCACCCTGCTGCATGGAAACTTGGCCGAATGCTTCGAAAGTGTTCTCTTCCTGATTAAGATGAGCGCTGTCGCAGCGCATCACAGCTCCTTCATGCTTGATCACGACATTGCCAAGCAGACGCTGTACATCGGGGTTGTAGAGTCTGTCGTAACGGAGTTCATCGGCATGTTCGAGGATGACATGCGTTTTCCCCTTACTCCCTTTGGGAGGGGGACCTTGGAGAGAGGCAAGGGCAGAAAAAGAGAGAGTGACGATCAGAATTATCGCCCCCAGTTGTCGGCTACCGAGCCGAGATTCTCGTTTTTCTCCCTTTCTCATCTATTTGTACTCGAGACAGAAAGAAGCTCTCTCTCCAAAGAGATTTTCTTTCCACCCCGAATTATTGTCTGTCTTCAAGCCAGCCCGGATAGCGGAACTGACAGTTGCGGTAGGCAGGTTCGATGTGGATATAAGTTTCTTTTTGCTTCTTTCTTATCCATGCATCGACAACTCCTTCTTTCTTTTTGTTTAGGGCTAAGGCCTTGATCGTTTGGAAATCGGAGTTCATGTTGGCTCGGTGTCCTTCGATCAGATTTTTGATCTTTACGATGACAACCTCCTCATTACCTTTGTCCGTTTTGAGAATAAAAGGCTTGGAAACTTCACCGGGCTTCATATTGTAGACAACTCGGCTGATGTCTTGTGGCAACTCTTCGTACTTGAAGCGGGAGGAACTATAAAAATCGCTCTGCTGGAGCTTATTGACCATAAGTCCCTGATTGTTGCGCGTATCGTTATCTTCAGAGTATTGGGCAACGGCTTTTTCAAAGGTCAGCTTATTTCCTTTTATCAGGGAGTACAAGCTATCCAGCTTGTTTGTAGTTTCCGTCAAGGCAGCATCAGATACTTTGGGTTTGAGTACGATCTGTCGGAAATTGATCACATCGCCTCGTTTCTCTATGAGCTGAACGATATGATAGCCGTCGTCGGTTTTAATGATCGGGGAAACACGCTTCGTATCAGTAAGTGAAAAAACCACGCGAGCAAACTCCGCATCCAGCGAAGCCTTGCTGACAAAGCCGTATTCGCCACCCTGTAAAGCAGTCTTGGAGTCTTCGGAGTACAAACGAGCCAGCGTAGTGAAATCGCGTCGTCCTTCATTGATCTCATCCGAGAATTCGCGCAATCTCTTCTTGATAGCATCCGTTTCATGCAGAGAGATTACCGGCTTGATGGCAAGTAATTGTACCTCCACAGTTGTAGGGATATAGGGCAAACTATCCTGAGGAAGCGATGCAAAGTACTGACGAATTTCAGAAGGAGTAACCTTTACGTTTTCATCGATTTTTTTTCGCATCATGCGAACGATCTCACTATTCCGAACCTCTACACGTTGTTCTTCGCGTATCTGTGTGTACTTCCGATTGAAGTATTCTTCCATCTTTTCTTTGGAGCCGAACTGCTGGATATAATCGGCCAGATACATATCCACATACCGGTTTACATCTGCCTCATTGACTTCGATACTGTCTATCTTGGCTTGATTGAGAAAAAGCTTTTGGACGGCAATCTGCTCAGGAATATAGCAGTCTGCATTCCCTTCAAGAGGGCGTCCCGAACTGAGCAAAAAACGTTTGGTAGCCTCTATGTCTGAGCGCAGAATCGGTTCGTCTCCCACCATCCATACGACTTCGTCGATCACGTTCTTCTGTCCCATTGAGGGGAGTGCCCAGAAGAGCAACGACAACATGATTATGCAGATGCGCATTCCATTCTTTTTCATCTTTCGTACCGTATTATAGCATCATAAACTGATGCATTAGTTTGCCATTTCGGATAAGAACTTGATCCGTACCAAACGAATCTCTTCCTCCGAATAGTCCTTACCGAGTTCTTGCATAGCCTCCTCCAAAGAGTCTGTCGTGGATTCTTTGAAATACTCGAATATATCTTCCAAATGATCCTCGTCCATGACCTCGTTGATGAAGTAGTCGATATTGATTCGAGTACCGGAGTAGACTATCGTCTCGACTTCTGACAGCAATTCCGGAAAATCCAATCCATGGCTCACCGCTATATCGTCCAAAGCTACTTTACGATCGATTTGCTGAACGATGGAGACTTTCATCTTCGATTTGTTGGCGAGTGTACGTACACGCATATCCTCCGGACGTTCGATCTCGTTTTCCTCTACGTGACGACGGATCAGATCGAGGAATTCTTTCCCATAGCGAGTAGCCTTGCCGACACCCACGCCGGGAATATTCTGCAGCTCTTCGATCGTAACGGGATAGAACGTAGCCATAGCCTCCAATGAGGGATCTTGGAAGATAACGTAGGGAGGCAACTTGAGAGATGCTCCCAATTTCTTTCTGAGGTCTTTCATCATGGCGAACAGGACCGGATCCATGGCCCCACCGGAACCTCGCCCTCCCACCTTAGGAGCATCGTCATCCTCGTCCTCTTCGTTCTCATCGACGATCTTGAAAGAAACAGGTTTGAGGGCAAACTTCTTGCCTTTGGCTGTCACTTTCAGCAGACCATAATTTTCGATGTCCCGACTCAAATAGCCGGAAAGCAGTGCTTGTCTGATGACGGCTGTCCATGTTGTCTCGGTTTCATCGCTTCCGATACCGAAGACCTCTAAATCCTGATGTCCGAATGACTCTATATCAGGAGTCAATTCGCCCATCAATACATTAACGACATACTCCGTTTTGAACTGTTCCTTCAAAGCAGAAACTGTTTCCAAAACGTTTAACAATAGTTCCTTTGCTTCCACTTGCTTATACGTACTCGTACAATTATCACATGCACCGCAGTTTTCCTGAGTATAGTCCTCTCCAAAATAGTGGAGAAGCAGCTTGCGCCTACACACTCTGCTCTCCGCAAATGCTGCAGTCTCGGCCAATAGCTGACGCCCGATTTCCTGCTCGGATATGGGCTTGCCTTGCATGAATTTCTCTAAACGTTGCAGGTCTTTGGGGCGATAGAATGCAATACATTCGCCTTCTCCTCCATCTCGACCGGCACGCCCCGTTTCCTGATAATACCCTTCCAAGCTTTTGGGCATATCATAGTGAATGACGTAGCGAACATCCGGCTTGTCAATACCCATCCCAAAAGCAATGGTGGCAACGATCACGCTTATCTCTTCATTCAGAAAAGCATCCTGATTGCTCGCTCGCTCTCCGGCGTCAAGTCCCGCATGATAGGGAAGGGCTTTGATCCCATTGGCCTGCAAAACCTGGGCAAAAGTAGTTACTTTATTTCGACTCATGCAATAGACAATACCGCTCTTTCCCGGCTGGGATAGGATGTATTTGACTACGTCACGATCTACGTCCTGTGTTTTAGGACGTATATGATAAAAAAGATTGGGACGATTGAAAGACGATTTGAATACATCGGCATCCATCAAACCAAGATTCTTTTGAATATCATGCTGTACTTTCGGGGTAGCCGTGGCTGTCAAAGCGATGATCGATCGGGGCCCTATCTCATTGATGATAGGACGAATCCGTCTGTATTCGGGTCTGAAGTCATGCCCCCATTCCGATATGCAATGGGCTTCGTCTATAGCGTAAAACGAAATATCTATTTCACGCAGAAAAGCAATGTTTTCTTCTTTTGTCAATGATTCGGGAGCGACGTACAACAGCTTGGTAAGTCCATCACGTACATCATTCTTAACACGTTCGAGCTGTGTCTTATTCAAAGAAGAATTCATAAAGTGAGCGACCCCATCCTTGGCACTGAAGCTACGCATGGCATCCACCTGATTCTTCATCAGAGCGATAAGGGGAGAGACTACGATGGTCGTGCCGGTCATGAGCATGGCCGGCAATTGGTAGCATAGGGATTTCCCACCTCCCGTAGGCATCAGCACAAAAGTGTTTCGTTCGGCTAATACATTTCTTATGATAGCCTCCTGATTGCCTTTGAATCGGTCAAATCCAAAATGCCGCTGTAATTTTTCGGCCAGAACAATGTCCATAATACAACACTTGTCAGGTGTCACTCTACACTCCGGGTAGCAACTCCTTGGGGTTAGATTCTCTTGTGGGTACTCCTATTATTGATCTTGTAGCAAATCGTCAATATTCAAATGAGCTTCTGCATAAGCTTTGTCCACGACCAAAGTCTTTTTCTTACCTGATGGCATCGTGAACATCGCATCCATCATGATCGTCTCTACGATGGAGCGTAGTCCACGTGCACCCAATTTGAATTCGATAGCTTTATCAACGACGAAATCAAGCATATCGGATGTAAAAGAAACCTTGATGCCATCCATGGCAAACAGTTTTTCGTATTGCTTGGTAATGGCATTCTTGGGCTCCGTCATGATATTTCTGAGGGCATCCCGATCTAACGGCTCCAAATGGGTCAAAATAGGCAAACGACCGATGATTTCAGGAATCAGCCCAAAAGATTTCAAATCCTGCGGACGAATATAGCGAAGCATATTCTCACGATCGATATGCCTGTTTTGCAATCCGGCAGTATAACCCACAACACGAGTATTGAGTCGCTGAGCAATTTTCTTCTCTATGCCGTCGAAAGCTCCGGCACAAACGAAGAGAATATGCCTCGTGTCCACCGGAATCATCTTCTGCTCCGGATGTTTGCGACCGCCTTGAGGAGGAACATTTACGATAGAACCTTCCAGAAGTTTGAGCAAACCTTGCTGTACTCCTTCGCCACTGACATCACGCGTAATCGAAGGATTATCACTCTTACGGGCTATCTTGTCTATCTCATCGATAAAGACAATCCCTCTCTCGGCCTGTTTGACATCGTAGTCTGCGGCCTGCAAAAGTCTGGTGAGAATACTCTCAATGTCTTCCCCCACATAGCCGGCTTCGGTCAGTACCGTAGCGTCGACTACGGCGAAAGGAACATGGAGCATTTTGGCTATCGTACGAGCCAAGAGTGTCTTGCCGGTTCCCGTGGGACCGACCATAATAATATTGCTTTTCTCGATCTCTACGCCATCGCTGTCCTCTTGCTGGAGCAATCGTTTGTAATGATTGTATACAGCGACAGAAAGAAAACGTTTGGCATCATCCTGCCCGATAACATACGAATCGAGAAATTCCTTGATCTCTATAGGCCGAGGCAAGTCCTCTCTCTTCAGATTGTTCGTCTCTTCCGATTTGAATTTTTGCAACGCTTCTCGAACCACCTCTCCTGCACGGAGGGCACATTCATCGCAGATATGAGCATGGACTCCTTCGAGCATCAGGTTTACCTGCGTTCTCGGCATGCCACAAAAACTACAGTATTCTTCGTCCTTTTTCTTTGCCATGAGAAATATACAGTCCCCCTTTGGGTAACGAGAGGGCTACTTTCGATTCTTTTCGAGGATTTTATCTATCATCCCGTACTCCAATGCTTCGGGGGCTGTCATCCAATAGTCCCGATCACTATCTTTTTCGACCTGCTTGACGGGCTTTCCACTGTGAGAAGAGATAATCGTGTAAAGCTCTTTTTTGACGCGCAGAATCTCGCGAGCTGCGATCTCCAAATCGCTGGCCTGCCCCTGCATACCACCAAGCGGCTGATGTATCATCACGCGGGAATGAGGCAAAGCAAAGCGTTTGCCTTTCGTTCCTGCTACGAGCAGCACTGATGCCATAGACGCGGCCATGCCCGTACAGATAGTGGCCACATCGCACCCTATATACTGCATCGTATCGTATATGCCATAACCGGCATAAACAGATCCGCCGGGTGAATTCAGATAGATGGAAATATCTTTACCGGGGTCGGCACTATCGAGATAAAGAAGCTGTGCTTGAATGACATTGGCCGTGTAATCGTCGATCTGAGTGCCAAGGAAGATGATCCGATCCATCATTAGACGTGAGAACACATCCATTTGTGCAACGTTCAACTGGCGTTCTTCGATAATGGTCGGAGAGATGTAGCTGCTTTGGATTCTGGTATAGTCGTCCAAGGCCTGTGCATTCAACCCGATATGTCGGGTCGCGTATTTTTTGAATTCGTTCATTGTCTTTACTGTGATCATATTTGTTTTCGCCCATCAAATGGGCAAAAGCAATCGTTATGCATAAAAACAAAAGTAACTATTTTCCGACTTTCTCCCAAACATAAAAACTACCATTGCGCATTTGCACACCCTACCTATAAATGCAATTAAAAGTTCCATTTTTATGCCGAGATGAAATACAAACAAATTGAGTCGGGGGAAAGGATCCACGATTGATCGCGGGGCTGTGTCAAAATTCATTTATGGAGGCCGCGTAAGACCTCCGGTTTCCTTCTCAAATGTAGCAAGGGCGAGTACATTCTCTCTGATGGAATGTCTCGCCCTATTGCTACTCGCGTCTATGAAAAGTTCTAATCTATGCTGTCGTTGGATTTAAGGAACCATTCGGAAAGAGGAAGAACGGCTGACTTTGTGTGTACCGATGACAGGTTTGCCATAGCAGACAAGGCCGGCTGATCCGGACAGGTTGATATCCAGCTTTTCGGTAACAGCCAGCTTGCCATCTCCGCTGCCACTGATCCTTACGTCAGCTTGTTGGGCCGACAGGTTACGGCATTCGAGGTCTCCGCTTCCGCTGCATTTCAGCGCGGCAAAGGCTGTTTGTCCCTTTATCTTTATATCTCCGCTTCCGCTGATACCGGCTTCCACTCTCTGAGGATGACCGAGCGAAAGGTCTATGTCGCCCGAACCGGCCAGCGAGAGAGTTGCATTCCTGCCGGTAAGGATATTGCCCCGTATGTCGCCACTACCTCTAAGGCTGACGTTCAGATCATTGGCTATCGTGGCATTGGCAAAAGTGATGTCACCGCTTCCGGAGAGTTCGATCCTAAGAGATCGCAGACGGAATCTTCCGGCAAATGTAATATCACCGCTTCCGTGTAGCTCTGCTTCTGACAGTTGGGGAGTAGTTATCCTGATCCGGACACCTTTATTGATAGAGATAGATAGCGATGGCTTCATTTTGATTACCAGAGTACCGCCTTCTACTACTGTCTCGACCAGAGGGAGGATGTTGGATTCGGCCTCTATCGTCAATGCTTGTCCCGACGTGCTTTGCTGTATATTCACATCCATGCTGCCCTTTACGATCAGGCGATCGAATTGACCTATACGCCGCTCTTCTGTCTGTACTTTACCGTTACCCTTGATGCGTTTCCATGAGATTATTTGGGCAGATGCAAAACTGATACTTGCTGCCGCGAGCACGAGGAAAAGGAGTCTTTTTGTCCACATGATTGATTGGTTTCTTGTTAGTCGTTCTATTAGTCGTTCTATCAGTAAGACGAACAAGTCCCCGAAATGTTACATCTCAAACCGTTTTTTCTCGAACTCTCACTCGAATGGGCGCAAAAGCATTACGTTCGAAAGAGGGAAATCACTCCTCCGTTCAATCGCATTGAGAGCTAAAAAAGAAGAGTCGGGAAGCAAAAGCTGCAACTCGACTCTTCTCGGTTCTTCTGTCTTTTCTTCGTTTACGAAAAAGGGAAATATTTATTGGCTTAAGATGTGGAACCGCTTACGGTTGCATACTGAATGAAGAAGAGCGTCCTATTTTATAAGAACCTATTTTAGCCTTTCCATGGCAGGTGAAACCGGCGGATCCTGATAGATTGACGCTGATTTTCTTCGTTACACTGAGGCGGCCGCCTCCGCTTCCGCTCATTTTTATGTCGGCATGGTCAGTCGTCAGGCTTTGGCAGTCGAACATCCCGCTTCCCGAATTTCTCAGTATCGTGTTCGAAGCTTTTCCTGTCAGCTTAATACCTCCACTTCCTTTCATATTAGCTCGAATTGTCTTGGTTTCGTCTATGGAAAGAGTGATATTGCCTGATCCTTTCAGGTTCATGCGTATATCCTTATGAGCAAAAATGCTGCCGCGAAGGTCACCGCTACCATTGAGTACGATGTCCAGTTGTGCCGCTTTTGTATCGATGAAGTTTATACTGCCACTACCGTTAATGGTTACTTTCAGGGTGGGCTGGTTGAAACCGGAACCGAAAATCAAATTGCCACTACCGCCCAGTGTGACTGATTGTATTTCCGGCACACTGACGATAACTCGCACTGCAGCATTAGGCGATATGGAACGTTTTTTTTCGAATTCGATGTTCAGGACACCTTTCTTTACCGTTGTATTGATTAGTGGTATGATGTTCGACTCAGCTTCTATTCGGAGGGGTGCCTGTATGGGGGAGTATTCGATCTGAATATCAATGCTGCCTGATGCCGAAAGGCTGTTGAAAGGCTCTGCCAAACGCTCTTCAGAGGCGAATTGCTCATTCCCTTTTACTCGTTTTTGGAGGTCAAGCCCCATTGATGCATGAATGCTGCATAGTGCAATGATCGCTAGTAGAAAAAGTCTTTTTGTCTTCATAATTGACTGTTTTTAAGTTGATGATTCTGTTCAAAGGGTACATTCATGATTGCATATTGGCACCATTCGACAGGTTTTCGTCTCATATGGTTAAACAGAATCGGCCGGATTTAGTTCCCGATCGAATCCGTCCGATCCGAAAACTCTGCGCCCCCTGTTGTATCATGGGGGGAACGAAAAAGAGCGAAGAGGAAGGGGGAAGCTGACCATTTTTCCTTTTCATGCGCCGAAAAACAATCAAAACACATCCCTAAAAACATGGTTCGGGAATTTTTTGGAACTCGCGCCAAAAGAAAAAAATTCCCGAGCGTAAAAGTTTTTGTTTTGGTTCGATTTTTCAGATTTTTTGGAACCATGTTTCTCCTGATTCCGGCTCCACATTTTACCGGCCTTGTCTCTCCTTTCGGCCTTTTTTCGGACGATTATTGTCACCTGCACGAATGAGGAGATAGGGATATTCGCTATCTTTGCTAAGCAACTGATACTTAAAAAGTAAAAATTCTAATATGAAAAGATGGAAAATCGGAGCGGCATTGTTTGCCGCTGCCCTGATGGCCGGCTGTTCATCGTCCGGCCCGAAAGATGCTGTAAAGAACTTCTCGGAGAACATGGCCAAACAGAAATATGAAGAGGCTAAGAAGTATTGCACGGAACGCACCAATAAGCTTGTCGATCTGTATGGTGCTTTGGGCGGAGAGGCCAAACCAAACTACAAGTTTACCTTTATCAAGGATAGTATTGTGGAGAAGGAAGCTTGGGTCACCTATCTGGATTTCGAAGATGATACAACCACGGTTCATGTGGTGAATATCGACAACAAATGGCTTGTCGATGAAGCGATCGGGAAATAAGCATCCCTTCGGATTTACGGTTTTACGTCTTAATGCATTCGTTACCCGGTGCATTCTCTCCCTTTCTTTTCTGCTCTGTCTGAGTGCATGCTCGCAGGGCAGGAAAGAAAGGTTTTTTGTACCTGCCTTCCCCGAAGGAACGGAATTGCGCGATGGCGACCTCATCTGTCGCTTAGGCACTTCGTGGTATTCCGGTCTTTTCAGGAAAAAGGCCTCTTCGGCACAAGAATATAGCCATATCGGCATCGTTCTTTATGCCGGTACGGATAGTTGCTCGGTAGTCCATACCGAAGAAGATCCGAGCAGTGGACATGGAGGAGTCGCCTTGGAATCCCTTTCGTCATTCCTTGCACATTCGCGGCGTGCAGGTATCTATCGTCTCCATCTTCCTGATTCCGTCCTGTTGCACTTTGTCAGAGCTGCTCTCGACTATCGCGAACGTCAAGTTCCTTTCGATTTTGCTTTTGATTCGGCCTCCGATGCCGAGCTGTATTGTACCGAGTTGGTTGCTGCCGCTTTGCTCAGAGCGGATTCTTTGCTGCCGATCCGGCCGTCCATCTCAGTGGCAGGACGGCGTGTTTATTCTTTGGACGATCTTCTCCTGCTCCCCGGCACCAAGTGCATGGCTCTTGCGAATTGAGAGGTAGCGGCCTTTGCCGATATTCTTTTTTGATCTTATTCTACCTGAGATTCGATGTGCCGGCGGAAGTATTTTTCGAAAAATAAGATCTGATAATCTATGGCATTGTGCCAATAAGCTCTGTTGTGCCCTCCCGGGCGGATGGTAAAATCATGATCGATTTGCCTTGCCAGAAGTGAGGCATGCAGCTCTTTGTTGACATCCAGAAAGAAATCCTCCACTCCGCAATCTATTAGGATAGCAAGTGCGGCCCCTCTCAAGCTGTCGAGGTTGTTGATCACAGTGTACTCGTCCCATAGCTTCGGATTCTCGGCGAAAGAGCCAAGCCGTCTGCTTATCTCCCAGTTGTTCGGAAAGGGACGAATATCCGCACAACCGCTCATGCTCCCACAGGCTCCGAACGCGTCCTGATGCCGAAAGGCGATCCATAAGGCGCCGTGCCCACCCATGCTGAGTCCGGCGATAGCTCGCCCCTTTCTCTCTGCAATGGTTTTGTAGTGCAAGTCTATATATCCGACCAACTCGGAAGCGACAAACGTCTCGTAGCGAAAGGCCGAATCGACCGGACTATCCCAATACCAGCTATTCTGTGCATCGGGACAAACGAAGATGATCCCTTTTTGATCTGCTATCTGCGGGAGGTCCGGCTTAACGGTTAGCCATGTTTCGGCATTTCCGCCATAGCCATGCAGCAGGTACACCACGGGGCAATCTCCGCCCTCGCTCGCCAAGGCTATATCCGGAAGCACTACGAGTACAGGGATCTCCTTATTCATCGACGCGCTTGGCACCGACAGTCTTTCCACACCGGCAGCAAATCCCTGAACGATCGATACCGATAGCAGTATGATGATCTGTAGTATTCTTTTTTTCATTCCGATGTATTGCCTCTGTATTGTCTTATTCTTTCGTCTTTCTTGTTCATCACAAAGGTATTTATTTGCTCATCCATTTGCCGGAAAATACAGATTCGTGCTTCATTCTGCTTATTTGACATGCCCTGTTCTTTTAGTTTTGTGCCCGTTCAGTTTTCCGATTTATGAAAAGAGTTCTCATTTGATCCGGTGACGTGTACTGAAACAAAAAAATTTACGCGTCGCATTTTGTGGAACTATAAGTGAGAAAATTTCGGTGCGGAAGCCAACCGGAATAGAGATGAAGCTCCTGCAATTCGAGGCAAATTTATGCCGGAAGATAGCAATGCCTGTTAGCAGTCTTTTGTAGAGCTTAACTTAAAGTTTTTTCAATCCCGACCTAAGAAACAGGGCAGGATCAGGAAGAGCATCAGCGTAGAGAAGAGCAATCCGAATATCACTCCCATCGAAAGCGAGTGCCAAAAGAGCGAAGCTCCCTTATCGACGACGAATGGGACGAAGCCGAGAACGGTGGATATCACTGTCAGTAATATGGCGAATGTTTTGTTGTGCACGGCACGTCTGTAGGCATCGAGGGGACTGATGGAAGGATGCTTTCGACGCCGGTGCAAATAGTCATTGATCAGATAAATGGATGCATTCACCGTTATCCCGCAGAGGAGGATCATGGCAGCGAAACCACCCTCCTCGAAGGGAAGCCGAAAGACCGAGAAAACGATGAAGATACCTATGAATGAAATAGGGATGATGCTGAGTACGACCCAGGTGTAGTACAAAGAGTCGAACAGAATACTCGTGATGAAGAAAATCAGCACGATGATGCCGATCAATGCCCAGACCAACTTGCCTCTCTCATTCTCCCATTCTTTGTATTCCGGCTCCATCGCCTTGTACCCTATGGGTAGTTCGGCATTGAGTCGTTGTATTTCCTTCTCGATGAAAGCCTGCGATTGTCTGATCGTACCCATGTGATTGTACAAGACGTACAGGACGTAGTTCTTATTTTCCCTCACGATGGCTTGCGGTTGTAGTACGACTTGCATCTCGCCATAATCTTTGAGCTTTATCGTTTTGCCCCCGACATATAAGGGGCTATTCTCCAACATCCATTTGCTGCCGGCATGGTGAGTTCGTGCTGCCATGGCTAACTGTACAGGCTGCCCGTCAATGATGATTTCCGGCAGAGGCTGTTCCGTTCGGCTCTGTTCATTGACGGCCGCCACCAAGTCGTGCGGACTGATGCCGAGGAACGCATGACTCCCCTCATAGGGGCTGAGGTGTAACTCCTGTTCTTCGGACAGAGAGTATCGGTTCGATGCAATGCTGACATTGCGTATTGCAGCTTTGGCGGACAGCCGTATAGCTTCGAGTCGTGCCTGAGCGAGCAGTGCATCATAGTTGTACCCCGTGAGTTTGATAGCATTCGAGCCGTATTCTTTCTCACGGATGTTGCTGAAAGACACATTTTCCAGGCCATACGTCCTGCAATAACCACCCCCGATACTCAATATTCGACCGACGAGCCCCTGGTGCAGATCGTAAGGATAATTGCCTCGGGCATGGCTGTCTTTGAAATGGATGCCGATCGATGCCGCTCTCTCCCCTGTCACCGAGGTTTCGAAGTAAGAAATCCCCTTGGCTTGAGCGAGGAATCGTTCCAGCTTGGTCACATATTCGTTCGTAGCATCGGCGGTACTGCCTACCGGCATTTGCACATTTACATGGATCACGGGCTTCTCCCATTTCTTTTCCGATCCGGAGGATATTTGCATGAGGAAAGGGCGGAGGGTTCCCCCTAATGCAACATCGGTATAGGGGCGGATTTTCCTGTAAGCAGTAGAGCCTATCGTATTGTTGTATAGTCGGGCTAAGTCCGTATCGCCCTCTATTTCTTTCGGAAGCAGGAAAAGGGGAAGACCGAAGAGGAAGGCAAATCCGATGAAAACCCATCTTCTACGTCGATACAAGAAAGAGGAGAGAGTGCTGTAAAAGGAGAGTAAACGAATAGTTACGACCATCTTGTGTGGGGAGCGGCCTGTCCGTCGGGAAGAGAAGGAGAGGCGTTCGAACAGGGACGGAACGAGGAAGAGTGCTACGATGATGGATACACAAAGGTTAATGATAATAACGCGGGCAAAATCTCCGAGGTTCTTCTGCTGTGCTTCGGGCAGGAAGAAGACGATAATCATAGCCGAGACGGTAGTAAGCGTAGCCGCCAATATGGCTGTGATGGCCGACCTGTCGCCTCGTCGAAGGAGATGTTCGATCATGACAATGCTATTGTCTATGATAAAACTCAAAGAGATCGTAATGGCGGCAAGCGTATATAGCTGTATTTCCAAGCCGAAAAGGTAATAGAAAGCAAAGGCTATGGCTACGTTGGCAATAAGGCTGATGGTCACCGTAGCCATATAGCGCACGTTACGCGTGGTGATCAGTGTGAACAGCAGTAGGAGGAGGATGGTGATTCCGGATCGCACCAATATATTGTTCAGTTCGAGGCTGATGCTCTCGGCCGAATCGAAGAGTTTGGTTATTCGATAACCCTCAGGAAGTTCCCTTCCTACATCATCCATGATTCGGCCTATTTGCTTGGAGAGGGCTATCTGATTGGCAGACGAAGAAGATAAGACTCGAAGATAGATACTGTTCAGTCCGTTCACTCTGTAGTATTCCCGTCGGGGGATCTCCTTCTGTCTTATCGTCAGCAGCCGACTGATCGGAATCAGAGATTTGTCCTTGGCAGGGATGAAAATACGGGAGAGATCGAAAACATTGTTTGCCTCTTCCGACAGGCGAATGCGGATATGGTTCTCTCCCCCGACGGAGTCGGGTATTCCGGCCAAACCGATGAAATCGTTCCGAAAGTGCGAGCCAATAGCCGTAGCTATGTCATCCGGACTGATCCCTAAGATTCTGATTTGTTCGGGATCGTAGGCCAAAAGGTATTCTTGTTTCCGACCGCCGGTTAGAATGATGTCGCCTATATCATCTACTTCCCTTAGCAGAGGAAGTATGTGTCTCTCCACTTCTGTCTCAATATCCGAGGAGGCATGGGGTGCGCCTATGGAATAGGATAGAACAGTTTTGGCATCTTGGTCGGAGGTGCGCCCCGTGCGAATCGTAGGATAGCCGGCTGTATGAGGCAATTCGGACCGGATCAAACGGATACGGGTAGAGGCTTCGAAGCGTGCTCTCTCAATATCCACATATTTGTCGAAACTCAATCGTATCACCCCCATCCCATCGCTCGAATGGGAGGTTATGCCCGTAAGGCCGGCAATACCGGACAAAACCTTTTCAAGAGGAGAGGAAAGTTCGGACTCCACCAGAGAAGCCGATGCTTTCGGCATACTGAAAGAGATCGTTAGCTCCGGCATACTATGATCCGGATGGAGTTTGACAGGGAGCAGGTTGCCCAACGCCAGTCCTGTCAAAGTCAAGCACACGAAGACGACTATGACGGTGAATGAAGAGGTTTTGCGTGCAGACTCTTTCATCTTTTTCTTCTCTTCTCCTTTTCTTCGATTGCCCGGTGACTACTCTTCCGATATGGGGGCAGTCAAATCCAGTCCGTCAATGAAGTCATACAGCGTCAGCATCCTCAGCTTGTAGTAGCTGAGCCAGAAGTTTTTCATCGATAGAATCGCATTTTTGCGAGCCTCGGCATTTCTGCTTCGCGCCAAGAGCATATCGTTCAGGCTTCCTTTGCCAAGGACAAATCGTTCTCTGGCATAGGTGTACGACTCCTTGGCCAGCTGCATAGCCTCTTCTGCCGCTTTGAATAGGTCGGTTTCCATTTCGATCTCGTCGATGGTAATGGCAATATCGCGAAAGAGATCTGTTTCTTTCAATCGCATGTCGGATAGAGCTACGCGGTAGTTGCTTTTTGCCATATTGTATCTCCCTCTTTTCATGCCCCAGTCGATGAGCGGAATACTCAGAGATATGGAGACCATGTCTTGTCGCAACGGATGTTTGTAGACACCGGCGAAGGCTTCCGACACCTGATTGAAGCCGATACCGGCCGATAGGTCTACACTGAACCACCGCTCCAATGATGCTTTTGTCACCGATTGTTCACGCTGGATCAGATTATTGGTGGCCTGCAATAGCTCCGGATTGTTCTTGCGTGCCGATTCGATTGCCTGCTCTCGCGAGATCCTGAGTTCGGGTACGGATGTGGGCAACATCGGATCTATTTCGGTATCCTCGGGTAGCCCCAATAGATTGATCAGAGAAGAATAGCTCTTTCTGAGCGCCGTTCGGGCATGTAGCAGGCTGTTGCCGGCATTGAGTTTGTCCAGTTTGAGAGCCAGCAAGTCCGATTTGGAAATGGAGGCTATGGCAAAACGCTTTTCTCCCAGTCTGTAAAGCGTATCGCTATTACTCACGTTTTCCATAGCCATGGCATATTCTTCTTTTGCCATGGCTACGTCGAAGTAGGCAGCCAGTACCTTGTAGGTGTTCTCTTCCAGCGTTTTGACAAAGGTTTTGTCGGCTTCTTTGTAGCGCAGCGGAGCCAGTTTTTTCTCCCACTTGAATTCGTTATATCCCAATAGGTTTTGGCTGTATCTGATAGCTACCGGCACGGCATTGTATTGTTTGTAGCCGGGGTCTCCTATATTCTTCATATAGGATAAATCGCTACTGAGAGAGAAAGTACCGCCAAGGAAGTCTATGTTTTGCTCCAAATTGATCCCTACCGAAGAGTTCCAAGTGGTGGATGGGCGGTATTCGTCTATATTCAATGCAGAGTTGTACCGTTTGATGTAGCTCCTGCTGTAAGAGACAGGTACGGATTCGAAAGAAACTCGTGGCTTTCGGTTGGCGAGAAATTGACGGTATGTCCAGTATTCGGACAGAAACCGGTTGCGAGCTTGCTGCTCCCCGGGGGTATTGTGTCGGCTCATTGTCACTATGTCATCTATGCTTGCTTGTAGTACACCCGACCTCTGTCCCCAAGCCAAGAGCGGAGTACAAAACAACAGGAATAGAAGAGAGAACTTACCTTTCTTCACTGATCTCATGCGAACGTTTGCTATAGATGAAAGCATAAATATGCGGAATTACAAAAAGACTGACGAGAGTGCCGAAAAACATGGCACTGATAAGAGCGATGACCAGAGGTTTCTGTAACGAAGAGCCGAAGTCCGAAGCGAAGAGTGTGGGCACCAAGGCAATGATTGTGGTCAAGCTGGTCATGACGATGGAGCGGAGCCGTCTCACTCCTGCCGTATGGATGGCTTCTTTGAGGGGCATACCCTGTCGTCTCAGATTATTGATCATGTCCAGTTTCAAAACAGAGTCATTGACGATGATCCCGCATGCGACCACTATACCGATGGCACTCATGAGATTGAGCGTATTGCCCGTGAGTATAAGGACAAGCAGGGTAAGGGCTATATCGATCGGTATCTCCATAAGAACGATTACAGGCTGTAGCAAACTTTCAAACTGAGCAGCCAAAATGAAGTACATGAGCAGTAGTGAGAGCAACAAAACGAAGCTCAGCTCTCGAATCATTTGCCTATTGCTGAAAAATGATCCTGCGAAGTCTACATGCCAGCCTTTCTCCTTATCGATGATGTCTCGGGTTTGCTGCATAATTTTCTCCGGAGCGTTCGGAGTCTCATAGGCCAATGGCAGATATTCACCGCCCTTGCCTCCTGCAATCTCTTTCAGCCCTTTGCTCCGGTGTACGGTCATTAGAGAAGCAAGGGGGATGGAGGACTCGCTTGTCTTATCGGGAGAAAAACCCTGAACGAAGGTCATTCGCAAAATATCCTCTATGGATTGCGATTTGTCTGTCAGGATGACGGGCAGATGCTGCTTGGAAGCCGCCAGTTCGATGATTTCATTTTGGTGAAAAGCCGTCTGCAAAGCTTGCTTCACAGATGACATATCTATACCGTAGAGGTGTAGCAGACGCATGTCGATGGACAGATCTATTTGATCGGTTATGCGGATGGGTGCAGCCGATTCCTTTGTGGCTGAACCTATCGATCGGGTGAGCTGCTGCACCTTCTCGACAGTCAGTTCCTCTTTCGAAGCAGGGTAAAGGCGTGCAAGCAGTTCAGGTTCGCGAGTATCGAAGATGTGGTCGAATATGGATGCCGCAGGGGTTATCTCCAACTGCGCCTTGGGATATTTACCGCCGATATGCTTGCGCAGTTCTGCTCCTGCCTGCTCGATACCTTTTTCGTCCTCTGCCTTGAGATGAAGTACTGTTTCGGTATCTGCGATGTCCTGGCTACCATTGAATAGAAACTGTTGCTCCCCTGCATAGGCAGCACCTTGACGCAGAAATGGTTGCATCCGGGCAAGCAGTTCCTCGCTACGCTGCCTGTTCAGCTGCGCGCTTACGGGTTCTCCCCAGTCGATGGTAGCCGTTGTTTCTGTGTGAGGGAGTGCCGGCATTTGTTTCTTTTTGATCAAAAGGAAAAGTCCGGCGCAGAGGGGTATGGCTACTACGAACAGGATCAACGGTATAGTGCTGTGCCTCTGAAAAAAGGAGTGCCCCGAATCGTAGAATCGATTGAGACCCGTGTTGGATGCAGTCGTTATACGATACAACAATGTCTCCTCTCTGTCACGATAGCCGAGGGGATAGAACAGTTTGTAATTGACCGGCAAGAGGATGATAGCTGTTATGTACGAAGTGAACAGCCCGATGGAAACAGCTATGGCTTCGTCCAGAAACAACACGCCGGCCACTCCGCTAAGAAAAACAAGGGGGAGGAAAATCGCTATGGTGGTGAGTCCCGAACTGAGGAGCGGGGTGATCACCTCTTTTGTCCCTTTCACGCAGGCATCTTCGGTAGGCAATCCCGTTCGGCGGTAATAGGTGATCGTATCGGTGACGACTATACTGTTGTCTATCATCAGTCCCAATGCCATGATCAGCCCCGACAGGGAAATGATATTCAGTGTTCGGCCGAAGAGATACAGGAAGAACAGGCTGCAAACCAGTGCGACAAACATATTGATGCCTATCACCGTCGAGGAGCGAAAATCCCCCATGAACAGGAGCGTCACTGCACAGACAAGGAAGAAGCCGATCAGCAGACTGCCGGACAGATTGGAAATCGTATAATCCAACAGTTCCGTCTGGTTGCGATTGATGTCGAATACTATATCGGGATGCTCCGCCTGCAACTCACCTGTCAATACCGATACGGCTTTGCGTAAACTCTGCATCGAAGCATCGGACTGCTTGATCACCGCAAGGGAAATAGCACGCCGACCGTCTATGATGGAGTAGCCGCGGGGTTGGGCTACCTCTTCGCGGATGTCTGCCAACATGTGCAGCGGCACAAAGCGATCGCCATGATGAACGTATAGTGTACGTATGTCATCGATACTGCCGAGTTTGTTGTTCAGATTCACTCTGAAGACCAGTTGCCTGTCCTCTATTTGCATCTGCGCGGCAGAGAAATTGCCTCCTCTTATAGCCCCCTCTATATCGCTAAGGGTAAAGCCGAGAGAAAGCAGTTTCGGACGATCCGGGATGATCCTCAGTTCTCTGCTTACGGTGCCGGTCATATCCGTCATGGCTACTTCGGGGAGTTGCTCCAAACGGTGGCGAACCACTTCTTCTACGAATTCGCTTAGCTGTTGGAATCCGACTTCTTCGTCAGCGTCATCGCGCAAGGATATATTCAAGTAGAAAACGGGAATGTCCGAGGCATTTTCTTTGAGCACAACGGGACGCTTGATCCTGTTGCCGAGTGCCCCCATGGCTGCATCCACTTTCTCGTTCACTTCGATCAGGGCAAGATCCGTATCCACTCCGTAATTCATCCTTAAGCGAATGAAGGCATGGTCATCCCTGCTTACGCTTCTGATGTCCGACAGCCCACCCACTTGGAGCAGGCGGTTGCGTAGGGGACTGACTGCTGCGTCTTCTATCTCTCTTGCCGAATGTCCCGGGCTGTCGATCCTGACCGTTATCTCCGGAATAGCAATGTCCGGAAGTAGGGAAACCGGCAAGAAGAAATAAGCCGCCACTCCTAATATGAAACATAGGAGGAAGGACATGATGACGGAAACCGGATGCCTGACCAAAAAGCGTATCACGTAGGTATGGAGCTTTTACGATTAGTCTTCTTCTCTATAGGCGGAGTGCCACAGGAGTCTTGTGTGCCAGATTGGCGTTGCCGTCTACAACTATCATCTCACCCGGCTTGAGCGTCTTGCTCACGATACAATAACTCTCGGCATTCTCAGCTTCTATATCCACATAGTTCCATGCGGCAGTACCATTACGAACGGAAAATACTACCGGCTTGTCCGAACGGAGTACCACGGCACTTTTAGGAATTACCATACGCTCCTCCATACGCTGATTGATCCGTACTTCTACATTCATACCGTGGAAAAGGTTCTTGGAAGGATTCCGCAGGCCGGCGGATACCTGTACCATACCACGATCGTCTACGGAGGGATTGATCTCTTGTAAAACGCCTTCGGTCGTTACGTCCCTCAAAGCTACGGGACGGATTTCCACTCGTTCGCCTGTTCGGATGGCACTAAGCTCGCTCTCCAACACCTCGAAGACTACCTCGAAACCACTGTCTCCGATGATGCGACAGAGGGGTTTGCCGGATTCGGGTATGGTATGCTCCTGTGCATGCAGATCGGCGACCACACCGCTGATGGGTGCAGTCAGACATACATGCTTTAGTCGGAGTTGGGCTTGTTTGTAGTTGCTTTCGGCTATGTTGTATCCGCTTTTGATGCAGGCCAGGGCCAATTTGTCCGCAGGAATATCGGATTTGTCATGGGGAGAATAACCCATGCCGACCAGTACATCCTGCAAATCCAGCTCGCGTTGCTTGAATTCGTCTTCACTCTTTTGCACCTCGAGCAAAGCTCTACGATCGTCGATGGCAGCTATTTTTTGCCCTTGCACTACATGCTGCCCGTTGCGGACATAGAGCCGATGGAGCGGTTGCCGGCTGTCCTCGAACTGCAAGACAGCTGTTTCGTGAGCACGCAGTTTTCCATGGCTCACTATTTGTCTGTCGAAAGGCCCGAGCTTGAGTTCGGCGATCTGCACATCGATGGTATCTCCACCCGAGGTGAATAGTTCCATATCCTCACCTGATGATGTATCGGCAGTCTTTTTCTTGCCACTATTACATCCTACTACGCTCAGTGCCATCAAGAATATAAATGGCAACCATACTACTCTGTATCCGGATAGCTGCATGGTTTTTTTGTACTTTCTTATTTGATGTCGTATCTGTAGACCTCTGTTCCCTCTTCGTTCTGAATCAGTACATAGAGCTTGCTATCTTGATTGTCGACAGTAAAAGAACTACCCGATCGTGGAAGCTTATATCGCTTCACGGGGCGTCCTTCCCAATCGAATACGTAGATTTCTTTTTGCTCCCAATCCCCCATCATCGCATTTGGGCGATTAGTGCTACCCACATACACGTATCGTTCTGTTCCTGCTATTCCCCATACATAGGAAACCCTATCTCCTTCTGCGGCTTTCTCCGGTTCAATTTTGCTGTTAAGATAAAAGTTGCGGACCCCACGGCTTTCCGTATCGATCAGATCTATACGGGGGAAGTAGAGGTTGGCAGCAAACAAGGTATGCTTAATGCTACTATAAACATGTGTAGTTTGCGTCATATAAAGCGATGCCCTCTGGAGAGATTCGGGTAACTTCACAGGCGTCAATAACAGATCGGTCTCTTGCAACTGCTTGTCCGGCATAAGCGAATACAGCCCGAACGTCATCCCTTCCAAGATATAAGCTGGATAGGGCGAACGTGTGCCAAATACACGAAATACGGCTTTCCCTGTTTTCGCAAAACTCGTTTGCGCTTTCACGACAGTCTCTTTCTGAGCTGCACTGGCAGCAATATCTATTATGGAGAGTCTCGATCTATCTCGTTCCATCAGAGTCAGTGTATTCTCGTCCGCATTGTAAGTGACACTGGGAGACAAATACTCTTCCGGCCCTTCTCCCTGTGGGCACAATCCTGTCACGATAGAGAGATCAGCCTTATCAAGTAGATAATAGTGATAAGGCCTGTCCGGCACCATAGCAAGCAAATAATCGCCCACATCATCCAATGCATAGGCGGTAAACAAAGAATCCGGCAATACAAATTTTACCCCTCCTTCAAGGCTTCCCATAGTGAAGTCCTCGGCAGTAACTAATTCCTCCATCTCAGGTTTAGCTGTACATGAAAAAAGCACTGTTTGGAGCAATAAAGCAAATAGGATGTATTTCCCTTTTATTTCTTTCAACATATGCACAGCAAACGTAATCCGTAACACTTGAGATTCGATGGATTAAATCTAAGTACCAAAATACTCGGTTTGGTTTTGATATTCATAAACACATCATTTTTGTACGTTATTCAAACGTATCCCGAAAGGTATAAAAAACAAATGAGAAATTCCCTATTTAATATCATACACGCTGATGGAGTTCGGTTGGGTCTCGCTTTCGTTTAGGGTGTAGAGTTTCTTGCCATCTTGACTTACGGCAAAACTTTTTGCCGGAATGGGGAGTACGAGATGCTTGACGGGATTGCCCTCCCAGTCGAATACGAGGATATGAGTGGAATTATCCTCTTCATAAGACTGTACATCCATATAATAACCTACATATACATGCTCTGCACTATAAGCTATACTCCAAGTGTATCGAGTGTTTCGTTCTTTGAGTATTTCAGCAGCTTGATCCGGAGATACTTTTCGTTCAAAAAAGATTTTTTTTCGACAGCCATTCTTGATGTCGATCAGATCGAACCGTGGAATTGCAGAATAAGCTGCAAAAAACACGCCTTTTTTCTCATCGAATGCCTGTAAACTCTGAGCTACATATAGCTCTTGACCCTTGTTTTTCTCTAAGAGATTTATTTTGGGTGAGCAAAGATCCGTATCCATCAATTGCTTTTCAGGAGATACTCGGTAAAAAGCAAAGTTAAGTCCTTCAAATACATAGGCTAATCGGTCTCCGGACACTGCTGTAAACAATCGATGTATTCGTTTTCCCGTTTTTACAAAAGACACCCGGCTGTCAACCACTGTCGAGTCCGTTTCGACGCTTTTATTGATATCTATTGTTGTCAACAAAGATTTGTCCGGGTCAAATATCGACAGGATTTTATTTTCATAGCTATAAAAACTGAGCATTGGGTCAAGATATTCTTCCGGACCTTCTCCTATCGGGCAAAGAAGCGTTGCAACACGGAGATCGGATTTCCGAATTACAATATAAGCATGGTTATCGACTTCGTCGTGCGAAACTAAAAAATCACCACAATCAATTATCCAAAAAGGATTTTGAGCCGGAGCAATGCTCTCTGTCTTAGAAGGCAGGAGGCTTTTGGCAGGACCGAAATCTCCTATAGTAACAATTACCTCTTGATTGCTATGAGCCGAATCCTTACACGCAGAGAACACACATGTGACCAAGATTGGCACAATCAGAACAAATAATCTTTTCATTACACTTTAACATTATACTTTGAAACATTCCGTCTGTATACGGTGATTGGCATTGGAACAAGATGGTCTAAAAGAAAGATGTGAGATGTCAAATATCGTACACGCTGATGGAGTTCAGCTCGGTTTCGCTTTCATTTAGGGTGTAGAGCTTCTTGCCGTCTTGGCTTAGGGTAAAACTCCTTGCCGGAATTGGAAGTACGAGATGCTTAACGGGATTGCCCTCCCAGTCGAATACGAGGATATGTGTCTGTTCCAACTCTTCCTCCTCACTCTTCCTCTCTTCCAATGCATAGCCCAGGTAGATACGTTCTTTAGTGGATCCGATCCCCCAAGGATACCATTGATACATTTCGCTCATTTCTTCAGCGGTTTGATTGGCCGATTTCTTCTCATTGAAGTAGAGCGTATTCAGCAAGCCCTTCTCTACGCTGATAAGATCGAACCGACGCATATTGGCATAAGAGATAAAAGCAACCTCTTTTTCGGGGTTAAAGGCCGAAAGACTTTGCGTGATGTATGGGGTATTCGGCTTGAGTGATTCGGCAAGCTCTATCGGAGCCGAGCGCAGGTTCTCTTCTTTTATTGGCTTTCCCGGCTGTATCTCATAATAAGAAAAAGAGCCATCGTTTATTGTGCAAGCCAGCTGTCTGCCCGAATTAGCGACAAATAGGCTCCACAAACGTCTGCCTGATTTTGCGTACGAACGCTCGCCTTTGACTACGGTGCTACCCGCATGTATACTTTCTTCGATATTGATTTCTCTCAAAAGAGATTTATCGGACTCCAGAACGAACAGATTACTGGTGGAATAGTCGTACCTGCAAATTTCTAATCCAAGATATTCTTCCGGCCCTTCTCCAAGAGGGCAGATGGAATCCTGCACCTGAAAATCCGATTTGCGTATCAGCTTAATGGCATGTGTTTCGCCGGATGTATAGGCTAACAGGTATTCATCACAATCTGTTAGCCCATAGAGACGTCGGTCATTGGCAACGTTGCCGCTTTGGATAGGGACAAGCTCCACGGGAGAGCCGAAATCTTGTACGATGAGGACTTCTTTGGGTTTGTCACTCTGACGACCACAAGCCGAAATGGATAAAAATGCAGTAAAGACAAGGAGCAAAGTGAATACGGCTGATGGTGTTTTCTCTTTCATCGTTATGTGAGGTTTGAAAAATAGATTAGCCCTTGATCGTGCTTTGCTAAAGAAACGTGCGAGATGTCAAATATCGTACACACTGATCAAAAAAAATCCGGGTGTTGCCGGATGAAAGACTGCGGGAGAAGTGCGGAATCCGCGTAATCTTCTGTAATCGATCGAAATAAGGGAAAAATGTTATGTTTGTACCGAGCGTCTATATGGCTATGAAACAATGGGTTGGTGAAATCCCGACAGTATTCATATAGTATGCAGGTAAGGTTTAACATTATTCATTCACCATTAACAACGAAAAGATTATGAAGAAGATCGTTTTGTTTTCTGCTGCAATGGCAATGCTTATAGCATGCGGCAACCAAACTACGCAGACAAAATCCGACACTCCTACCGCCGCCGTAGAGGGACGGATCGGCGAGGTACTCACGCAAGATATTCAGCAAGGCCTGACGCCCGAAGCTGTACTTGTAGGCTTGCAGGAGGGCAATGCCCGATATGTGGCCAACAAACAGCTCCCTCGTGACCTCAATGCTCAAGCCGTGGCCGGTCTCGAAGGGCAATTCCCCGAAGCCATCATCCTCTCCTGTATCGACAGCCGCGTACCGGTGGAATACATTTTCGACAAGGGGATCGGAGACCTGTTCGTCGGTCGTGTGGCCGGCAATGTCGTAGACGACCATATGCTTGGCAGTTTGGAATACGCGTGCGAAGTGTCGGGCTCTAAAGTGCTGCTCGTACTGGGCCATGAGGATTGTGGCGCCATCAAGTCTGCTATCAAAGGAGTCGAGATGGGCAACATTACTTCTCTGATGGAGGAGATCAAGCCTTCCGTCGAGGCTACTCAGTACACGGGCGAGCGCACCTATGCCAACAAGGAATTTGCCGATGCAGTAGTGAAGGAAAATGTGATTCAAACCATGGACGAAATCCGTCGGGATAGTCCGATCCTCAAGAAGCTGGAAGAGGAGGGTAAGATCAAGATCTGCGGAGCCATCTACGAAATGTCCACCGGCAAAGTACACTTCCTCTAAAACGTGGTACAAGTTCCCTCCGATAAGAGGAATAAGGGGAATATAATCGCATAAGGATGTAGAATCCCTCTCATCCCTGTGCAAACGGATAAGGCACCCGCCGAAGTTCGCAATCGAACTCAGGCGGGTGCCTCTTTTATATCGACTATCAATATTTTATAGCACACGAGACTATCGTTCGTCAATTTTGTCGAGTATGGCTCCGCAAAACGTGGCGCGAGATTTTTTTCGTTTTGGCGCGAGATTTTTTTTGTTCTCGAGCCAAAACGAAATTTTTTACGCGCGTGTTTTCAGGATTTCCGGAACCACTTTCTTCTGATTTGTGGTTCGACTTTTCCTGATGGATCGAACGCTTCTTCTTCGTAGGGTCCGGGGCCATGCAGAGGCTTTCCAATAAAATGGTACATAACTAACGGAGCTTTAGCGACTATAAAAGTGCTTAGAAAGCAGTTTTTGATGCGTCAACCCTGCAACAGGCCTCTGTCATCGTATTTGGAGCAAATTCATACCCTTTCGATCTCATCGGAAAAGCAAAACGGTAAAAACCGAAAAAAAGAATCACTTCGATCGATCGCTTTTTCATGCTCTGACAAGTAAAAACAACTTGCATGGAGAAAGTATCCTTTTGCGACATTTTGTTTGCCGCAGAGCAGGCAAACAGGAATAAGTCTCGGGGTGCCATCCTTTTGATGTTGAAATGCGATTTACGAAGAAGCCTTCGCCGCATTCTTTTCTCTCGCAGACAGGCATGAAATCCAAATATTTTGGAGCGGAATGTCTTGTGAATGAAAAAAATATCGGAACTTTGCGGCCGTTGCGATTGGTCTTTATCACCTGAAAATTATTTGATAGGGCTCGTCGCATTCTGGTAAAATCCACCTTATCAAACTCAGTATGCTATGACGGAAAAAACTACCGTAAAAACGCTGAAAGATGTTGTAGTCCGATTCTGCGGCGACTCCGGAGATGGGATGCAGCTGACCGGAACGATATTCTCCGACCTTTCGGCGGTGTTTGGCAACACCATTTCCACTTTCCCGGACTATCCGGCAGAAATTCGTGCTCCACAAGGGACATTGGGCGGAGTATCCGGATTTCAAGTGCACATCGGAACCGATCTGGTACGTACTCCCGGCGATTTGGCTGACGTTCTCGTAGCCATGAACCCTGCCGCTCTCAAAGTTAACCGGACACACGTAAGACGGGACTCCATTATTATTATCGACTCTGACTCTTTCATGGCATCTGATTTGGAGAAAGCAGAAATTGCCTCTGAAGACTTCATGACCGAGTTGGGGCTTACGACGCAAGAGCTTTTCACCGTACCGATTTCGTCCATGGTGAAGAAGTCTACGGCAGAGTTCGGCCTCGACGTGAAAGCAGCACTCCGTTGCAAGAACATGTTTGCACTCGGTCTCGTATGTTGGTTGTTCGACCGCCCTACACAGCATGCCAAAGACTATCTGAATAGAAAATTCGGCAAAAAAGAAGCCATTCTCAATGCCAATATCAAGGCTCTCGCAGATGGTTTCAACTATGGACATAATACCCACGCTACGGCTACGACCTATCGAATCGAAGGTCGCAAACAAACTCCCGGGGTATATATGGATATCAGCGGAAACAAAGCCACGGCTTATGGTTTGGTTGCCGCTGCCGAACATGCCAATCTCAACCTCTTCCTCGGTAGTTACCCCATCACTCCTGCTACCGACATCCTGCACGAGCTCGCCAAATTGAAATCTCTGGGAGTAAAGACCGTTCAGGCTGAAGACGAAATCGCGGGTATCTGTACGGCTATCGGTGCATCGTTTGCCGGTGATTTGGCCGTAACCACTACCTCCGGCCCGGGTTTGGCTCTGAAGAGCGAAGCCCTCGGTCTGACAGTAATGGCCGAACTTCCCCTTGTACTGGTGGATGTTCAGCGTGGTGGCCCCTCGACCGGTTTGCCGACCAAGAGCGAACAGACCGACTTGTTGCAGGCCTTGTTCGGACGCAACGGAGAAAGCCCCATCCCTGTCATAGCCGCCACGACGCCGTCAGACTGCTTCGACTCTGCTTTCTGGGCAAGTAAGATAGCTTTGGAGCATATGACACCGGTTATCCTGCTGACGGATGCTTTCATCGCTAACGGCTCCTCTGCATGGAGAATCCCCGATCCCCAATCATATCCCGATATCCGTCCTCCCTACGTGGATCAGTATAAGGGCGAAGCCAAATGGAGACCTTACTTCAGAAATGAAGAGACCCACGTTCGCTATTGGGCTATCCCCGGACAGGAAGGCTTCCAGCACCGTTTGGGCGGTTTGGAGAAGGACTATGTGACCGGTGCCATCAGCACCAATCCGGAGAATCACGCCAAGATGGTCGCTACGCGTGAAGCCAAGGTTCAAGCTATTGCCCAAGATATTCCTGACTTGGAAGTACATGGCGATAAAGACGATGCCGAGCTTTTGATCATCGGTTGGGGCGGTACCTATGGCCACCTCTATGAGACAATGGAGCGTATGCGCAATGCCGGCAAGAAAGTGGCTTTGGCTCACTTCCGCTTTATCAATCCGCTTCCCAAGAATACGGCAGAAGTACTGCAACGCTATCCGAAGGCAGTGGTTGCCGAGCAGAATTTGGGACAGTTTGCACTCTATCTGCGAGGCGAAGTTCCCGGATTCCACCCGCTGCAGTTCAACCGTGTGACCGGCCAGCCGCTTGTTATGAGTGAGATGGTAGAAGTATTCACGCAAATGATGGAGGAGAAATGATTATGTCAGAAACGACTAAGTGCCCCATGTACGAGGCAAAAGACTATAAGAGCGATCAGTATGTGCGTTGGTGTCCGGGTTGCGGCGACCACGCTGTGGTAGTAACCCTCCAGAAGGCAATGGCCGAAATAGGGATCCCTCCCCATCAGACGGCGGTAATATCCGGTATCGGATGTTCTTCCCGTTTGCCATACTATATGAATACCTATGGCTTCCACACCATTCACGGTCGTGGTGCAGCCATCGCGACCGGCGTGAAGACAGCCAATCCGGAGCTTTCCGTATGGCTCGCATCCGGAGATGGTGACAGCTTGGCTATCGGCGGCAACCACTTCATTCATGCCGTGCGCAGGAATATCGATATCAATGCAGTTCTCTTCAATAACCGTATCTATGGTCTGACCAAAGGCCAATACTCTCCTACCTCTGCTCGCGGATTCGTATCCAAGAGTTCTCCCTACGGTACGGTAGAAGATCCGTTTATCCCTGCAGAACTGGTACTCGGTGCTCGTGGCAACTTCTTTGCCCGCGCTATCGACGTGGACATGAAGACCCTGCAGGAGTGCTTCGTAGCCTCGGCACGTCATAGAGGTTTTGCCGTTACGGAAGTATTGGTGAACTGCGTGATTTTCAACGACGGTACGCATAAGAACCGCTCACACAAGGATATTCGTGCCGACCGTACCATCACGCTGCGTCATGGCGAGAAGATGATCTTCGGTGCCAATCGCGATAAAGGAATCGTATTGGAAGGTCTCAAGCTTCGTGCCGTTACGATAGGCGAAGACGGTTACACCCTCGATGACGTACTCGTGCACGATAAGTATGAGCAGGACGTAACGCTGCACCATCTCCTCGCAATGATGGGTTACACGGATGATAGTATGCCTATCGCTCTCGGTGTCATCCGCGACGTGGAAGCACCCTGCTACGACAGAGCAGTGGAAGCCCAGATCGAAGAGATCCAGCAGAAGAACCCCATACGCAAGCTCCATGATCTCCTCATCCAAGGAGACGTTTGGGAGATCAAATAAAGCAGTTTAGACGATTAGTACCCAAACGGGTAGGATTCGACAGAAACCTTTCGGGGAGGATGTCGTTTCCTACCCGTTTCTCTTTCATGGAACGGGTGTAGACCGGTTATTCGACAGGGGTCGGAGATTGATCGAGTATAAAAGCAGGGAGCCATGCCGAAAGATTGCAGCATGGCTCCCTGTCAGTCAGATTATTTGTGTCTGAAATACTTCCGATACGAGAGGAGGGTCAGTCTTTGGCTGCCATACAGTCCTCGGAGGTTTCGAGATTTCGAATGCGCCAATCCTGCGGATATAGATTGTTGGCACGTGTGCCGAGATTTTTCAGGAAGCCGAGCGGCCTTCTGCGGAACGTGGCGAGGACGAAGCCGAGCGGCAGATCGGGCATGGTGGTCACAGACTGTCGGGCCAGGTAGGAAAGGGCTTCATCTCGTGAAAATTCCATATCGAAGAATGAGTGGTCGTCCATTTCCGTGGACAAAGCCAGAGCCGGAGCCGGTACGAGATCTTTCCCCTTCTGCATCCCCACTGTGATCCCTGCTGTGTGCAGCCTGATGCCATTTGCCTTGAGACATTCGACCATTTCGAGCACATTGGGCGTAAGAGCATGCACATACTCATCTCCCATCCATCGCCATTCGTATTTTTCGGGGGCATGTACGAAGCATTTGATACCATGAGGGATATGCTTTTCTGCGTTTTTCTTTTCCTTGCTCTTGGGTTGCTTATGCCTTACCGATTCTCTCTCCGGTTTGCGAACGAGGCAGAAGAAAAATCCTTCACCCGCAACTTTATGAGGGAAGAAACGGTATGCCGGTGCCTCACCTTTGAGTTGAGGGGCGATCTGCCATTCGGTGAGAACATCCAAAGCCACAGGCTCCGCTCCGAAAGTATCGATGAGGAAGACCAGATTGTCTTCGTTCTCAAGCGTATTGAAGGTACAGGTGCTGTATGCCAAGAGACCTCCCGGCTGTAACATTTCCCATGCGGCAGAGAGGATACGCTGCTGCCTGCGAGCACAAAGCTCCACATTTTGCAGGCTCCATTCGGATCGAGTAGCCTCATCCTTACGGAACATGCCTTCTCCCGAGCAAGGAGCATCGACCAGAATGAAGTCGAAAGTCTCTCCTGCGGATTTCAACCTATCGGGATCTGCTTCGGTGACAATACCGGTCGGATAGCCCCACTTGATCATGTTCTCAGCCAGTATATTGGCGCGATGGTGGATCACTTCATTGCTGACCAATACACTGCCTTCGGGCAATATGTTGGTTAGGAGTGTGCTCTTTCCGCCCGGGGAAGCGCAGAGATCCAAAGCCCGGACAGGTGATTCGCCGAGCAGAGGTTTCAACTGCCACAAAAACATGGAAGAGGCTTCCTGTACATAGTAGCCTCCGGCATGGAAAACCGGATCATTGGTGAAGGAAGGCCTCTCAGCCAGATATGTACCGAGGGGACACCAGGGCACAGACTTATTGGTGGGCAGATCCATGACAGTGGTACCGATGCCCGGTTTATTAGGATTGCGACGTATGCTTACTGGTGCAGGGCTGTCGAGAGCTGCAAAAAAAGCTTCGGTTTCGCTCCCTAACAGTGGGCGCATAGCAGAGACAAAATCTTGAGGTAGTGGTGTCATCTATTATTTATAGAGTAAGAAGATAGTTGGAATTTTATGTAGTGCAGGCTTCCCTTTCTTCCATTCCGAGAGGGTACGAGTACGAATCAGTTCGTCGGGACAGGAGATATGGGAGGCAATGCATAGTTTGGTCGTCGGCCGGCAGTGGCGAATGAGTTCGTCCACCAGTTTGTCGTTTCGATAAGGTGTTTCGATGAAGATCTGCGTCTCGTGACAATTATAAATCCGCGTCTCCATTTCTTTGAAAGCAGCCAAACGCTCATTTTCTCCGATGGGCAGGTAGCCTTTGAAAGCGAAGCTCTGACCATTGAAGCCGGAAGCCATCAGTCCCATCAGGATCGAACTCGGCCCCACGAGTGGCTCCACCCTCAATCCCTTGCGCTGTGCGATGGCTACCACATCCGCGCCCGGATCTGCTATTGCAGGACACCCGGCTTCGGAGATAACCCCCATGCTCTCACCTGTAGCCATAGGGCGGAGATAGGTACTGACCTCCTCTGCCGATGTATGCTTGTTGAGTTCGTAGAAGGTGAGCGAATCTATATCGATAGATCGGTCTGCCGTTTTCAGGAAACGACGGGCCGAACGGATATTCTCTACAATGAAATGGTGCAGGCTGCGGACGATCGTCCTGTTGTATTCGGGCAGTACGCGGCTGTGCTCGGTTTCGCCCAGCGGTACCGGAATAAGATAGAGAGTGGGATTGTTTTCCATCATAATCGGGAAAGGGTACGGGACTAAAAAAAGGCTTTTTCTATTCGTGAAGATTTGTGAGCTGTTCGGCTAATAGTACGGTCTGCCTCAGATAAGGCATTTCACTGCGGAGATAAGGGCTGAAAGTCAGACCCGAAAGCTGCTCTTCGATCTGATCCACCGGCCACCACTTCCCGGCTCGCGGATCCTTGTCGCACAAGATCATATTCGACTCGGACATGTGAGCCAAATAGAGATAGACGAGTCGGTCTTTTCCATTTTCATTGTGGATATATCGCAGGAGAAAGTGCGGTCTCAGACGATTTACACCGCAGAATCGTTCGTCTATGAGACTTTGAGCCAATTCCTTGTGATGCTTATCAGTAGTCAGCCACGAAAAGAAAGGGGTATCATAGCAGTCGCCCGTGCAAAGATCGCATTTGCAGTAATGGCTCAAATAGATCATCTCGTCGCATATGGCTATCAGGCGAACGACGGGCAGCAGACCTGCAGTAGGATCGGCCAAGGCTTCCGTCTCGGATCGTGCTATACGTCCGATGGATTCACCCTGTGCATCCGTGATCGGTATCCACTCCTCGTGGCGCATCTCTCTACGTACCCATTCGAGTCGAATCACCTCATATATATAGAGCAATAACAGCGATACACCGGGCAGATACAATAAGAGGTGTGCAATCCTCCCCACCCTGAAGTAGAGCAAAAGTCCCAGAAGGAAAATGAAAAATAACGATATACGCAGGATGCTGCCTGTAATGCGTCCATACTCCAGCATGACCAGACGTTTGTGCGGACAATCCGCATAGTCTCCCTCTCTGCCACTGCTTCTGCGGAACAGCCTGCACGCAGCCACAGCCAAGAGCATAGCAGCCAGACTCCAGCCAAGGTCGGTGAGTGGGGAAGTCTTCGATAGCCACAAAGTAGGTAGCAAAAGGACAAGTACACCCAGCGAAGTCAATACGGACGGCTGACAGTTCTTGCTTTTTCGACGAAAAAAGAGCACCCCTCCGATGATTGCAAAGAGAGCAATGGCAGCCGTCCATGCCACCATTATCCCCGCACTCGGCAGCAACAGGAGCAATAAGACGACCGGCAGAAATCCACCCATCGGATTAGACCCCAATAAGGGTGCTATATCCGGATACTTCTTTGTAGTCAAAATAGGGATTCGTTTTTTCGTTTATCAGTATAACAGCCATAGACCCGTTTGGTTGTCATCCGGCAGTACACGCTGTATTATAAAAACGATCGAGGGCTGACTCCGGGATTCGGAACCAGCCCTTATCGTCATACCCAAACAAATGTATCTGTCAGATACTAAGAAAACAATCGGGTGTTGTTTTCCACCAAACTCTTGATTTTTCCCTCCAGATCCGGTGGCAAAGAAGCCTCGGACAGCAATCGGGCTATAGGCTGCAGGTGATGTATATCTGTCCCTATGAGATCATAATAGCCGGCCTCGAGTAATGCATATGCTTTCTCTGATGCAGATGAATTGTATGCTCCGAACAGAGAAAAGAGGTTCAGTTGAAACATTACGCCTTGCTTTTTGATCGCGACATAATCTTTCTCCTCCATGTATAGATAACGTTCGGGGTGTGCCAATACGGGGGAAAGACCTTTGAATCGCAGATCTGCAAGTAGCCCGATTAATCCTATAGGAGGAGCCATATAGGAGGTTTCCACCAAAATGTAACGATCTCCCAGCGTCAGAAGCGGTTCTGCCAACCTATCAAGGAAAGCAGCATCCAACATATACTCTGCCGCGAGCCGTAGGCGCGAGGCCTTGTCCGGAGTGATAGCAGCAAGTAACTCTTCGAAGCGTGCACGTAGAAAAATGGCGTCATTCGATGGATATTCCTCCATAATATGGGGAGTGAGTATATGTTGTTTGACACCTATTTCTTCGAGCAGATCAATTAGAGAGAGAGTCTCTTCGATAGATTTTGAACCGTCATCCACTGCAGGCAACAGATGACAGTGTATATCTATCAGGTCAGTCAACCAACCTTGTTCAAAGGGATTGACTTGCTTCGTTTTTCGCTTGAAAATAGAAAACATCCTATTCCTTTAGCTCTTCTTCATGGGGCCAATCTTGAATTTCTTCGTCTTCTTGGCAGAGCGACGACGGAGCTTCTTGCCTTGTTTGTCATACTCCTTGTTGCTGTAACCGTAGCCATAACCATAGCCATATGTGCCTCTTGAGCCGGAGTAAGACACGTCATTCAAGACGAGACACATGTTTGTAAACTTATTTTCTGTGTACAGTCGTTCTATCTCGCCGAGATAGCGTCTGTCTAATACTCCTTGACGTATGATATAGATAGTCAGATCGGCAACTCTATTGGTGATCATGGCATCCGCTACCGACATTGCAGGGACGGAATCCAAGAAAACATAGTCGTATCGGTTCTTAAGCTCTTTTATTAAATAATCCAGTCGATCCGACAGCAGTAACTCTGCAGGATTGGGGGGAATGCAACCTGCTAAAACCAAATCCAAATTCTCATTTTGAGGAAATTTCGTAATCAAGCTATCGACAGAAATGCTGTTGTTATATAAGAAATCCGTGACGCCGATATTTCCCAAGCCCAATCGTTTAGAAAGAGAACCCTTTCTGATATCCAAATCCACGACAATTACTTTCTTGCCTGTAAGAGCTATTGAAATAGCCAAGTTTACTGTCATGAATGATTTTCCCGATCCCGGATTGGCAGAGGTGAACATCACGGCCTTAAGATCGTGCGACTTGACGCGCATGAATTCCATATTAGAACGTAGTATCCTGAATGCCTCACTGGCCGAATCGCGACTTTCCGGTTTTACCACCACGTCCAGATCTTCTTCGCTTCGCTCACCGGAATAAGTAGGTATTTCACCCAAGAATGGTATGAGCAAGCCTTCAAGATCTTTACGACCTCGCACCGACTTGTCGAACTGCATCTTCACATAGATGAAAGTGGAAGGGAGGACTAATCCAAGCAAGAATGCCGCCATGAAAATAAGCGGTTTGCGCGGAGCAATAGGTGCTGAAGGCCCATCCGCTACATCAACGATCTTTGCATTACTCTCTGTTATAGCCAAACGAAGAGCATTCTCCTCACGCTTGTTCAGTAGATACAAATATAGTTCTTCCTTGATTTTTTGTTGGCGCAGGATCGTAGACATGATTTTCTCCTGAGTGGGTACAGCACTGATCTGCTCTTTCGTCCGAGACATTTCTCTATTGACCTCCCGGAGTTGCAAGTTCAAAGTCTTGATATAGTTGTCTACAGCTGCGTTGATCGATTTGCGCATGGCTACGAGTTGCATAGCCATCTCTTGTACAAGCGGGTTACTCTCACTGGAACTTTGCTTCAGACGGTCGTATTTAAGTTTGAGGTCATTGTAGAGTGTTATGCTGTTATCAATACCCCTTTCGGTCAAGCCTAAGTTAGCGGGCATGAGTTCATTGTCCGTACTGGTCTGTCTTAGGAACGATTGGATATACTTGGCCAAGGAAAGATTTCTTTCTACCACAAGCTGATCTTTTTGCAGGTCTGCATTGCTTTTAAGGAAAGCACCCACGTCGGTAGAAATATCTGTGATATTATTGCTTTTCTTGAAAGTTTCGATTTCGGTATCTACCGTGCCGAGCTCGCCACCGATCATGGCCAAGCGTTCATCGATGAAGGCAGCTGTACTGACAGCGACGCTTTTCTTATCGTTCATGACATCGTCATTATACGAACTGATCAGGACATTCAGGAAATCCTTGGCACAATCCATGTCCTCATTCTTCATGGACAAATTGACGATCGTTGCATTCTTGTCTGCTAAAGAAATTTGCAGATCCTTATTGTAACGTTGTATTACTTTGCGAATATTCTCTTTCGTCACATATAAGATCCCTCCTTTCCATGAGTCAGCAAAGAAAATCGTCTTGTCTATCTGCAGCTCTCCGACAGGAGTAGCGATCGGACGTCCAAAAGAACCTTCAACCTTAATTTCGCTTATCCTGTTAAGTTTTTGCTGTTTGAAATCGCTTAGCTGAAAAGAACGTGAGTCTTTGATGTCAATCTTAAACGAATAACTTTCCGTAGAATCTCTGTCTGTAATGCGGATGCTTACAGGACTTTTCCCATATAGAGATTCGTGTCTCCAAAAACCATCTTTCGAGATGGATACATCCAAATCCAGTTTATCGACAACAATAGCAGTTAATCGCTTGGATTTAAGAACAAGAATTTCATTTTCTACCTCAGAATTGTCCATAAACAGGCCGATTTCCTCGAACTGTTTCATGCTTCTGGGTGCACCGCTTTTCTCTGCACTTTTGATTAATACGGCAGCTTGTGCAATGTAGGCAGGAGACTGACGCTGTGTATATATATAGGCGACAAGCAAACATACGATAATACTGCCGACTATCCATTTCCATGAAGAAAGGAGACCTAAAAGATATTCTTCGATGGAGAAGAAAGAGGTTTCTTCCTTGGTATAGATTCGGGATCTGCTTTCGGCAAGTGTGTTTTTTGAATCTTCAATTAAGTTCATCTTTCTCTATTTTTTATATTTATCTACAATAGTAATCGTCAGCGTGGAAATGGATACCAAAGTGGAGGTAACGCTCAGCCATACGTTTACGTTATTATTCTGGTTGATCTCGCTCATCTGTGTTTTCTTGTCGTTCGGTTCCACATAGATGACGTCGTTCTGATGCAGATAGTACACGGGGCTTGTGAGCAAGTCGGCCTTTCTGAGATCCGTCTGGAAAACCTCGCGATGTCCATTTGTTTCGCGAAGGACAAATACCCGATCGCGGCGGCCATAGATTGTCAGGTCTCCGGCCATTCCGATAGCTTCCAAAAGAGTTATTCGCTCTCCTTTTACCGACATCGAACCCGGATGATTCACCTCTCCCAAGACGGATACTTTGAAATTTTCAAGCTGTACCGTTACCGTAGGATCCTTGATAAATCCACTGGAAATAATCCTCTTCTGAATCTCCTTCTCCAGTTCGGTACGAGTAAGGCCCTCTACATAAAGCCGGCCTAAAATCGGATAATTGATGTATCCTTCCGAATCGACCAGAAAGCCTTCACTCGAATTGCCGCCATAGCCACTCCGGGCCAGTGCACGAGTGGTCAACACTTGGTTGTAGGGCGTTGAAAGCTCCGGGTCTCTACTGCTGACAAGGATGTTCAGCACATCGTCCTTCTCAATTTTTACATCATATGGTTTAGCGATAATCTCCCGATTAAAAGTTTGGATATCTTGCAGGTAAACGACTTTTTCTCGCTGGGAGCGGCATGATGCAAAAAGCAAAACCAAAAGAGAGACGAACAAAAAATTACTGACAATACGCATAATTGATTTATGGCTTAAAAAAGGGGGTTGTTGATGTACATTCCGTACTATGGGCGCAAAGATAATCACAATCCCAATTTTGCCGACCTCTAAAACGCTTTGAGAATGATATTTATTCATGACATTTTGGAAGCTTCTTCGATCAGGAGAGGATTGCGGTCAGGCGAGTTGCGAGGTTGTGTTTGGCGGGCGGAAAATGCCGAGTGGTTTTTGTTAACTTTGTTCATCCTCAATCATTAACAGCTTCGCTTATGAAAAAGATATTATCGACGGTGATCCTCATTTGTATTTTATCCTCTTTCGGTGTGGCGCAAGTGGGAGTGCCACGAATCGATGATATGAGAGGAATGCGTATGGACACCGTGTCTAAGAAAATAAAGGATTATGCACAACGGCGGTTCTTTTATAAGGTGGTTTTTGTGGAAGATACCCTGAAGCGAGAAAAGAAAACCGAGGCGCAGTGTGTGTTGGAGATCGGACGGCACGGCAGCAGCTTCATGGATTTGTATCAGTTGGCCTGGGATTCTTTGAGCGATGCCGTTACCCGGCGAAAAGGTTCGATGATGGAGCTATTCACAGAGGGTGCCGGTTTGGTGAAAAAGATAAAGTGGAGAATAGTCCTGCTGAAAGGGTATCCTGAAGGAACAGACCGGCATCAACAAGAGGTGCCATTGACAGGTCGGTATGAGTACGAATGTCCGTCGCCGTCTTTCGATTGGCAGATCGGGGAAGAGACCGAAGAGATCATGGAATACACTTGCCGAAAGGCCACCTGCCGCCACAGCGGACGAGATTATACGGCTTGGTATGCCGAGGATATTGCCCTCTCGGATGGGCCGTACATTTTTCGGGGATTGCCCGGCCTGATTGTGGCCATCGCTTCGGATGATGGGGAATATGCATTCAAACTTAATGGAATGCAGGAGATTACTTTCTCCTCACCTATATATCTGTACGACAAAAAGGTGCAAAAGTATTCGCGCGAAGAAGTACGCAAGATTATCCGAAACATTTCGGAGAATTATTCCGAGACCATCATCAATCAGGGAAGATTCAGGCTTAAGAATCCGGAGGATATTCAGCGTATCAGAAATTTGCCGTACAATCCTTTGGAGAAGGAATGAAAACAAATAAAACACTCAGCATGAAAAGGACACTTTTGTTCCTCGCATCCTGCTTTTTTATGAGTATGAGCTTCATACAGGCACAGGTGCCACGTATCGTGGGCGCAGAAGGGATGCCGGTAGATACTGTGCCCAAGAGGGTGGAGGACTATACCAAACGGCGATTTTTTTACAAAGTCTCTTTTGTGAAAGATACCACGAGGCGAGACAAAGAAACCCAAGCACAGTGTGTATTGGAAATAGGGCAGCGAGGGAGTTGCTTCAAAGACTTTTACGAGTATGCAGCGGACTCGGTGAATGATGCCGTAGCTCGGAAGAAAGGGACTGCTATGGAGATCTTTTCGAAAGCTTATGATTACGTCAAGAAGACCCAATGGCGGACTCCCGTACTTAAAGGCTATCCATCGGGTCAAGATTATCATCAATACGGAGATCCGATAGTCGGTTCTTATGAATACGGTTGTCCGTCGCCGTCTTTCGATTGGCAGATCGGGGAAGAGACCAAGGAGATCATGGGATATACCTGCCGAAAGGCCACCTGCCACCACAGCGGACGGGATTATACGGCTTGGTATGCCGAGGATATTGCCCTCTCGGATGGGCCGTACATTTTTCGGGGATTGCCCGGCCTGATCGTCGCTATCGGTTCGGACGACGGAGAGTACGTATTCGAATTGAACGGAATGCAGGAGATTACATTTCCGTCTCCGATTTATTTCAAGAAAAATGCCTTTACGAAAGTCGGCTCGCGTGAAGAGATGCGCAAAACGATTCGTAATATCCACGAGCATTATGCCGAAGTCGTGGCCAATTCGCCGGCTTTTGTCAATTCCCCGATACCGGTAGACTTTTCTCATCTGCCACCTCAGCCGTTTAATCCATTGGAAAAGGAATAAAGCATGATGAATAGGGCTGTCACTTCGATTTTGGCGTATTTGTGGCTGTGCGTGGCGGGGCTGTTGCCTGTCGTTGCTCAGGAAGCGACCGGACAAATACTTGCCGGTCGTGTGATAGATGCCGAGAGCCGGGAGCCTCTTGCCGGGGCTGTGTGCCAACTCTTGGATGCCTCCGGCAAACCGCTTGCCTTCGTCCTCTCGAAAGCCGACGGCTCGTTCTCTCTGGAGAAAAAAGCCGGCGGAAAACTCCTAAGCGTAAGATATATGGGGTATAGAAAGATGAGCAAAGCCATCGATGCGGCTGCTCCTCCGCTGCTTTTCGCTTTGGTGCCGTCCGACGTCAAGCTCAAGGAAGTGGTGGTACGCGCCGAGCCGGTACGCAAGCTGGGAGATACGATTGCCTATTCGGCTGCGTCTTTCGTGGGGCCGGACGATCGGTATCTGGCCGATCTGCTGCGCAAATTGCCGGGAATAGAGGTCTCGGCAAACGGCCTCGTCAAATATCAGGGCGAACCTATCACGCATATGTATATCGAAGGCGTAGACATGCTGCAAAACCGCTACAATCTGGCCTCCCGTAACATGCCTCAAGAGGCGGTGAAAACCGTGGAGGTATTGGAGGGGCATCAGCACATCAAAACGCTGCGGGAGACAGTGCCGGAGAAAAGGGCTGCACTCAATATCAAACTCAAAGAACGCTTCAAGGTACGTCCCTTCGGAGAGGTAACGGCCGGAGGAGGCTTCCCGGAGCTGTGGACAGGCCGTCTCTTCGGAATGCAGATAAGTCCGAAGGTGCAAGCCCTGCTAACGGCCAAGGGCAACAATACGGGCAACTCCGTGAACGAAGAGGCCGTTCGACTCTTGGATGAGGACGGTATCATGTACAATGCATCCGATCGCGAAGAGGTGCTGACCCATGCCGGCTTTCGCTCTTTGCCCATGAGCCAAAGTCGGTATCTGATGAATCGGTCGGGGACGGGGAGCTTCAGCACGGCGATCCCCTTGGGGGCGGATAAGACCCTTACCGCCAATGCCTCGCTGCTGACCGACAGACGGGAGCAGACGATCTTGCAGGAGCAGACCTATAATCTGAGTACGCCGCAGGAGGTCTCCGTTCGGGAAGACCGCTATACAAGGAACAAGTCCCGCAGTGCACAAGCCGATTTCTCATTCGAAAACAATGCTTCCCGTTTCTATCTGAAAGACGACCTGAAGCTCTCCCTCGGTTCTGATCGGGAACGGGTGCGGCTGGCTACGAATACGGCCGATTATTTGCAGACGGGCGAGTCGCTCCCCCGTGTCGTGCAAAACAATCTGACGGCGGTGCTGAAAGACGACCGGCGCAGCTATCGTTTCTTTTCCTTCGGCAAGTATATGGCCCGGGATGAAAATACGTTGCTGAGCGATCCGGCAACGGGGGCCTTGCAAATGGATCCGGACGTGCGGATGCACGATTTGGCCACACGAAACGGCCTCGAATCCGATTTCCGTTTCGGCCGCTTAGCACTGCATTCGACCACGACGATGGGCTATCGAGGAGAGCAGATCGACTACCGCTCCTCGCTTCCGCAGCCCGATGTGGAGGGCTTCGGCGGCACTTACGGTTACCATGCCGGCCACTGGGAGCTGAGCGAGAAGCCCTCCTTTTCCTATCGTTTCGGCCGCACTTATCACCGTCTCGACCTGCCTGTCGCGTGGCATCTGTTCACCTTGAACGATAAATCCGCGGCAGAACGGCGGCAGGAGAGCCGAGCCGCCTTTTCGCCGGCTCTCTCGCTGCACTGGGAGCTGGGGGCGGCATGGAAGCTGAATGTCTCCGTCCGCCACGGCCATTCTTTTGGCGGTTTGGAGGGATTTCGCTCCGGCTATACGCGCAGGGACTACCGCACCTACCTGCTTCCTTCGGGCTTCATGAGCGAGAGGCGATATTCGGGGGCAAACTTTTCGGTCGACTATGGCGACGTGCTGCACCTGTTCTATTTTCATCTGAAAGCGGGGTATTCGCATAGTCGCTCGAATGAATTGCCCCACTTCGACTACACGGCGGAGCATAATATCATCCGTTACGAGCGCTATTGGCACGATCTTAACGCTTTTTTCGCCGATATGCGTCTGAGCAAGTTTTTCTTCCCCTTCAAGGCCAATGCTGTATTGAATGTGCGATACAGCCGTTCGGAGTCGCTCCTGAAACAGTCCGGACACCTCATCGGCGGACACGCCAACAGCCTTTCCTCCGAACTTACGCTCAGCAAGCGATGGAGCGGGTGGCTATCCGTCTCTTACAACCTCGCGGCGGATTATTCCTGGATGGAAACGGGAGTCAACGCTCATCGCCGGTTGCCCCAATACCGGCATACGGCCCGTCTGACCTTGCTGCCGATTTCCCGTCTGTCGCTGCGCATGGCAGGCGAATATAACGCCACGACTCTGGAGCCGGGGCATGTACATGAGGATGTTTTTTTCGACTGCGAAGCACGCTGCAGTATCGATAAGGTTTGGGAAGTATCCGTTTCGATGCGCAATCTGTTCGATCGTCGCATGTATCTTATCCGTCAACTGACGGAGTACAACGCTTTTTCCACCGCTATCCCCATTCGCGGTCGCGAACTGCTTGCCACTGTCTTTTTCCGCTACTGATTTTCTTTATTCTGTATAGCTGCCGAGTATCGTATTGAGATTCTTTCTGAATTTCGGTACGATTTTTCTTTTCGGCGAGTAATTTCGTCGACGAAATTACTCGCTGCAGCTATGCAAGGCGAAATCTTGGCAACAAAATTCATAGAATCCGACCTGCAAACAGGAATTTCGGCAACAAAATCGCTTCCTGCAATCTGCAAATAGGAATTTCGGCAACAAAATTGCTTTCTGCAAGCTGCAACAAGCGATTTTGTTGCCAAGCAGACCTTTTGCAAGCTTGCAGCAAGGAATTTCGTCGACGAAATTACACAATGCAGGCCTGCGGCAAGGAATTTCGGCAACAAAATCGTCAAATGCATATTTCAGCCAAGAATTTCGATAGAGAAATTTCAAATACATGCTTCCGGCAATCAATCTTTGTACATAAAATTTCCGTTGCCGAACGGCGACAAGAAACTTTGCCTCCGAAGTTAATAGGTATTCCCCTTAATCTTTATTACAATATATATGATTGGCAGGAAAATAGTTTTATCTACCGATTATTATAACCGTATGACTGCTTTCGGATAGAGATTAAGATGAAAAATATATATTTCTATCGGTTTTCTATCCACAACAAAATTATTTACTACTTTTATCGAAGCAAACGATATTGTTTCACCTAAAAACTTTTTCCGATATGGTCGAATCCATACAAATTACTTCTTTTCACAATGCTGAGCTTCTGAATTTTATGATCGATGAGGTCAAAGATGCTCGCACTCTCAGTAAAAATGAGATTATTCCTACTTTGGATGAGCTGGACAAGGTGCTGGCTACTTTCAAAAAAGGTATTGCCATGAACAAGACAAGCGAATACTCGGAGAAAATAACCGCTCTCGATGCTGTTCGTAGCAAAGCGTTTCGGAATTTTATAGGCTGTATCCAGGGAGAGACCCATCGGCCCGAAGAAGACCATCGCGAAGCTGCAAGACGTCTGTTTATTCTGCTCAAACCCTATAATAACCTGAATAGAAAGAGCTATCGGAACAAAACCGAGCTGATGTACAAGCTGGTGGAGGTATTGCGAAGCGACAAACATGCTTCCGACGTGCAGACCGTAAATGTATCTGCTTGGATCGATAAGATGGATAACGCGAATAAGGCATTCGATCAGCTGTTCGACCTAAGAGACAATACGGAGGGTGAGCGTCTGATCATCAACAACCGTGAAATGCGGCATAGGATAAGGCTGCACTACAATCGCCTCCTTGAAATCATAGAAGCTCTGCTTGTCTTGCATGCGGATAGGCCGTTGGAGGGATTCGTGGGCCGTCACAATGAGCGAGTGGCCAAGATGAAAGCACTCTTTGCCCTTCGTGCTTCCATCGGAACGAAATCGACCCGGGAGAAGCGGGATGTATTGCGCAGCCTTGCTATCGGTCTCGGTTGGTCGTTACCTGCCGGACAGGAAGATTTCGAATTTTTCGCCGGTACGCGTATCCTTCATCCGACCGAACATCGCTGGTACTGTCTCGGCAAGAAGGATAATATAATTACTCTGGTTCTATACAAAGGGAAGAAAAAACAGTCCTCATCCTCTTCTTCCAATAGCTCAGTCGATCTGCCCGATCTTCCCGCTCCTCCTCCATCCCAGCCCGATAACGGTTCGTCCGGAGGCGGCGGCGAGCAAGGCGGCGGCGGAAGCGGCGGTCTGTAGTCTATCGACTCCGAAGCGCATCGCACGGATATACCGCCGGTTAGGATCGGGCTTCCTGCCCGATCGAAAGGACCGGTTTTCAACGGAAGTTGTATATATTTGAACGCTTTGTTTCAGTACGATTCTCCGCCCTCTTATTGCGATCGGAGGGCGGTGCAAAAAACAATCCAATCAAACACATATATTATATGGAAAACAAACAGACAACGAGCATGCTGCCCGAAAATGCATATCGGGAGCTAAAGCCGGGCGAAGAGTACGAACCGGTGATGCCTGCCGGCAGTACGCCGCGCGAAATTACCTCCTATTCCGTCCTGCTGGGTTTGGTGATGACGATTATTTTCTCTGCTGCCGCAGCTTATCTGGGGCTGAAGGTCGGGCAGGTGTTCGAAGCCGCCATTCCCATTGCCATCCTGGCCGTGGGTATCGGCACCATTACGGGACGCCGGAATATGCTGGGGCAGAATGTGATCATCCAGTCCATCGGAGCCTGCTCGGGCGTCATCGTCGCCGGTGCCATCTTCACGCTTCCTGCCCTTTACATCCTGGGCCTTGAAGCCAGTTTCCTGCAGATATTCCTTTCTTCGTTCATCGGCGGTTGTCTCGGTATATTGCTATTGATTCCTTTCCGCAAATACTTTGTCAAGGATATGCATGGCAAGTATCCTTTCCCCGAAGCCACGGCAACGACGGAAGTACTGGTCACGGGAGAGAACGCAGGCAAGCAGATGAAGCTGCTGGTGGCCAGCGGACTCGTGGGCGGTCTGTACGACTTCATCGTGGGTACCTTCGGCTGGTGGACGGAGAACGTTTCCACCCGGCTGGCCGGCTGGGGAGCTGTGCTGGCCGAGAAGTACAAGCTGGTCTTTAAGGTCAATACCGGAGCGGCCGTCCTCGGCCTGGGCTATATCATCGGTCTGCCTTATGCCACGATCATCTGTGCCGGCTCGTTTCTCGTCTGGTTCGTTATCGTGCCCCTTATCGGCTACTTCGCCCCAGGTATGACTCAGGCCGTCGGCGACGGTGTATCGCTGACTATCGGCCTGATGAGCCCTGAAGATATTTTTGCCGTCTATGCGCGTCCGCTCGGCATCGGAGGTATCGCCATGGCAGGTATCATCGGGATCCTGCGCTCGTCCGGAATTATCGGCCGGGCCGTCAAGCTGGCCGGTACCGAATTGACCGGCAAGCGGACGAGTGCCATCGATGAGCCTCGCACACAGCGCGATCTCTCGATGAAGTTCATTACGCTGGGCGTCATCGTCGCTTTGGTGGTAACGATGCTTTTCTTCCAATTCAACGTGCTGTTCAACTGGGGACATACGCTGGTATCCCTGCTGATCGTATTCATTATTACCTTCCTTTTTACCACTGTGGCTGCTAATGCCATTGCCATCGTCGGCAGCAACCCCGTTTCGGGGATGACCCTGATGACTCTGCTGCTAACCTCCGTAGTTCTCGTCGGAGTAGGCGTAAGCGGCAAGCCGGGTATGACGGCTGCGATGATTATCGGCGGTGTGGTATGTACGGCCTTGTCCACGGCGGGCGGATTCATTACAGACCTGAAGATCGGCTACTGGCTCGGCACCACGCCGAAGAATCAGGAGAAGTGGAAGTTCCTCGGCGTTCTGGTAGCTTCTGTCACCGTAGCCGGTGTGATGATGATCCTGAACAAGACCTATGGCTTTACGGGCGATCAGGCTCTGGTGGCTCCGCAGGCCAATGCGATGGCAGCCGTGATCAAGCCGCTGATGGAAGGCGGTAATACGCCTTGGATTCTGTACGGCGTAGGAGCTATACTGGCTTTGATCCTGACGAGTATAGGCGTGCCCGCACTGCCTTTTGCACTGGGTATGTTTATCCCGTTGCAACTAAATACGCCTCTCCTCATCGGCGGACTCGTCAGCTGGTTCGTCAGCACCCGCTCGAAGGACGCTTCTGTCAATAAATTCCGCAAGGAACGCGGTACGCTCATCGCTTCTGGATTCATCGCCGGAGGAGCTTTGATGGGCGTAGTCAGTGCGATCCTCAAATACATGGAGTTCGATGCTTTTGCCCAAGAATGGCACGCCATGGCAGGCGCCGAATGGTTGGCCATCGGCATGTATGCACTCATCATTCTCTACTTCATCGTCGACAGCATCAGAGGCAAGAAACATGAAGCATAACAACGAAACAAAGAATATGAAACTAAAAGAAAGATTTCTCCGATATGTAGGCTTCGATACGCAAAGCGACGAATCCTCCACCACTTTCCCCTCGACGGACAAACAATTAGTGCTGCTGCGTCATTTGTCCGAAGAGATGAAGGAGCTCGGCCTGTGCGAAGTCGAAATGGACGAGCACGGCTATGTCATGGGCAGCATCCCTGCCTCTCCCGGTTGTGAGCATGCGCCCGTAATCGGATTCATTGCGCATGTGGATACGGCCCCCGACATGAGCGGCAAGGACGTGAAGCCGCAAATCATCGAAAACTATAATGGCGGCGATATTCGTCTGAACGAGGAGCTGACTATGCGTGTGGCGGATTTCCCCGAGTTGGCGTTCTTCAAAGGGCATACGCTGATCACTACGGACGGTACCACCCTGCTCGGTGCCGACGACAAAGCCGGTGTGGCCGAAATAATGACGGCTGCGGAGTATCTGCTCGCACATCCCGAAATCAAGCATGGCAAGATTCGCCTTGGATTTACTCCCGACGAGGAGATCGGTCGGGGAGTGGATCACTTCGATGTCGAGCGGTTCGGTGCCAAGTTCGCTTACACGATGGACGGCAGTATGGAAGGAGAGTTGGAGTATGAGAACTTCAATGCGGCTTCGGCCAAACTGATCGTAAACGGACGCAATATCCACCCCGGCTATGCCAAGGGAAAGATGGTCAATTCGCTGCAGGTAGTGTGCGATCTGCATGCTCTTCTGCCCGAGGCTATGCGGCCGGAAGCTACTGCCGGCTACGAAGGATTTTTCCACCTTATCGGCATCAACGGTTCGGTAGAGAAAGCATCGGCATCTTATATCATCCGCGATCACGACCGCAAACTCTTTGAAGAGAAGAAAGAGCTGATCAAAGCTGCCGTAGACTACATCAACCGCAAGTACGGCTCGGATATCGTGTCGCTCGAACTCAAAGATCAGTATTACAATATGCGAGAGATGGTGGAGCCTCATCCCGAGATTATCGAAAAAGCCATCGCTGCCATGAAGTTTGCCGGCGTAACGGCCAAGATTCAGCCTATTCGTGGCGGTACGGACGGAGCCAGACTCTCTTATATGGGACTCCCGTGCCCGAATATATTTGCCGGTGGGATGAACTTCCACGGCAAGTTCGAATACTGTTCGCTCGACTCCATGCGGCGGGCTGTGGACACGATATGCCATTTGGCTGCTCTTTGGGCTGAATAGTCATCGCACGAATGACGATCCGTTCTACCCTTTCTTACGATCATTAGTAAAGAATGGTTTGGGGCCTCGGAGGGAAAGCCTGCGCAATTGGGTTTTCCCTCCGGCGTTTCCTCCGTCCGATTCATTTGTATGAAACCAAACTTTTCCGAACGTTATGCTCGCCAAACGGCTCTTCCCGAAGTGGGAGCCGACGGGCAGCAGCGATTAGATAGTTCGCATGTCCTTGTCATAGGGGCCGGAGGCCTTGGTTGCCCTGTCCTGCAATATCTCTGTGCTGCAGGCGTGGGACATATCAGCGTTGTCGATGATGATCGCGTCGACATCAGCAATCTCCAACGTCAAGTGCTCTTTTCCGAAGCCGATTTGGGACAGCCCAAAGCCATTGCGGCAGTAGCTCGTTTGCAGGCGATGAATAGCGATTGCCGTCCGGAAGCTTTCACCGAAAGATTTACGGAGCTGAATGCCGAGATGTTGGCCGGCGAGTGCAACCTTATTATCGATGCTTCGGACAATGCTGAGACGCGCTATTTGATAGATCGTGCTTCTCTTGCTCTCGGAATTCCTTGGATATATGGCAGTATTGCCGGATGGCGCGGGCAATTCACTGTCTTCGGTTATGGCCATCCGGTGCCTTATTCGGATCTTTTTCCCTCCGGCGAAGCAGCTCCCGAGGAAGTGCCCCTTGCCGTTATCGGAGCCTTGTCCGGTGCCGTTGGATCTATGATGGCAGCCGAAGCCATCAAAATCCTCTTGGGAAGACCCGCCGAAGAAACTCTCAGTGGCCGTCTCCTCCTCATGGATCTGTTGCATGGCGAGTCGCGTACCATCCGCTATTAGCAATCCTACTAATCTGCTTAATCAAAATAATTCCGATTCCCCCTCCCCGAAAACCATGTCCTTCAATCTGATCGTTGATCAAGGCAATTCTGCCTGTAAGGTTGCTTTCATCCGAAATAATGGTATAGAGAGCATTTCCTTCCTGCCGGGAAAAGCCGGACAGGCACTCAGCCATCTCGTCGCTCCCCACCGTTTCGACAAGGCTATCTACTCATCTGTGGGGCTTCCCGACGAAGAGGCTGAAGCCATTGTGAGAAGTTGTGCAGCTGCTTCCTTGATGATGGGGACTGAGACCCCCGTACCCCTTCGCCTGCAATATGATCGCCGCACTTTGGGTGCCGACCGACTGGCTGCGGTGGTCGGAGCGCATAGTCTCTATCCGAATACCGAATTGCTGGTGATCGACGCCGGTACTGCCATCACTTATGAACGAGTATCCGCTGAAGGGATCTATCTCGGTGGCAATATATCGCCCGGTCTCCACTTGCGCTTCAAGGCTCTTCATCTCTTTACGGGCAGGCTCCCTCTGATTGATCCCTCCGGTATCTCTCCGAAAATAGCCGAGTATGGTTCCTCGACCGAAGAAGCGATCACAGCCGGAGTAATTCATGGCCTGGCAGGGGAGATAGACAGATATATTGACGATCTGCACGCTAAAGAGGGGCGGTCTGCCGTTATACTGACCGGAGGAGATGCCAACTATTTGGCACGGATTATAAGAAGCGGAATACTAATTCATCCCGATTTAGTACTTTTGGGCCTAAATAGAATTTTAGAATATAATGTATAAAGACTATAAGGGTTTGTATGCGTCGCTTCGGTGGTGTGCCCTGATCATTGGGTTGCTATTTGCAGCAGACAGTATACAGGCTCAGAACAACAACTTTACCGAGTCGCCTTACACTCGCTTCGGCCTTGGCCGTCTCGGAGAACGGACGACTATTAGTGGGCATTCCATGGGAGGACTCGGCGTCGGTCTGCGTCAGGGTACATACGTCAATGCCGTCAATCCTGCTTCATACTCGGCAGTGGATTCGATGACGTTTATCTTCGATTTCGGTGCGTCTACCGGAATTACGTGGTATGCCGAGAACGGGAAAAAGGACAATAGGAAAATGGGAAACATTGAGTATTTCGCCATGCTTTTTCCTATTTCCAAATCCATTGCTATGAGTGCAGGAGTGCTTCCTTACTCCGCATCCGGGTACCAGTTCGGATCCGTTGATCAAGTGGAAGGAGGTAGCGTCCAGTACACCCGTAAATACTTGGGGACAGGCAATCTGAACGATCTCTATGTCGGTATAGGTGCAACCCCGTTCAAAAACTTCTCAATAGGAGCCAATGCTTCATTTCTTTTTGGCCGATTCACACACAGCAGACAGGTAATCTTCTCCACGGAGGCTCCTTACAATCCCGTACATCTCTCGACGCTGTACTTGAAGGCTGCCAAGTTCGACTTCGGTATGCAGTATCACCTTCCTCTCAAATCAGATCGTTCGCTCGTTATCGGTGCCGTCTATTCTCCGCGGGTGAAGATGCATAGCGAGCTGACTCAGATAAAGAATCAGGTTCAGAACGGTGTAGTAGTGGAGAGCGAAACCCAAGAATATATCAAGGGAATGGACTATTATACCCTGCCTCATACATTGGGGATAGGTTTTTCTTATGAAAAGAAAGATAAACTTCTCTTAGGAGCAGACGTCCAATATAGTAAATGGAAAGGCGAGAAATTTTATAAATCCGATTGCAAATTCCAGGACAGAATACGGGTATCTCTCGGCGGAGAGATCATGCCGGATATAAATGCCGTTGGGATATGGCCTAAAGTTCGCTATCGCTTCGGTTTACATGGTGAAAATTCTTACCTGAAAGTGCCGACTAAAGGCGGTGTATATCAAGGATACCATATCGTAGGTGCTGTATTCGGTATAGGAATCCCGCTCAATGACAGACGTTCGTTCGTAAATGTCTCTCTTGAATATGACCGATTGATCCCGAAGGAGGGTATGATCAAAGAAAATGCTCTGAAATTGACCTTCGGCCTCACGTTCAACGAGTCATGGTTTAAAAAGCTGAAACTGAACTAACAGAAGGAAAAATGTTGAACATTAAAAGAATAAAGAAGAAAATGAATGCAAGAAATTTGTTTGCAACGGCAGCACTGCTTTTTACCGCAAGCACAGCCTTTGCTCAGACCGGAGTTCAAACAAATACCCCATTCGGTAGTGGAGAAGACAGCATCCGTTGCCGTCAAAACATAAGTCTCTTTACCTCTTATGCGAAAACGGGTAATTACAAGGATGCCTATGATTTTTGGGAGAAAGCCTATGAGGAGTGCCCCGCTTCCACGAAGAATATCTATATCTACGGTGTGAAGATCAGCGAATGGCGCTTACAAAACGAACAGGATCCGGCCAAACGTCAGCAGATCATCGATAAAATTCTCAAGCTGTATGATGACCGTGTCAAATACTTCGGAGAAGACCCCAAGTATGGAACGGACTATATCATGGCCAGCAAAATATCGGACTATATGCAGTATATGGGCGATAAAACGGATTATGACAAGGTTTATGAATGGATCAAGCCGGCCATCGATCAGCATGGAGAGAATGCTACGCCTCGAGCCCTATTCTATTATGCTTACTCCTCTCTGAACAAAGCTATCAGAAATGAGGCATGGCACGAAACCTATATTAAGGATTATACGTTTGCATCCCAGGCCATGGAGAAGCAGTTGGAAGTGGCCGATGAGAAAGGCAAAGAGTTTATCCAACCGCTGAAAACTCAGATCGACGAACTCTTCGCCCAGAGCGGTCTTGCAGACTGCAATACTTTGGTGAAAATGTATGGCGATAAGCTGGAGGAGAACAAGACGGATACGACTTTCCTGAAGAATATGCTCGGCATGTTCCACGCATCCGACTGCGAGACTCACCCGCTTTATTTCCAAGCCAATAAATACCTCTTTGCCGTACAGCCCTCAGCTATAGCTGCTATGGGCCTTGCTAAAGAGGCGATGGAAGGAAATCGATACAATGAAGCCAGCGACTATCTCCAAAAGGCTATCGAACTGAGTAAGAATGCCAAAGACCGTGCAGCCTGCAACTATACGTTGGGTCTGTTGGCTATGAAGCAGGGTAGTTACTCTACGGCACGCTCTTACTGCAATAAAGCACTGGCCGAAGATCCTGCGATGGGCGATGCTCTTATCCTGATTGCCCAAATGTATGCAGCAACGGCCAATACTGTCTTCCCCGGTGATGCTATCAAGGCACGCTGTGTATATTTCCTGGCAGTGGACAAACTCCAGCGTGCCAAGAATATAGATCCTTCTTGTGCTCCCAGAGCCAATCGTCTGATCAGTCAGTATAGTCGCAACTTCCCTTCTCCTGCTGATGTGTTTATGCATCCGGATTTGGAGAAAGGCAAGAGTCTCTTTGTCGGAGGATGGATCGGCGAATCTACTGTCATTCGCTAATTCCATTCCGGTACGCAAATTCGTTTGCGCATGGACCCCGGCCAACGAATAAAAACTATCAAGAACACAACACTGCTTCTATCAGGGGCAGTCGTTGTGTTTTTCTGTTTCTTATCTTTCGCCGCTTGTCGGAGGGGTAAAACGGAAGTGGTCAAACATGATCTGAATCTGGATTCGGCCTATTCGATGCACACGACTGATGTCAATACGTTAATATCCGATTCCGGATTGGTACAGTTCAGGATGAAAGCCAAAGATTGGTTCATTTATGATAGGGGAGAAAAACCTCACTGGCTGTTTCCCAATGGGATCTATGTAGAACGGTTCGACACACTGAATCACATCTTAGCCACTATCGTGGCAGATACTGCCTATTATATGATCGACGATGATCGCTTTATCCTCATTGGTCATGCACATATCCGCAATATGAATGACGAGAACTTCCATTCCCCCCGATTTATATGGGATAAGAAGAACGCCATTGTTTATTCCGATGATACGGTCTACATTCAAAGCCCGGACAAAATACTCCGAGGGACGTCTTTCACTGCAACCCAAGATATGGGTGAGTACACCATATTCAATCATTCCGGCGACTACTATGTGAGTGAAGAGGAGGACAAATCCGCCGACACCATACCGATTCGTCAAGGGGATCGGACAGCAAAGCCTGCCGCTTCTCCTTTCATGCCGAGGCCATCGGCTTCTCCAACCACCAAAGAGCAAAAATGAATTACCTGTACATACTGATTACACTTTTACTCTCCGGCTTTTTTTCCGGTGCTGAGATTGCTTTCCTTTCTTCGGACAAACTGCGTCTTGAGTTGGACAGGAATAGAGGCGATCTCACTGGCAGAGCGTTAAACTTGCTGTATCGACATCCGGACCAATTGGTGACTACTCTCCTTGTAGGTAATAATATCGTTTTGGTAGTCTATGGTCTGCTGATGGCGGGATTGCTGGCCGCACCTTTGGCGCAATGGATTGATAACGATGCTATGATCGTCGTTCTCCAATCTGTCTTATCCACTATCATCATATTGTTTACCGGGGAATTTCTACCCAAAGCCATTTTCAAGACCAATGCCAATATGATGATGAGGGTATTCGCCCTCCCTATCGTAGCGATCTATTATCTGCTTTATCCTCTGTCTAAACTCTTCACCGGTTTATCTCGCTCTTTTATTCGTCTGGTGGACAAGAATTATGTGCCCACAACAGTAGGGTTGGGGCGCGTAGACCTCGATCATTATTTGGCAGAAAATATGTCCGGAGAAAACGAACAGAACGACTTGACTACCGAAGTGAAAATCATCCAGAATGCGCTGGATTTCTCCGGTATTCAGGTGCGAGACTGCATGATCCCACGCAATGAAATGATAGCATGCGAGTTGCAAACGGATATTGAAGTACTCAAAACGACTTTTATCGATACCGGTTTGTCCAAGATCATTATCTACAGACAGAACATAGATGACGTAGTAGGATATATCCATTCGAGCGAAATGTTTCGTGGGCAAGACTGGCAAAAACGTATCAATACTACTGTATTCGTACCCGAAAGCATGTATGCCAATAAACTGATGCGACTACTCATGCAGCGCAAGAAAAGCATTGCGATCGTCATCGATGAACTTGGAGGTACGGCGGGTATGGTCACATTGGAGGATTTGGTAGAAGAGATTTTCGGTGACATCGAGGACGAACACGACACTCGCAAGATCATAGCCAAACAGCTCGGCCCTCATACCTATCTGGTCAGTGGTCGTATGGAAATAGATGATGTGAACGAACGTTTTGGGTTGTCCTTGCCTGAGTCTGACGACTACCTTACCGTGGCCGGATTTATCCTGAATAGCCATCAAAATATCCCACAGGCCAATGAGGTCGTGGAGATTGCTCCTTATACTTTTACCATTCTCAGATCCTCTTCCACCAAGATCGAACTGGTGAAAATGTCCATCGACGACCAATCGAACTAAAAAACAATCAGTTGAAAGGCTTGGCATTTTGAAGCCGGTTTGTATCTTTGTGGCTTAATAAACACATTCTTAATAGTGCATAATAAATAGAAAACATAATAACAAAATGGCGACATTAGAGAAAATCAGAGGTAAAGCCGGTTTGCTCATCGTAGTGGTGGGCGTGGCTCTTTTTGCCTTTATTATCGGAGACTTCCTTCGATCCGGATCTACTTTCTTCCGTCAGAGCCAAGAAGTAGTCTTGGATATCAACGGAGAGAAAATCAAAATCTACGATTACCAACAGCGTCTCAAAGCGATGGAGAAACGCGCCGAGCAAAGTGGAACAAAGATCACCGACGAACAGCGTGCTTCTCTGAACAATCAGCTCGCACAGCAGTATGTACAGGACTACGTGCTCGGGCAGCAAGCTGACAAGTTGGGTCTTACGGTAAGTCCGGAAGAGCTATTGGCTCTGATTATCGGTGATGGTGTTCAGCCCTCCATGTTCGCCCAACAGTTTTTCTCCCGATTTGGTATCAATGGATCCGACAGGGCTGCCGTGAATGATTTTCTGAATCACATCAGCGACAAGCAAATTAAATCGCAGCCGGCCGAACAGCAGGGCTATCTGTACGAAATCCAGAGTGAATGGCAAAGCGTGGAAAAGCAAATCGCAGATACCCGTATGCAAGAAAAGTTGGGTGCTCTGCTGACGAGATCTTATGCCATTAATGATATCGATGCCAGATACGAATCCGGAGTGCCCAGTCGTGAAGTAGCTGTGGCACAAGCTCCCATATCTGTCATTGGCGATACTTCTATTCGTGCCACGGATGAGGAGATCAAAAAGTACTACAACGAACACAAAGAGTTCTTCGTTCAGAAATATCCGTCTACCATCGTCCAGTATATCAGCTCTCAGGTAGTGCCGAGTGCTCAAGACATGGCAAATGCAGAAGTGGAGATGCAGAAGGTACGCACCGAGATGCAACAGCAAAGCGATGTGGAAGCTCTTGCCCGCAACTATTCGGACAAGTTCGTATCTCCTTCTTTCCTGACTTCGGCAGAACTCGATCGCATGAACCTCGGCGTAAGCATTACCGAATTTATCAAGACTGCGACACCGGGCGAAGTCAATATCCCGATGTTGGAGAATAACCACTATTCTTTGGTAAAGCTGGTGGCTAAAAAGTCCGGGTTCGAATCGCTCAATGTGGCAATCATTGCTCTGGACTCCGCCAATCTGTCTAAGGCCGATAGCCTTTGCAACGCCTTGAATGAGGGGGGCGACTTCGCTGCTGCAGCTCGCACGTTCAGCGCAGATCCTACCTCTCGTGAGACAGGCGGTGTACTCACGTTCCCCAACCAGTTTACACAAATGCCGGATAGCACTATTACAGAGGCTATGGCTCAGCAGCTGCACCTCGACACTCTTTTCAGCATTCCATCGAATAGAGTGATCAAAATGAATCAGGATAAATTCGTTTTCCTGGCCAAAGCTTTCAATCCCAAGCCGGCTGTAGATAAATACAAAATTGCCTATATCGGAGTAGATGCTAATTTTTCTGATGAGACATACAATAAGAAGTTTATGGAGCTGAACGAGATGTTGAACTCCGGCAAACCTTTCCCCAAACTCGCAGAACAGGCACGCAGCAAGGGCTTGAGTATAGAGGAAAATGCCGAAGTGACAGTATTCTCGGATCACGTAGGCAATATCCCCTCCTCTCGTGAGATCGTTAGCTGGGCTCTCAAAGCAGAGAAGGATGAGGTGAACGAAAAGATCTTCCGTTGCGGCACTGACTATTTGGTGATTGCCGCCGTAAAAGATCAGATTCCCTCCGGCTATCGTCCCGTGGAGAAGATCAAAGAGCAAATAGCCAATCAGCTGCGTGTCGAAAAACAAGGCGAGAAACTGGTGGCTGATCTGAAAGCCAAGAAGCTGGACAACCTCGAAGCCTATGCTTCTGCGATGAACACAAAAATCGATACTCTTGCGGGAATCAGCTACTCTCCGCGCGGAGGTGAAGCAGCCGAATTGGCCGGATATGCCATGTCTACGCCGCTGACCAAGCTGTCCGAACCTTTTGCTGCTCGCAACTATGTGATGGTAGTGAAGCCTTTGACGCAAAACGAAAAGGCTGCCGGCCAGAGCGTAGAAGCCCAAATAGCTCAAAAACGTCGTGCGCTCGGTCAGCAGACTGCGTACCGTGCATTCCGCAAAATGCTTGATCAGGTGCCCGTCACAGACAACCGCGCCCGTTTCTACTAAGCCATACAAAGGGACGTAAGACCTTATTGTATTTCTTGCTTTCAGCCCTGTTCCCTTTCGGGAGCGGGGCTTTTTTGCTTTATGAAGGGGCGAAGAGGAGGCTAAACGGTATGATTCCTCGGCGAAAAAATTCATACCTCCGCCTCCCGGCTCCGAATCATCCGAACGAGCAATCGAAGGATGCTGTCGCTCCCAATTTACACAGATTAGTATCCGGCTTTAGGCTTGGCCATGCAGTAGCATAAGGGATTTATATACCTTTGGGAATAATAAAATTGGATCACTCGCTATGGAACTTTGGCAATCGATACCGAAAGAGTTTATCAACTTCATGCTCGTCATACTTTTTTCTTTAAGTCTGGGGATGGAGCAGCACAAGCAAAATAAGGCCAATACGGAGAAGAGGATTTTCGGAACAGACCGAACTTTCACCTTTTTCGGGCTATTGGGTTATATCCTCCTGCTACCATCGAAAGAAGAGATGTGGCCGTTTCTCATCGGTTTTATCGTCATTGCCTGTTTCATGATGATATTCTATCTGATGAGAATACGGGAAGAGAGACAGTATGGTCTGACGACAGTGATGCTCGGTCTATTGGTTTATACCTTCCCCCTTGTCATAGTGCGTTGTCCTCTTTGGATAGCTCTTCTTGTTTTCGTCGTAGTCTTGATCCTTGCCGAGATCAAAAAGCCGCTCCAAGACTTCAGTGCGCAGGTAGGGGAGAATGAGTTTCTCACACTGGCCAAGTTCATTATCATAGCTTTTATCGTCTTGCCCATGCTGCCGGATCAGGAGATTTCGGCTCTGCTTCCCGTCTCCCCCTATCGAATCTGGTTGGCCGTTGTCGTCGTTTCCGCAGTATCGTACTTCAGTTACCTGCTTCGCCGGTATATGTTTCCCAAGGCCGGTCTGATCCTTTCGGGAGTACTCGGAGGTCTTTACAGCAGTGTGGTCACAACGGTCATTTTGGCCAAGCAAAGCAAGGAGGGAAAGCACAGCCCCCGCATGTATGCCGGATCCATCATTATCGCTTCCGCCATGATGTATTTCCGCGTATATATCCTGCTCCTTATCTTCAATCAAAACCTTGCCATCAGCTCATGGCACTATTTCTTGCTCCTCTTTCTTGTCTCGGCCGCTGTGGGTTATCTTTTTTATAAGAAAGGAGAAAAGGCCAAAAGTCTCGACACGCTCGATGCCGCCAGCGATAATCCGTTGGAGTTTAAGGTCGCTTTGGTTTTTGCCATCCTTTATTTGGTCTTTTCGGCACTAACTCAATTCATGATCACGCAGTTCGGATCGGCCGGATTGACCACGCTCTCCTTTATCGTCGGGTTCACGGATATTACTCCCTTCCTGCTAAACCTCTTCCAGGGGCATTATGAGATCACGTCCACGATGATCCTGATCGCCACCATGCAGGTCATGACCAGCAACAATATCCTGAAAGCCGTATACACCAAAGTGTGGAGTACGCCGGAGACCACCAAGTGGACTTGGAGAGGGCTTGGCCTTATCATAGCATTGAATCTGGCGGTCATCCTCCTGCTCTATATGCTCTGATGCGCCGGCCTCCTAAAACCCTGGTTTACCCAAGCTAAAAACATGCCCCGATCAAACCATATATTTGGCCCAAACTAAACTATATAGTTTGGTTCAACTAAACTATATACTTTGGTCCGACTAAACTATATACTTTGGTCGAACCAAACTATATACTTTGATAAAGCCAAACTATATACTTTGGTTTTGCCCCCTTTAGACCCTTGCTGTCAGTAGTGTCTACATCCCTGAAACAGAGCCTATAAGGCCCGATCCGAAAAAGGGCTTTTTAACCCCCAATACTCTCCCCAAAAGAATCAAACAAAGAGAAACTGCTTTCAAGCGACTGCATTGGAAAATCCTCTATCGCCTTTCCGACATCAATCGACACCCCGCAAGAAAGCTATCAGAGATAAAGCATAGTTCACTGCTTTACAAAAGATCTTTTCTTGCCATTTGGCAATCATACGAAAAAGCAATTATCGAGCAATTAGAAACTTACTCGGTATCTTCCTGCAAATAGGTAATACATTCTTTTTGAAGCCGGCAATACACTTTCTTAAGATTAGCGGTACCCTTAATAAATGAGGTATATTGGGTTTCAATCTGAAAAATTTCTCATGAGTAAAAATCGTCCAATTTCAGAAGAAAAAACAAAGGAGTAATATCTTATCCATTTATCGCAGATAGCGTGACCGTTTGTTTTGGCTTTTTGTGTAATCGTATTTTCTTTTGGAATAAACAGTTGTATCTTACGAAAAAAGAACAAACAGAAACTTTATAGGAGAGCGATTATAGGAATAGTCTTTTCCGTATTCTATCATCTTATGGTTATTAGTATGATAAGCAGGTAGTAAAAGAAAAGACAAATATAATATCGACAAAAAGTAGGCATTATTTTTTGTCAAGTTTCGTTCATTCTACGCTTTGTTTATAGATAAGCTTCAACGGTGAAGCATTTGGCAAGACCAAAGCGTATGACCACAGAGTTTTATCCTATCAATAAACCAAGGACAGACGAACTTCTCGATTCTCTGATAAATGTATGGGCGAGAGCTGTCCGAGCGACTCTGAAATACCTTACTTCCGCCTTCCACTGCGACTTCTTGTGTGTGGTCTGACATAAGTGCCATTTTTTCTATAATATCCTTTCACGTAGATATCCCCGGAACTATTTGTAGTTGAAGACTCTTCGAAACTTCTTGAAACTCTCTCTGAGGAGGAATTTTTTAGAAAATTCAAGGGAGATTCTAAAGGGATATCAATATCAGAAATATAAACATAGCCTATTTTATTTTTCCGATATCTAACTTTGAAGAAGCTTGTCGTCTTACTGAGAATTTGTATTTCTTCTCCATTAGATAGGGTATCTGTCTCATTGCCGTATTCCTTGAGTTTTACCTTTATTGGCAGGAAATCATATTTCTGTTTTATGGTCAACGGATAGCCGTTTTCTAAGATCTCATAGTGAATACTGTCTTTCAAATTCTCAATTCGTTCTTGTAATCTCCTAATTTCCCTATCTAAGTTGTCTATTTTGTTGTTTGTTTGGGCATTGACGTTTAGATGAATTATCCCTGTAATAACGATGACTATAAGTCGGAAAATGATCTTTTTCATTGCTTTTTCATTGTTTGTTAATTCATTATAGTGCAAAGATAGTCTTTTCAGAGTGTATCTATGCATTTTTTAGTAAGAAGAATAAGTAAGACGAGTGCAGCAGAAAGGTTGGCTATCGCCTCAATGCTTATCGGCATTGTTGGGTTTCCTCTTTTAGCGATCCATTTATCGCAGATAGCGTGACCGTTTGTTTTGGCTTTTTGTGTAATCGTATTTTCTTTTGGAATAAACAGTTGTATCTTACGAAAAAAGAACAAACAGAAACTTTATAGGAGAGCGATTATAGGAATAGTCTTTTCCGTATTCTATCATCTTATGGTTATTAGTATGATAAGCAGGTAGTAAAAGAAAAGACAAATATAATATCGACAAAAAGTAGGCATTATTTTTTGTCAAGTTTCGTTCATTCTACGCTTTGTTTATAGATAAGCTTCAACGGTGAAGCATTTGGCAAGACCAAAGCGTATGACCACAGAGTTTTATCCTATCAATAAACCAAGGACAGACGAACTTCTCGATTCTCTGATAAATGTATGGGCGAGAGCTGTCCGAGCGACTCATCATTTTCTGACGAAGCAAGAGATATTCAAAATCTTATTCCTCTCGGTCAAAGAGCATTGAGGTTGGTTGATTTATTCATTGTGAGTGACGATAATCTGTTCAGCTATCGGAGATGGCGGAATCAGGCTCTCAACCTCTGTTCTCTGTATGGAGCCGTCGCAAAACGAGGAACAGTTTGTTGCCGGCGGAATCCTCTGAAGGATTGCAAATACCGGTCCGGTAGATTCTCTCAAAACTACTAGTAGATCCTTCCAAAACCACTAGTGGATTTCCTCAAAACCACTAGTAGATTTTTCTGAAACTACCAGTAGTTTGACATGTGCTAAAAAAATAGAGCTGTGCATGGGGAGGATTTCCCTTCTGCACAGCTCTATTTTTTTTCGGAGATTACGACTGCCCTCTTTCAGAGCAATCCGGTCTCTCGGTTTTGACGGTGTACCTTACATAGTCTTACACAGCTATTTCTCGATATTGGGAAGCTCGAGTCCGTAGCCTTTCTTCACATCGGCACCTTTCAGGAGAATACCGAGGATAAAGGCGAGAACACCGAACGAAGCAAAAACCAACATCGCCAAAGTATAGTTCTTCGGTTCGCCGGCTGCAACACCCTTATTCGTGGTGTCGAGGATGGCTCCGATCACGATGGGAACAACCATCAAGCCGATATTCTGAATAAAGAAAATGGCCGAATAAGCCGAGCCAAGTACTTTGGGGTCGATAATCTTGGGTACCGACGGCCAGAGAGCAGCAGGTACCAAAGAGAAAGAAATACCCAGTACGACGATGGCTGCAATGGCTATGGCAAGAGAAGAAGTGGTGCCGCTCTCAAAGGGGAAAATGGCGAATGTCAGGTGGCAGATAAACATCAGTACTGCTCCGACAATAAGCATGGTGGCTCCTTTCCCGACCTTATCCAAGAATGCGCCGAGGAAAGGCGTCAGCACCATGGCTCCCAAGGGGAACATACTGAAGATACGGGCAGCTCCTTCGGCCGTCAGACCGATATTGGACTGAAGCATCTCGGTGGCAAACTTCTGAAAGGGGAAAATGGCTGAATAGTAAAGCACGCACAAGAGGGCAACAATCCAGAACATGCTATTGCCGAACACCTGTTTGAGATCTTTGAAGCGGAAAGGCTCTTCCTCTTCCATATTTGCATCCTGTACTTCGCGGTCGAGCTTCTTATCGAGGATACCGTAGATAACATAAAGAATCAAACCGATGAAAAGGAGTGCCGTAACGAAAATAACCGGTACCTGAACGCTCTGAAGCGTACCTTCGAACTGCTTTGAAATGATAGGCGAAGTCCAGAACACGGCGAAGACTCCCAAACGGGCAATAGCCATCTCAAGTCCCATGGCCAAAGCCAACTCTTTGCCATGGAACCACTTCACGATAGCACGGGAAACGGTTACGCCGGCCATTTCACAGCCACATCCGAAAATAGCAAAACCGACACAGGCCAGCTTGGCAGATGGCGGGAAACCCATAGAAAAGGAATTGAGCATATCGTAGCCGAAGCCGCCGCCATTGAAGACTTCACTCAAGGCATATACCTTAATAAGGGCACCCAAAAGCATCAAACTGCCGGATAAAATGGCAGTGAAACGCACGCCCATGCGGTCCAGGATGATCCCTGCCAATATGAGGAATCCGAAGAAAACGTTGATAAAGAACTCGCTACTGCCATAAGAGCCGAAGACGGTGGAACTCCAATTGACTTGTTGCTCTAACTGTGTTTTCAGAGGAGAAAGCACATCCACGAACATGTAGGCAAAAAACATGGTGGCAGCCACTAAGATAAGTGCTGTCCACCGGACTGCGGGCTTGTCCCTGAGGGATTGTTTGATTGCGTCAGTCATTTTTTTGAAAGGTTTTTTTATTGATATGATTACTTAGTTATTTGAATTCTTCTAACAAATCGGCTACGATGAAATTGCTCCCTCCGACGAAAATAAAATCATCCGCATGCGCCTCTCGTCGGGCAGCTTCGAGTGCCTCCCGAATGGAAGAGTAGGTATTACCGACCAAGCCGAAAGCAGCAGCTTGCTGCCGCAGATCGTCTTCCGGCAAGGCTCTGTCGACCGAAGCACGGGTGAAATAATAAACGGCCTCCCGAGGCAAGAGAGCCAATACGGCCGTGATGTCCTTGTCATTGACCATGCCGAAGACGATACGCAGCTGTCGGTAAGTCTGTCGTCTCAGTTGCTCGGTGATCAGACGGAATCCGTCTTCGTTGTGTCCGGTATCGCATACGATCCGTGGCTGCTCGGCCAACTGCTGCCAACGGCCAAACAGTCCTGACATTGCCGTAACGTGGGCAAATCCTTCACGGACGTGTTCCGAAGAAAGATTCAGACCGCATCGTTTGGAAAGGACCTCCACGGCACAGAGAATCGTACGCGCGTTCTCCTCCTGAGCCAAGCCGGTCAGTTCGCCACGAACCGATCCATAGTCCCGTGTTTGGTATGTATAGCAACCGTTTTCTAATGTTGAGGAAATGATTACGCCCGATTCTTGAGCAAAGACAATATCCGCTCTTTCCTCATCGGCTTTGTGCTGAAAGGCATGGCGCACACCTCCCTCGGCTCGGCCGACCACAACGGGGACTCCGGACTTGATGATCCCGGCCTTTTCGAAAGCTATCTTCTCCGGCGTATCCCCAAGGAACTGCACATGATCCTTGCCGATGTTCGTAATGATACTCAGGATGGGAGTAATGATATTGGTACTATCCAAACGGCCTCCCATCCCCACTTCGATGAGTGCCATATCGACCTGAGCGTGTCGGAAATAGTCGAAAGCCATCATCGTAGTCAGTTCGAAGAAAGAGGGATGCAGCGTTGTCACCATCTCACGCGTTCGCTCGCAGAAATCCACTACGTATTCTTCTGTAATGCAAATGCCGTTTACACGAATACGCTCGCGAAAATCCACCAAATGAGGAGATGTAAACAAGCCTACCCGCATACCGGCAACTTGTAAGATAGCAGCCAGTGTAGAGGCGGTAGAGCCTTTGCCGTTAGTACCGGCCACATGTATCGTTCGGTAAGCCTTGTGGGGATGTCCCAGCAGGCGGTCTATGGTCTCTACGGTACCGAGCCCGGGTTTATATGCACTGCCCCCTTGGTGTTGGAAGACAGGGGTAGCGGTAAAGAGATACCGGATAGCTTCTTCGTAAGTCATCATGCCTGCCGGATGATGGTCTGCTCTCGGTCGGGGCCAACGGAAACGATAGCGATACCGACTCCCAATTCTTTTTCCAAGAAGGCGATATAGTCGCTAAATTCTTTGGGAAAATCAGCCTCGGAAACCACATTTGTCATTGACTGCTGCCAACCGGGGAGTTCCTTGTAAACGGGCGTTACCCCTTCTGTCAGATGGAAGGGGAAATTGCGTGTCTCCTTGCCGTCTATCTCGTATGCCACGCAAGCCTTGATCGTGGGGAAAAGATCCATGACATCGCTTTTCATCATGATCAGCTTGGTCACACCATTCAACATAATGGTATAGCGCAAGGCTACGAGGTCTATCCAGCCGCACCGGCGTTTGCGTCCCGTCACAGAGCCGAATTCGCGTCCCAACTCACAGAGCTTGTCTCCCGTCTCATCGAACAGCTCCGTTGGGAAAGGCCCTGCTCCGACGCGCGTGCAATAGGCCTTGAATATCCCGTACACATCGCCCACATTGCGAGGGGCTACTCCCAAGCCGGTACAACAGCCGGCACATATCGTATTGCTACTGGTCACAAACGGGTAAGAACCGAAGTCAATGTCCAAGAGCGAACCTTGGGCTCCTTCGGCCAAAACCTTCTTGCCGGACGAAAGGGCACCATTGATCAGAAATTCACTGTCCACGAATTCAAACTTGCGCAGATATTTTGTAGCCTCCATCCAGCGTTCCTCCAGATCCGCCAGCTTGTCCGTAGGATAGTTCAGGGAATTCAGTATGCGAAGATGACGCTCCTTGGCCACCGAATAGGCCTCTTCGAAGCCGTGTTCCAAATCTCCGACACGCAAGCCGTTGCGGCTCACTTTGTCCGTGTATGTGGGGCCGATCCCTTTGCCTGTGGTTCCGATCTTGCCGCTTCCCTTAGCCATTTCGTTGGCAGCATCCAACAGCCGATGCGTAGGCATAATGAGGTGGGCCTTGCGCGAGATCACGAGACGCTTGGTCAGATCGTGACCGCTGCGGGCAAGAGCTTCGGCTTCTTCCTTGAAAAGCAGGGGATCGAGTACCACTCCATTGCCTATGACATTCGTTTTCTCACCTTGGAAGATTCCCGAAGGAATGGAACGAAGCACGTATTTCTCCCCGTTGAACTCAAGCGTATGTCCGGCATTGGGGCCACCTTGAAAGCGAGCGACAATATCGTAGTGCGGAGTCAGTACATCCACTATTTTTCCTTTTCCTTCATCGCCCCATTGCAGGCCGAGAAGTACATCCACTTTTTCCATATCGGATCAATGTTATATGTCTGTGTTATTATTTTTTCTTCTTGGGAGCGGCTTTGTCCGCCGCCTTTTTGAGGGCCGACTGCTTCTTCCTGCATTTGTCGCATATACCATAGAGGCAAATGAGGGCCTGCCTATAAGAGAAGCGTGGTGGTCTGAGATCCTTGTCGGCCAGTATCGACTTCACATTTCGTCGGTAGTAGGTAGAAAATTGTGCACATTCGGTACAGAAAAGCAGCGGACACTGCTCTGCAAATGAAGCCATCAAGTACTGGTATTTGGTTTCGGGAGAAGGCAAACGCAGAACGATCCCGCAGCGTTCGAGCAAGGTAAGGGTATTATAGACCGTAGAAAGACTTACAGGCAAGCCATTCTCGCGAGTGAGATCGAACAAGTCGTCCGGCGTGAATATCTTCTTCAGATTATATGCGACTTCAAGAATGCTGTATCGTTCGGGGGTATGACGCAAGCCGTTCTCCGACACATATGCACGCAATCTTGAGCGAAGATCTTCCAGTGATGTGACTATCATCTTTACAACTGCCATGGCACTATCGACAGGAGCTACAAATATAGTTCTTTTGAAGAAGTTGGTCGCGAGAAAATCCGATTGGTTTTTATCTTTTCGATCCATTCTTGCCGGCAGAGAGCAAGGCGGTGGGCGAATCCTCCTTGAGAATCGGAGCAAGCGAATCGAACGACAGTGTAATCTGTATCGGCCCCATGGCATAGGGAGCGATCTCGTACTCATTGTAGAGGAAAGTAATACCTCGCTCCGAGATTCCGAAATTGTCCGTAGGATAAAGATCGCCCAAGGTACCATAGCCCATTTCGTTGAGGCTTTCCAAAGAAGAAACCCCTTGGTCTGCCATCAACTGCTTCCAGAGCAAATCGGTGAGAGCAGCATCTTTGCCCTGCGCGATGATGTCTTTCAAAAGAATCTGCTTACCGGTACGCAAATCGAGGTTGAGATATGCAACGTCGCCATAACCATGACTACCGCCCATGTATTTGAAAGCTTCGATCTCATAGACCAAGAGACTGTCTTGCCTGAAAACGACCTTGCCCGTTATGTGATCGACATAGGCATAAAGCCCCAAGTCCGGTCTATAATCGGGCTTGAGCGCAAGCTCCTCCTTCAGCAAAGGTTCCATATCCGACAAATAGGTGGAATCGCTGGCAGCAGCATAAGCCGACATAGCCTCGGAAGGCGACATGGATGCATACGCCGGGCCGAACAGAGCATTCAGGATATTCCGCCTCACCGAATCGGCGATAGCGTGAGGAATGCTGTCCGATGGATATTCAAACAGGATTTTAATATCGTTGCAAGGCATGGCGGAGTCGCCTAACAAGTGAGTGCAACGCTCCATGGAAATACTATCGAAAACGATCCTGTCGCTTTGTTTGTTCCTCTCTCTCTTACAAGATGAAATCTGCAGCAATAGGGCGAAAGCCCCGAGCAGGAGTAATGGCGTTTTTGCTTTCATCGGATAAATCTTTTAGCAGTTAGTGGAAGCAGGGATATAGGTTTCAAGCAGCTTGCACCCTGTTCGAGAGTCAGGGGCAAGCTCTACATCGGCAGTCAGGGCCGGAACGAGGGCACTCTGTCCCTGTCGAAGTTCGAGGAGATGGCCCCTCTTGTCCGTGAGGGTAAGGCCTCCCTCCACACATATATATATAACGAAGCTGTCTTCCTGCACAAGGTCGCGCCTGATCGGCTTGTCCAGCTCCAACAGAGCAGTGCGGAAATACGGACAGTCGGCCAATCGGACGGCAGCATTCGAACGATGCGTATACGCAGTCTTGTACGAATCTTCCATCCGATAGTCGATGGCATCCTTAGCCCATTCGGTATGCAGTTCGCGTAAGCGGCCGTTTGCGTCGGGGCGGTTATAATCGTAGATACGATAGGTAATGTCGGAGGTCTGCTGTATCTCGGCTACAAAGCAGCCGGCACCGATGGCGTGTATCCGACCGGCAGGCAGGAAGAAGACGTCTCCCGCCTCGACCTTATATTCGGCCAAGGCCTGCATGATCGTGCCTTCGGCCACACGCCTTTCGTAATCTTCGGGAGAAGACTGCGTAGAAAAACCGGAATAAAGACGAGCATCCGGATCGGCATGTACCACATACCACATTTCCGTCTTGCCGAAGGATTGGTGCCTCTCGGCTGCCAACCGGTCATCGGGATGAACCTGAACGGAAAGATCATCGCGCGCATCGATGAACTTGATCAATAGGGGAAATTTGCGGCCATACCGCTCGAATACGTGCCGGCCAAGGAGATCTTCGCCATGATACACCAGCAAGTCGTCTATCGTCTTACCGGCAAGAGGCCCGTTTGCAACGACCGAATAATGGTCGCTCACATGCGAAATCTCCCAGCTTTCTCCGATGTTTTCGTCGGTCGGCTCCATTCCCTTGAAAGGGCGTATCCTGCGGCCGCCCCACACGACCGGTCGAAGAATGGGATTGAATATGTAAGGATAGAGCTGTGCCGTGTTCGTCATACTTCACTGTAGCGTTAGGTGACTATTCGTCGGGTTCTTCATCGTATCGGGCATACTGTTCCATATCGTGTCGGCGACGCTCGCGCATCTTGTACCGCCGGATCAATACCCACCGCAATAGGATGAGTACGACCAGCTCCAAAGCGCAAACCAACAGATACGTCACCAGCCGGTCGGCACCGTCCGGAGCTATCCTTTCGCGCGGGTATCCCAATACGGACATCACTACGAAGTATATAAAGAGAAAGCCGATGATGATATTGATTCTTTTCATTCTCTCTTTTACATCATATTTTCCCCGAAACGTTTCGTCTGTAAAGGTAGGTTTTTCATTTAGAAAGAGGCCTTACTTTCAAAGTCCTATCTGCAAAAAATGTCTTTCGACCGGCTCTACCCCATATAGTGGAGGCATCAGTGTTTTGCCATCGTGAAAGAAGCAGATAGCTACGACCGTTCTTGGATAAAAAAGGCGGAAGCCGGCCACAGAGAACGGATGCAAGGACTACAGAAAAGTCGCACCGTCTCGTCTGTCGGGTTTGGATTCGTTCACCATTTTACGGACCAAAACTCACTCATTTCTCGCCCCTGTTTTTCTGAAAAATGGAACCAAAACTTTTTCGTTCCGGCGCGAGAATTTTTTGTTTGCCGCGCCAAAAACAAAAAAATTACGCGCCACGTTTTTTGGAGTAGCAAACGGGAAAATTTTCGTGTGTGACGTGTACTGAGGAGACATTGACACTTGCTGAAGTCCGCTTCGTGATTACAATTACAGTGTTTTACCCCAAAGTCCGTTATAGGTTTACACCCCTTGCTTTTTAAGACGACTCTCGGGTGACAGCGGCCACACCTGCCTCGGTTCGGAAAAAATGTGTCGGCAGACAGAGAAAATGTTACTTTGGAAATGTTACCTTTGTTCCAAATAGTCGTCCGCTTCGGGGCGGCTCCTTTTTCACTCCGTTGCCTATGAATAGGTTGATATCCCACATCGAACGCAGCATCAGCATACATAAATGTGTAGTGGTGCCGAGCCTTGGCGGTTTTGTTGCCGAGCTGTTGCCGGCATGTTACGACCGCGATGATAATCTTATTTACCCTCCGAAAGAAGAACTTCGATTCAATGCTGCCCTCTCGCTTCGGGACGGCATCTTGGAGGATAGCTACGCACGTGCTTATGGCATCTCGCACCGCCGTGCCAGAGTGATGCTCGATGACGATGTGCGCACTTTGCGTGCCGAACTGGTACGTGCCGGACGTGTCAGCTTGGAAAAGATGGGCGAACTGACCTTGAATCCGGAGGGACAAATCAGCTATTCGCACCGAAGTGAAGCGGAGGAAGGATCGGGCTTTTCCTACGGTTTGGTTCCTTGCTCGTTGCCTCGTTTGGCAGAGTCTTTCGACGAAGCACGGCCGTTTGCAGAAAGGGAGAAGGAGGCCTTGCCGGTCGGTCGGTCGGATTATTTCTACCTGAAGATCCATAAGCGTACCGGCATGATGGCGGCTGCGGCTGTGATGTCAGCCGTATTGCTCGTTGTCCCTTGGGGGCAAATCTCCTCGTCGGATAAGTTTGCCGCCAGTTTTGTCCCTACCGAGCTGACAGCCAAGAGCGTATGGAAAGATACCGAAGCCCGGCCGGTGCAGGTGGTGACGGCGAAGCCTGCTTCCGTTGCGACCACGGCTGATTCACAGCCAATAGAGGCTACAGCCTCCAAACCGGCCGAATCGCCCAACCAACTCTCCACGGATGTAGCCGAAGGCGGTGTGCCCGTGATGCACGAGCCTGTAGGATCCAAATACTATTATGTGGTAGTGGGCACATTCGATACGAAGAAGAAAGCACAGGAGTTTTACCGCATGAGCATTGATAAGGCCATTATGCCGAATGCTGTGGTGCTGCTTAGCTCCAATAAGGCACGTATTTATTCCGACCGCTTTGCTACGGCAGACGAAGCACAGACTTATATCCGTTCGATGAAAGATAAACACAGGCTGTTTGCCGATGCTTGGGTGTATGCCGGACGATGAAAAAATAAAATTGAGATACTCACCGGAAGAGTCGGCGCGCCTTATCAAAGAAGAGGCGCGCCGACTTGGTTTTAGTGCTTGTGGGTTTGCCGAAGCGCAGGCCTTGCCGCCATCCGTGGTAGGGACTTACGAGAAGTTTCTGTCCGAGGGTCGGCATGGGGAAATGGACTATCTGGAGCGCAACAGGGAGCTTCGCTATTCGCCGGCAGAGCTGTTGCCGGGTACTCGTACGGTTATCTCCGTGGCACTGAACTATTACCCCAAGATCAAACAACCGGCCTCGGCTCCACAAATAGCTTACTATGCTTATGGAAAAGACTATCACAAGGTCGTCAAACGCCTCTTGGACAAGCTACTGGATTATATTCGTCGGGAGGTCTGCCCCTCCGTTTCGGGACGGTCTTTCAGCGACTCTGCTCCTATTGCCGAACGCTATTGGGCTTGCCGTGCAGGTATCGGCTGGGTAGGGCGAAGCGGCATGCTCATTTTGCCCCGAGGGGGAACTTTCTTTTTCTTGGGAGAGCTATTGGTGGATATCGATCTGCCTCCCGATGCTCCGATGCCATCGCGCTGTGGAGCTTGCCGGAACTGTATCGAGAGTTGTCCCACGGGAGCTATTTCCGAAGAGGGCATGGACTCTCGTCTCTGTGTGAGCTATCTGACGATAGAGCATGAGGGGGAGATCCCTCCGGAACTGGTCGGTAAGCTGGGCAACCGTTTCTACGGATGCGACAGTTGTCAGCTCTGCTGCCCTTGGAACCGATATGCCCATCCATCCGAGGTCGAGGCATTTGTACCGAGGGAGGCTCTGTTTACGTTCGACAGGGACGATCTCGTTTCTTTGGACGAAGAGAAGTACCTGCATTTCTTCGCCGGTTCGCCTATGAAGCGAGCCGGACTCGATGGCCTTCGGCGCAATGCGCGAGCTTTGGAGCAGGGAGATAAGAAAGAGGATGAGCAGCCGACTGACGAAGACGGATAACGGTTCAAATTACGAATGCCCTTGGGGAAAACGATTCCTTTCTCTTCTCGAATCGTTGACTTTTCTGGTTATTCTGATTACTCAGATTCTTCCGATGCATAGTCGAAAAGATAAATATAGCCTTCACTGTTGATAACTCGGTGCGAAAAGTATCGGCAGATCGGTGCGAAATGTATTCCTTTGTATTTGTCTGCCGGCAGGTGTAGCGATGCATTTTTCAGCCTGTTCGGTATTCATCATTATTCTATAAAAACACATACCAACATGAAAGTTAAATCTAACGGCGCATCGGCACGGGAGGATGTATTCCCATTCCGAGTCCATCGCGTCAAAGAAGTAGCCGTGCGCTACTTCCCGCACCTTACTCCGAATTCCGGTACACGTGCTCTGCGAAGAATCATCTATGGGGATCAAGATCTCCTCAATTCGATGAGAGAACATGGTTATGCTCTGGGACAGAGATCCTTGACACCGGCTATGCTCAACGTCCTTACAGCCTATCTTGGTTCGCCCGAAGATTTTTGTCCTTGACGGACAATAGCTGAAAGTCTGCTTGTAGGGGGTATGTCGAAGTCGTGATTTGCGGCTTTCGGCATACCCCCTTTCAGTATATGCAAGGAGGGTGCCTATATGTGGGTGGAAAGATATTCGGCAAAGGCGGCTACATTCTCCGATGGAGTAGCCCATGACGTGACCAGACGAATAGCAGAGCTGTCGGATGATACGGCTTGCCACACGTAGAAGTCGAATACGGCTTTCAGTCTTTCGATCAGATCGTTGGGGAGGATCGGGAAGATCTGATTGGTTTGCGGAGGGTAGAGGAAGGAATAACCACAGGAGGAGATAGCCGTCGCCAGATCTGCTGCCATTCTGTTGGCATGAGCTGCAAGCCGGTAGTAAAGCCCATCGTGGAAAAGCGTGGCAAACTGGATACCCAGCACGCGCCCTTTGGCCAACATGGCTCCACGCTGTTTGATTTGATAGAGGAAAGCATCGTCCGGACGTGGACGAGGGAAGACAATGGCTTCTCCAAGGAGTGCTCCGTTCTTGGTGCCGCCGATGTAGAACGCATCGGTCAGGGTGGCTATATCGGTCAGGGTCGGATTGTCCTCTGTCTCTGCCATGATCGCCGAACCGATACGGGCACCGTCGAGGTAGATTAGGAGATCGTTTGCACGGCAAAAGGTGGACAGATCCGACAGTTCATGACGAGAATAGAGTGTGCCCAACTCTGTAGATTGGGAGATATAGACCATGGACGGCCTTACCATGTGTTCGTCCGTATGAAAAGCAAGGACTTCGCGGATATGCTCCACACTGAGTTTGCCGAGTGGAGTAGGTACTGTGCAAACCTTATGTCCGGTGGATTCGATGGCACCGGTTTCGTGTACGTTGATGTGCCCTGACTGTGCTGCTATGACAGCTTCGTGCGGACGGAGCAGGTGACTGATCACCAAGAGATTGGTCTGCGTCCCACCCGATACGAAATAGACCTCGGCATCGGGCTTATTGCATTCACGGCGGATCATCGCACGCACTTCCTCGCAATAGGAGTCATAGCCGTATCCCTCTTGTGGAACGAAGTTGGTATCTGTCAGCGCATGCAGTATGTCAGGATGCGCACCTTCAGAGTAGTCGTTTTTGAAGCTGATCTTGCTCATAAGCTATGTTGGGAAGTATTGATCTTGTGCCGGAAATGGTTAGATGATAAAGAATTCGGAAATAATCCTGTCCGAGAGGAATATCCCTTTTTCGGTGAGCCGTATTCGGCCGTCGGCTTCTTCGTGGAGGAGACCGTCGCGGATAAATAGAGCAGCTGTCCGAATACACCGTTCGGCAGATTCCTTTCCGAAGAGATGGCCTATCTGATCGGGCGATAAACCACAGGCAGTACGCAGGCGGGTCATGACTACTTCGTTGTAACGGTCGTTATCGGTCAGGATTTCTTCCGTGAAGAGAGGCTTTCCTGCTGCCATGGAGACTATGTATCGGCGTATATCGGAGGGATTGCATCGCCTTGTACGCCGTCCATCGAAACTGTGTGCCGATGGGCCAAGACCCAGATAGGGAGTATCCTGCCAATAGGAGCTGTTGTGTCGAGAGTGATAACCGGAACGGGCAAAATTGGAAATCTCGTAGTGTTCATAGCCGGCTCCTGTCAACTGTTCTCGAAGCATGCGGAAGAGTTCGAGGCTTACCTCCTCGTCCACTTCGCGCACCTTTCCTGCATGGAGTAGGCGTGTCAGGGGGGTTCCTTCTTCGTATATCAGATGGTAAGCGGACAGGTGGGATGGGGAGAGAGCAAGCACTGCGGAGATATTTTCTTGCCAGCGAGCAGGCGTCTGCCCGGGCAGACCGTAAATAAGATCGATACTCAGGTTGGTAAGTCCCGCATTGCGGCAGGTATCCACTGCTTCGAGCACTTGGCGGGCATTGTGCCGACGATTGAGGAAGTGCAGGTCTTCATCGTGGAAACTCTGTGCTCCCATACTTATTCGATTGATCGGCAGAGTACGAAGCTCCTGTACATAGCTTGTATTCAGATCGTCGGGATTGGCCTCCAAGGTAATCTCGGCATCGGAAGAAAATGAGAAAAGTCTGTAGACCTGCTCTATAATACGGCCTATTTCCTGTGGGGAGAGAAGCGATGGAGTCCCTCCTCCGAAGTAAAGAGTGCCGATCGTATCGGTGACTTCGGCACGACGAATACTCATCTCGGCGATCAGTGCCTGTATATACTCCGAACGAAGCGCGCTGTTCGTCTGCGAATAGAAGTCGCAATACGAGCAGCGCGTGGCACAGAAAGGAATATGAATGTATAGTCCCGTCACTTGATCTCCATGCTTGAGGGAGCGGATACGGGGCCGGCCACATTCATTTTGTTGATGGCTTGGAGACGTACTTCTATCCGCGTGGCTCCCACTGTTAGCTCCTTGGACAGCAGGTAGGAGTTGTCTTCGATGCGGTCAGCCACCAGCCTGTCCTGCATCCGGCCGGAGGTGTCGAATCTTCTGAGGAAGAGGCGGTAGTATACTACAGCTGTTTCTCCGGCAGCTTTGTCCCAACTCACAGCGATTTTGCCATCTGTCCGGCGTGTCAGCCGAGGAATTTCTGCTTTTATGGGAGCGGCAAAACCCTTGCGATGTATGGGGATGGGTACCACGTCTTCGGCAAATCGTTCGCGAATGATCTGCGGTATGCCATTGCTTTCGTGGCGCAACTGATCTTCTCGGAAGAGGCAGACGCCGGGGAATCCCATGTGACGGGCGGAGTCGATTTGCTCTCCGATGACTTGAGCCGGCCACTGACTGTTGTCTACGACCCGATAGGTGGCTAATCCCGGGATAATCGGCAGGTCGGGTAGCTGCGCTTTCCAATCTTCAAGGAAAGGATAAAATAGGTCGTCACGGTAGTAGAGCATCGGTACCAGAAAGTCCACACTTCCTTCTTGTGCCCAGACAACGGGATCCTGGTGTACCCCTTCGTAGGCTGTCCAGTCACCGCCACGTTTGCCGGCGAGCTTTCTCAGACGGCCGATGGTAGCTACGCTTACCTGTACCCACGGAGTCTTTTCCGTAGCGGCTCGGTGAACGTCCGCCATGAGGTCGGACAGGTTTCGCCGCCGCCATGCTGCCGGATCCATATTGCCTCCATACTGTTTATAGGTGGCAGCATCATCGAAGATTTTGGCTTTTTCCGGATAGCGCATATAGTCGAGGTGAATGCCATCGACGGGATATTTCTCTACGATCTCACGAACGAGGGATGCGAAGTAGGCTCTTGCTTCAGGTACGCCCGGATTCAGGTACCATAGATTATTGTGTCGTACACACCATTCGGGATGACGGCTTTTGACCGATTCGCCTTTCAGCGAACGTATGTGTTTATCCGGTCCTAAGGGGGTGACAATGAGCCACGCATGGAAAGTCAGACCTCGCTTGTGGCACTCTTTTAGGGCAAACTCCAGCGGGTCGTAGTCCGGCTTGCCTGCTCCAGTGAATATGGTCGATTGGGGTTCTATCTCAGAGGGGTAAATGACATCTCCGCGATGACGCACCTGAAAGAATACAGTGTTGAATTTCTCACGCTTGAGCCTGTCCAGAATACGGCAGAGTTCTTCTCTCTGTTTTCGCAGTCCTTCGGCCGTAGGAGCGGAGCGTTGTGGCCAGTCGAGTCCATATATGGTGGTCAGCCATACCCCACGCATTTCCTCTCTCACCGGACTGACCCACGGTTCGATGACAGGAGCTGCAATCACCGTGTCCGGAAGAGGCTTCACCGTGGGGGGAGACGGGGCGACCTTTTTAGTGCCGCAGCCGGCAAAGAGGAGAGTGGCAATACTGACGAACCACCCTGTGAGACCGCTAATCTTCATATTTGATGTTATCGATCAGGCGAACCTCTCCGCAATATACCGTAATACAACCTACGGCGTGGTCGGTGTCTTGCCAGTTGTCGATCCTTTGTAAGGAATTCCCGTCTACTATCTCGAAGTACTCCACTTGCAGATGAGGCAGGGCATTAAGGCTTTCCGTCACCCATCGCGTAACAGCTTCGGGTGTATGTGCCGGACGGAGTGTGCGGCTTTGTCCGAGGATGCGAGCGATGGATGGAGCTATGGCACGCTCTTCGGAGCCGAGACGGACGTTGCGGCTGCTGAGTGCAAGCCCGTCCTCTTCACGGATGATAGGACAGGCCACGATCGTAACGGGTAAGCCAAGCAGGTTCACCATGCTGCGGATAACGGCGATTTGCTGGAAATCCTTTTCTCCGAAATATGCCTTGTCCGGCTCCACCATCATGAAGAGTTTGCTTACCACCTGCGCCACGCCATTGAAGTGTCCGGGGCGATGCTTGCCTTCCATCACTTCCGCCACACTGCCCAGATCGAATACGCGAGTGTCCGGTTCGGGATATACCTCTTCTACGGAGGGCATGAATACGGCATGACAACCGGCTTCCGCCAAGACTGCTGCATCAGCTTCCGGTGTGCGGGGATAACATTCCAGATCGCGTTTGTCGTTGAATTGTGTAGGATTGACGAATACGCTTGCCACGCAAATGTCGCATTCGGCTACGGCACGGTGGATCAGACTGATGTGTCCTCGGTGCAAAGCTCCCATCGTGGGGACGAGGCCGATGGTTTTCCTTTCGGCACGAGCATGTGCCACAAAGTTCTTGAGTGAAGCGACGGTGTTGAATATTTCCATAACGGCATTATTTGTTCTTCTGTTATGACTTTAGTGATAAATCCCTCGGGGATAATTCGAACTGCTCAATACTCTGTCGGCAGCTTTCGATACACATATCTACTTCGAATTTGCATCACCTATAGAACAGCGATTCGATGCAGGCGAACTGGCCAAGCGTGTTCACTTTCAAAGCAGTGTACTTCCTCCCGCCCCAAAAATCCCAGGATTGAAAAACTTTCGTCCCTATGCCGCCTCATTGGTTCGCAGTCTTCGTCCCGATGTCGTTCTCTGTAGCGAATTCAATCTGCTGACACTGACCCTCGCTGCTGCCTGTCGCCTGTTCAGTCTGAAAACCAAGCTGTATGTCTTATGCGATGACAATGAACAAATGGCAGAGGCAGAGCTACACTACGGTCGTGGTCTCAAACATCGGATGCTCTCTTATGTGGAAGGCGTTATTCTATGTGATAGCCGTGCCTGCGATCTCTATACCTCTCGCTTCGCTACGCTGGATAGGGAGCGATTCGTTTACCTCCCCATCGTACAGGATGAAAAGGTGCTGCGCCCCCTCTATGAACAGGTCTTCGGTATAGGCCGGGACCTGCGACATGCTCTCATTCCTGCTGGTGCTCGGATGATGCTGTATGTAGGACGCTTGTCAGAGGAAAAAAACCTGCCGGCACTGATCGATAACCTTTCCACTCTACCCGATGATGTTCATCTCGTTATCGTCGGCGACGGCCCGATGCAGTCAGCCCTAATGAATCAAGCGCAAGTTGCAGGCCATCCGGAACGAATCATATTTGCAGGGAAAAAGGAAGGAGCAGAGCTTTATGCCTACTATACGCAGGCCGATTGCCTCGTATTACCGAGCATGCGCGAATGTTTCGGTTCGGTCGTAAACGAAGCTCTCATAGCAGGCGTTCCTGTGGTTTGCAGCGATATTGCCGGGGCATCTTGCCTGGTTACAGAAAGCAACGGACGTACTTTCTCCCCCATGCTGCCGAATGCTCTCTCTCAAGCGTGTAATGATCTGCTTGGAAGCATCGCACCTTTCTGCGGCGACAGCCTTCGACCTTCTCTCATGCCATTTACTTTCGAACGAGCCATAGCCCCTGTGCTATCCCTGCTTAGCCGATGAAAATTCTCCTGCTGAATACATCCGATGCAAGAGGCGGAGCAGCTGTAGCTGCTATGCGCTTGATGGAAACCTTACAAGAGGCCGGAGCCGAAGTCAGGATGTTGGTATTGAACCGCAATACGACAAACCCCGACATAATGGCTTTACATAGCGGACGATGCGGCAAAACAGCCGATAAATACCGTTTTTTAGCTGAACGGCTTCATATTTACATGTGCAATGGTCGGAATAGAAGCCGGCTCTTTCATGTCAGTACGGCTCTTATCGGCTATGATGTCAGCCGTCACCCGTGGGTGCGCTGGGCAGATATCATCCATCTGCACTGGATCAATCAGGGATTCCTCTCACTGAGAGGGCTGGAGCGTCTGGCCCAATGCGGTAAATCCGTAGTATGGACGATGCACGATATGTGGCCTGTGACAGCGATTTGCCACCATGCCCGAGAGTGCATGCGATACCGAACCGAATGCGGTGCTTGTCCGCAAATTTCCCCCCAAAAGGAGAAGGATTTGGCTCGTCTTGTATGGAATAGAAAATCCCGAGTAATATCCCTACTCCGGCCTACGCTTATCGGTTGTAGCCATTGGTTGGCCGATTTGGCACGGCAAAGCGCACTGACGGATGGACTGCGAATCGAATCGATACCGAATCCCATCGACACGAATCTCTTTGCCCCGGGTTCACGTTCGGAAGCTCGCCGAATAATGGATTTGCCGACAGACAGAATATTGCTTCTCTTCGGAGCTGTACAGGCGGATGATCCTCGCAAGGGCATATACGAACTGTCGCAAGCAATGAAAAGACTTCGAGAGAGACAGCCGGACTTAAGCAAACGAATCGCTCTTGTCGTATTCGGCTCTCTCCGCGATGAGGTGAGAAGTCTTTTTCCCAATTATAAGCTTATTTCGATCGGTTATATCCGTGAACCAAGCCGAATGGCCGAACTGTACCGTGCTGCCGATCTCTTTGTAATTCCCTCTTTAGAGGAGAACCTCCCTAATACTATTATGGAGGCTCTCTCTGTCGGTACGCCCTGTGTGGCTTTCCGTGTCGGGGGTATACCGGAGATGATCGTATCGGGTAGTACCGGATATTTAGCCGCTTTTCGTGATCCGTCCGATTTGGCAGAAGGGATAACCAAGACCATTGCTCTACAAGAAACCTCCCCCGAAGCTGTTGCTTCAGCTTGTCGCTCCTTTGTTCTCAGTCACTACTCGCGTGAAGTAGTATCCTCTCGTATGCTGCAGCTCTACCGCGAACTGCTCTGACTTGTACGAAGAAGGAATAGGAAAACATCCAAAACGCAGAGTCTTTTCGGCAACTTTTCAGCAGAAAAATATGTAGCCATCTTTTTGGCACCAAAACAATACCTTTGTATCATAATCATTATAAGAACGAGCTCGTATGACCGGCATAAGAGAAGGAGAAAAGGAACTGTCGCTCCTTGGTTCCAAAACAGAATACCGCAACGACTATGCCCCCGAAGTCTTGGAGGCATTCACCAACAAACATCAGGAGAATGACTATTGGGTAAGGTTCAACTGTCCCGAGTTTACAAGCCTATGCCCTATCACAGGGCAACCGGACTTTGCCACTATCTACATCAACTATATTCCGGACGTTAAGATGGTAGAGAGCAAGAGCCTCAAACTCTACTTGTTCAGTTTCCGCAATCATGGTGCTTTTCATGAGGACTGTGTCAATATCATCATGAAGGATCTCATCGCCCTGATGCAACCTCGCTATATCGAGGTGTGGGGCGACTTCACACCTCGCGGCGGTATCAGCATCGTACCTTTCTGCAACTACGGAAAGCCGGGAAGCCGATACGAGCTTCTGGCAGAAAAGAGAATGGAAACACACCATTAGGCAGACAAGATTAACTCTTGCATAGCTATGAAGATTCTAGCCATTATCAATCCCATATCGGGCATCGGATCGAAAAGCAACATACCGAGCCTTATAGCCGATGTATTCGCCCATGATCCTCACGAACTCTTTATCACCTATTCGCAACGTGCTGGCCATGCACGTGAATTGGCAGCACAAGCAGTGGAGAAGCATTACGACTGCGTCATTGCAGTAGGAGGCGATGGAACGGTGAACGAGATAGCCCAAAGCCTTCGCTACACCGATGTAGTGCTGGGTATCGTCCCGAAAGGATCAGGCAACGGGTTGGCACGTGCCCTCAAGCTGCCACTCACCGTCGGGAAAGCTCTCGAAGTGATCAGAGCCGGACATGTTCGCACCATCGACTGCTGTGAAGCGGATAGTCGCCCTTTCTTTTGCACCTGCGGATTGGGATTCGATGCCGAGGTTAGCAAGAAATTCGCCCAAGCGGGTAGTCGAGGCCCTATCACTTATGCGCGAACCATGATCGAGAGTTACCTCCAAAACGAACCGAAAGAATACAAACTGACGATAGACGGCAAATCCTTTGTGGAGAAAGCTTTCCTCGTCACTTGTGCCAATGCGCCCCAGTATGGCAATAACGCCTATATCGCTCCATTAGCGGATTTGGAGGATGGTAAAATGGATGTAGTTATTATCCGTCCTTTCAATCCATTGGAAGCTCCACAATTGGCCTTACAACTCTTTACCAAGCGTATCAACAGCAACTCCAATCTGGACACCTATAAGGCCGAAAACCTGATCATTGAGCGTGAGACAGAGGGCGTAATGCACCTCGATGGCGATCCTGTCATGTTCGGTAAGCGCATTGAGATCCGAACCTACGGCCGGTCACTCAAGGTATTTGCTACTGAAACCTACACTTGAAAGTCCCACCTCTTTCTAAAAACCAAATAAAATCCCGTAACCGGAGTTTTCGGTTACGGGATTTTTAGCACTTTCCCTTTTCTGTTCGAACATCAGATTTTTATTGGAACTGTGATGTAGATTTAACGTGAGTTCGATATAAAGGAATGGCACAACACATTGGTTATTAGTGTGTTTTATTTTCCACACAGTGTTTTTCAGGCACTTATATTGCCTTCAGATGGCTTTTTATCTACATCTGAAGCCCAATGACTTAGAAGCCGCCCCTTCTTCCCGATCATTATGCAGCCGGAGAATCACAAAAGAGTATGATTTACAGCTACTTGTTTATTTTTATGGTATGTTCGCTTAGATCGAACTGGCGTAGATTTAGAAAGAACCCCGGGGATAATTATGTCCTCATCCGTAGGATAAGGCATAACCACCCTTGAGGAGCTCGTGCAAGCAGCTCCTCAAAGGGGGGATTTACAACTACTTTCACTCCTTACTGTCACCCCTTTCACTCGCTCCTTTTATGCGAAGAACTATTCGTGCTGCTGAAGAACAACCGCCAGCAGTCGCTTTCACTCGCTCCTTTTATGCGAAGAACTCCTCTTTACTCCACCTCCTTATTTTGCAAAGGTCTCGAATAGGGGATATCTACAAGTAAAAAAATAGACTAAGGGCTGTGCCGAAAGGGAGAGTCCCTTGTGGTGCAGCCCTTGGTTTATCTTAATCTATAGCTGAAAATGCAGATCAGACACCGAGGTCGTGGAGGATGGTAGCAATCTTTTCTTCTGCTACTATATAGGCCCGATCTAATTCCTGCTCATTAGCGACCGAGAAATGAACTCCGATGTAAAACTTGATTTTCGGTTCAGTACCTGACGGACGGATGGAAACCTTGGTGCCATCCTCGGTCTTGTACTGAAGAACATTGCTCGTTGTAGGCATATCGAGTGAAAACTTCTCTCCTCTTGTGAAATCTTTTCCTTCGAGAGAAGCATAGTCCAATATTTCCTGCACGGGCGAACCTCCGAGCTCTACAGGTGCATACTCACGATAATTTCTCATCATGGCTTCTATCTCTTCTGCTCCGGATTTGCCTTTACGCACCACACTAAGTCCCTTTTCGTAGTAAAGACCGTATTCCAAATAGATGCTGCGGATGAGTCGATAGACACTCATGCCTCGATCCAAAGCCCAAGCTGCCATTTCACAGAAGAGTGCACAAGCAGATACCGAACTCTTGTCTCGAATAAAGTCTTCCCACAAAAATCCATAACTCTCCTCTCCACCTCCTATGTAGCGGCGACGACCTTCATTCTCTCTTATAACGGCTGCTATCCATTTGAAACCGGTGTAGCAATCGAACATGCTCACATGCTCTTTCTTCGCTATATCGCGGATCAATTCCGTAGTTACAATCGTCTTGACGATATAATCATCAGGATGCAAATCGCCCAATTCCTTGCGACGCATGATGGAATAATAGATAAGCAGCGAACAAATCTCGTTGCCATTGATGAGCACTATCCTACCCTCATTATTGCGCACAGCAACTCCTATTCTATCTGCATCGGGGTCGCTGGCCAAAACCAAATCGGCACCCGTTTCTTCCGCTTTGGCTATAGCCAAAGCGAGAGCTGCAGGCTCTTCGGGATTGGGAGAATGTACCGTAGGGAAGTCTCCGCTTACAACATCCTGTTCGGGCACGTGAATGATATTAGCAAAGCCATATTCACGTAAGGCACGGGGTACCACCGTACTTCCGGTACCGTGGATAGGCGTGTATACGATCTTTATATCCCGATGACGAGCAATGCTTTCGGGAGAAAGACTCAGTGCCTTGACTTCAGCAATGAAAGCCGAATCGATATTCTCACCTATCATCCGAATCAGCTCAGGCTTGGCTTCGAATTTGATCTCATCAACGGAGCGAATTCTATTGACCTCGGCAATGATATTACGATCGTGTGGAGCTATAATCTGTGCCCCGTCTTCCCAATAAGCCTTATAGCCGTTGTATTCCTTAGGATTGTGCGAAGCTGTAATCATTACACCGCTCTTACATCCCAGATGACGAATGGCGTAAGATATTTCCGGTGTAGGACGAAGTTCCTCAAACAGATAAACCCCGATGCCGTTGGCCGAGAATACAGCCGCTGCCGTATCGGCAAAAAAACGGCTATTGTTCCGACAGTCGTAGCCGATAACGACACTGATATCCGAAGAACCGGCAAACTCGCGCAAGAGATAGTTGGAGAGTCCTTGAGTAGCTGCGCCTACCGTATAGCGGTTCATACGATTGGTTCCAGCTCCCATGATGCCGCGAAGTCCGCCTGTACCAAACTCCAAATCTCGGTAGAATGCATCCACGAGTTCGGTCGTATCTGCATTGTCCAGCATAGCCTGAACGGCTTTTCGAGTGGAGTCGTCGTATTCTGTTCCGAGCCAAATTCGGGCTTTGGCACGTACTTGATCCAATAGTTTGTCTGTTCCCATAAGTATTTTGTGTTTCTGCAATACGCACAAAGATAAGTTTTCCGCACCGTTTCCCAGTTAGAAATAAAACAGTTAATCGAACAAAGTCGAAAGAATGTCGGGCGTCTTTAACAGAGGGAAAGGCGGAAGGTGAAAGCGATAGTAATCCACCAGATAATCCAAAACCTGTCTTCGCTCGGCTCTCGAAAGTCGAAAAGCTTTCATATTATCGAATGTAATACGTCTAAATAGCTGTAAATAAGTCGATTGATGTGGCGGAATTCCCCTTCCATGAGCAGGAGCATTCGGTACGAAGCGACCATCAGCAGGATCGAACCAACGCGGAATAACACTTCCTCCGAACTGTAAATCGGGTATCAACCCCAATGGAACAAGCAAACGAAAAAGAAAAGCCAGATGAAAATTAGCCATCGGCCCGTCCATTTCTTCCAACTTATCTATGGAAAAAGCCACAAAATCATACAGATTCGTATCGGCTTCCGGCAGTCGTAAGATCAGATAAAGAAATTCTGCTAGAAAGAGTGCTATACTATTCCTTACCGGATCAGACTGAATACGGCCATGCAAACTGCATAGTTTGGCTTCTTTGATAAAGTGCAAATCGCGGTGCTGCTTGTGTTCGGCCGTAATCTCCAGTTCGTTCAGAGGAGAAATAAGCAAACGCAAGCTACCGCCACTTTTCCCTCGCTTGGATGAACGTGGTATCAGATAGGACACTCTGCCACTCTCTCTACTGAAAAGATGGGCTATACTATAACTATCGTTATAAGCCGTATTGTGGAGAACTATTGCTCTGCTGACTATAATCATGACTAACCGAAGATCGATACAAATATCGTCTATTCAGTCGTCTGAAACAATCGTTTTCCACATAGACTGTCGATAAACCTGTTGAAAATTCGCTGATAAAAACTTGTTTATTCTCTTGCCCGATCCGAAAGAATCTTCATATAAAATTATTCTTTTGCAAAGACAAAAAAGTTAGCAGCAAATTCTCATCAACTTTTGCCAAGGATTATTCACAGCTCGGCACAAAAACAAACAGACCGAATCGACCGTAGAAACAAAAGTTTTCCACATTCCGATGGAAACTCATTGGCTATCAGCATTCAACGAAGTGGATAACCTGTTAGTAAGCTATCAGTATCTATTCCAAATCTGTTAATCCCCTACCCTATTCACCAAGCAGTTACAAGCCTTATCAACAGTTTCAACCGACCTCCTTCTTCCTATATATTTTTTCTTTTCAAAAAGGAATATATAATAAAAAGAAAATCGGTTGCCCACCTGTTGAAAGGTGAAGCAACCGATCGCGTCACAGATATAGAAAAGTAGCTATGAATCTTATTTGATCAGTAGCCGAATTATCGGTTGTGGGATCAGAAATTAATCTTTGTACCGACGAAAATCCTTCTGGGCTGCATAGGACCGTATACGTAAGTAGAAGCTCTACCCGGTCCCTTGTCCGTGTCTTTCTGATAGCTGTTGAATATGTTCTGTATTCCGGCATTCAATTCCAAGGTCATAGTGGAAGCAAGGTGGAAGTCGTGGCTCAGCTTGAGGTCTATATCGGCGAAGGCCGGAGTCTTGACGAGCTTGGCATGACCTTCGGCCAAACCTTTGAATTGCTGACCATTCATTTCAAAGTCGAACGATCCGTCCGGAGCTATGTGTTCTGCGGGAATATCGCCTTCATAGGCTTCGTGTACGACATCCATTTTGCCCGTGAATGTACCGGAGAGATTGATGGCGAAGTGCTCGGTAGGACGTACCGTAGCAACGAAATAGCCGTACAGATTCGGAGTACGTACATAGTCTTTCACAGAGATCTCGGCTTGTCCCGTTGTTTTGTCCGCTTCTACTGCAGTATAGATGCTGCCGTAGCGGCTTCTCTGCCATGTACCGCCGAGCTGGAGGTCGAACGATTTGTTGTAGGCGATTCTTCCCTCCAGATTCACACCATATACCTTCGATACTCCATCCTTGTCGTTGTAGATGGTACGAATGATCCATTCTTTGCCATCGCTCGTGGTTTCGACCTTATCGGATGGTTTGAATTGATTGCTGATAAAGGTGGAGAAGGCTTCTCCCATGATATTGAATTGCCATTCGTCGGCTCTGTGGTAATAATCGAAAGAAGCACTGATGCTTCGTGAACGTTCTTCTTTCAGATTGGGGGAAAGGACACGGCTGATAGGAGTACCACCGGCCAACTCTACGTGCAGATCTTCATCGAAATACTGAGGAGCGCGGAATCCTTCGCTGTATGAGAGTCGGAAGCTGAGATTCTTATTGGGATTGTATCGTACGTTGGCTCTGGGACTGAAAATGAAGAGCGGATCGATATAGCGTTTGCCATCCTGATTGAGGAGAACATAGTCGATACGTGCTCCGATAAGGGCACTCAATTTCTCCGTCTTATATTCGAGCTGGTCGTACTGACTAAAAGTAGAGGTATTCTGATCTATTTTGCTCGGTCTGTAGCCGCTTCTGTCATCGAGTTGGCCGTAGATATATTCGAGTCCGCCGGTGAAGTCCCAGTTTTCTCCGAAGGTATGACGATACATACCTCCTCCTTGCAAATCGAATCCCTTGGTAGTCCCGTAGGAAGTAAGAGCCGTGAAAGCATCGTTGTATTCGTCCGATTCGGTGCTTCCACTCTGAACTGCTCCGTTCAGCAGATTTTCGGTATAGTCGCCACCCCCGTAGTAGCTACGACGCTGAACGTCCTGTGCCGAAGCATACAGACTGAAGAAATCCTTGCCACCGCTGAAGCCCTGATCGAATTTGAAACTTCCGCCATTGATATAGTGCTGGAGATATTCCGCTATCTGGGCTTCGAAAGGAGGATTGTCCAGTCTGTCGCCACCACGACGGTACTCCTGCATGCTGTGATATTCGAGGGTTGCTTTGCTGTAGAGACCGGTCTTATAGTATGAGCGGAAACCGAGCGAGCGGTTGCGCAGATTGGGTAGTTCGGTAAAGCTGTCGCCGTCTATATCCTGTCCGGGACGGTAGTTGTGTTGGCCGAATACCATGACACCGGCTTTGCGGTCTTCCGTCAGCATAGAACCGTTGAACTGGGTCGTATTTTGGAAGCTCCCCCACCCTTTCGCGTGGTCGAAGGTCATCGTAGAATGGCTGATCTCGGCCGAATTGCGAAGCGGTTCTTTCGTAATTACGTTGATAACGCCTCCCACAGCATTAGAGCCGAACAGAGCCGAACCTCCACCGCGAATTACTTCTACACGTTCGATCATATTGGCAGGCATCTGCTCCAAGCCATAGACACCGGCAAGCGAACTGAAGATGGGATGGCTGTCGATAAGAATTTGCGAATAGGCTCCTTCGAGTCCATTGATACGAACTTGGTTGAAACCGCAGTTCTGACAGTTGTCCTCCACGCGCAGACCGGGCTGGAACTTAAGTCCCTGACTCAGGTTGGTAGAGTTGGTTTTGAGGAAAAGTTCCGGCGACAGTACCGTTACCAACGAGGGTGCTTGACGGCGGAAAGTCTCGTTTCTATTGGCAGATACCACTACCCCATCGAGAGAGAGAATCTCTTCGGTCAGATAGAGGTCTACGTGGCGGGAACCACCCTTTTCTATATGTACTTTTTCTTCGCAAGTGGAGTAACCCATGAGTCGGGCTACGATAGTTTGATTACCCGAAGGGATTCCCTTGATCGAGTAGTTTCCGTTTGCATCCGTGGAAGTTCCGAGAGTGGTTCCTTTGACGAATACTTGTACGTATGCGATAGGTTCTTTTGAGCTTTTGTCCACTACGGTACCTGTAACGGATCCGCCCGATTGCTGAGCCGATGCGCTCGTTCCTAAGAATAGGAAAGCAATGATGAAGCTGATAATGTTTAGTTGTTTCATTTTATTTTTTGGTTTGATTGGCTTGATATGGATATAGTCTTTTTTATTGTCTGTTCGGTATCCTTATTCCGATCCTTTTCAGTCGGTTTTTGAGATTAGGAGTGTGGAATACACTCCCTATCCTACGAAAGATCGGTATTAAGAAGGATGAAAATCCTTGCATCACGGCTACGGATGCACATTCCATCCCCTTGATAAATCAGCCATAGAAAGGCAGATCTACAAGTGCCGATGCAATAGATGTCACTGTAAGCGCGCGCAATACCATCCGAATGAATGGATCGTCCGAAATAAGGTAAGAATGGATCAGGCTACGGGAGGAGCCCTGAGATGATTGGAAGGAGTTAGCTCCGAAATTAGAGCAATAAGATTATCGCAAAAGAAAGGAACGACGCCGACAACCCTCACAGGTTCTTTCAAGTCTATGGCCGGCGTATCCAAATAAGTCGTGAATATGGCCGAAAGCTGATTGTACAGAATCAATTCCGAATCCGAATGCGGATTGTCCTGCGGATTGCTTTCGTTGTCGCCCCACTGTACGTGGGAGTGGACGATGATCACGCCATTGATGATATGGACGTGAGTGAAAGATATGACCAAGCCGGCATATACTGCGAAGAGTATAGGCAGAAAATAGCGTACGGTTTGGTTCAATCTTTCTTTCATTTGAAGTCAAAATTACGCGTTTCGTCAGACATAATGTACTGACAAATCGGTTGTTCGGTGCAAATTACCTACAGATGAGGATTCTACACCATGGTTAGATGCATAATTCGGCACAAGTATGTTAAAAAAATACCTTACTTAAGAGGACTCAAAAAGTCACGCGTAAAATACTTTTTTCCGGCGCCGGAAAGGAAAAATTTTCGAACCAAAATGAAAACTTTGTGGCGTGAGATTTTTCAGATTCTCGTTCCATTATTTCTGAGATTGCGGTTCGCTTTTTCTGCAAGAACGGCCGAGGTCGGATTATGCTCTGCTCTATATTAAAAAACGAAAAGGCTGTTCTGTTCACTTCAGATATAATATTCTTTGCCCAAGTGAAGGAAACGTTGCTAAAAAGGCATAGCGATCAGTGATGACAGGCGGTCAAAAATGAAAAGGAATTTTTTCCAAGTGGCGATACAAAATACCTACTTTTGTACCTGAATTACTCCGTGAAAATACCCGATTCATGAATACGGACAACCCAAAATCACATATTTCCCGAATAGCGTATCCTGCCATAATAGTGTTCTTGATCCTTACGCTTTTAGGCAGTTTAGTAGAGAGATTTCATCCTTTCACTTCCTGGCTTACACCTCCTGTGGCCCTGTTGATGGGCTTGGCCTATGCCCTTATCTTCGGTTCCACGCACCGGCGGGCGAACAAATTGGGCTCGAAAGTGCTATTGCAATACTCTGTAGTCGGACTCGGTTTCGGTATGAATCTGGGCGAGTCGTTGGCATCCGGTCGCGATGGTATGATGTTTACGATAATTTCCGTGTTCGGCACTCTTCTGTTGGGGTGGTTCATCGGACGGAAAATCCTGCAGATGAATCGCAATACTTCCGCTCTCATCGGTGCCGGAACGGCTATCTGCGGCGGTAGTGCCATTGCGGCAGTGGGTCCCATATTGAAAGCAGAAGAGCATGAAATGTCTGTGGCGTTAGGTACCGTCTTCCTGCTCAATGCCGTTGCGCTCTTCATCTTTCCGTCGATAGGCCACTGGCTTGCTCTGGATCAGCAGCAGTTCGGTACTTGGGCAGCCATCGCCATCCACGATACGAGTTCGGTGGTAGGTGCCGGATCGGCTTATGGAGAAGAAGCACTCAGGGTGGCTACAACCATCAAACTGACAAGGGCCTTGTGGATCGTACCCCTTACTCTGGTATTCTCTTTTGTCTATAAAACGAAGGGAGCCAAACGCTTTCCCGTACCTCTGTTCATCCTCTTTTTTATCGGGGCTATCATCCTGAATACCTATCTGCTGGAGGCATATTTCCCTGAGGTCGGGCGTTTTGTTGCTTCCTTGGCCCGAAAAGGCCTTACCCTGTCCCTCTTTTTTATCGGAGCATCGCTGACCAAGGAAGTGATTGCGAGCGTGGGTGTTCGTGCTCTGCTGCAGGGATTGTTCCTGTGGATACTGATCAGTGTCGGCTCTCTTGCTTTCATTTTGCTGATCTGAGAGGGGGTAGTCGGCTCTCGTCCGTGCATATAGTTATGAGAGGTATTTTCGGTCGAGGAAGGGGGCGGGTCTTTCCTTTTTCGGTTAGTCGACATTCTGTCGAATCTTTCTATCTTTAACTCAATAAGAATCAGATTGGAACAATGACTATGATGCAGTGGGAGCGATTGCTCTCCGACAAAAGGGTGGGTATGGAACACTACCACCAACCGAAACAATCGGCTCAGCCATGGGAGAGAACGGACTTCGAACGAGATTATGACCGCATGGTCTTTTCTTCTCCTTTTCGTCGACTGCAAAACAAGGCACAGGTATTCCCCCTTGCAGGCAATATATTCGTACACAATCGTCTTACGCACAGTCTCGAAGTGAGCTGTGTGGGACGCTCGCTCGGCAATAATATCACACGCGGACTGAAAGCGCGGTATGGCGAGTTGCCATGGGAGTCGGGGGCCATCAGTGCCATCGTGTCGGCTGCCTGTCTGGCTCACGACATGGGCAATCCTCCTTTCGGTCACAGCGGCGAGCGTGCCATTTCGGCTTATTTCCGCGAAGGAAAGGGTAGGGTATGGGAGGACGCAGTCCGCAAGGAAGGAGGCCGCTGGGAAGACTTCCTGCACTTCGAAGGCAATGCAAACGCTTTCCGTCTGCTGACGCATCAGTTCGAAGGCCGTCGCAAAGGAGGCTTTGCCCTTACGTACAGTACGGTGGCTTCGATCGTGAAGTATCCATACAGCAGCGAGATGGCAGGCAAGGCCGGCAAATTCGGATTCTTCGCCACGGAAGAGGATACTTTCCTTATGATCGCCGAAGAGCTCGGCATGCTATGCCGAAACGAACATCCGGTGAAATACGCTCGCTATCCGCTGGTCTATCTGGTGGAGGCAGCCGACGACATCTGCTACCAGATCATGGATATAGAGGATGCTTATAAGCTCCGTATCCTTACTTATGCCGAGACGGAAAACCTCTTTCTGGCTTTTTGTCCCGAGGAGGAACTCCGGCATATACGGGGAGTACTCGATCATATCACGGATGCCAATGAGCAGATCGCTTACCTCCGTTCGCGTGTGATCAGTCTGTTGGTCGAATCATGCACCCGGGTCTTTCTGGATCATGAGGACGAGATATTGTCCGGTACCTTCTCCGGCACTCTCATCGGAGCCATGGAACCACGGCTGAAAGAGGCTTACGGGGCATGTGCCCGAATGGCCTATTCGAAGATCTACGTGGCGCGCGATGTGGTGGATGTGGAGCTTGCCGGACATCAGATATTCGGTGCGCTGATAGATAAGATGATGGAAGCCCTCACCAATCCCGATCATGCCTATAGCCGGACGCTGCTCAGTCGGGTAAGTACGCAGTACAACATACGGGAGGAGAGCCTCTACGGTAAGATACAGTGCACGCTGGACTATATATCCGGCATGACCGATATATACGCGCTGGATCTGTACCGCAAGATCACGGGAATGAACTTGCGCTAAATCTGTGTACCTTTGGCCCTTGCGGCCGGGTATGGTTCGTTTTTCCAAGAAGAAAATCCTATGAAAATAGTACTGATAGGGTATGGCAAGATGGGACATGTGATCGAACGGATTGCATGCAGCCGAGGGCATGAAGTGGTGCTGACGATCGATGCCGGAGAGGAAGATCGTTTCGATTCGATAGCATTTCGTTCGGCCGATGTAGCCATCGAATTTACCCGACCGGATGCCGCCTATGCGAATTGCTCGCGCTGTATGGATAAGTCCGTGCCGGTGGTGTGCGGGACTACGGGGTGGACAGAGCGTCTGCCCGAGCTGGAAGAACGCTGCCGACGGGAGGGAAAGACCCTCTTCTGGGCTTCGAACTTCAGCATCGGGGTCAATCTTTTTTTCTCGCTCAGTCGTATGTTTGCCCGATTGATGAGCCGGCACGATCAGTACCGTCCTCACCTGACGGAAATCCATCATGTACATAAGTTGGACGCTCCGAGCGGAACGGCTATTACACTGGCCGAGGGATTGATAGCCGAATCTCCCTCGCTGGACGCTTGGAGACTGACGGAGACGCCGGAGGAGAACGAACTCCCGATCACCTCCATCCGAGAAGGCGAAGTCCCGGGTACGCACAGCATATCCTATACATCCGAGGTGGATCGGCTGACGATATGCCACGAAGCTTTCGGTCGAGAGGGATTCGCCCTTGGTGCCGTGCTGGCTGCCGAATATGCTGCCACGCACAAAGGCTTTCTGACGATGAACGATTTAATCAGCTTATAACAACAGAATAACGATATGACCTTCCATTGGAAAGATTTGACGCCATGGCGTCGTATAAAAGGCGTTGCCATTACTATTCTTTACCTCCTTTTTTGTATATGGGCCGGCCCGTTTTGGCTGATTTTTCTGCCTTTGATCGTAGATTATTATTTCTTCCATATTATCAAATGGGGCTGGTATAAGAATATCCGAAACAAGACCCTTCGGATCATTTGCAGCTGGGTGGCAGACATTATCTACTGTGTCGTAGCCGTTACCTTTATCTTCGCTTTCCTGTTTCAGAACTTCGCCATTCCGACTTCTTCGCTGGAGAAGACCTTGCTTATAGGCGACTACCTCTTCGTGAGCAAGCTTTCGTACGGACCGCGTTCGCCTATGACTCCGCTCGGTGTGCCGCTGACGCACAATACGATGCCATTGACGGGTGGCAAATCGTTCTCGGACAAGCCTCTCTTGCCGTACAAGCGACTGAAGGGTTTCGGACACGTCAAGGAGGGGGATTTGGTGGTCTTTAACTTCCCTGCAGGCGATACGGTGGCCGTCAAGCAGCCCAATCCGGATTATTATATGTGGAAGAAACTCGTAGGACGGGAGGAGCTTTGGAGTAATCCGGATTTCTACGGGGAGATCGTTTACCGCCCCGTGGACAGACGCGACCACTATGTGAAACGCTGTGTGGGTATGCCCGGACAAGAATTGAGCATCAGGAATAATCAGATCTATATAGATGGCAAGGAGCAGCGCAATCCGCGCAATATGCAGCTGAACTATTTGGTGAGGATGAGCAGAGAGATGAGTGTAGACTTGATAGACGAACTGGGTATCAGCTACGATGATGTGCGTGCTGTTTCAAGCGAGGAATTGAAAGCTTCGGTCGGTTCGAATCTTATCGATTCGGCGTCGAATCAACCTCAAATCATTTATCATTTGCCACTGACGCAGGGTATGCTGGACAAGCTGCAAGCAGAGCCTTCTTTCGTCAAGGCTGTAGAGGAGCCTACCCCTATCGGCCCCCTGTATCCGCTGGAGTATGAAACGGGATGGACGCGCGACAATTACGGTCCTATCGTGATCCCGGCCAAGGGCATGACGGTTCGTTTGACGCCATTGAATCTGGCCTTGTACAGTCGTTGTATTCGCAATTTCGAAGGAAATAAGCTCGTGCAAAAAGCTGACGGCACGGTTCTCATCAACGGCCGTCCGGCCGATTCCTACACCTTCAAGATGGACTATTATTTCATGATGGGGGATAATCGGCACAACTCTGCAGATAGCCGCTATTGGGGTTTCGTGCCGGAGGATCATATCGTCGGAAAGCCTGTATTCATCTGGTTGTCCCTGAATAAGGACAAGAGTCTCTTCGGAGGTAAGATCCGCTTCGGTAGAATGATGCGAACGGTCAATGCAGATTAAATCGCGGTATAGAAACAGAATTTTTTTCATAGGCTTGCCGGCAGTCGTTCTGTTGTCGGCCGTCCTCATTCGTCTCTTCCTTGTTACTACCTATCGTGTTCGAAGCGATGCCATGCTCCCGACCTACCGGTCCGGAAAGCTGCTATGGATCAATCGGATTGCATCGCCGGACAGGGGAGATGTTCTGGTCATAAAGTACAGACAAGATGGCGAAGCGGACTCGCGATTCTATCTGGCACGGCTGATAGGATTGCCCGGTGACACCTTGTTTCTATCAAAGGGTGGGGTAGTCGCAAACAGGCAAAAACTGAAGTTACCCACCTCTTTGCTTCCTCGTGAGCCATATAAAATTATCGTTCCGAGGAATGACAGGACTTATCGCCTGACTCCTCTGTCTTTACTTGCCTGCCGCAGAGCAATCGAAGAAGAGTGCAGTTCGAACATCAGCTTTCGCCGAGGAAAACTCTACCGCGACGGTGCCGAAACGGCTTTCTTCCATTTCCGCCGCAATTACTACTGGATTCTGGCGGACAATCCTGCGAGCGGACCCGATTCCCGCCATCTCGGTATCGTGCCGGAAGAGAGTATAGTGGGAGTGGTCATGAACGCAAATTGAATAGGAGAGTGACAGAGCGTATGAATCTCCTCTCTCCTTCCGATCCGATCGTCCTCTCTACGGCTTACCTGCCACCGATCCAATACTTCACGAAGCTGTTGCATCGCGAGGGTGTTCTTTTGGAGACGGCAGAAAACTTTGTGAAGCAAAGCTATCGCAATCGTTGCCACATAGCCGGACCCGAAGGTATGCAACCGCTGACCATACCGGTCGAAAAATCTCCTTCTCCCAAGGCACCGATTAGAGATATTCGCATCAGTGAGCATGGCAACTGGCGTCATTTGCACCTGAATGCTCTTATCAGCTCTTACGGTTCGGCGCCTTTTTTTGACCATTATATGACTGAAATAGAGCCGTTTTACAGGCATAAATATACTTTCCTTTGGGACTTTAATTTGGATCTCCTTTCCGTATGCCTTGAATGGCTGGACATTTCGCCGTTAATTATGTTTACTTCTGAGTACGTGGAGGACTGTCCCAATGACTTTCGCTACTCGATCCGTCCCAAGCAAGCTCCCGAAGATGAAAGTTTCCGCCCACGTGTTTACTACCGAACTTTTGCCCATAAGTATGGATTCCTGCCCAACCTAAGTATTGTTGATCTCATTTTTCATGAAGGACCATCCGCAATACAGACCTTGAAGGAGTGTATTCGCTGACAAAAAATAGGCGAGAAAAATCTCTATCTTTGTTCGAATTGATAATAGTATCTGATTATGACAACTCTCGAAGCCATACAGGCACCGATAAACGGATTCGTCAAAGATTTTCATCATTCGTTTGAGCATGCACTCGATTCCCAATCGGAGTGGATGACGAAAGCGATAAAGATCTTGAACGGTTCCACCGGTAAACACGTCCGTCCGCTCCTTACTGGATTGGTCGCAGCCGTCTGTGCCGGCAAAACGAATTCGACGACTCTCGAGGCGGCTGTCCTGCTGGAGATGATCCATACGGCAACGCTGATCCACGATGACGTCATCGATATGGCTTCTACGCGTCGGGGAGTACCGACCCTCAATGCTTTTTTCGACAATCGTGTGGCCGTTTTGATGGGAGACTTCGTGCTCTCTTCCGCCCTGATGCGTGCCATCGCTTTGAATGATATTCGCATCATCACGATTATATCCCAGCTGGGACGTGAGCTGTCGGAGGGTGAGATCAGGCAGTTCGAGACAGCCGACAAAGTGATAATAGACGAAGACATTTATATGGGGGTGATCCGACAGAAAACAGCCATGCTCTTTAGTGCTTGTGCAGAGGTCGGTGCTATTACCGTTCAGGCTCCAGTAGAGATTGTGGAAAAGGTGAAGAGGGTAGGGGAGTTGCTCGGCTATGCTTTCCAGATCAGAGACGACATATTCGATTACTATCGGAATGACGTAGGCAAACCTACGGGCAATGATATACGGGAGGGGAAGATTACACTGCCTCTACTGTTCGCTCTCAAGAACGAGCAGTCTGCGCTGCGAGATCATTGTCTCACCATTCTGGACCAAAAAGCTTTCTCGGAAGAAGATTTACAGCTTCTTACCTCCTTTGCCATAGAGCATGGGGGTATAGTTTATGCCGAAAGAAAAATGGCTGAATTTATAGACAAAGCAAAGGCTGAGTTGGCTGTTTTCCCTGACTCAGATGCTCTGCAGTCGCTGCTTGCTTTGGCTGATTTTATCGTACAAAGAGCGAAATAATAAGTCTTGTACTCATTCTTTCTTAAAAGCCGAGCTGCAAATTACTAGATTGCAGCTCGGCTCTTCTTTTGATTCTGTGTTGTTTTCGAGAGTCGTACGTTGCTACGGCTATTTTGGAGACTCCGTTTGCACCGGAGGATTGGTCTTTTCCTCGCGGTTGCGTGCACCTTGTTCGATGTAGCGGTAGTACATATCGGTGAAAGTCTGGCAAGTGCCCGGATTTTCCAGCTCCTTTTCTTCTTGAGTCTTTCTCTTGCGAATGATAGCCATGGGTGCTGATTTTTGGATTAAGTGGCGTTTAGATGCCGATTTAGACCATAATATCCTGCCGGAGGGCGTCCACCAAGCTGCTGGCTCCTATGCGGAAATATGCCGGCGTAAGCCATTCTTTGCCCAAAAGCGTTTCGATCAGACAGTAGTATTTCACAGCATCTTCAGTTGTGCGAATGCCTCCGGACAGTTTGATACCACGTACTTCGCCAAAAAGTCCGTAGTACTGTTTCAGCACCTTGCACATCGTATAGGCTGCTTCAAGGCTCGCTCCGGGGTAGCCTTTGCCTGTGGATGTCTTTACAAAATGTGCACCGCAGAAAAGGGAGAGAATCGTAGCGCGACGGATATTCTCCGGTGTTTTCAATGCGCCTGTCTCCAGTATCACTTTGACGGTAGCTCCCTTGGCTGCTGCTATTTGCTCTTCGATTTCCATAGCTGCTGCTTCGTAGTCCCCACTTAGGAACTTACCCATATTGAGTACTATGTCTATTTCATCTGCTCCATCGCTTACGGCCAGTGCCGTTTCGGCCAACTTAACTTCGATAAAGCTCTGTGAAGCGGGGAAACAGCCACTGACGCTGGCCACTTTCACGTTTTCGGCTGTGAGCGTTTCTCTCACGGTGGAGACGAAGTTGGGGTACACGCAGATCGCCGCTACGGATGGAATCGTGGGATCTGTGTCCTCGAAGTCATTGACGCTCTCGGTAAACTTTGTGATGGACTCCTCCGTATCCGTGGCGTTCAGGCTGGTCAGATCGATGACGCCATGCAGGAATTTCTTCGTTTCCGGAGTGTTGAATCGTGAATAGTGATCCCGTATTATTTGATCGGTTTTCAGTAAAATACTCTCTTCTGACTCGACCGGATCGAACTGAGCGAAGGCCATTTCGTATTTATTTGCTGCCATTGTTGTGTAGTTTCGTATTTTGTTGATGTCTTTCTTTGTCTCTAACGGTTTTCTTCTCAATATTCTTATGGAATGCGGTGGTCAGATCCACACCGGTTTGGTTGGCCAGGCAGAGCAGAACCCACAGAACATCGGCCATTTCGTCGGCCAAATCTTTGCTCTTGTCGCTTTCCTTTTCACTTTGTTCTCCGTACCGTCGTGCGATGATACGTGCTACTTCTCCTACCTCTTCGGTCAGGATGGCCATGTTGGTTAGCTCATTGAAGTATCTGATACCCAGTGTCTTAATCCATTGGTCGACACTTTGTTGTGCCTCTCTTAGTGTGATGTCGGACATGGCTCTACTCCTTGTTGTGGGTGTCAATCAATATGGTTACCGGCCCATCGTTCACCAATGCGACCTGCATGTCTGCTCCGAATACGCCTTGTCTGACAGCTTTTCCCAGTTTTGCGGACAAGCTGTTGCAGAAACTCTCGTAGAGAGGGATGGCTATCTCAGGACGGGAAGCTTTTATGTAGCTGGGTCTGTTCCCTTTCCGGGTCGATCCCATGAGTGTAAATTGGCTTACGACCAAGGCTTCTCCATTGATGTCTTTGACGGAAAGGTTCATCACCCCTTCGCTGTCATCGAAGATACGCAGGTTGGAGATCTTGGAAGTTAATAGTTCGATGTCGCTCTCTCCGTCTCGGTCTTCTATGCCTACGAGAATCAGCACTCCCTGACCTATACGGCTGTGTAATGCTCCTCTGATGCTTACGGATGCCTCCGTTACTCTTTGTATTACTACTCTCATTGTTTCTTATTTCTTTCTGAGTCCTTCGTATAATAGTTTCGCTTTGTTCCGGCCGATAAGAGCACTAAGCTCTTCCTCTTCTGCGGAGCGTATTCGCTTTACGCTTTTGAAATGGCGGAGCAGATCTTCTTTTGTTTTCTTACCGATGCCTTTGATATTGTCCAGTTCGCTCTGAATTTGTTTCTTACTTCGTACATCGCGGTGGAACCCGATCCCGAAGCGGTGTGCTTCGTCGCGTAGGTGTTGTATGACCTTGAGCGTTTCGCTTTTCTTGTCCAAAATCAGCGGAACGGGGTCCTTCGGGAAAAAGATTTCCTCCAGACGTTCGGCCAATCCTATGATGGGTATCTTGCCGATGAGCCCCAGTTTATCTAATGTTTCGTACGCTGCGCTAAGCTGTCCTTTCCCTCCATCTACGACGATCAGGTCGGGTAGGGGTAAGTTCTCTTCCGTCAGACGGGTGTAATGGCGACTGATGATTTCTCTCATGGAGGCGAAGTCGTTCGGCCCTTCGACTGTTTTCACGTGAAACTTTCGGTAATCCTTTTTGCTCGGTTTCCCCATTTTGAAAACAACGCAGGCTGCCACCGGACTCGTACCCTGTATATTCGAGTTGTCGAAGCATTCGATATGTTTCGGCGGACGATCCAAGTGCAAATCCTTTTGGATCCCGTGGACGATATGTAGGGCGCGTTGCTCGGGATTGAGCTTCTCGGCACGTTTGAGTTTGTCGAGCTTGTATTGAGCTACGTTCTTCTCGGATAATTCCAGCAGTTTCCGTTTGTCTCCACGTCGGGGGATCGTAGTCGTGATGCTCTCTCCCGTTTGCCAACCGGTGTCGAACGGCAAAACGATTTCGTGAGCGTTGCTTTCGAATCTTTGTCTCAGCTCTGTTATCGCCGCTGCAAGAAGTTCTTCTTTCGATTCCTCTATCTGCTTTCTGTACTCCAAGGTGTACACACGATTGATCCCTCCGTGCTCTATGTGCATGTAGTTGATATAGGCCGTGTGCTCGTCTTCGTCGTAAGAGAAAACATCTACGTTGTCTATATTACGCGGTACGACCGTATGCTTGGCTTCGTATCGCTCAAGAAGCTCTATTCTCTCCTTGCATATCTGTGCCTCTTCGAAGCGCAGTTCTTCGCTGTATGCCTGCATCCTGTCGCGATACATGCGTACAAGCCTGTGCAAGTTGCCTCGGAGCAGATCGCGTATTTCCGATACATTGCTTTCGTACTCGTTCGAAGTTTGATTGCCGATGCAGGGGCCTTTGCATTTCTTGATGTGATACTGCAGGCAGACGCGGTACCGTCCTTGTCGGATTTTCTCCTCTCTCAGATCCAGTTTGCAGGTGCGGATCGGGTAGATCTCTTTCACAAGGCGAAGCATCCCTTTGGCAATGAGTGCGCCCGGATAAGGGCCGAAGTATTCGGATCCGTCCTTTTTGATGTCCCGTGTGGCGAATATACGTGGGAAGGGTTCCCGTTTGATGACTATGCTGGGGTATGTCTTCCCATCTTTGAGGAGGACATTATATCGAGGTTGATACTCCTTGATCAGTGAGTTTTCGAGCAGCAGGGCATCCCCTTCGCTGTCCACAACTATGTATTTGATGCTCCTGATCTGTCTGACCAGTATGCGGGTCTTCCTGTCTGCGTGCTCCTTGTAAAAATACGAACTGACCCTGCGCCGAAGGTTTTTTGCCTTGCCTACATAGATTACCTTCCCATCTTCATCGAAGTACTGGTAGCAACCCGGTTTTTCCGGCAGGGTAGGGAGGATGATGTTCAGTTCGTCGCGGGTCATCATTCGGTTCGATATTTTGTTTCACGTGAAACGTTATCTTCCGCAGAGTACGAGAAGGATGCTTACGTCGTGGGGAGAGACTCCCGGTATTCGCGATGCTTGCGCGATGGTTTCCGGCCGGATGCTCGTCAGTTTTTGGCGTGCTTCGGTGGAGAGAGACTGCATCTGCATATAATCTACATGCTGCGGAAGTCGGATGCTCTCGAGTCTGTTGATCTTGTCCGCCAAGGCTCTTTCTCTTTTGATATAGCCGTCGTATTTGATCAGGATCTCTGCAGCTTCCACGATTTCCTCACGTCTGGATGCCGGGATCTCTTCCACGATTCTTTGGAGAGAGGGCACCATCGTACAGACTTCATTCATCCCTATTTGAGGGCGGAGCAGCAGGTCATAAAGTTTGATGCCTTGCTTGAGTGGAAGGTGGCCGGCCGACTCCAGATGCGGGTTGATCAGATCCGGTTTGAGGGAAAACTTGTGCGTAAAGTCGATCAGCTTATCACGAAATACCTGCTTTTCTCGGAGCAATTCGCAGCGTCTGCTGTCTGCCAGCCCGATCGCTTCCGCCTTCGGCGTGAGCCTCATGTCGGCATCGTCCTGGCGTAGCAAGATGCGATATTCGGCTCGGGATGTAAACATGCGGTAGGGCTCATCCACGCCTTTGCTCACCAAATCATCGATCAGTACCCCTATGTAAGCCTCATCCCGTCCGAGTGTGAACTCGCCTGCGCCATGGCATTGCAGGTGAGCATTGATGCCGGCTATCAGTCCCTGTCCGGCAGCTTCCTCATAGCCGGTCGTGCCATTGATCTGACCGGCAAAGAACAGCCCTTTCACAGGCTTGGTTTCAAGCGTATGTCTTAATTGTGTGGGATCGAAGAAGTCGTATTCGATGGCATACCCCGGACGATAGATGTGCACATGGCGAAGAGCCGGAATGGCTTTCAGGGCTTCGAGCTGAATCTCCAAGGGCAAAGACGAGGAGAAGCCATTGAGGTAAAACTCGTTACTGGTCTCTCCTTCCGGTTCGAGAAACAGTTGGTGCATCTCCTTGTCGGCGAAGGTGACGATCTTGGTCTCTATGCTGGGGCAGTATCGAGGGCCGATGCTTTGGATCTGTCCGTTGTACAGGGGGGAGCGATCCAACCCTTTGCTTAGTATCTCATGACACTCGGGATTGGTGTAGAGTGCGTAGCAACTCCTTTGGCGTAGCACCCTTCGGGGCGTATCCATATAGGAGAAACGGTGGTGATCCTCTTCTCCCGACTGCTCTGTGGTCAGACTGAAATCGATGCTCCGGCCGTCGATTCGTGCCGGAGTCCCCGTCTTCATTCTGTCGGTTCTGAAGCCCAGATCACGAAGCTGCTCCGTGATGCCGTGGAAAGCCGGTTCGGCTATTCGTCCTCCTTCGATCATACGCTCCCCGAAGTGCATGACACCTCCGAGGAAAGTGCCTGTAGTCAGCACCACGGTACGAGCCTGAAACTCTACCCCGAGAGCCGTCACGACTCCCGCGACGGCACCCTGACGAATAGAGAGGCAGCGTACACTGTCCTGCCACATGTACAGATTAGGCTCGTGCTCCACTATATCGCGCCACGCTTCCATGAAGCGCATGCGGTCGCTCTGAGCGCGCGGACTCCACATGGCAGGGCCTTTGCTCCGATTGAGCATACGAAACTGGATGGCCGTAGCATCCGTGACGATACCCATTCGTCCCCCTAAGGAGTCTATCTCCCTGACTATCTGGCCCTTAGCTATTCCTCCGACAGCCGGATTGCAGCTCATTTGGGCTATTTTGTTCATGTCCGGCGTGATGAGCAATACCTGCGAACCGAGCTTGGCCGCAGCCGCAGCCGCTTCGCAGCCGGCATGGCCCGCACCCACCACGATGACATCATAATTGAATTGCATTGGAATGTTTCCTTAGTACCGGCGGCAGACACCGGTGTCGGCCGTGATTACTTAACAAAGTTAGCAACTTTCGGTTTTGGCATCTATGGAGCTTGGCAGGGGATGAGCGGTATTTGTCTCGGAATCAAGCTCCCCAAAGTTCATTTCGCGTGGAGACGCATCATTTCGTGCGCTATCGTATTAAGAGAGAAGGACGGGTTTACGCGCCATAATTTTCTATTTCCACGCTCTGAAAAACGTGGCGCGGGAACTTTTTCGTTTTGGTTCGGGAAGTGAAAAATTCTCGCGCCACAGCGAAAAAATTCTCGCGCCGCTTTTCCCGAAAACACACTCCGCAATCCGAGCATTTCCGGTCTGTGAACTTCGGAGAGGCGGATTTGTCTGCAAAAAAATTATGCCATTTGCCTAACCTGCTCTCCTTTTACCGGAGATAATACCTTTTAGTGGATAGCCCCATATTAGTCTGCTTCATAACGACCTTTACACGGACGACTTTTTATCAATCGAATTAAAAGTGTGTCCACTTATTTGTATTAAATTTGGCCTTAACTCTAAAAACAATGAACCAGGCCAATTTTTTTTGCCTCATTTACCTATAAATGGAGGCAAAGAGAGCTTCTTCCCTTTGGGATCTTCATTGCGTTTTGATAGAATAATATATGTGTTAGAGATTTCCAAAGTCTATACCACAGATGTAATTCGATCATTTTATAGATTGCTCATAAAAAATATTAAGTGTATGGAAGCTGAAACTTACAGTAGGCATATCTTTATTTTTCCTTTTCAGTGGGATTACATCGAAAAGAGAGGGTATGCTTCCTATAACGAGAGGACAGATATAAAGAAGTTTGATAAACTGTTTTCGGCAGTCAGTCCTCTTAAAAGGCAATACTTCGAGATAGGAGCTTCGGAAGAGCGCTACAATGAATACACCTATTTTCATCCTTTTGCCCGAAGAGCCCTCTTCGGAACGAAAGAAAACCCTTCGGTCTACCACTATGAATTGAGTGACACCCAAGGCACTTACAACATCTCTGTGAAAATTGATGGAGTCTCTACTACCTACTCTCTACAACTTGAGAAGATAGCCGTATCTGTATTCGATACGGGTGTGGGAACGGTAGCCTACTTTCTCCGCAACGATAAACACACCTCTTTCGAAGACATACTCCGCATCAATGACACGGGCAGACGCATCTACCCTCAATATATGGCAAAAGGGAACAGATTAAAGGCCAAAGATTCTTTTCTTGCCGACCGCATTTATGGGAGTTTAGGAGTGCTGGATTTTGACGACGACTTCCGTCAATTCGAAGAGGATATTAGTCATACGAATATCTTTCTCCCCCCCGACCATATCCGTCAGGTGTTCGGTTACAACAAGATGGATCGAACGGAAGACGATGGGTGCCAAAAGTTCGTGTTTCATCAAGAGAGCGAACGGAAAGACATCATCCGCATCTCCCCCGTTATGGATGATAGGATGTTCTTTATAACCTACTACCATAGCCCCTATTATGCCAAAAAGTTGAGAAGCAAACCGAAAAACTTTAGGAGAAAGAGAGAATACAACATCTACGAAGAGGGACACTTTGGAGACCTTTGGTTTCGATATCTTTTTGGAGATGGGGGAGATAAAACTGTGGCTAATACGTCTGTACAAAGGGAGGATGTCAGGAGAACAACCTATGCAAGATGGTCGGGAAGTGGCACTCTCTTCGGTCTAACCAAAGACTCTCTTGTAGGTATTTCAGATTGGTATCTTATAGGAGACCATATTACAACTATGTACTACCAAATGGCAACATTGAGCCTTGTGCAACGCTCCACCATACTACGCTTCAGCAACGAAATAGCCTCTATCACACAACTGATATTGGACAAGAAGACAAAGAGAAAAACCGAAAAGCAGGTCAAAGAGCTGTACGGCAACTATATCCGCTTTCTTAATGAGACCTACTTTCGAGAGGTTACCCCTCAAATACAAGGCATAGAAATGTACGATATGCTTCAAAGCAATATGAACATCGAGAAAGATGCTAAAGCTCTCGACGAAGAGATGGGCGAACTCTTTAACTACACAACCCTTGAGGAACAAGGTGTACTCAACAAAACTGCCAACCTCTACCTGCCTATCACGTTACTTGTTGGCTTTTTAGGTATCAACACTTTTGTCGAAAAAGGATGCATCACTCGCTTCTTCAATATCGGGGACCCTTGTCCCTCGACATGGGGGCTATTGGGTGGCGATATTATTACGCTTATAGTATTTGCCATCTGCCTCTACTTCCCAATAAGACATTATTTCAAATACAGAAAATAGCATGGAAATAGAAACTTTAATCTTACTGTCTTTGGCAGTTGCGGGCTTTACTACAATTATTGTCGTAGCTATCGTATGGTACAGCAAATTCAAAATCAGAAAGGAGGAGTTAGAGCACCAAAGATTGGTCGAACAAGAGCGAGAAAAAGCAAAAGAGCTAAACAACTCCTTTGCCAAATCATTGCTCGCGACAAACAAAGAAATCATAGAAGTTTATTGTAAGAACAATACTAAATAAGAAGCATAGACTACGATGTATAAGTTAGAATTTGAATTGGAACAGCATACGCCCATCATCCACTTCCAGGCCAGGGATGCAGAGGCAACGCTGCGCGCCTCCGAGGTCAAACCGAAGCTCGACAAGTTTATCTTGACACAGATAGGCAAGAGGTTTGTAAAGAAAACTGCTTCGACAACAGAAAAAAACTTTATCGAAAGGGGGATAGAATACTTTCAAAATAAAGATGAAGAGGCTCGCAGAGTGTATGAGGAAGAGAAAAAGAAAGGGAATAAGGATGCAAAATTGGAGCTTTGTCTCATCCCCGGACAAGAAGGAGCTTTGAACTACAAACTCTCCTTTAAGCTAAGCCCTGATGCGAAAGTGCAGTATTTCTTGCCTTATGTTAGAGGTAAGGGGACAAGAGAAAAAGGGGTAATAAATCTTTCAAACACCCCCTATTTTGCTAATGAAGCCAAGATAAAGGACCCTACAAAAGGTCCCGTATGTTTGGCAAATCATTTAGAAAAAGGTTGCGTTAAAGGCATTGTGTTAATCCATAATAAGGATATAAAAGCATATATAGTAAAATACTTAGAAGCATTTTTCTTGTTGCATAACTTTGGTGCAAGGCAAACCAAAGGCTTTGGTAGCTATAGCCTTCGTCTCAACGGAGAAAATAGGATTGACTCCTCGCCTCAAAAAGTAGTAGAAATCATGAAGAGTTATGGGATAGAATACTGCTTAAAGCATAATAGTTCTGATATATCGGATATCTTCAATAAGATTAACTCCTTTCACAACAAATTAAAAACAGGAAATAAACGAAAGCGCTCTCTTATAAGAGAGTATTTCAACAAAAAGAAGATAGAATGGGAAAAACCTATCGAAAGAAAGTTGTTATCCTTGCGCATAGAACCAGGCACTCACGAAGATTATACTCAAAAGTATATTCGCGCCTTATTAGGACTACACTCTCTTTTTGATTTTACACAATTAAACCAACAAGTAATAGTATCTAACGAGAATATTGAACGATTTGCTTCTCCTATTGTGTATAAACCAATAGGTTCTACCATTTTTCTAATACTGAAAGAAATAGACGAAGACATATTTGGCAAGAAGTTTATTTTTTCATGTGGAGAGGAAAAGAAAGATGTTTACACGCCATTAAAAGACACTTTTTCCTTGAGAGAATTAATATCTACAATACCAGAGGTAAAATCAATTTCTACAAAGCACAATGAAATACACAGCAATAACCATAGGGCCAATAGGTAAGACCTTGGCTAAGGCTCGAAGCGTGAAGTCCTTTTGGACGGCGAGCTACCTCTTCTCTTGGATAATGCGAGAATTGCTCGAAAAACTACCTAAAGAAAACTTTGAGATTCTCTCTCCATATCGAGCTGGCAAAGATGTTTTGGGTGAGATTTCTAAAAAGGTAGGCTTATTCCCCGATAGGCTTTTTGCCAAAGGAGAGCTTGAAGAGAAGGAATTCAAAAGAATAAAAAGGGAAATCTTCGGAGAACTTGCTGAAAAATTCAAGAATGCTTTTCAGGATGAAAAAGATGATATTGCCCGAAAGATAGATACGGAAAGTGACCAAAAGCGGAAGAGAGAGCTTGAAGAAATAAAAAGTCGGTATAGCAATGCTGCTTCGAAGGGCGAGGATATTCGCAAGTACTTAGAGAATTATCTCTCTATCTCCAGCATAACGGTGGAGCTTAGCTCCGATTGTAGCATTTTGGAGCAACTCAATAAATACTTAGACACACAGGAGTTGTTCAATAAGGCCTCCACCCAAACCGAAGAAGATTATATGGAAATGTTCATCGAGGCTCCCAATATTCCTTTCTTAAAGGCCTATTCCCAAGATAGAGCTTTCCCCAGCACTTCAGAGATAGCTGTATCGGGATGGGAACAAAATCCTCCCAAAGATGCAAACGGAGAGGTAGACTATAGCAAATTGACCTCAAAGACAGGGTTTCGCAACTGCTACAAGTATTTGGCAGTCATAAAGGCGGACGGGGATGGCTTTGGGACATACATCAAAGAACTCAAAGTAGACGAGGAAAAGGAAATAAAAGAAAACGGAGAAAAGGAAAACGAGTTAACGAGATTTACAAAATCGTTCTTCGAGTTCTCTGTTGAGGTGGCCAATGAGTTAATACAGAAAACAAAGGCTATACCTGTCTATATCGGAGGAGATGATCTCTTTCTCTTTGCTCCTGTATTGGAGGGCAATGTCGAAAAGGATGTATTCAACCTTATTAAGGAGATAGATGACCTATTTATCCAAAAGGAAATAGGCGAAGGTCTTTCGATGTCTTACGGCGTAAGTATCTTTTACTACAAGAGTCCCATGTCTGAGGCAATAGACATAGCCGATAGTATGTTGAGGAAAGCAAAGGAAGAGAAAGAGGAAAAGGAAAAGAAGAAAGATACCGTAGCTATATCCATACAGAAACACAGTGGGCAGAAGATAGAGTTCTTGCTCCCCTGCAAGCATAGTACCGATAAGTGTAAACAAGAAACAGGCCTATACAAAAAGGCAACCGAGCTTATACGAGCTTTTAAGGAAGATGACAGTATGCTCAACAGTCTTATCTATTGGATAGAAGATATGTATGAGACAATTTTCACCGACGAGGTTACCCTATACCAAGAGCGTATCAATGCGGTCTTTGACAACTTTTTCGACGAAGAGATTCACAAGGAGAACGAAGTGTTTTTCGACCTCCTGAAGAAGTTTATCCACTCCATGCATCACTCCGAAGATCCCCCCCGCAAGTTGAAAGACAAAAAGAAACTACTGCACGGCATCTTGCGCTACTGTCAATTTGTAACGGCTAAAAAAGAGAAATAATATGTCTACCTATCTTATTAAACTTACGCCTTTGGATAAGTTTTTCTTTGGGCAGAAGAAAACCTTTGGCGATGACAATGCCAACTACTTCGTGTACTCCTCCCACTTTCCACAGCAAACCACCTTGTTGGGGCTTTTGCGCTATCAACTGTTGCAAATAGCAGGAGAGGAAATCTTCAAGGATAATAAAATACAAGATGAACATAAAGCTGGTGAATTGATTGGCAAACAGAGTTTCTCTCCATTTGTCAAGGATAAGTTGCAGTTTGGTATTATCCAATCGCTCTCTCCTGTCTTTATCATAGACAAGAAGAAAGATGAGGGTAAGGAAGAGTACTTCCTACCTGTGGGTAAACGGTTTCAAAAGAAGAAAGAAAAAGCCCCATACAGTCTCTTACACCTCTCCTGTGAAGATGAATGCCCTCCTATCTTCGGCGAATACAAACCCAAGAAAGGGCTGGCGTCTTGCTGGCTATCTTCCAAAAGCCATACGCTCCTTAACGAAGAGGACTTCTTCACAAAAGATGAGCGCATCGGGATACGCAAAGATTATGAAGGAGCAACGAACGATGATGCTTTCTTCTGTCAGAGATACTATCGCTTCAAAAACTTCAAAAAGGTAGTAGAGGACGAAGAGGCCAAGGTGTGCAAGCAACCACCCGTACGAGTGCACGACTTCTGCTTTGCCACTGTTTTAGAGACAGAGAAAGCAATCGAACACGAAAAGTTGGATGGGAGAATCGTCTACCTCGGTGGAGAGCGGCAACCTTTCCTCATGGAGGTAAGTGAAGAGACCTTCAAACTCACCATTGAGAGTTCTACTCTTACGAGCGATGAGAAGCACTATACTGTAGTACTCCTGTCCGATGCTATGATTGAGCCTGAGCACCTCGAGGGGGTAAAATTTGCAAGCACGGAGGTGAAAGACTTTGCCTGTTTGCTCACTCACGTAGGGACACGAAAGTTCTACAACAAGGAGAACAAGAGGCAGACACAGTACCTTACGGAGTCGGCAACTGCCCTAAGTGTGCAAAAGGAACTATACGCCAGAGGTTCCGTGTTTTACTTCGATACTAAAGAGCAAGCAAATCAATTCTGTGAGGACCTCGAGAAAGTCCCCAACTTCCATACCATCGGCTACAATCATGCTATCATCATCGAACCAACAAAAACAAAAAAATAACAACAATCAGAATATGAAAACAGCAGCTTATATGATCCATTGCCTTACCAATATGCATGTGGGTAAGGGAGATGCCACCTACGAAGTGGTGGACAAATGTGTACAGCGAGATGTAACCACAGGGATGCCCTGCATCTACTCCTCCAGCCTCAAAGGAGCTTTGAGACAGTTCTTTTCGAAACAAGGCTTTGCCGAGCTTAACTATGTTTTTGGAAAAGATCAGAGCAGGGATAAGAAAAATAATGGCAATGAGAAGAATGAAGAAGAGCATAGCGTTGGCAACTTCACTTTCTTCCAAGCCAACCTATTAGCCTATCCTGTTCAGACAACTCAAGAGGGTGCCACTTACATCCTCAAAACAAATAAAGCCCTGCAAGAGTCTATAAAGGAGTTAGCAAAACTTCTTTCTGCTCCATCGAATATTGAAGATCTGTTACCTGAAGGGATTGAAAAGGATTTATCCAATGAGGCCCTCGAGCAACTCCCGGTCATAGCCCGCAATCAATTGGACAATGGGAAGAGTGAGAACCTGTGGTACGAAGAGGTCGTACCTGCCGAGAGCCGTTTTGTCTTCTTCGTATCCTACGATGATGAAGAGATCTTTGCGAAGTTCGACAAGATAATCCAAGAGGGAGTCATCCAAATAGGTGCCAATGGCTCTATCGGTTACGGTTTTTGCAAGATTGCTAATGTTACAAATCCCTTCAAAAAATGAATAAGAAGACCATACAAGATTTGATCCCCAAGGCTATGCAAGCCATTGAAGGAGTAGGTATTGTGGGCAAGGATAAGAAGTTCGAGAAAGTCCACGAGGGATATATCAATGCTCTTGGTCCTAATATCATTCAGTCGGGACTTCTCCCTACGCTCATATTCTATAACAAGGACGAGCGAGCCCTATGGCTCAGAGCTTTATACTATATGGCAGTGGACGGAGAGGAAAAGATGACTGATGAATCTTCCACAGCCATTATCCGACTTATAATAGGCAAAGAAGGGGGAAGGATAGAAAACTTAAAGCCCAAAGCAAAGGAGTGGGAGCGCAAAATACTTGAGTATGCGGTGGCTCTCAAGCTGGCGCTTAGGACTTTTGTTGCCAAAGAGTCTGAAACAGGCAATACAGAACAACAAAAAGGAGGTGCGCAATGAATTTCGGACACTGGTATTATCGAGAGTATTTCGATACGATAAATCTCGACAGCAAGGGCATTGTAACCAACTTCTCCACGTTCAATAAAGGGAAGAACGATAAACTAATAAAGGGAGCTACTCTCCCTCCCTACGACAAGGAAAATGATATTGAGGATGTAACGAGCTTCGAGCTGAAGACCTGCTATCCGGGGTTGCTCTGTGGTGTGGGCTATCACCACGAGATAAACAACCCTAAGAACGAGCCGAAGGAAGATGACGCACCGGAGGTTTATAACCTTGGGATGTACTTTGATTATACATCGGGTTTGCCCGTTATCCCCGGTTCTTCTATCAAAGGGATGCTACGCTCTGCCATCGAAGAGTGGGACTTTCTTGCAGATTATGAGCTCAACAATGGAGTTACACGTGAAGAAATTATTGAGAAAGTATTTGTAGGAAAAGAATATTCCATTTATGACAGAGACATATTCCTCGATGCTATCCCGATAAAAGCAGATAACAAACTCTTTGGAGAGGACTATATCACGCACCATCCTACACCTCTGCAAAACCCTAATCCTGTACGTTTCTTGAGAGTCAATCCGGGTGTAACCTATCAGTTTCGCTTTATCCTTAGAAATAATGATAACGGATTAAAAGCAGATTTTAAGGAAGACCTCTTCAAAGCTATTATCTGCACTTTTGGTCTCGGGGCCAAGACCAATGTCGGCTATGGGCAATTTGTAGAACCAGAGAAGTAGAATTACGGCAGGTTGCCTCTCCATTGGGTCGTTTTTCCTCAGCAAAGAGTTTTGTATGCCACTCTCCACAGATTCGTTGCCGATCTTTTTATCGGACTTCACCGCCTACCATTTTAGCGTTCGTTTCAGAGCCGAACGTGCTATCGCTTTCGAACGCAAATGGTATTTCATGCCTCGGTTTGCATTGGGCAATGCCCTCAAAAATAGTGAGCAATACGCCTACCTCTATGGGCAGATATTCAAGCCACAAGAGGAAGACACGGACGAAAGCAAGGGACCGGGCAACACCTCGCGTCTGATCATTCGAGCCGACAAACCCTCTCGGAAGTCTCTGGAGGCAGGCGAAGCCTTGGATCTGTATATTACCGTCGTAACGAGAGATCCTCTACTGGTCGGAGACTTCCTCTCTTTCCTTCCGGAATGGCAGGCGTACAACTTCTTTCGAGAAAATGATCTCACATACGACTCCTACCGCTTGTACAATCCCACGACAGAGAAATACGAGTCCGGGCTAAGGGTAGAGGATGCAGCACTTACGGTAGACTTCTTCTCTCGGCAAGCAATCCGTTGGGGTGAAATCCTCTCTGTACGCTTTCTGTCTCCGGCCAGTATCAAGGTAGATCAAATACTGTCCGCTGAAATACCCTACTCGCGTCTGATGAATAGACTCTCACGGCGTCTGTATGAGCTATATACGCAATACCTGAGCAGGGGAGAGACGTCTGTGGAGCGATATATTTTCCCCGACCATGATGGGCTGATTTACTCCCAGATAAGTATGCCACGCAAGGCGACTATCAAGGAAAACAGACAGTACGACATGTCCGGCATATTGGGTCAGCTCTTCTATCGTGTTCCCTACGATCCCGTAGCAGCCCTTATGCTCTCGATGGCGCATTGGGTGCATATAGGCAATCATACAATCGTGGGGAATGGTCAGATAGAGAGCACTCCGGGCAACGATACCTTGTATCGTAAGTGGCTCTCTTCGCTGGCTGCGGATCGTGACCTTCCCATGGCAGAAGCGGAGCGACAAGATTTGTTGGAAGCCCTACGTATTTGCAGCTATATACCGCAGCCCTATCACTCTGTGAACATACCCAAGGGGGATGGCTCTTACCGACAGCTACATATCCCTTCGGCAGTGGATCTCCACTTGCAGAGAAGCCTTGCCGGCATACTCTATCCGATCACCGAGTCTTTATCCATTGCACAGAGCTATGCCTATCGCAAGGGGAAGGGAGCTGTGGCTGCCGTTCGTAGAGTGCAGCATCTGCTGGATTCTTTGGATGAGAACTACACAGTGGTGCGTTGCGATATTGACAACTTCTTCGATTCTATCCCTGTCCCCTCTCTATTGCAGAAAGTCCAAAGAACAACCGAAGATCCCCTCCTTACCCGTATGTTGAGCCTCTGGATGAAGTCCGGAGTCGTGGACCGGAAGCAGCAGTATGCTCCGGCATCCTCCGGCATCCCACAGGGAAGCCCTCTGGCCCCTCTGCTTTCCAACCTCTACTTGGAAGACACGGATCGCTACATTGCCGGGCATATAACAACCGAATTTATCCGCTATGCCGACGACCTGCTACTCTTCTTGCCGGAGAAAGTAGATCCGCTAAATGCTCTCCAAGACCTGAGCGAACATTTGAAATACCGCAAAGGGCTGAAGCTGAATAGGGACTTTGTGGTATCGAGCATAAAAAGCTCTTTCAGTTTCCTCGGTATTACGTTCTGTGCAGATGGCTCAAGGAGTATGAGCCAAGATAAGAAGGAGGGACTCAAACGCAAGATCACACTCGCGCTCCATCGCGACACCGAAAACTTCTCAGCTCTCTCGGAGACAATCCATGGCATGGAGCAGTACTACCGCAAACTGCTCGAAAAGGTGGACATAGAGGCTATTGACGAAGTTGCCGCCACTGTCTATGCCACTTACATCGCATCATTACCGACCTCCGAGGCTCGGAAAAGTGCCAAGGACAATCTTCTACGGCTGGGCTTTCTCTCTTCGGAAACGGCCAAACAGACTCTTCGAGAGGCTATGCGGCAGACAGAGGTCTCAAGTGCAGACAATTTCCCGATAAAGAAAGAGAGCGAAATCCTGCGTGAGCAGCAAAAAAGACAATTGCAAGAGAGGGGAGAGATATTCGATTTGGTAGTTACCGAGCCCGGAGCTTTCATCGGTATCAGTCGCAACCATGTGCTCGTAAGGAAGTACGGGAAGACAATCTGCAAACAACCTGCTGCACAGATAGAGCAGATCAGCATCATCAGTGACGGTGTCTCTCTCAGCAGTAATGTCACCAAATATTGCAGAAAGAAGAATATCAGAGTCATATTCTGAGACCTTTGCACGGCGATTGGTGTGTATTTTGTTTATTAATTCATTGTATAATAGGGAGTTATTTTGTATATTTGAGCATTAAAAACAGCATAATATTCCTCCCATGGCATACCAATCCAAGAATACCGATGAGCATGTAACATTTGCAGACGCACTCCTTTCAAAGCGTTATCGCAAAGCACAAAACGACTTCCTCAATCAGGTTGACACGCTTATCGATTGGCGTCCGATCAGGACGCTGATCAACAAGAAATACACGAAGCGACAAAATGCCATCGGCGCCCCGGCTTATGACGTGATTCTCTTATTCAAGATGTTGCTTTTGGAGACATGGTACAACCTCAGTGATTGTGCTTTGGAGGAGCGCATCAATGATTCAATCACCTTTTCCCGATTCTTGGGGCTGAAGATGGAAGAGGTATCTCCCGACCACAGCACCATCAGTCGATTTCGTTCGGCACTGACAGAGTTGGGTCTCATGGACAAACTATTGGCGCAGTTTAACAAACAACTTTCCCGCCATCACATTTCGGTCAGGGAAGGGGTGCTTGTGGATGCAAGCCTTGTGGAGACGCCGCATAAACCCAACGGAAGCATTACGATTGAAGTCGCAGACGACAGAGAAGACAATCGGAGCGAGGCGGAAAAAGAGGCAGAGGAGGATTATCAAAAACAGGTTGTCCGTCAGCGTAAAGGGACGGATGAAGAAGCCCGTTGGGTGTACAAACAAAAGCGTTATCACTACGGATACAAAAAGCATTGTCTGACCAATGTTCAAGGCATTGTTCAAAAGGTGATAACGACAGCAGCGAACCGCAGTGACACGAAGGAGTTTATTCCGCTATTGCAGGGTGCAAACATACCTCAAGGCACAGCCGTCTTGGCGGACAAAGGATATGCTTGCGGGGAAAATCGTTCCTACCTGCAAACCCATCACCTTCAAGACGGCATCATGCACAAGGCACAACGCAACAGGGCATTGACCGAGGAAGAGAAGCAACGAAACAAAGCAATCGGTCCGATACGGAGCACCATCGAACGCACCTTTGGCAGTATTCGCCGGTGGTTTCATGGCGGACGATGTCGATACCGGGGACTTGCCAAGACCCATACTCAAAACATTCTTGAAAGCATCGCCTTTAATTTATACAGAACCCCGGGGATAATTATGTCCTCATCCGTAGGATAAGGCATAACCACCCTTGAGGAGCTCGTACAAGTAGCTCCTCAAAGGGGGGATTTACAACTACTTTCACTCCTTACTGCCACCCCTTTCACTCGCTCCTTTTATGCCAAGAACTCCTCTTCCCTCCATCTCCTTATTTTTCAAAGGTCTCATTCTACAATGCAACGGGCCAGGCCTATGCCTCTCTCAACGGCATGAATACCATCTTGCCTTCCGTGATGGAGGCCCAGATGCGCCTGAGCGAAGAGAAAAAGCGAGAGTTCATCCTTACTCTTATCAAGAACAAGGTTCGCAATCAGGGCAAACTCCTGCGCTACTACCATAAGTATTATCGCCATGACAAAGAGCTGAAAGAGCCTCTCTCCAACGCTATCGCCGAGCTAAAGCAGCTGGAAGGTATACCCATAGCGGAGGGCAACTCCCTTGCGGACTTCCGACAGCATGCCATGCTTCATGAAGCCCGCTGCGCACAAGTCTATTGGAGGGCATTTGCCCTGCTGGTGCATCGCTCCGGGCATGAATTTGAAGGGAGAGAGCATAAGGGAGCCGAGGGATTGGTCAATCAGATGCTAAACTATGGCTACGCTATCCTCCGGAGCTATGTGATGAAGACAATAGACCTTTGGCAGCTCAACCCGAATATCGGTATCCTGCACAGCACGCAAGACAATAAACCGGCCCTGTGTTTCGATCTCATGGAGCAATACCGGGCCTTTGTCGTCGATAGGAGCATCCTGGCCCTACTGGCCAAGGGGGAAGATGTGGGGCAGAATAACAAAGGGCTGTTGGATATGCCTACACGCAGTCGCATTATATCGAAGATAAACGAACGCTGGTTTGCTACCGAATACTATCGATCCGGGGAAAAGCTTTTCTCCGATATTATGAAGTTGCAAACCAAAGATGTGAGAGCTTTTTGCTGTGGCAAGGTGAAGCGCATCAAATTCTATACCCCTAAATGGTAGACCGAGAGCGGGAAAAGCTATGAATGACAAAAAACTGCTGGTTGCGTACGACATATCCTCCAACAGGCGAAGACGTAAGGTTGCACGGATATTGGAGCAGTGCGGTATACGCATCAATAAGTCGGTATTCATCTGCAGCCTGCGAGAGCTGACAATGGACAAGTTGGTAGAGGCTGTTACCTCAGAGACAGCCAAGAGAGACAAGGTGTTTTTTCTTCCTCTCTGTCAGCATTGTTACACCGCTGCTTGGATGAGCGGACATCCGACCCTCCCTAAGAGCCGGAGAAAAAGGAAAAGTATTGTGGTTTAGTTTTTTCGAAAAAAATCGAACCTCACATCGCTCTTTGACGTATTGATTATCAGTCGGTTGCAAGAACAACTCTTTTCTCCTGTTTTTCGAAAATAGGAGAAAAGGAGAATTGGGACTTTTATTTTCGAAAAATAGAGGCTTTTCGCTATTTGTAAGTGTTTGATTATCAAACGGTGTCTTTCTCTATTTTTCGAAAATCTAAAAAACGAAGGCTCCCTCTTTCTTATTTTCGAAAACAGAAAATCAGGTAATCTCATTGTATATCAATGAGATATAATCAGCTCAACTGCAAAAATAGTGTTGTAGCTGCATTTCTCAACTTGTATTTTCGAAAAAAATAGAATCGTTCTCTGCCAATGCGTTACGTTTGGGATTATTCGTAACTTGCAGTCGCTCAAGTACTCACTATACATACACAGTCCGTAAGGCTATTAAGACAATAAACAATACTGTTATTAACGTCAGTTCGATCTAAGCACAAATAGGAAAGTTTGGGTTTCTGATGATTTCAATATTGAGTTCAGGCTTTTTAGGCAGGATGTTGTAAGCGATGATACCGGAGATCAGGT